>Ga0268299_1000762_pt1 | contig 81876 bp, 58 predicted proteins | sample NOBtaG_FD_193484 | JGI IMG/M metagenome (GOLD analysis project Ga0268299, IMG submission 193484) | Activated sludge microbial communities from bioreactor in Nijmegen, Gelderland, Netherland - NOB reactor | ecosystem: Engineered > Bioreactor > Aerobic > Activated sludge | place: Netherlands... | reverse complement strand
TGGATGAACCGCTTCCGCCGCGTGCTGATCCGCTGGGAGAAGAAAGATGAAAACTATCTCGCCATGCTGCATCTGACTCTTGGCATCATCGCGCTACGCGGGGCGGGATTATTCGGATAGGCTCTAAGCTGAATCGATGAAAGTAGCTGCGTCAGGTAGGTACGCCAGACGCAAAATTGCACAGAGTGGACGTCGCGGCATCCGTCATCCGCGTCTTGTTTACGCCTGACGGCCACCCCCGGAACCGCCATGAAGCCCCTGATTGCTCAACTGAAAGCCGCCGTTCGCAGCGCCCTCGTATCGACATATGGCGATTCCGTCAGCGGCGCCGACCCGCAGGTCAAACCGACCACCGATCCCAAGTTTGGCGACTACCAGTGCAACGTCGCGATGAGCCTGTCGAAGCTGGTCGGCGCCAAGCCGCGCGAGGTGGCGGACAAGATCGCCGCGGCGCTGGCCGCGAATCGCGGTTTCTCCGCGCTGTGCGATGCACCCGAAATCGCCGGACCGGGATTCATCAACATTCGTCTGTCGCAGAACGGACTGACCGGCGCGCTTGCGTCCATCGCGCCGGTCGACGACGCGACAGGCGAGGATCGCATGGGCATCGACCGCGTGGCCGAGGCGTCGCGGCAGACCATTGTGGTCGATTACTCGGCGCCGAACGTGGCCAAGCAGATGCACGTGGGCCATCTGCGTTCGACCATCATCGGCGACGTCTTCTCCCGTGTGCTCGCCTTTCAGGGACACAGTGTCATTCGCCAGAATCATCTCGGCGACTGGGGCACGCAGTTCGGAACTGTGGTATTAGGGATCTGGCTGTTGGGAATGAAAGGCGATGAAGATGCTGATTCCATTATCAAGAAAGCTCAAGAACTGAAATCTGCGCAGTCCGATGAGAAGAAGCTCGAATTGCTCAAGCCAATTTGCGCGGCGCATCAGTCTTTTCTTGACTTGGATCCAGAGGGCAAGGTCAAGTTCGCGCCTTTTCTTAGTGACTGGACTCCAAACTTCAATGTGGTTCTTCCATATTATCAATTCGTTAGTGCGGTCGAGAAAGCAGCAACGGGGATTGACGATCCGAACCTTTATGTAGGTCATGCTCGCTGGGGAAAGCGCCACATATCGACGCTGTCCAAACACGTTGCATCAATGCTACAGGACGTAGTTGCCGGAAATACCGATCGGGATCAACAGGAGTTTAGGGCATGGCAAAAAGCAAGGGAAGCTACGCTTGCCGAATGCAACGCTGTCTATCGCCGGCTCGGCGTGCTGCTGGTCGATGCGGACGTACGCGGCGAGAGTTTTTTTGATCCGCTGCTGCCGGGCGTCGTTCGCGAGATGCGGACCGTGCTCTCAACCACTGAGCATCAGCATGGGGCGTTGCGCGCGATCTGCCGCATCGATCAGGGCGCGGTCTGCGTCTTTCTCGAAAAGCCCGATGGCACGCCGGCGTTCAAGGGGCCGACCGGCGACCCGCTGCCCGTGATCATTCAGAAGTCCGACGGCGCGTCGCTCTACGCGACGACCGACATGGCCGGCATTCTCTTTCGCACGGCGATACCGGGCGTGCATCCGCCGAAACTTCATGACAAGGAACTCGCGGAGCGGCTCGCCGAACTCGGAGGCGGGCTCGGGGCCGACCGCGTCATCTACAACGTCGGCGCGCCGCAGAAGCTGCACTTTGAGATGGTCTTCGCCATTGCCGACGCATTGGGTTGGACCCACAAGCGCAGCGGCGACATCAAGCTGGAGCATGTCTCCTTCGGCAGCGTGCTCGGCGAAGACCGCAAGATGCTCCGCACACGCAGCGGCGAGAGCGTCCAATTGAAGGACCTGCTGGCCGAGGCGGTCACCCGGGCGGAGAAACTCGTGCGCGACGGCGAGGCCGACCCCGACCGCAAGCGCGGCTTCAGCGAGGACGAGATTCGCAACATCGCTGAAACGATTGGCATCGGCTCGGTCAAATATGCCGACTTGTGTCAAAATCGCAATACGGACTACGTCTTCTCGTGGGACAAGATGCTGGCCATGAGCGGCAACACCGCGCCATACCTCATCTACGCCTATGCTCGCATTCGCTCGATCCACCGCAAGGGAATCGAGGCCGGCGGCAAGACAAACGCCGGCGCGGCTTTGCACATCGAGCACGCGGCCGAGCGGGCCCTGGCGGTGCGCATCCTGCAACTGGCGGAGACGATTGACGCGGTCGGCGACACGCTGCTGCCGAACATTTTGTGCGAGTATCTCTTCGACCTGGCCGGCAAGTTCATGGTCTTCTACGAGGCGTGTCCGGTCCTGCAGGCGGCGACGCCAGAGATCCGCGATTCGCGGCTGGCGCTCTGCGAATTGACCGCCCGCACCCTGCGTCTGGGCCTCTCGCTGCTGGGTATTTCGACGCTTGAACGGATGTAGGTTTTTGTTTTTCCGCGCAGTTCTGCACCAAAGGTGCACCCCAGCTTCAGCCCAGGGCATCGCCCTGGGGAATCGATGGTCGTATCCAATTGAGCACTGAAAGTGCGATCCAATCTGAGTGCGGGATTGTTCGCGAACAGATTGAATCGCCCCGTTTGGGTTCGATCAAACACGACTTCGGACGTCCCCAGGGCGATGCCCTGGGCTGGCGCTGAAGCGCACCGTTGGTGCTTCAAATTACCTTGTCAATGCCTGCTCGAAACCACTCTTATCACGCATGCTGTGGCCATTCGGCGATATTCCGGCTATTCTCCCCCCTCCCGGCGCCGCGCGTGGCGGCCTCGACTTCCCCTGAAATCAATCGCCCATGTCGAAAAAGAAGACCGCCAAATCCACCGATCCCCATGTGCGCACCGTAAAGGCCAAGTCCGCCGCCGCCGCTGCGACGACGACGCGTGAAGCCCCCGCGCCCCCCTCCGACGACGCCCGAAAAGCCGCATGGCCCATCCGCGCCGCCGACGAGGGCAAAAGCCTGGCCGTCTTGTGCGCCAAATCGATCGATGACGACAAGTGCGAAGATGTCATGATCCTGGATGTCCGCGGCGTCTGCCAGATCTGCGACTTCATCGTTCTGGGCACGGGCACGTCCGACCGGCAGATTCGCGCGGCCGCCGACCACGTCGAAGAGGCCGCCCGCGAGCGAGACGAGAAGGTCTATCACGTGTCTGGCTACGACGAGGGCGCATGGGTCGTCGTCGATTTTGTCGACGTCGTGGTGCACCTGTTCTCGGGCGACATGCGGGCCTACTACGATCTGGAATCGCTCTGGGGCGACGGCGTGCGCGTCGATTGGCAATCTACGGCCACCAACTAAGCGAGCACGATCCTCTTATCGGCTTTTGGGCGGGCAAGTGTGCCACTGGCTGCTTGTCAGCCAGTGAGGAGGCGAGTGTGCGCTCGCATTCCATGAGCATTGGCGGAAAGCGACCTCTCGCAAGCTCGCACTGGCAGACGAGCTGCCAGTGGCACCCCGTCCTGGCGGCGGCTACCGGCTCTTTCGTTTGCGATCCTTGCGCTTGTCGCGGCGATTTCGCTCGAAGCGCGGCGACGCTGACTGCTTCAGCGTCGGCATCTTGCCGCTTGTCATCGACATCTGCGCAAGCTGCGACCCCATCTTCATGCGGTCCATCATCGACAGGCCGCTCATGGCCTTCATCATATCCCGGGCCTGCAGGAACTGCTTGGCCAGGCCGCTGACATCCTCGGGGTCGGTGCCGCTGCCGCGGGCGATGCGCCGTCGGCGCGACGCGTCGAGCAGCTTCGGGTTCGTCCGCTCCTTTGGCGTCATTGAGTTGACGATCGCTTTCAGCCGCGTGATCTCTCCCTCGTCGACGTTCATCTCGGTGTCGCGCATCATGCCGCCGACACCGGGAATCATCTTGAGCAGGTCCTTCAGCGAGCGGCCCTTGGTCATTTTTTCCATCTGGCCGACGAAATCGTCGAGGCTGAGGTTGCCCTTCTGGATCTTCGCTTCGAGCTTGGCGGCCTCGTCGGCCTGAAACTCCTGCGTGGTTGACTCGACCAGCGAAACGATGTCGCCCATGCCGAGAATGCGTCCGGCCATGCGATCGGGATGAAACTCTTCGAGTCGATCGAGCTTCTCACCCACGCCAATGAACTTGATCGGCTTGGCCACGATGCTCTTGACGCTGAGGATGGCGCCGCCGCGGGTGTCGGAATCGAATTTCGTCAAGATGACGCCATCCAGTTCCAGCCGGGCGTTGAAGTTCCGCGCCGTGTTGACCGCGTCCTGACCGGTCATGGCGTCGAGCACGAGATAAATCTGATGCGGCTGCACGGTTTGAGCGACCTGGGCCACTTCGTTCATCAGCTCTTCGTCGATAGAGAGACGACCGGCGGTATCAAGGATGACCACGTCGCAAAGTTGCTTCTTCGCCGCGGACACGCCATTGCGGCAGACCTTCACGGCGCTTTGATGATCGCGCTCGGTATAGACCGGCACGCCGAGCTGCTGACCCAGCACCTCAAGCTGATCGATAGCCGCGGGGCGCTTCAAGTCGGCCGCGACGAGCATCGGCTTCTTGCCCTTGGAGAGGCAATATTTGGCGAGCTTGCCGCAGGTGGTCGTCTTACCGGAGCCCTGCAGACCGGCCATGAGGATGATCGTGGGCGGGGTTGATACCCAGGGGATGCGCGAATCGATCGGCCCCATCAGCTTGATCAACTCGTCGTGGACGATCTTGACCATGACCTGATCGGGCTGCAGGGTCTTCATGACCTCGGCACCGATGGCCTGCTGCGTGACCTGGTCGACAAATTTCTTGACCACGTCGAGGTGTACGTCGGCCTCGAGCAGGGCGGTGCGCACGTCGCGCATCACTTCGCGGACGTTCTCCTCGGTGATGCGGCCGCGGCCGCGCAGTTTGCGGAAGACATCGCTGAAACGATCGGACAGGGCATCAAACATGGGAATCTCGCATCAGTCGGCACCTTGAAGCGAGCCGACTACGGACAAAGTTCTATGTTGCCACGATAGGTGGACGCGCGATCGCATTCAAGGTGGCACGCACCGCATCGAATGACGCGGCCTTCGCGATTTGGAATACCAACGCGGGCGTCAACATTACGCACATCTCGGCCGGGACTCATTTACGCCGCAGCATGATCGCTAAGTAGTTATCATAGCGAATCTTATGGAGAATACTCATAGCGCACGCATCGGCCAGTCCGGCCTCAAAAGCCTCAGAACGCCCTATTCTGCGCGAATTGAGGCGCTTCCGAGTCACCCGACCCGTGCCGGCATCGAGTAATGCAATGGAATTCGATTCAAGTGATATGGCGTATCTCGTACATAACTTTCTATTTTACAATATCTTACAAGATTCAGACGGGCCCGAAATTTGCCCGATGAACGCGTTGACGCGAATGGGCGTATCTGCTACAGTTCGGCGCGTTGTTGAGACGCACGCGACATTCTGATTTTGATGGCCACTCGCCACCGGCATTCGGCTGTTACAGCCGTGGCGCTCCTCCGGATCTGAACCAGTTTCTGATCCGGAGGTTTTTTTTCGGCCTTTCCATGCCGGTCCCCACGTCATTTCACGCATCCACGCCTGATCAAAGAACATGATCCACAGCCCTCGATCCCAGCCCGGCCTGTTCATGGCCCGCGTCGTTTCTAACAGCCGCATCTGCCGCGAACATTTTCGCGTCACGCTTCGAATCAGTGACTTTCCCACCGCCGCACCAGGGCAGTTCGTTCACATCCTGTGCCGAAATGCAGGCGATTCAGACGCGAATGGCAACACGCCCGGCACCAGCGAATGGCGCACCCGCGCCGCGCTGTCTCCCCTGCTGCGACGCCCCTTCAGCATCGGCGGCCTGCGCCGAAGCGGCAGTCAATGCGATATCGAGATCGTCGGCCGCGTCGTTGGGCCCGGCACGCGCTGGCTCGATGCACTTCAAGCCGACGACACCGTCGACCTGCTTGGCCCGATAGGGCGCGAATTCACGCAGCCCCCCGCGGGCAAGACCGCGCTGCTGATTGCCGGCGGCGTGGGGCTTCCTCCAATTCAATGGATGAACGAAACGCTCGCCGACGCTGGTGTCGAGCGCGTCGCATTCTTCGGCGCGCAGTCGCGCGATTTGATTCCGCTTCGCGTCACATCAGAGCCCGACATGAGCGGAAAGCCCACGGCCTGCATTGAAGAATTTGCACGCCACGGCACGCCGTGCGCAATCACCACCGACGATGGAACGTGCGGGCTGAAGGGCCGAATCACGCATGCCCTCATGCAATTCCTGGGCTGCGGCGGTGATGCAGACAGACTCATGGCATATGCCTGCGGGCCGGAGCCAATGCTTGAAGCCGTCGCCAAAATCTGTACGGCGCGCGGCATCGCATGCGAACTCGCGATGGAGCGCGTGATGGGCTGCGGACTCGGAACATGCCAGTCGTGCGTGCTTCCGGTGCATGACGCCGCCTATGACGACGGATGGCGCTACGCGCTGTGCTGCACCGAAGGACCGGTCTTCGACGCGCGGCGCGTCCTTTTCAAGGCGCACGGTTGACGTTTCAAGAAAAATTTTCGCGATTCAGAAAAAATTTTTTTTGACGAGGTCCAGGGGGGAATCAACCCATGCATCGGGGCCTGCGTCCACTAATTCTTCCCGGTCGCGCAGGCCCCATGTGACCGCGATGGCGCGCATCCCCGCGTTCCGCGCGGTTCGAATGTCCACGTCCGAATCGCCGACGATCGCCAAATCGCAGGGGTCGATATTCCATCGCGACGCGATGCGCAGCGCGGTCATCGGCGCGGGCTTCTTGTCGCACTCGCGCTCGTATCCATTCACGACGTCGAAGTATCGAGCGAGGCTCAGCGCGGCGAGAATCGTCACGCTGAGGGCATGCGGTTTGTTTGTCAGCACGGCCATCGGCACGCCACGCGCGTGCAGTAAGTCCAGCATTTTCAACACGTTGGGATACGGGCGGGTGTGTGTCGCGCAGTCGGCGCGATAAGCCGAAGCCACGCGCTCGATGAACTGCGCCATGTCTTCGTCGGGCGCGTCGGGCCACGCGCGGCGACACAGCGTCGGAAGTCCGTCGCCGATCCAGCGACGCACCGACTCGCGCGGCGCGGCATCGCGTCCGCGCTCGCGCAGCGCGGTGTTCAGTGCCTCGGCGATGTCATCGAGCGAGTCGATGAGCGTGCCGTCGAGATCGAAGATGAGACCCTTGAGTCGTTGCACGATCGGCTCCAATCCCGCGCCGCGGCACGAAACAAATCATGCTCGGGGGTCGCTTGCGCCGAAGAACATTTTAAGGGCGAGTGGAGAATTCTTGTTGACAAGGTCTCGCGCCACTTTAGACTCTGCATTAGAAGGGAGGTGATAACCATGGCAAAGAAAGCTAAGAAGAAGGCTACGAAGAAGAAGGCCACCAAGAAGAAGAAGTAACAGCCCCCCGTAGTTTTGGTCGTAGGCGCATGCACGAGCGAACCGCTCGATTAAGACGTGCGACAGCGACCCGGTCTTCCAAGGCCTTGAAGATCGAAACATGGTTACGATGGAAGGTGCTCCTGCCACGGCGGCACCTTCCATTTTTTTATGCGCACGTCCAATGGATGGATCCATTGCTGATCAGAGCCGGACTGTCCTCAGTCCGGAGTGCGCGAAGTGGCTATTCGCATGTGAGGCGTCACCCACCTTCACCGGCCTGAGGACAGGCCGGCTCTGATCAAACGACCGATTTCCGAATGGCTATTCAACCGGCGTCATGTCCAGCCAGTTCATCCCCGACGCCACGTCCACCTTGATCGGCACCGTCAAATCCAACGCCCCGGCCATCTCCTCGCGGATCATCGCCGCCTCCGCCGCCACCGCATTGCGCGGAACCTCGAAGACCAGTTCGTCATGCACCTGCAGCAGCATCTTGGATGGGCGCTTTTCCCGGTGAATCCGCCGGTCAATGCGAATCATCGCCATCTTGATGAGGTCGGCCGCCGATCCCTGCACCACGGTGTTCACTGCAAATCGCTCGGCCGCATTGCGGGCCGTCTGATTGCGCGAATTGATATCCGCGATGGCCCGGCGCCGGCCCAGAATCGTCTTCACATAGCCATGTTTGCGGGCGTGTTCGATGCACGAATCCAGGAAACCGCGAATCCTCGGATACCGGTCGAAGTACTTGGCGATGAAAATCTTGGCGTCCGACACGCTCATACCGGTCTGCCGCGCCAGACCAAACGCGGATTGACCATAGACGATGCCGAAGTTCACGGTCTTCGCCCCGGAGCGCTGCTCCTTCGTGACCTGCTCAAGCGGGATACCCTCGATCTGCGACGCTACGAAGGCATGAATGTCCCGATCCTCGCGGAACGCGGCGGCCAGCGCCTCGTCGCCGCAGAAGTGGGCGAGGACGCGCAGTTCGATCTGCGAATAGTCGGCTTTGATCAGCACGTGACCCTTGTGACCGGGCACGAAGGCGCGGCGAATCTTCGCACCGGCCTCGGTGCGAATCGGAATGTTCTGCAAGTTGGGATCACTGCATGAAAGCCGGCCGGTCACCGCGCCGGTCTGATGAAAACTCGGATGGATGCGACCGGTCTTCTTGGAGATCATCTCGGGCAATGCATCCACGTAGGTGCCCTTGAGTTTGGCCATCTCGCGGTATTCGAGCACGAGCCGCGGCACGGGGTCGGTGGTTTCGGCGGCCAGCGTCTCCAACACTTCGGCATCGGTCGAGCGACCGGTCTGGGTCTTCTTCACCACGCGCAGTTTGCGCTCATCGAAGAGCACCTCGGCCAGTTGCTTGGTCGAATCGACGTTAAACGCCCGTCCGACGAGATGATGTATCTCGTCGCGCAGAGCCGTCATTCGGTCGGCCATTTCGCCGCTAAGCCGCGCCAACAGATCCACGTCGACCGCCACGCCGCGCAATTCCATGTCCGAGAGCACCTCGACGAGCGGCATCTCGACGTCGCGAAAGAGTTTCGTCAGTTCCGGATCGGTCATCTGCCGCGACAACTCGCGGCACAACTGCCACGCGACGTCAGCGTCCTCGGCGGCGTATTCACACACGCGATCGGTCGGCAGCTTGTCGAACGTGGTCTGATTCTTGCCCTTGCCGATCAGGGCCTCGGTCGGAATCGGACGGTATTGCAGCAACTCGAGCGAGAGTTGATCGAGACCATGCGAGCGGCGGGTCGAGTCGAGCACGAAACTGGCGATCATGCTGTCGAAATCAACGCCGGCGACCGTCATGCCAAAGGTCTTGAGCACGGCGATGTCGAACTTGAGGTTCTGACCACACTTCTTGATCTTCGGATTGGCAAAAACCGGGCTGAGGGCGTTTCGCACCGTATCTTCGGCAAGCGTCCGCCCCACGCCGCGAACCGCCACATACCAGCCCTTGCCGGCGGTATCGGACATGCTGATGCCCACTAGATCGGCATCGGCCGGCGACAGGCCGGTCGTCTCGGTGTCGAAGGCGAACGCATCCACGCTTTCCATGTGTTTGGCCAATTCCGCGAGCGCGGTCTCATTGTCGACCAGTACGTAATTCCCGCGGCGCTCGGTGATGTCGGCAACGCGATCGAACAGGCCGAGTTGACCATCGGCCGGCAACGCCTCGACGGTCTCGCGCTCTTCGGTGCGACTCGCGTCGTCATCCTGGTTGTCGTCCGACGGCTTTGCCTTCCTGGATTTGGGTGCCACGGGCAGCTTGTCTGCCCGTGAGTCGACCAGTGACTTCGTTGCGTTGCCGGAATCGTCCGCACCTCCTCCCAGCATCGCAATCGCCTTGTTGAGTTGGTCGACGAGTCGCGTGAAACCCAACTCGCCAAAGATCGGCTTCGCGGCGGCCAGTTGCAGCGATTTCACATCCGCGGCATCCAACGCAAATTCAATCGGCACATCTTTACGGAGGGTGACGAGTTGCCGCACGATGTCCATGCGCGGGGCAAAGGCGAGCATGTTCTCGCGCAATTTGGGCGTGAGTTTGTCGGCGGCGGCAATGATGCCCGCGACGCTGCCGTACTGCTGCAGGAGTTGGGCTGCCTTCTTTGGACCGACGCCCACGACGCCGACCACGTTGTCTGTCGAATCGCCCATCAGCATCTGCGCTTCGACCGCCAGATCGGGGCCGTAGCCCTTCTCCTCCAGGATCGCAGCGGCATCGAGCACGCGGTCCTTGGCCGGGTCGTACATCCGCACGCTCGGAGTCACCAACTGGTCGAGGTCCTTGTCGCGGCTGACCAGGTAGATGTCGATGTCGTCGTCGCGCAAGCGGTGGGCGATCGTTGCCAGAATGTCATCCGCCTCGAAGCCTGACATTCGCAGAATCGGCATGCGTATCGCCTGCAGGATCGACACGATCCGATCGATCTGCGGCCCGAGATCCTCCGGCGACGGCTGGCGATTGGCCTTGTAGGTCGGATCGACCGCCGTGCGGAAGACCGTCTCATCACTCGTGTCCATCACCATGACGAGATAGTCAGGCTTTCGATCGCGCAGCAGGTTGAGCAGCATCTGCGTGAAGACGTGCGTCGCTCGCGTCGGCTCGCCGGTCGGGCTGGTGAGCGCGCCGAAGGGCGCGTAGTAGGCCCTGTAGATTTGGGCGTGTCCGTCGATGAGGTACAGGGTTTTTCGTGGCATGGGCCTATTCTCCGCCGCTCCATCCTGCGAATCAATGCGACGCAATTCACCCGAATTACAAGTCTCATTTCATGATCGCGGACGACAACCAACGGTTGAGAGGCGTCCGGCTTCCGATAAGATGGATGCGTTGAATCGTCTGACCTCGCACCGCTCTCAAGGATGTGACAATCACATGCGATATCGCTTATCCCTTCGCCGGCTCAATTCCATCCCAACGCGACTTATTTTGCTGAGCATCCTCGCGGCAATGCCGTGGATGACCGGCTGCGACGTCGTGTTCAACTCGGTCATTCAATCATTCATTGATCCCTTCCTGGGCGAGCGCGGGCGCACCGGTTTTCATCCGCCGGCAGCCAAGCCCGTGCCCACCGAATTCGTCAACTGGGAGTCGCCGCATATTCATCCGCTCGATCTGACGCCCGACGGGTCGCGCCTGCTCGCCGTCAACACGCCTGCGGCGGCGCTAGAAGTGCTCGACCCTGCCGGTTCGACACCGACGCACCTGCGATCGATTCGCGTCGGACTCGATCCGGTCACGGTGCGAGCCCGCACCAACGACGAAGCCTGGGTGGTCAACCACGCATCGGACAGCATCAGCATCGTCGATCTGCTGCTGGGGCACGTCGTGCGAACGCTCGAGCCCGGCGACGAGCCGACCGACGTCGCCTTCGCCGCGGGCCGCGCATTCGTGGTGTGCTCGCAGATCAATCAAGTCAAGGTGTTCGACCTCGGCAATCTCGACGCCGCGCCGATTACGCTGGAGATCGCCGGTGAGGATCCCCGGGCGATCGAGGTCGGACCCGACGGAAAAACCCTCTATGTCTCCATCTTCGAGTCCGGCAATCGCACGACCATCGTTCCAATCTGGGTTGCATCCGACGCGAGCGGTCCGTACGGCGGCGTAAATCCACCGCCGGATCTCACGTCGGGGCTGCGCGACACCACGGAAGTCACCGGACCCAAGGCAGGCGTCATCGTCAAGAAGGATGCCGCCGGCGTCTGGCGCGACGGGAACGGCGTGGACTGGTCGAGCCTGATCGCATGGGACGTGCACGATCACGACCTTGCCGTCATCAACGCCGACACGCTCGCAATCGACTATCGCACCAATTTGATGAATCTGAATATGGCCTTTTCCGTGCGACCCGACGGTGCGGTCGCCGTGGTCGGCACCGATGCGATCAACGAGATTCGATTCGAGCCGGTGCTGACCGGACGGTTCGTTCGCAGCCGACTCGCCCTCGTGCCCGCTGCCGCAGAGGCGCCGGCTGTCGTCAACGACCTCAATCCGCACCTGGCTGACGCCTATGCGATGCGCCTGCCGCGCGTCGCGCCCGAAGCACGGGCGCTCTCCGTTGCCGACCCGCGTGGCGTTGTCTGGTCGCCCGATGGGGCCGCCGCATTTGTGACCGGCATGGGCAGCAACAATGTCGTCAAGATCGACGAACTGGGCAATCGTCTGGGGCAGGTCGATGTCGGCGAAGGCCCGACCGGCATTCATTTTGACGTAAGCCGCAATCGATTGTACGTGCTGTCAAAATTCGCCTATGGCGTCTCGGTGATCGACCCGGCGGCGCTGACCGAACTCGCCCGCGTCAGCCTGCCCGACCCCACACCCGCGGTGATTCGCGCCGGCCGCCCCTTCCTGTACGACGCACATCGCACATCGGGGCTGGGCGTCACGGCCTGCGGGTCCTGCCATATCGACGGGCGTATGGACCAGATCGCATGGGATCTGGGTAATCCCAACACCGGCGCCAAGCCGCTCGATCAGGAATGTGACCCGATCTTCGACTTCGGCCCCGGCTTCGAGGTGCCCTGCGGCGATTTTCATCCCAACAAGGGACCGATGACCACGCAAACGCTGCAGGGCATCATCGGCGTGGAACCCTTGCACTGGCGGGGCGACAAGAAGAATCTCGCCGAGTTCAACCCCGCCTTTGTCGGGCTCAATGGCGCCGATGTGCAACTGACGCCGGAGGAGATGTCCGACTTCGAGGCCTTCGTCGCCACGCTCACTTTCCCGGCCAATCCATTTCGCGGGCGCGACAACTCGCTGCCGGAGGTGCTCGGCAACGGAAACCCGCGCCTCGGCGAATCTATCTTCATGACCGAGCGGATCGACGGCCGCCCCACCGAGTTTCCGGATTACCTCGAAAACAGCGGTGAACTGGGCGCGGACTTCCTGATCGCCGGTCAGCCACTGACCTCATGCAATCGATGCCACCAGATTCCCACGGGTTCAAACCAGGTGCTGATCCCCGGGGTTCTTCTGCTCGAACCGCAGAGCATGAAAGTGCCGCAGCTCCGCAACATGTTTGAGAAGACCGGATTCGATCACGCCTCGACTTCCAACAACCGCGGGTTCGGCTTCATTCATGACGGCACCTTCGGCAGTGTCGAACAGTTCCTCAGCATCGGCGTGTTTCACTTCGGCGCGGGTGACATCGGCGTGAAGAAGCGGCGCGACGTCTCGGCGTTTTCCATGGCCTTCCCAACCGAGACCCACCCCGGCATTGGTTGGACGGTGACGCTGACCGCTCAGAATACGGGGAGCGCCGCCGTCCAGAAGGCACTCGATGACATGATGAAACTGGCCGACGACGGATGGGCCGGCCTGACGGCAACGGCGCACCCGGCCGATATCGAACTGCGTTATCGCTACGAGACTCCGGGCAAGTTCATCCCCGTCGGCGGCGGGCACGCCGTAGTCGATCCGATCGCAGCGACCGCGCTGCGCGGACCGGTCACGGCCTCACACGAGATCACGTGGATGGTGGTGCCGCTCGGGATGGAAGACTAGCGCATCGACCCGTCGCCTGTTGTCGAACTCGCGGCAAGCATGCGTCGCTTGCCGCTCACGAAATCGTGTCAGGTCTGCGAGTCGCCTGGCGGGGCCTGAATGCCCTCCGGCGGAAGCGGCTGGTTGTCGGTGGTCAACAGTTGGAAGCCGCAGCGCTTTTGGATGTTCGCCGAGGTGAACCATTCGGTCAGCACCGTCCGCGCACGGCGCTGGAACAACTGCTGATAGGCCGACGATCGGACCTGCGAGTCGTATCGATCCTGGGTCAGCGGGTTCATCTCGAGAAACTCGACAACCACGCGCTTCTTCAACTTGGGCAGATTCACCAGCGCAACCTTCGGCGCCGGCGACGCGGCCGGCTGGGTGGTCAACGCAGGCAGATCGGGCGTCGCCGTGGCCTCGGGCTCGGCGGGCGCCCAGTCGCTGCCGGCCATGGAAAAGACGGCTGTCACGAAATCCTCTGATTGCCCGATGGCGCCGACGGTTGAAGGCGACAAATCGGCCCCGTTCTTGCGGGCGAACGGATTGGGCGTCTCCACGGCCGTGATTTCAAGCTTGGTCTTGACCGGCTCGTCCATGGCAAGAGCGTCACTCAGGCCGACCTTGCGGGCAGCGGTATACAGTTGTCGAGCCGCATCCTCCATTCGGGCATAGGCTCGCTCCTCGCGCAAATCCGCGACGATCTGTTCTCGAACCTCATCCACCGTCGCCGGCGCGCCGGACTCCAGCGCCTCCACCACACGGAAGAGCAGCAAACCGGTTCGATCGCCCGGCATGGCAACCAGGCGCGGATTGCCGGCAGCATCCTGTTGCACCGTGTAGCGCGGCTGGCCTTCGAGGTTCAGCGGCGCATCGGGCGTCTGAAACAACTGCAATCGCGCCGTCACATCCGAATCGCCCTTGGCCTTGAAGAGCGGCGGCACGCGAAACGCATATTCGGTGAGCGGCATGCCGCCGACCTCCGCACCGCCGACGCGGGCCTTGCCCAGAACAGGATGCTGCTGAATCTCCGCGCGGGTCAGCGGACCGACTTCCAAGAATTCGAGTTCGATGCCGAATTCGGCGGCGGCCTGATCGCGAAGGGCCTGCATGTAACCCGGCTCCTTCACGGCCGGCGGAATCGTCTTGTAACCCGTAGCCTTGTCGGTCGGCGCCTGGAACCACGGCTTAAGCAACTCCGAAGAGAGCTTTCGCATGGCCTGCTCGCCGGCCTGGGCGGCGCGGCGCTTCCGGATTTCGCTTTCAACCTGGGCTCGCGCCTCGCTGAACTCCTTCTCGCGCGTGACCGAGGTACCGGGCGACTCGGGCTGAACCAGCGGCGCGCCGGCCTCCGGCATGCTGGTGGGGATCTGCTCGGTGATCGTGTAGGCGGACTTGTTCTTGCGCCAGTGAAGCGAAGCCTCCTCCAGCGAGACGTTGATCATCGATTCGATCTTGCTGAAGTCGGCGACGATGCACTGCAACTTGACGCGATCGCGGTGCTTGTAGCCGTAGGGATCGTCGCCCTCGCCTTTGATCGTATTCTTGTACTTGTCGAACTGGGCCTGAATCTCGGCATCCGGAATGGCTTCGTTGGCGTCGACGAACTTCGACGCGTCGAACACCACCGCCTTGACCTTGGCCCGATCCTCGGTGTCCACGGCATAGTGCCGGACCTCGGCATCGGACGGCACGGCGGCCCGCAGCACGCGCTCGGCGTTCTTGTTGATGAGGATGTAGTTCCCGACGGCCTCGTAGACGTTGGTCGGCGACCACAGATTGCGCGGCTGCATCATCGCCAGTTGGTCGGCCGTGGCATTGCGGGCCTTCAATTCCTGGTCGATCTCCGCCTGCGACGCCTTCAGACCCGCGGCCCGGGCCTCGGCCACCAGCATGTAGAAATCCTGCGCGGTCAGTTCCTCGTTGCCGACGAAATTGATCTGAAAGCCGAGCGGCCTAAGAATCTGCAGGTCCTGATCCGAGCGGTACACATCGCTGGTGCGAACGGTCTTGCCCAGGATCTTTGCGTATTTCGAGTCGCTGTCGTTCGCCGAAATCAAGTTGAACAGGGCCTGATCGCCGATGAACGCCAGCATCGCCATGAGTACCACGACCACCATGATGTGCTTGGTGTGGTCCCGCAACCATTGCATCATTTTCGTATCACTCCTGAGCGCCGTTTCATCGCGGCGCGGTTCGCATCGCACGTAACCGACAAACCCGAACCATGCAGTATACGCGACGCCCGCATTCGCCGCGAGGCCGCGAATCCCCTGCAAAAACGGGCAAAAAGCGTGTTATTCCGGGTCCTAGAAGTTGGCCCACCGCACCGCCTGGCCGCCCCGGAACAACCGGACAAACCAGTAGCCGATCAGCGTCAGATTGGGGATCGCCATCGCGAGGACGGCCGTCGGAACCCCGGTCGCCCGGTTCCACCGTCCGATCTGGTCCCCGATCCAGTCTTCGAACATGACGAACGAGGTGATCATCGACCCGTTGAACAGGCAGAACAGCCACAAATAGACGGTGTCATAATTGATAACCCGCAAACCCCAGCGCATGTCCGGCAGGCTGCCGCGAATGAACCAGACGAGGCATACGATTCCGCCGACGGCATGTTGTACTGTCCAACCGCCGATGGTCGCCCCCATCGAGCCGGCGAAGATGCCGAGATAGTCATCCCATCGAAGCGATCGATGGTCAATGTCGTAACAGATCAACGTGGTGATCCAGGTCGCGGCCCCGATGAGGATGGCCGCGTGATGGCGAACGCGAAACGCGGCATCACGCTGCGGGCCGGTTCGCATCGTCAGCCGTGAATAGAAGGCGCCGGGCGTGAAGAGCGCGCCGATGCTCGTCGAGATCGCATCCGCCAGCGAAGGCGCCTTGTCAAAATCCGCCGGCTTGCGCCGAAGCCCGGGAGTGAGCGACTTGTCGACCGACATGCCGCACTCGGGGCAAAGGCCCGATTCGGGCCGGTGCGTCAGGTCATACCCGCAGCCCTCGCACTGCGGCGGCAGCTCGGGCGTGAAGTCGCCGGCCGACACCGCACGCGTCGCGCGGCCGATCCCGTAGATCATCACCACGATGCCCGACAGGATGCCAACGACGGCGATGTGTTCCTCATGAATCCCGCCCAGCCCGCTTCGTGAATAAAGTTTGCGGTGATGATCGACCAAAATGTAGCAGGTGAAGACCACCACCGTGAGCGCCGAGACGATGCCGCAGGACGCGAGCACGGCCGCGTGGGTGCGCCGCAGGGTCGCTCGCAACAGGCCGTGGCGATGCACGCGCGGCCAGTACAGCGCGATGGACGCGAGCATGCCCGCCAGCGTGGCCAAGCCGACGCCGAATGCAATGAAAATAGCGGGATTCTCTTCGCCGAGGGCCACCCATTCCTGCCAGACGTCCGCCATGGATCGCCGGCCGACGTTCGCATCCGGATCCCACCACGGAGAACGTTGCCTGGCCCCGTGTCCGCTGTATTCGTATTGAACGGTGTGCTCCCACACGCTCATGCCGACGCACAACGACATCTGAAACGCCACGTACATCGGCGTCAAAATCAGGAGTTGAATGGCACTGGCCCGGGCCAGGGTCGACGCCGCGCGCGGCAGCCGCACCACGCCGAGCAGCGGCGCGGTCAAGACGCTGATCCAGCCGGGGCGACGCGTGTCCGCTGCACTCGCCGATTCTGACAATTCGCTCACGTTCGTTCCCGAGTGACAAAAGACGCGAAATTGACTTGCCATTTACGCGTTTCGCGGCTGAAATGCCCGCATGAAGTCCCGCCCGCTCGCCGCCGGCGTATTTGCGCCTTTTTTCATCCTCACCTACATCGCACTCGCGGTCAACGGAGTCGGACTCATCCGCGACGTCCGTATTAACTCGCTTCCGACTGGCGTTTTCGTCGCAACGGCCTTTGTCTTCTACAGCCTGCTCTTTCTCTTGCCGGTCATCGCCCTGTGCCTGGTGGCGCGACTGATTGTCAACGCACGCAGCGTCCGCGGCCGGCTTTTCCCCACCAAACTGGAGCCCTTCGCCGTGCTGGCCGCCGTGCTCGTCATCACAACGGCTCTGCTGCAAATTCTCCTCTTCGCCGACAAGTTCATCCACCGGCTCTACGGCCGCCATCTTGACGGGTTCGTTCGCAACATCATCTTCACGCCCGGCGGCATCGACTCCCTCGGCGGCGGCACCTCCACGACGCTCTCGTTCGCATTGATCATCGCCGGGTTCATCGCCCTGCAGGCCGGCCTTTTGTGGATTGTCGTCCGCTTTCCGTTTATTCGACGGCTGGCCGCGGCCCCCGTTCGCGGACGCCGCGCGATCGTCGTCGCCATGCTCTTTTTGCTCGCCTTCCTGTACGCCCAGGGCGCCTACGGCGTCAGCATGATTCGCGGCAACACGCCGGTCCTGGCCGCCAGCACCGCCGTGCCCGGCTTTCTTCCGATCACGTTTACGAAGCTCGCACGCAGCCACGGCTTCAAGGTCAAACGCGCCCACACCGTTCACGCCGACGACCTCAGCGACTACGGCATCCACTACCCTCTCGCCTCGCTGATCCGCAAACCGCCCGAACGTCCGCTCAATCTCGTCTATCTCATCGCCGAGAGCCTGCGGGCCGACATGCTGACATCCGAAATCATGCCGCATACCTGGGAATTCGCCGCCGGCGCCATGCGCTGCACGAATCACTACAGCGGCGGCAATGGCACGCGCATGGCGATCTTCTCCATGTTTTACGGTCTCTACGGGCCGTACTGGTTCCCCTTCCTGCAGGATCGCGAAGGCCCGGTGCTGATCGACGAGTTGATCGCCCAGCGCTACGACATGCAGCTCTACACCAGCGCGGGCTTCACCTATCCGGAGTTCGATCGCACCGTCTTCGTCCGCGTCCCGCACGATCGGCTGCATACATCGCCGATCACGCCGATCTACGAGCGCGACGCCGCGCAGATCACCGCGCTCATCGCCTCCATCGACGCGCGTCCGGCCGGACAGCCGTTCATGCGGTACATGTTTTTCGAGGCCCCCCACGCCAATTATCATTTTCCGAAATCGGCGGTCATCCGCACGCCCTATTGCAAGGATTTGAACTACGCGACGATGGACGTGGAGGCTGACATCGGCCCGATGAAGAATCGGTACGTCAACGCCTGCCACTATCTCGATCAGCAGATCGCCCGCGTGTTGATGCACCTGCGCGACAAATCGCTGTTGGATTCGACGATTGTCATCATCACCGGCGACCACGGCGAGGCCTTCATGGAAAAGGGCCGCTGGGGTCACAATTCCGACTTCACTCTTGAGCAGACCCTGGTGCCGTTCGTGATGTGGGTGCCGGGGCAATCGCCGCGCGTCGTGAGCCGCCTGACCAGCCACCTCGACCTGCCCGCCACCCTGCTGCCGATCCTTGGCGTCAGCAATCCCGCGTCGGATTACAGCCTCGGGACCGATCTTCTGAGCGAGACCGGTCGGCCGTTCACGGTCATCGGCGACTGGGATCGCATTGCGGTGGTCGACACGACGGGCAAATTGGTCATCCCCGTAACGACCTATGGATTTTCCGAAAACGTAATTACTGACTTGAACGATGCACCGATCAAGACCCGCAAGGGCCGCGCGGCGTTCATGGCCGAACGGCAACCGCAGACGCTGCAGATCTTGAAAGACTTGAAGCGCTTTCGAAAGTAGTCGCCGCGGATCATCTCGCGCGTCACTTGCCGCGGTCGCGGATGGGCACGTAGTCCTGCAACTGCTTCAACACTTTTTCATGGTCTGTCTGATCGAAGCCGAATGAGAGCATCTCATCAATCGCCTTCTCCTTGCTCCAGCCCTGCCGCTCGATGCGATAGAGCGCGCACAGATAGCCTGTGCGATGGCGACCGGCCGCGCAATGCACCAATATGGGGTGATTGGCCGGGTTGTCGACGCATTCGAAGAACTGGGTGACCTGCTCGTCGGCGACCGGACTGCGGCTGCCGATCGGAACTGTGACCACGTTCACGCCCAGAGCCCGTGCGGACTCCGCCTCTTCGGGCACGCTCGTGCTCTTGTCCGACCGGGCAATCACGATCGTCCTCAGACCCTTGTTCTTCACGAGGTACTCGACCTGCTTCGGCGTCGGCTGACCGGAGCGCATCAGGATGCCGGGCGCGACTTCGGCAAACCGCTTGGGCTTGCCCATGCCGCGCATGGCAATCGCCACGCCGCTGGCTGTCGCCACAACGAGGACGAGCACCGCGATTGGGCGCCGATATCTGGGAAACTTCGCACCCGGAGGCGGAATGACGTTCGGACCGTCATTCACTTCTGCATTTGCGCTGCTTGAATCATGCGGCGACCGCTCGGTATCACTGTGCATGGATAAACCATAGTCCCGGATCACCGGCTCGCCAACGCCAACGCGCGAATATCGAACACCGCGCGTCCGATGGGCGTAGCAGCCTGTGAATTGCGCAGTCGCAGCGATGCAGCCATGCGGGTATACTCGTCTCACAAGCCATCAATATAAAAGGCTCACCCCCTGATGTTTGAACGCAGACTCAAAATCCTGCTCATAGCCCCCGCACTTTGCGCCATCGTCATCCTCGGACGCCTCTTTCAGCTCCAGGTCGTTCAGGGCCGCACCTATGTGCGCAAAGTCGATGCCGCTCTCACCGGGCCGATGCGCTACCTGCCGCCTCTGCGCGGTCGAATTCTCGATCGGGTCGGCCGCGTCCTCGCCGCCGATGAGCCCACGCACGACGTCTCGGTTCACTACGGCGTCATCTCGGGCGACGAAAAATACCGCTCGAAACTCGCATCGCGCCTGGCCGGCGTGGATCCCGCGTTTGCCAATGCCCCGCCCGAGGCGCTTCTGGAAGACGTGGACCGCCGCATCGCCCTGATGTGGTGGACGCTGTCGCAGGCATCCGGCACGCCGACACGTGATCTCGTTTCGCAAAAAGACTCAATCTGCGAGAACGTCAACCGCTTGCGCCTTCACGTGTGGAATGCGCGGCGTGAAAAGGGAATCGACCAGCCGTTCGAGTCCGTCCGCCTCCGCGAGCAGGAGATGTTTCACGCGATCCTGCGCGACGTCTCGCCGGACGTGCGCACCAAACTCGAAATCGAGTTATCCAACGAGCCGTTCATCCGCATCGAGCCCTCGGTCCGCCGCATGTGGCGCGACGAGGCCCAGGCATTCTGCCATCTCATCGGCTCAATCGGCCAGGTTACGCCGGAGATGCTCGACGCCGACCCCATGGCCGACGACCCGCTCGGCGCCTACCGCCCCGGCGACACGGTCGGCAGGACCGGCGTCGAGCGACTCGCCGAATCCATGCTGCGCGGAAAGCGCGGTCAGGACGAACGCTCGCTTGACGGCGAAGTGGTAGTGCACACCGATCCGATCGACGGAATGGATGTGCGTCTCACGCTCGACCTGGATTTGCAGACCACAATCACACAAATCCTGAGCCACGCCCTGGTGGAGCATCCCAATTCCAGCGGCGCCTCGTGCGTCGTGCTCGACATCAATCGCCGCGAAGTGCTCGCGATGGTCAGCGTGCCCACCTACTCCCGCGCCGATTTTCGCCAGCGGTATTCCGAACTGCGCGACGACGTGGTCTATCAGCGGCTTGTCTACAAGCCGATTCAATGCGAGTATCCGCCCGGGTCCACGATCAAGCCGGTCACGTTGCTGGCGGGCCTGGCCTCCAAGAGAGTCACCGCGGAGACCCAGACATTCTGCGACGGCTCGCTGGTGCCCGGTTCCAAGCACTGGCACTGTTGGACACACTGGAAAAGCCCCGGCTTCGGCCACGGCACCGTCACCGCTGAAACGGCCCTGCAGCACAGTTGCAACATCTATTTCTACAGACTGGGGATGAACCTCGGCGCCACCGAACTGACCGACTTCTTCCGCGATTTCATCCGCGGCCCGCAGCGCACCTTCACCGAATATCGAAGCACGGGGCTGTTCGGCGAGCGCATCGGCATAATTCCAACCGCCGACTGGCTGAAGCAGGTTCGAAACCGCACCTACTCCCCGTCCGACGCCCGCAATTACAGCATCGGCCAGGGCGAGGTGCAGTTGACGCCGCTTCAGGTGGCCAACATGTTCGCGACCATCGGCGCCGGGGTTTATCGCGACCCCGCCGTGCTGATGGACGACGGCGAGTCGCGGCCCGTTCAGCAGTTCAAATCGCTCAGGCCCGAGGATTGGGCCGTGGTGCGCAAGGGACTCTATCGCTGCGTGAATGAACAAGGCGGCACGGCCTTCAGCTTTGTCCACATGGAAGACCTCGAAGTCTGCGGCAAGACCGGCAGCGCCCAGTGCGTGCCGCGCGTGACCCAAACGCGTTTCGTATTCCAGCTCGCCGATGGTTCGCAGCAGACCATCGACGCTCCCACGCCGGAGAAGGCCCGCGAGATGCTGGATCTTCCGGCGACCGCAAAGTGCATCGGCCGCAAGGCGCTGGTCCGCTGGCCGGCCAAGGATCCCGAAACGAAAGACTATCCCACGCATGCCTGGTTCGCGGGCTTTGCGCCGTATGACCATCCGCGCATTGCTATCTCCGTCTTGATTGAACACGGCGGCGCCGGCGGCCGATCGGCCGGGCCGACTGCCAAGGCCATCCTTGAGGCGGTTGCCGCGAGTCCGCGCCGATATCTTCCTTCGCTGCTTCGCGATGTCGCGGCCTTCGAGACATCCCCATGACCGCAATCGCCCGCATCCTGCCGCCGGTCGGCTGGGCCATGGTGCTCGCCGCCATGACCCTCACCGGAATGGGTCTGCTGGGCATCTATGCCGGCGAGGCCGAGACCGGCGTGCTGCCTGGTAACACCATTCGACAACTCGCCTTCCTGGCGATCGGACTGGGCGCGATGACCGTCGTGCAGATCATCAACTACCGCCGTCTCGGCCAATGGTCGGCGGTGCTGTATCTGGTCATCCTCGTCTTGCTTGGCCTGCTGCTGGTGGGCCGGGTGGTCTCACTTGCGCCGTACATCGCTCCGCGCAAGGGCGCCTATCGCTGGATCTTTCTGGGACCCTTCAACTTTCAGATTTCTGAGATCGCCAAAATTGCCTATATCCTGGCGCTGGCCTGGTATCTCCGGTTCCGAACCAACTATCGCACGATCGCGGGCCTCTTTGTTCCGTTCCTACTGACGCTCCTGCCGGTCGGCTTGATCCTCAAGGAACCCGACCTCGGCACGAGCCTGCTGCTGCCGCCAACGCTCTTCATCATGCTCTTCGCCGCCGGCGCGCGGAAGCGGCACCTGGCCCTGTTTCTCGGATTGACCACGATTGCCGCGCCGATTTTCTACTTCTCGCCCCTGATGGACACATACCAGCGAACGCGCATTGAAGTGCTGCTGCGGCAGAATGATGACGACGTGCGCTGGCACCTGAACGAAGGATATCAACTCACCCAGTCTAAAATCGCCGTCGGCAGCGGCGGGCTGGTCGGACAGGGGCTTCGTGAGGGCGCCTTCTTTCGCCACGACCTGCTGCCCGAGGAGCACAACGACTTCATCTTCGCCGTCGTCGCGCACCAATGGGGCTTCCTCGGCTGCAACCTCGTGCTGCTGTGCTACCTCGTCATCTTCGTGGCGGGACTGACCGTCGCGACCATGACCACCGACCCCTTCGGCAGACTGCTGGCCGTGGGCATCTGTGCGCTGATATTCGTTCAGACCGCGATCAACATCAGCATGACCATCGGCCTCGCCCCCATCACGGGCATCACCCTGCCTTTCGTCAGCCAGGGCGGCAGCGCTTTGATCACAAATTACATGGCCCTCGGCCTGCTCATCAGCGTCGCCCGCCGCCGGGTCATCGACATCGCCCGAAAACCCTTCGAGTTCACCGACGACGAATTGGTGTTCGAGGAGTGACGAGCGCGGCGGTCTCTCCTCCATGCTCATCTCCGAGAGACGCTTTTGGCTCCCTGAGCGAATAATTCCCGGATTCCGCGTTGCGCAAGCCGGCGGCGGCCGACTAGGGTTGTGGGCGGACGTTGCCCGCGCAAGCATCTAGACCGGGCACGCGCCCCAAAACCCATTCGAGGACACACTCATGTTGATGAAGTCATGGCGCTGTTTGAGTCAGCATCGGTCTTCAGTCTTCTCGATCGCCATTCCGGCGGCGGCGCTGGCCTGGGTCGCGACGACCCATTTGACCGCGAGCATGGCCGACCCACCTGCAGCCGTACGCGACGACAATGCGGACGACGAAGGCGAGCAGTACCAGCTCTGCACTGTCATTTGCACTCGCGACGATTCGCTTCTTGACGTCATGGGCATATTCAAAATCTCCGACACCGCCCCCATCGAGTTGAACCATACTTCCGTGTGGTTCAAATGTTCAGTCACCCCGCGCCCCGGACAGAGGCACAGTACCGTATCGGAGTCCCCGTCGCGCAGAGTGCTCACAACCCAGCCTGAGTCAATGACCAGCAGACACCGCAGGAAGCTGACATGTCGTTGTGTGTCTTCAAGCCCCTTGACGTTTGATGTGCGCTTTACGCTGACCGATCTGCACGATGATCAGGAGCTGCTGGGCTTCAATTCAAAAGTGAAGTTCTCAGACGAGAATGGAATCGTCGTTCTGAGCGCAAACAAGGGCAGTTCCATCATGCTCCTTCGTCTAGTTCCAGATAAGTACTGAGCGCATCGATCAATGGGCCGGTAGGTGATTTCCTGGAGGCAACAGATGTGTAAGCGAATAACCGCACTGACTTGTCTGACTGCGTGCGTCGGCTGGATTGGCGCCGCCCATGTCCGCGCCGATGACGTCAAAGCACCCGCGCTACGGGTCGGACAGCCCGCCCCTGAAATTGTGCTTCACAAGCTCCTTCACGCGCCGGACGGCGCTGCCGTTAGCAGAGAGGCCCTCAAAGGGCAGGTTGTCGTGTTGGAGTTCTGGGCGACGTGGTGCAAAGGGTGCATTGAATCCATTCCGCACATGAATGAACTGGCGACCCGATTTGCAGACAAGCCGGTGCGTTTCATTGCGGTCACCGCGGAGGATGAACCCAAGGTTCAGAAGTTCCTGGAAAAGCAGCGCATCAAGGGGTGGATCGGTCTGGATTCCGGGCGATCGACCTCACGGGCATTCGAAGCGCTGATGATTCCGCGAACCGTCCTGATCGACCGCGAGGGCAAAATCGCGGGCATTACCTCTCCCGAGCAATTGACGGAGAAACAACTTCATGCCTTGCTGGCAGGCAAGCCGGTTGAGTTCAAGCCCGAAGCAGCAATCTATCTGGAAGAGTACATCGAAGAAGCACTACAGCATGACGTCATTCCGGAACGTGAGCGTCTGTTTGAACTCGCGATTCAACCGGTCAAGCCATCGAAACAGGCGCGTGGCACGGGCACCCCAGGCGATTTTGTCGTGGAGGCGGGGAAGTTGAGGGATGCGCTTGCACTGGCCTACCAGGTTCCGCGTGAGAAAATCCGCGGATCGATTCCCATACTGGAACAGACCTTTTACATTCGGCACATCACCAAGATGCTTCCTCCCGATAGGGCCATGCGCATGCTTCAGGAGTCGCTTTGTGCGGCGCTTGGAATCACGGTTGAGAAGGAAGTGCACGACGTCGAGTCGCACGCACTCAAGCTTGTCGGTGACCCCGGGCCGGGGCTGAAGCCGCCGAGCGCGGAGAGCGAATGCCGCTTCGAAGTAAACACGATCCACGCCGCCGATCGGCCACTGAAGTGCCTGGCCCTGTGGATCGAAACGCGGATCAATTCGCCCGTGGCCGACGAAACCGGTATGACCCGCCACTTCGATTTTGAATTCACCTGGGATCCTGACAATCCGCAAAATTCGATCAAGGAACTCGAATCGCGATTCGGACTGCAACTCGTCATAAGCAGGAAGCCCGAGGAGTTCCTGGTTGTGAGGTATGCGCCCGATCCGTGACTATTACATCAGCTCCTTCGCAATAATCGGATGGCAGTTCAATTCCAGGACAGTTTGACGTTGACATCGCCGGAAGCTCACCCCGTTCGACATGCATCATTCACGGCCGCTCACAGTTCCGGGTTAAAACCATCGGCCAGCGCTTCAACAGGGACAACCTCACTGAGAAAACCGGCCACGCCGCCTTTCCCATGCGCCACACCCGAATGCAGCACATCGTCTGTATTCCCTTCACTCGCCAGATGGCGCGCTGCTTTGTCCGGCCACAAAACTGATCAGTCTTGTGGCAACAGCATGCAGCGCCGCCTCTGCATGCCCACATGGCGCCGACTACACCGCACCGACACAACTGTTTGCTGCGTCACTGCCACCCCGCACTCCTTCGAGCGTGGCTCGCTCTAGAGCCTGCCCGCGAGGGGGGTCGTTCGATCGAAACCTGTTCGTCAACGCGAACCACCGCCGCGTCATCGACGTCGCAAAAAACGGCCCTTCGAGTTCACCGACGAGGAACTCGTCTTCGACGAGTAGGCCTTTTCGGGCTCGCAACCACCACCCCGCCATCAACGTAACTGCCTGTCTCTGCTCATCTTACGGCGACGCAAGTTTTCTTGTCAGAACCGCCCGGCATGGTGGCTAGTTCTCGGTGAAGGCGTTGCGGGGGCAACGCCAGGGATCACAAGACACCGAGAAATGGAGATTCACATGTTCGGAAAAAACACAATTCGATTCGCTTCAACCAGTCTCATCGCCATTGCCACCCTCATCCCGCTGACCGGCGCCGATTGCGCCAACGACACCACCGGCGGCCTGCTCGACCCGACCGGTCAGTTGACTGACATCGGCTATGAACCCGAGTTTGAATTCGATGAACCCGAATTCGTCTTCCAGGATGGTCACATCTTCGTGAACGGCGTGCATCTGATCGGCGATCCCTCCTTGCTAGGTTACGACGTGGAGGAACAGTTCGCCTACGACAACGCCCGAGCCAAGGACGCGGATGCCGAAGGAGCGATCGAAAAGGATGGCCGCACTGCCAAGGCAGTCGTGACCAACACCAAGATGTACGTCACCGCGAACCCGGTCGTGACTGGCACAAATGTCACCTTCACGCCGATGGTGTCGGGTGGGACCGGTCGCTACTGGTTCTTCTACAAGCTCGAGCGCGATGCGAATTGGACGCGAGCCGGCAACACCTACACGCGCAAACTCACCCGGACGCCCTATGAGCGATTGTACTTCGCGGCCATCGACACCAACTATGTACAGTCGGCCGTGCGGGCCTGGACGGTCACGGTGAACGAAGCCGCCCCGCCGCCGCCCGAGCGCCTCTGTCCGACGATCGCCGGCACCTCGTGGACGCAGTCCAACACTCTCGAGAAGATGACCTTCAGCCTTCCCCAAGGACAATTCGTGGGCGCTCGCGTCGAAGGTTCATGGTGCGGCGACTTCTACACACTGGTGGGTACGATCATCGCCTCGCCGTCGAATTGCCCGAACTGCATCGTGGTCGAGGGAACCTGGAAGCAGAGAGAGCTTGTTCAAGGTCCGATCAATAGTAATCCTGACGTCCCCGAGTGCTCTATTCCCGAAGGTTTCCCGACAGAAGGCGAGTTTCGCATGACCTTCGAGCCCGATCTGGCCTCCTTCAGTGCGAAGTGGTCGGCCATCGGCGAGACGCACTGGCGGCCGGACTACTGGACCGGCTCGCGATCGAATTGCAACTGATCGACGCGACAAGTGAAGAAATGGAATGCAAGAGGCGCGGGTCACGACCATCGTGATCCGCGCCTTCGTTTCTGCGGGGTTCAGACTGGTTGACGCATCCTCGGCGCAACAGGCGGCTTAAGCCGAGCGATCAGCCGAATGAGGAACGCCGAGACCAACCCAAGAACAGCGGTCGGCCAAGACATCCAACGGGCTACGCCGGGCGGCCCCTTCGATGAGATTGGCCAGAAGAGCAGCACCGGTATCAAAATCGCCCAAGGCAGGTGCGATCGAAACGAGTGCCATTGACCCCGGCCTGCAACTGCAAACTCAGGCACGGTCAGCCGCAGGACCAGGTCCGCTGCAATGACGAGGATCAGCGCAATCCCGCTCGATGCAAGTACCAGAGCGCAAAAAAGCGTCGCATTAGACCTGGTCATTTCAGTTGTGGCGCCGATTGGCGATGCTCGTCGAATTCCGCCGTTGGCGAATGCGAGCCAAACAGCCGCGACTGCCCACCAGCTTGCCAGCGTGAACACGATGACGATGGAATCCTCAAACACAGATCGCGGGAATGACCAGGCCGACGAAACGACGAGCGATCGACTCAGAACAACGCGATCAACTCGCTCTCCCAACGGGTGAAACGCAAGACTGGCCCATTCGCCATTCTGGTCGTTGGAAACCGCCCAGCCAAGCCAGCTGTACGAGTGCGTTTCGACAAACGGAGGGCGGTGATATGGCTTGCACGGAGTCGGCTGGCCGATGACCGTGGACTGCTTTACCGGATGAGGCGTGCACTGAACAATGGACTTCAGCTCGATTGAAGCGCTCGCAAACAGCGCCAACATCGGAAGCACCAAGCCGGCGAACAGTGCAACCCTAAGTGGGTGCACCGACGTGGCCGGCCTGCAATACCGGGCCCGCCAGGCCTTCCGCAGGAAGTCTCCAGAAAAAAGACGTCCGCGCAAAATCGTCCTCATCGGCGCGGCCATCGCCGATTGCACTTCTTTGTCTATTGCGACATAATCGTTGCGGCGGCCGCATTCGGGACAGAACGCCTGGTCGGCGATTGCCGGCAGCAGATAATCGCAATTTACGCACGGTCTGAATGAATCGGACATGAGCCGTCCTCCCGCGAAAAGCCGTACCACCCTCCCGCGAAAAGCCGTACCACAACATCGTACCGGCGTATTGTCGCGATCGCCATCCACGCGCAATCGGCCGCCCAACCGACTCGAATTCTCACGCCCCCGGCACACTCCGCACCGTCCACAAACTGGCCGCAACCATGCCTTGCATCAATTCTGATCAGTCTTGTTGCAATACCGTGTATCGCCCCCTGGACTCAATAGCGGTATGGATAGTGCCTCAAACCATGCCGCGCGTCTCAGCATAACTACTTGTGAATTCAGCAATTATCCGCAGCATGCCGAATCAAACCTCAGCAAATCCGCCTCGTGCTCGTTTTCCCGAAATTGCCACTTGACTGATCAGTTTTGTGCAATACCATGTTATGCAACAAAACTGATCGGAGATGTTGCAATGCCTAGAATGCCATGGACCATCACCCACGACATGTTCCTCAGCACCGACGAAGTCGAGCGGCTGATTGCCCATCTCGACCGGCAGGTGCGACGGGCCTCCGGCGACGCGCACCTGTCCGCGCAGTTTGATCGGCTGATCATTCTCACCCTGCTCTACTCGGGCATTCGCACCTCGGAACTTTGCGGCCTGCGGCTCGGCGACGTCACGGCCGGACCGGCCCTGCGCGTGCGACTGCGCGGGCGCGTCGTCCGCACCGTGTTCATCCCTGCCGCCGTGGGCGACGCCCTAGCCGACTACATCAAGTCGATTCGCCCGAACTGGCTGCCAACCGGCACGCGCCGCGACGATCGAACCAAACCGGTCTTCTGTCACGAGCGCGGCCGTGCCTTCGAGCGGACCGGTCTGTACCGCCGCGTGGTGCGCATCCTCACCGAGGCCGGTCTCGGCGGGCGGGCCAGCGTGCAACTGCTGCGACACACTTACGGCTACCTCGCCTACCGCAACACCGGCGGCAACCTGCTGTTCGTGCAGCGGCAACTGGGCCATTCCCATCCGATGATTACAAGCGTCTATGCACAATTCGTGGATGAGTCGTACGCCGGCCTGGCCGACCGCGTGGCCGGACCGCCCGCGCCGGCCGATCGGCCGCGCAAATCGAAAGGAGCCTCGTATGCCCGCAAGTGATCCGTTTGAACGCGAGATGCTGGAGATGATCGCCGACGTGCTGGCCCGCGAACCCGGAGAAGTCCAGCCGGAAATGACATGGAAGGAAACCCTCGATGGCGAGTCGATCGAACTGTTGGAGTTGTCGTTCCGATGCGAAAAGCGATTCAGCGTTCGGGTTCCATTTCAACAGATGCTCGACCAGAAATCGCTGCAAACAGATGATCAAGGCGTGCTCACACCGCAGGCGCTGGCCATGCTGAAGTCGCGATATCCATTTCTCGATTTGACGGAATTCTCCAGGGATCCCCGCATTGGTCGCATCACGGAAATTCTGACCGTGCGCACGATCATCGAGTTCGTCCGACAGTGCGTCGACAGTGCGCAGGCGATGCCCGATTCCGCCAAGCCATCGACCACTGCCTGATCGGGTGACATGGCGACGGGCCTTTGCGTCGCCATGCGGCATGCGCGTAGGATCATCACATGAAGCGAACTCGATCCGCCGCAAAGCTCTCCCACCTCAACGCCCGCGGAGAAGCGCGCATGGTCGACGTCTCGACCAAGCCGGTCACGTTGCGCCGCGCGGTCGCATCGGCCGAGGTGCGGATGGCGGCGGCCACGCTGAAGCACATCGTCGCAGGCAAGATGCCCAAGGGCGACGTCTTCGCCGCCGCTCGGATCGCGGGAATCGCCGCGGCCAAGCGCGCGAGCGAGTTGATCCCGCTGTGCCATCCGCTGCCGATTGAAGCGGTGGATCTTCGCATTGAGCCGGCGCCGCCCGATCGGGTGCGCATCGTCGCGGAGACGCTGGTTCGGGCCCGGACGGGCGTCGAGATGGAGGCACTCACGGCCGCCGCCGTCGCCGCGCTCACGCTCTACGACATGTGCAAGGCGATCGACCGGGGCATGACGATTGGGCCGATTCAACTCGAAGAGAAATCGGGCGGACGGTCAGGGACGTGGCGCCGGGCGAAGCCGGCGCGTTGACTCTCAGAGTCGAACCCACCGTTCAATCAATTGGCGTGCAAAGTGGCTATTCACAAGCATGGCCGCCAACGGCCGCGGCCCTGCCACCCGGGGGTTGCGGCAATGCGACCGGATGCCATGTCGCGAACCGCGTACGAATTCGAGGCGGCACCCACCGTAGTGACGCCGCTTTTCAAATCCGCTGAAAGCCCGGCCACGCCCTTCCGGCTCGCGGCCCCCGTCCTCTACAATTCCCTGCCCGATCGACCCTCGCCGGGCCGTTCGACTCCGAAAGCCGAAGCCTGCATGGACACCGTTGTCTCCACCTCAGACTGCCTCGCCGCCGCCCTGGATCGGTCATTGGCGATCTTCGACCGCGAACTGGCGTCCGATCTGCCGCACGTCAACGAACTCATCGCACACATCCGCAACTACCGCGGAAAACTGCTGCGACCGCGCCTGCTGCTGCTGACTGCCCAGGCCTGCGGCGAACTGCGGTCCGAGCATGAGGTGCTCGCGGCGACCGTTGAGATGGTGCACATGGCCACCCTCGTACACGACGACGTGCTCGACGAGGCGGACGTCCGGCGGCATGGCATGACGGTCAACAAGATGAGCGGCAACGAGGCCGCGGTGATGCTGGGGGATTATCTCATCTCGCATGCATATCACTTATGCAGCAGTCTTGACACGACGCTGGCCGCCCGCCGGATCGCCTCGGTGACCAACACGGTCTGCGAGGGCGAATTGGCGCAAATCGCCGCACGCGGCCGGATCGATCTAAGCGAGGCGGAGTATTTCGACATCATCGCCCGCAAGACCGCGGCACTGACCGGGGTATGCTGCGAACTCGGGGCAGCCTTCGCCCAGACCGATACATCGCTCGTGCGGCACATGGCGGGCTTCGGAACCGATTTGGGCATGGCCTTTCAGATTGTGGATGACTTGCTCGATTTGACCGGTTCGGAGCGGGAGACCGGCAAGAGCGCAGGGCGCGATGCCGACTTGGGCAAGATGACCCTGCCGACAATTCGGTTCCTGGCAGCGGCCGACGAACGGCAGCGGCGGGAATTCAGTGAGATCTTGCGGTCAGGCGAATCGGTGAATGCAGCCGTCCGGACTCTGCTCTCCGGATCTGATGCGATTGAATCCGCCCTCAAGACGGCCGGTGGATATGTCCAATCCGCGGTGGCCCATCTGCACCACGCACCGCCGAGCGAGGCCCGCGACACATTGGATGCAGCAACCCGGCAGGTGCTGAATCGGCGGAGCTGAATTCCGCCCTCAGACGACACTCGTCTCTTTAATCAACCCTTCGCGGTCGTAGACCTGCCAGTCGCGGATGCCGAATCGCTTGGATTCGTGAAGGGTCTGCGCGACTTTCGCGTCGATGCGATCGCGCGGCGGAGCGCCCGTTCCCGCCGACATCTCAGCGGTCAGCCGCGCCCGCAGGGCAGCCTCGTCGCGTCCCGCCGCAATGCGATCCTGAATCTTGGTCTCGGCCATCTCCAGATAGCGCACGCCCGCCGCCGGATCGCGCCCCAGCAGATGCTGACAGCACCACGCATCGCTCGCGAGTTGGTCCACACTGGCGACGATCGCCGGGCGACCGGTCACGCCGCCGATGGCCACGTCCTCCAGTTTGCCGCCGGTCGGGCCGTTCTTCATCAAGACGCGTGTCGCATCGACAACGATGAGCGTGGGGCTCATCATCATGCCGAGGTCACTGACGATGTTGTGAATCGCCTGGTGAAATTGATTGCGCCGCCCGCAGAGCAGGCCGTACCAGTTTTTCATCGACATGCTGGCGAAGCAAAGGTTGTGGTCCTTGATCGGCGGCAGGCCGATGACCTTGTCGGCCAGTTCGAGCGGTCGGTGGAAGACCTCCCAGGTGCCGAGCGCTTCAAAGTCCGCCGGACGCGGGTCGCGATCGCGAATGGCGACCGGGGCGAACAGCGCGTTGGACGGCAGCATCAATTCGGCGCCCTCGGACTCCGCGGCGTGTTTGATGCGGCTCTTGGCGAAGCACGGCTCTGGCTTTTCGATCGGGTTGTCGGCCACGAGGATGCGCTTGGCACCGGCCGAGCGACAGAGCCGGATCATCTCGGCGAGCACGTCGGGATTGGTGGTCGCGCCCATGCGCGGCCCCCGATCAAACGCGACATTCGGCTTGATCAGCACGGTGTCGCCTTTCGCGATGAACTTCTCGATGCCGCCCATCGGCCCCAGGGCGGCCTGGATCATCTTTTGAATGGTTTCGCGCGACACCTCACCGGCGGAATCGGTTCCGCCGTGGGCCACGCTGATCCTCGGCGTCGATGCGCCGTAGCTGTCGAAAATCGACGCGAAGTAGTTCTTGAGCGTCCGTGGCGGATAGACCGGCAACCCGGCATCGCCGACGGGGTCATACAAATGCTTCGCGGCCCAGGTCGCCCCGGCGGCCACGGCCAGCGTGCCGCCGACCCGCGTGATCATCTCGCGTCGCGTCACGCCTGGCTTAGCCATGTCAGATCGATCTGAATCAGGTTTTCCAGACATCGGAATACACCCCTTGTCTGCCATGCTAATCGGGTTTCACTCTCAAGCGCTTTCCAATTACGCCGGCTCCACGCATTGAATCTCTTTGAATCGTGAGAAATCAGCCATATTGCGAGTCACGAGATTCTGCAGACGATGAGACAGCATGAGTGCTACCAATCGAACATCATGCGCCAACCGACCCTTCACTGCGTAACTTTCGCAAAGCTGCAACCACACATCTGTGGTATTAGGTGCTTCGCCAAGTATGCGATAAGCGCTCCGAAGGCCCTTGATTTGACGTCTGACGTCGCCGGGCGAAGCGCCCAACCCATTCACACTGATCGGGCGCGTCGCAACTACCCAGTACTCATGGAGTATCTGGGTTGCGATGCAAAGCTCATTCCCGGAACCCTGAAGCCCTTTCAGAAATCGTGTCACCACAGATCTTGCCGGATCAGCCGAATTGGCGGCCGTAATCAAAACACTAGTATCCAGCAGAAATATCACGGTTGCTCAATTACTCGTCGTACAACTCTTCTCGTCGCATCGCTTCGACGGGAACGGGCGGTGCGGAAACACATCCGAATGTTGCCTCCATACGACGAAGTCGCTCTTCGACACTCAGACTGTCTGATTGCGTATCGTCCGCAACGGTCGCAACGTTTAGGCGAAGCGGTTGGTTCACCGGCAAGTCAACCGGTTCGTCAGGAACGATGACCCGTCCGTCATAATGCGCTAACACAGAACGCGTCATTGCGCTCACCCTTTCACTTACAGGCCCGGCGTCGCTTCGCGCAACGCCTGTACGCGCGAGCGCGCCGCTTCGACGTTGGGCGCGGCGTTCGCTCCGCCAAAATATCGACCCTTCCAGAAGATTATATCAAACTCGCCGCCGAAATCGCCCTCTACATAGCCGCCGGCCTCATTCTCCGCGCGTTCGGCCAGTTTTCCGCCCAAAGCGTTGATCGATTCGATGTATTTTCTGAACAACTCCGCAGCCGTCGCCGCGTCGGCCGCGCGATGAATGAAGACGACGGTCTCCGAATCGCCGTCGAGATAACGGACCGAAAACACATCCCGCAGGAAGTCGAGCGAGAAGACATCCTGCGTCAGGAACTCCATCGAGTCGGCCACACGTCCCTCGGCGGGCAGCAGCTTGTCCGCCCAGTTCTCGCCGCCGCCTTCATCGGGGATTACCGCGGCGATCGCCAGGCCCACTTGCATGAATTGCTCGGCCGTCAGCGTGGCCTCCTCGCCGCCGATCAACTGCACGTAGGCCCTGCCCTTGCAGAAGAAGAGGCCGCTGGCCGATGAATACCCGTCAGTCCCAATCGAGACCGACGTCGCGTTCGCCGATCGCTCCGATTGATAGATGCCGAACGTCTTGGTGACATCGCCCATTTCATAGACAAATGCATCGATGATGTCGGTCGCCTTCGCCTTGGCGCGGTAGGTGCCGAACGTCATCCTGCGGAAATCGTATGCCAGGTACGCCTCGGCCCGGCCGTCGATCTTCTCCCACAGATTTGTCGGGTCGAACGTGGCCACCTGCACGGGGCCAATCCACTCGCCGCCCGCGATGGCAGGCAACACGCTCGAAGCCGCGGCCGCCTGCGCCGGTGGCGCGCCCGACCCGTCGGCCGATGCCGCAGCCACGGGCGGTGCTTCCGCGTCGTATGACACCTGACGACTCGCGGCCTCACGGGCCAGCAACTGCGGCGTCAGCACCGCTCCCCGCGCCACCTCATTTGCAAAGACATGCGTAAAATACCGACCGCCCCAGAAGCCGACCGACCCGTCGCCGCCCCGCCAGCCTCCGCGTCCCAGCGGCTCGCCGACCGCATCACGCGGGCGTTTGGCGTCCGACAGTTTCTTGGCCTGGGCCGGACCTTCCAACTCAAAGACCCGAACCGTCAATTGCCGACGGGTGTCTTCGCGATCCAGATACCGCCCCTGAAACAGCCGCTTCACGCCCGCACCGGTCAGGTAATCGGCCGGCTCGCCGAGGGGCCGTGCCATGGCTTCGCCCGAGTACACCTCGGGCCCGGCCGCATCCAACTGCCAGCCCGGCGCGGGTTGATCCGGCAGCAGGCTGAGCGCATGCCGAATCTCCGGTACGACGGCTGCAATCTGCATCTCCGGTGGCACCGAAAAGAACGGCGCTCGCGGCTGTCGCGCATACAGCACAAAGGCCCCGACGATGCCGATCGTCAGGACGAGGCAGATCGCGCCGATGACCCGTTCGCGCAGACCCACGTGGTCCCGCATGTACCGTCGATTGAAAAAGGTCGGCATGGTGCACCCGTGAGAATCGCAGCCTACTCCGTCAGTGTATGACACCGGCGGCCCCACGACAAAAAATAGAACACGGCGACGACCGCAAATTGCCCGCGCCGGACTCCCGGCCGGAACGGGCCGGGTCCGTTACAATCCCTCGTGCCTGCTGGCAATCGATCCCATGAACAAACACCCTGAATTCAAGCCCGTCCTGTCGTTTCGCTGCCGCAATGCCGACTGCCGCACAGGCATTGCCACGATTCTGCAACCCGGCGGCCCACAATCGGTCGATTGCCCGGATTGCAAACAACGGCAACCCCTGATTATCGACACTGACCTTTTTCAACAGGGCCGTCCCACGCGTTGCGCGGTCTGCGAGGGCGTGGAGTTCTTCGTGCGCAAGGACTTTCCGCAGCGGCTGGGCATGGTGCTGGTGGTGTTGTTCGGCCTGACCGCGTCGATTTTTTATTATTATCGAAATATCCCCGCGACGTTCGCCACACTGGCCGCGCTCGTGGTCGTCGATGCCGCGATCTACCTGTTTGTCGGCACGGCGACCGTGTGCTACCGCTGCCGCGCCGAGTATCGGCGGCTCAACCGCGACACGCCCTATAGCGGATTCGATCTGGCGACGTCGGAGAAATACGACGTTTCGTAAACACGACTACGAAATCACGATTCGCGTTGCATGCACAGTGAGACCCTCCTATGACGCCCGAGACACCGAACCACCACGTCGATCACGACCGCATCGCGGCCGCCGTTCGCGAGATCCTCATCGCCATCGGCGAAGACCCGCAGCGCGAGGGCTTGCGCGAGACACCGAACCGCGTGGCGCGGATGTATGCCGAGATGTTCGCCGGGCTTCGCAAGGACCCGAAGCGCCACCTGGTGACCGCCTTCACCGAGAATTACGATGAAATGGTGGTGCTCCGTGACGTGCCCTTCTTCTCGATGTGCGAGCATCACCTGCTGCCCTTTGAGGGCCGGGCACACGTGGCCTATCTGCCCGACGGCAAGGTGGTCGGACTGTCCAAACTCGCCCGCATCGTCGACGACTTCGCCCACCGCCCGCAGGTGCAAGAGCGGCTCACCACCCAGATCGCCGATATCCTCATGGACTCGGTCCACGCGAAAGGTGTCGTCGTCGTCATGGAAGCCGTACACAGTTGCATGACCTGCCGCGGCGTCAAGAAGCCCGGAAGCGTCATGGTTACCTCGGCGGTGCGCGGACAGTGCCGCGACAGTGCAACGACGCGTGCGGAAGTGATGTCGCTGCTGCATCGATCGTCATCGCTGCGATAGCCGCGGCGGCCGCCTCGCCGCCCGGAATCCGCAGGTTTATACTCCCGCCATGGCGGCCGCAGCCCAGGACGAAACCCCCGCGCGCACTTCGAATCCTCCCGTGGCCCCACCGCGCGCCGACGATGACGAGCGCCCCATTCCGGCCTTCACGGTCGCCCGAATCCAGATCGTCCGTGCCTTCCTGGTTCTGTGGATGTGGTGCTTTTCATTGAAGGGCCTGTACATGCTCGGCCGGTTCTTCGGGACCTGCGAGTATCTCTGCGACTACAACCGCCGCCGCCGCGTGCACAAGAAGCTCATCGAGATTTTCAAGGACAAGGCCACGCCGGCATGGCGACGCGTCGTCACGCGGCACTACTTTATGCGCATCCGCTGCGACAAGATGTTCTACACCATCATGGATCGCATCCCGCGTGACAAACTGATGAATCGCATCAAGTTCGTCGGCCGCGATCGCATCGACGCGGCGTTGTTGCAGAAGAACGGCCTGTACATCGCGCTGTGCCATTTCGGAAGTCATCACATCGCCGGGCTAATCATGGCCCTATTGGGATACAAACTGATCGGCGTGCGCGATCCAAAGGAGAGCCCGGTGCGGCGGTACATCGCGCAGAAGTATCGCGAGACCTTTCCGGAAGTCGCCGCGATGAAGTATTTCTACAGCGATACGTTTCCGCGCGAATTGTTCCGCTCGTTCAAAGACAACTACATCGTGGCCAGCCTGCTCGACGTGGCCCAGCGCCGCGGCGAGCAACACAAGATGCACCCGGTCACCATATTCGGCGAAAAGCGGGAGTTCCTGACCGGCCCGCTCAAGATCGCACTGCGCAGCAAGGCACCGATGCTGCAGGGCTTCGTCGTCAGCCGCCCCAATTTCTACTACCGCCTGGTTGTCGGCGAAACCCTCTGGGACCCCGAAACGGTTGAACTGGTGGCCGACGAAGAGACAGTCGTCTCAGATTGCCTGCAGCGCTACGCCAACGGCGTCGAACAACACGCCCGCGAGCATCCGGATCATTTGATGAAGATCTGAAAAAGCCCCCGGCATTGGGCTCCCATACGCCGGCAGGCCCTGTTAAGGCGGCCAATTGGCATCTTTTTGAAAAATCTCGATCGCACGCGTTGCGCCCCCCTGCAAAACCACGACTTAGGATATGGCGCTCCCGCGCGACAGAGGAGACGAACCATGACCCGGTCACTTTGCAGCGGTTTGCTCATATTCGTTCTCGCACCCGCCATGAGCTCATCGACGTACGCGCAGAAAGTGAGCGATCCGTGGAGCGACCCTGCAACGCTTGTCGAATTGGCCCGCGACTGGAAGGAATTTGACCTGCCAATTGCGCCGCCCGACGCGGTATTCGCTACAGGCGACTTCGATAGAGGCATCCACGTCATCGGACGTCCAAAGCAAACTGACTTGTTGCTGATTCTTGCGTTGAAAGAGGCGAACGGGGTAAAGCCCAGTCGGTATTGGACACTTACCGGAGTTGAACCCCTTCGCGAGCCCAATGATATGGGGCGATTCGAAAAAGTGGATCTTAATGTCGTGACCGAGGGTCGATCAGACCTTCCCGTTACATGCGCGGAACTCGGCGGTCGCGTGCCGTACTTGAATGGGCCGCTGGCAATGGCGGTCCAGGCGCAGCTTCGCAATCAACCTAAATTGGCACTCTCACTTCTTAAGCTGGGAGCGCAATTTGAGCTGACCGGATTTCACCGCCCCGGACTTCACTCCATTCCGACCAGCCCGCCCGAGCCGCGGCGCGCACTGGCCACACTCGCCTGGAGCTTCTGGCGCGACCAATTGACTGAGCCGAACAACGACCGGACCAAGACGCTCGATCGACTGCAGCGGGTCATCAAGTCGCCGATGGGTCCGGACGTTCCACTCAATCGCCAGCTAATCGAAGATCTGAAGACGACGCAAAGCAGCAGGCCCGAAACCTCCGATCCAATCGAAGCACTGATTGACGAGCTGACCAACATGGATCAGCGCGAGGGCTTTGGCATTAGTGGAGGCTTCAAGGGATCCGCGGACCTCACGGACGTTGACCCCCGCTATCGAGTCCTGTGGTTAAAAGGTTTCGAAGCCGTGCCGGCTCTCTTGAACCATCTGGACGACGGTCGCCTAACTCGGCGGGACTATCCTTACATCAATGGTCCATCTGAACGCAATGCACGGATCAGCGATATTGTCTCGGACATTCTGATGGATTTGTCCGCAGGCGCGCTCCAACCGCGAAATTCGAATGATGGCCGGGGTAACACCTTGCAACCGAAGGACGCGCGTGCATGGTGGACAACGGCCCAGGCCGCGGGCGAGCGAGGATACCTCCTCGACCATGTCCTGCCGCCGCAAGCGCCTGTCAATCGATTCCCGCGTCCCGCCATGCCTGAACCTCCCAACATGCCCGAGGACGTAAAGGCCCGGTATAGGGAAATGGAAGAACGAATGAAGCGAGCGGACACCGAGAGAAATCGTGACAGTTGTCTCCCTCGGGCCCATCTGCTGCACATCATTGCCGCCAAATATCCGGAGGAGCTGCCCAAGTTATTCAAACACGCCCATGAACACTGTCCCCAGGCGCCCCAGCACCTTCTCTGTGAGCTGCTTGCGCAAAGCCCGGTGAAGCCGGAGATCAAAACGCAATTGCTGCAGGAGACCGCCCGGAGTGATTCGCCGGAAGTCCGCTATGCGGCCGTCCTCGCCTTGTCACGAATGACGGGACCGGCGAGCTGTGCTGCGGTGGCTGAGGGACTTTCTTCCATTCCCCTGAAATGGGAAAAAGGCGAGATGTGCAAGATGGCCACGCGTTGGACTCGCCTGGTGACCGAATGCGACGACGCGAACAATTGGACGAAGCTGGAAGACGTGGCCCGGCGCTGCGACGCGGGACAACGCATTGAAATCCTGTGGGCGATGAACTGCTGCGACGCCGGCTGTTCAAATCGCCCGCGCAGAATCGAATTCCTCGGCCGATTTCTGGATGACGAATCTGTCCGCGAAGGTGGGTCGTGGTCAATTTTTGATGCCGGATTGAGCGCTAAACGATTGACCGTGCGCGACGCCGCGGCATACACCATCGCTACGATTCTCAGCATTTCTCCAAGACCACAGATGGACGCCGACGATGCTGAATGGGCGTCGTTTCGCGCACACGTGCGAGCTGCGCTCGAAAAGGAGAATCAGCACCCATGATTCAGAACGCCGTTGATCGAAATTAGGCAACTGTTGCTAAATCAGGCTTTTGCGCTCAAGCCCGAAACAAATTTCAATCTGTAAAAAAGGCGTGCGGCACCCTGTTTGGTTTGGCGCGGTCAAAGGGTGCCGCAGCGAGTGGAAGACTGGTATGTCACATCGCGTCGGCCCCGGAACATCTGCCGACGTCGCTCCTTATTTGTATGCAGCCTTTACGCGGATTTCTTCGGCGTAATGCAGGATCGCAAAGGTATTCGGCGTGGCGTCTGGAACACCTTCCCCCGTGGAAAATCCCTTTTCCGCGTCGATCGTAACATTCTACGAGGGATAAAGTTAAAGTCAAGCGACCGCGCGGAATTTTGATCGCGGATTCGGATCGGCTCACCCCGATTTACGGACACCGAAACGCGCGTCAATTTGCAGCCCGCACCTCACCCGGCGCGGCCCCATGTCCGACGCGCTCGGGCGACAAAGCCGTCCAGATCCTGAAAGTCCCAGGCGTGGCGCGGGACCGGTTTGCCGGTCGAGTCTCGCACGATCGAGCCGTGCATGTCCACCATGGCGCGGGCCGCGAATCGGTCGCATCGCGCCTCCTTTTGTCGCACATTCCGCCGCGCCTGCCGCACCAGCCAGTGGTAGAACTCGTGCATGAACACAAAGAGCACCAGTTGATACGGATCGGCCGCGTCGATCGTGTACAGCTCCCGCCACCACCGGTTCCGCTCGGACTGGGCGCGGGCCAGGTTGGTGCGAATCAAATAGGGGTAGGCGTTGGTGCGACCCAGATTGACGAAAATGCGGCCCTCTTTGTAGAAGCAGGTGCCCGAGAATGCGGCGCCGCGACTGTATCGAACCGCGGCGCGCACGCCGTCGTGCGGCCAGTCCGCAATCGCGTCATGGCACATCGCGGACAGCCGCTCCGTATCGAGGTGGGTCGAATTTAAAAAATCCATGTGTCTCCAGGCCTCCTGCCCCCCAAACCATGGTTACTCCACCCCCGCCCGCACCAGATCCTGCAATCGGACAACACCGATCGGGTGATGCCCGTCATCGGACACCACTAAAACGGTGATCTGACTCTCGCGCATCCGCCGCAAACATTCGACCGCCAACATCGAGGACTCCACCGTCGAGCACCGCACCTGTGGTTCATCGGGCGCGCGGCGACTCTGTCGCCACGCCTCGCCGGTGGACAGCGTCGCCGGTCGGTCGCACCGTGCCAGCAAACGCCGTAGATCGCCATCGGTAAAAACTCCCAACAGCTCACCCGTCTCTTCTACCACGCAGGCCATTCCCAGTCGCTTGGCCGTCATTTCCAGCAGCAAATCGTTAAACCGAGCCGTGGTGGGTACCTGCGGCATCTCGGCCCCGCCGTGCATGATGTCGCGGGCACGAAGAAGCAAACGCCGGCCCAGCGAACCGTCGGGGTGGTACTGGGCAAATTGCTCAGAGGTGAATCCGCGGGCTTCCAGCAGGGCCATGGCCAACGCATCGCACAAGGCGAGCGACGTCAGCGTGCTCGTTGTCGGGGCGAGCGCCAGTGGACCAGCCTCCGGGCGGCCCGGGATGTGCAGCACAATGTCGGCCAACTCGGATAGCGGCGAAGGATCCGGCACGCAGACGGCAATGACATGACCCGCCAGCCGTCGAAAGTGCCCGACGAAGCGGACCAGTTCTTCGGTCCGACCGCTTCGAGACAACGCAATCAGTACGGACGATCGACCCACCACACCCAGGTCGCCATGCAGCCCTTCGACCGGGTGCATGAACACCGCCGGCGTGCCGGTGCTCGTCAGCGTCGCGGCGGCCTTCCGTGCGATCAACCCGCTCTTGCCGATGCCGGTCACAATGACCTGATCTTTACAATTCAAAAGCACGCGGATGGCGCGGCCAAACGATTCGCCGACCAGCCCGACCGTCTCCGCCAGCGCGTCGGACTGCTCCTGCAGAAACGCCTTTGCCTGTGATATGGAATCGCTCACGAACGACCTCACAGCGCAGCCGCGAAGCCGTTATCCGACCGACGCCGGCAGCCGGAGGCAATAAGCCGCGCACCAGCGCACGGTTCTAACGGATTGATCGGAGCGAATCAATGAATTCCGCGCCAAGACATGCGTGCTGCTTCGGGGTTTGCTACCGCTGCATGTAGTCGCACAGATTGAATCGTTACTTGTTCGGCCGATCCGGATCATCCTCACCATTCGTCCAGCCCAGGTTGTCGTCGCCATCCTGCTGCTCGAACTCGTTGTCGAGGCTCAGCCCGTCGTCCAGACCATAGTCGGGATCCAATTCGACGTTTTCACCCAGACCGGCGATCTCTTCCTCTGCCGTCGCGTCTGGAACATCGCCCGTTGGCCGCGCTTTCGATTCGATCTCGATCTGATCGAGGTCGTCACCGAGTGAAAGCCGATCGTCGAGCCGCACGTCACCAACCGCCTCGATCTGAGCCGCGATGTCATCGTCGCTTCGGATCGACGCAAGATCGACGACGTCATCGCCATCGCTCTCGGGCTCCGGCTCATGCCGGTCCTCGGCGATCTGTGCGGCAGCAACTGCCACCGCCGCGCCTGCCCCACCACCGGGCGGAGGCGTATCACCCGGCTCAAGCCGCCGCGGCGTCTCCATCGGCTCGCCGTCTTCGCGCTCATGGTATTCGTAGAACTCGCGGTAGTGCTTGCGGAAGTAGCCGCCGGCCCGCGTCTCGACCATGTTCAGCACGGCGCCGAAGATGCGAGAATTGATCGCATCGAGCTGCGAGCGCGCCCGCTGCAGCGCCCCGCGCGACGTCGTGCGATATTGACACACCAGCAGAACGCCATCCACGGCGCCCGCCAAAACCATCGCATCGCTGACCAGCAGGACAGGCGGGCCATCAAAGATGACCTGGTCATAGCGCGAGCGTGCATCCACCACCAGGTCGCGCAAGTAACTGCTGCCCAGCAATTCCGCCGGGTTCGGCGGCGTCGGGCCGGAACCCAACACATCGAGCCCGGGCACGGCCGTGCCGGTCACCAGATCCGACAGCCGCGACTGTCCAATAAGGATGTTGGAGAGACCCTCAGGTCGAATCTGCGGGAAGATCCGCGGCAGGGCCGGACGCCGGAAGTTTGCATCAATCAAGAGCACGCGGCGACCCGACAGGGCGATCGAGATCGCGAGGTTGGTCGCGACGGTCGTCTTGCCATTTCCACCGCTCGGGCTGCTGACCATGAGCACGCCCTGCTGCTCGGCAGGCGCGCTGAAGAACAAATTGGCGCGCAACTGCCTGAAGGCCTCGGCGATGATCGAGTGCGGGGCATCGATGCTGGCTGTCTCGACGCGCTCGATCTCGATTTCGTCGTCCATGCTCGTGGGAATGGTGCCCAGCACCGGAATCGAGGCCTGACGCGCAATGTCGCGCGGCGTGCGGACCGACTTGTCCATCACGTCGATCAGAAGCGCGAGCCCCACGCTGGCGATCAAACCCAGGAATGTGCCGGCCGGAATGCACAGTTCCCAGCGCGGCATGGAGATCTTCTTGGGCGGTTGGGCCGGAGACACGGATTCGATTCGAATCTGTTTCGGCAATCGAATGATCATCGCGACCTGGTCCTGGCGGGCGATCAGGCTCTCGAGGCGCATGCGCAGTGCGTCGCGATCCTCCAGTTTCCTGACATACTCGGCCACTTTGACGTCCTTGTCGCGCTGCTCCATTTTTGCCCGATCAAGCTGCTCCTTGGCCTTTGTCAACATTTCCTGCGAGCGGAGATAGCTCATCTGGGCCTGGTTGAGTTGCTGCGTGTTAAATTGAACCGTCTTGATCGCGGTTTCTTCATCGTAACGCTGCCGTATGATGTCGCGCTGCCCTTCCAGCTGTTCGACAATGCGGTGCTTGGCGCCGTACTTCTGAAGAGCCTGGCGAAGACTGTCTTCGATGTTCTGAAAATCGCGTTCGTAGGCGGCCAGCTTGGGATCGTTGGCCAGCAGGTACTGCAACTCCGCCGACAGCGGCATCTCCTCCGGCGTGAAATTCTGGAGCTGCTCCCAGATGGACAGCTTGCCGAGGGCATCCAACTCCAGTTCGGTCACGACCGACTCGAGCGTCATTAACTGCTCGTTCGGCTCGGTGCCGGAACCGACAACGCCCCAGGTCGACCTGAAGAGCTGAAGGTCGGCGTTCTTTGCGTCGAAGTCCCGCTGAGTCGCGTCCTTCTCCTTGATAAGTTGGTCGTTGATCGACCGCACTTCTTTCAATTGGAGTTCCTCGGACTTGAAGAGGTACTTATCTACGACGGTGTTGACCAGCGTGGGCACCTCTGTCGGGATTTTCCATGAGGCACTGACTGTGAAATAGCTGGATTGTCGCCTTGGCTCGGCAGAAATCCGCTCATCCAAAAGATCGACTAGTGTCGTCTTCCCTTTGTCTGCCTCGGCCGACGCCTCGGCATACCAGAGTGTTCCCTGCAGTGTCGAATCTTTTAGCGCTTCGTCAAGCACCGCCGGGCTCTTCAGGAAGAGCACCTGGTTCATAACGGCGCGCTCCTGCTCCTCCTCGGTCATCTTCTCCGACCTGAACGGGTCCATGAGGTTGATGGGGTCGACGGATTCAACGAATAGGAATGCTGTCGCACGATAGCTCGGCCGGTACTTGATCCAGGCCACCGTGCCGGCGACTGTCGCGGCGATGAACAACAGCCAAACAAGGAGAATCATGACCAAACGCTGGCGAATAATCCGGACGATGTCCGCACCGGCCAGGGAAGGTCCGCCACCGGTGGGACCGGCCGGCATTCGCGGCCGGCCTCCCATCGCCATGCCGCCGCCCATATTGGGTGTCGCTGCCGTCAGCGTCGTCATCTGCACATCCTCAAAGACTACTTGCCGCTTTCCCGCGCGGGCCTGGTCTCAGCCTGTTGTCCTGCTTCGAGCAAGTCGTTGGGTGATGTACCTGGCATCACACTGCCCTCGACTCCGTCCTGGGCAGTTAACCGCCGGCGCAGTTGCTCACACTCCTCAAGAAGCCGAACATATTCACCTAGAATCCGGTCCTGCTGTCGTTGCTCTGCCTTGGCGCGCTTGAGCTGTGTTCTGCCATGTGCCAGCATCGTTTCGGCGCTCAAGACTCTCGCCTGGGCCTTCTGAAGGAATTGGGCATGAAATTTCACGGTCTTGATGGCCGTCGCCTCATCCAGCCGCTGCTGAAGCGTCGCCCGCTGACTCTGCTGTTGCTTCACAAGCGGGTGATCAGGGCCGCAGAACGTTCGGGTGCTCAGCATGCTCTCATCCATCACTTGAAGTTCGCGCCGAAAACCGGAAAGCGCGGCATCCCCGTTCAATGACTGCTGCACCTCCGGCAGGAGCGGCGTCTCCGTTGGCGAAAAATTCTGAATTTGTTCAAAGGTTGACCGCTTGCCAGCCGCGTCGAGTTCCAGTTCGCTGACAATGCCTTCCATCGCCAATAATCGCGCATTCGGCGCCTGACGGATGTCCACCCGCCCATCAGCGCGAACAGAGACGTCTCTGGCCAAATTTGCGCACGCCGCCCGAAAGCGCTGAGCCTTCGCTTCCAAGTCACGGATGCGCGCTTCGGAGCGCGCACGGTCGGCAAGAATTACCGGAGGCGACTCCAGCAACTGACCCGATCCCACAGCCACTAGTGCGAACGAGAAAAAAGTCGAAATCATGCGCATTTGTCTCCCGTTGCGGGCCTTTCAACCACGGGTACGGCCCAGCGTCCTACCACTGACGCAGCAGCTGCCGAACCCATCGCATCGGACATTCATAGCATTCATGTCGTACGCCTGACGTACGCGAATCTGCACATTTTCGCGCCCAGCCCCTGCGTAAACGCAGCAATCGGTCGTAATTCCTGCGCTGGCCGCGCGGATTCCACCGTCATCAAGACACGAATCAAAATTCTATAACTCCTGTCTGCGTCGCTACTTGAGCTCATTAAGCTCTGCTTCTATTTTCGGCAGAATATCGGAATCAGCCTGCCGAAGAACGCGTCCGTTTTGAATCTTCCGCGCGGCCAACTGAGCGACCAGGTTGTCGATCATCTTCTTCATACCCTCCACGCGCTGGGTTTCAATCTTGTGCGCCTTTTCGAGTCGCTCTCGGGCCTTGTCGTCATCGCCCTGAAGGCGATCCACGTGGGCCATGTGATACAAAGCCGGCGCATTGTCGGAATTGGCCTCCAGCGCACGCAGGAGGAAGGTGGTCGCCCGCCCAAGTTGATTGCACTTGGCCAGCGTCCAGCCCAGCGTGTCCAGAACGTTCGGATCCCGCGGGGCGCCCTTCGCCGCGCGCTCGGCGTAGGGGAGCGCCTCCTGGGGCTTGTTGAGGTCATCCACCAGCAGGCATGCCAGGTTGTTAAGCGCGATCAGGTCATTCGGATCGATGCGTAGAATTTCCTCGTACTCGGCCTTGGCCTCCTCGTGCCGCTTGTTGTCCGCCAGAAACGCGGCCAACGCCATGCGGGCGAAGATTCGATCGCGATCGTCCTGGGCCTGCTCGACGATCCGGCGTCCAACCTTGATCGCCTCATCAGACTGCTTGTTTCGCCAGAGCAAAAAGAGCAGCGTCTTTTGCCGCACGATGTTGTCCGGTTCTTCGGCGGCCTGTTCGCTTGCCCGCTTGAAGATTTCGTCAACGCCGTAGTAGTCGCACATTTCCATCAAGATGAGTGCGTGGTAGGAAAAGTCGCCGCCGATGGCCGCCAACGCCCGGTCATAAGCCTCGAAAGCCTTCTTCCGATCGCCCATCTCTGAGAACGCCCAACCCAGGGCGGCGAGCACCGTGGGGCTTTGATCGAGCCGGCGGCTGGCCAGTTGTTCTCGCGCCACATCAACAATGGCGGCCGAGCGTCCGTCACGGCGCAGTGCGTCGAACAGGGCCTGTACCACGTTCAATCGGTACTCACTGATCCTCGCCGCCTCGGTATAACCATCGATCTCCTGATCCGGCCTATTAGACAAAGCGCCGAGGCGACCCAGGAGCAACGCCCAACGCTCGTCTTTGGGATACTGAGCCATGTACGTCTTGACCAGCCGCTCCGCATCCACGAAGCGTGACGGCCTCACCCGAAAGTAAACGTCCGCAAGCGCCGAAGCGACGGCGAGCGCCTTCGGATTCTTGTCGAGAATTGTCTTCAACTCGGTGATGGCTTCCTCATAGCGCCCCATCTCGACGAGGGTGTCCGCCAGTGCGATGCGATGCTGATACTCAAATCCGTCCGGCCGATAGGCCTTGGCCTTGCTCAGATCGCTGTAGGCCTGAGGCCACTTATTCCGGAGGGCATAGATTTGACCGCGCTGCCAGAGGGCAACCGGGTTGTCCGCGCGCTGTTCCAATTCCTCGGTCAGTGCCTTTTCCGCATCGCCGAGGTCGCCGCACATCATGTGATAGGTCGCAAGCAGTACCCGTCCGTCCTTGTCATCCGGGTACAATTTATTGTAAGCGTCTATTTCAATCTTCGCGCGGTCATAGTCCCGCAGGGCCATGCAAAGCGAAAAGATGCGGCTGCGAATCAACTTCTCATCCGCGACGCCCGACTTCATCGCCCGTTCGTAGTACTCGATTGCGTCGCTCAGCTTATTGATGCGCGAGAAAAACTCGGCCGCCGCCGTCAGAACACTGGCGGACGTGTCGAAATTCACCGCCATCAGCATGTGACGTTCGGCGGTCGAGATGTGCTGCTGACTCTCGTAGAATCGAGACAGGTAGATCGCGAGTTGGGCCTTGTCGGCCTTCGCCTCGGTCTCACGCAATGCATCCTGAAGCAGCCCCTCCCCCTCGGCCGGACGGTTGACCAGCGGATCGGTGTAGAAGTAAGCCACCTCCCTCAGGAGATCCAGATACGACACCTTCGGATCGTTCTTGGCGAGTTTGAGGGCCGATTCATACATTGTGGCCGCCCGGTCATACTTCTCCGCGACCCGATAGAGCTGGGCCAGCCGCACCACGTTCACCAGGTTGTCTGGCTCGCGCGCCAGAATGGCCTCGCGCTTCTTGATGCCCTCGACCGGCTTCTTCTTTTCCTCGGCCGCCTCCAGCCGCTGGCGCAGGTACGGATCGTTCGGCAGCGCCTTGACCGCCTTGGCAAGGAATTCGTTGGCCGCCTCCTCGTCGCCGTCGTTCAACTTCATCTGCACCATGGCCCGGTTGGCCAGACCGTTGGTGGGATCGAGATCGAGGGCGCGTTGCAGCGCGCTTCGACTGTCTTCAAGTCGATCGGCGCCCAGGTAGGCCTCCGCGAGATTGGTCCATCCAACCGAAAAGTTCGGATACACGGCGAGCCCGGCCTTGATCTGTTCAATGGCCTGAGTGAATTGCACCTTGGCCTCTTTCGACTTGGCCTCGGCCTCATCCAGTTTGCGATCCTCCTTGAGCTTGGTTGCTTCATCCTTCAAAGCAAGGCCGCGCGCCGTCGCGATGCGCCCCTGTGCGATGCGGCCCTTCGTGCCGTCTATGTTCAGTGCCTTGTTCTTTTCCGCATACGTCGCTGCGCGATCCCAGTCCTTGGCGTTCAGGGCCATCAGGAACTGCCGTTCGATGACGACCTCGTCGTCCGGCTTTTCCTTCTCGGCGTTGTCAAGATGCACCTGGGCCTTGTCGAATTTCGCCCTCGATGCCCAGAATTGAAACGCCTTCATCTCCCGCAGGAACGGATCCTTCTCCTTGTTGATGATCTCCAGAACCGTCTCGTCCGACACGGGTTCGCTGCCCGACCGATTGAGGATGGCGGCCATTTCCAGGTAGGCCGACTCGTCCGGCGACTTCTTCATCATTTCATTGACGAACTTGATCGCGGCGTCGCGACGCTCGGTCATCTCGAGCAAATAGACATGAAGACGGGCGGCTTCCACATCGACCTTGTCCGCCGCAATAAAGCTTGCGAGTGCATCCTCGGCTTCGCGAAACTTCTCCGCCGCCAGCGCAAGGCGAATCTCGCGCAACTTCGCGCCGGTCGTGTCGCCGGTGAGGCTCTCCAGCCGCCTGCTCTCGGCGGCGGCCTGCTCATACAGGCCTTGAGCCCGATAGGCTTCCATCAACAGCGCGATAACCTTCGGATGAGAATTCAAGGTGTCGCGCAGCGGCCCGGCCTCGGTCGGCTTGAGAAGCTTAAGCGTCAATGCCGGTTGATCGAGCATCAGGTAGGTCTGTCCCAACTGAATGTACGGGACAATGCTCTGCGGCCCCATGGCGATGGCGGCCTCTAAATCCCTCCGCGCGGCGCCCCATTCCTGCTGCAGAAAGTTCAATTCGCCAAGCAGCGCCTTAACCTCATATACCTGTGCGAGGGTGTCGGCTTCGATCGCAATCTTGGTCGCCTGCTTCAAATCGCCCTTCGCGCTTGCCAGATTCGCCTTCATCAACAGGACTTTGACCTCCTTGGCGTCCTGCTCTTCCGAGAGCCTGGCAATCCACTTCTCGGCGGAGGCGAATGCGGCCTCCTTCCCGGATGCATCCTTGGCCACGGCACCCTTGCGAATGTCGTTGATGCACGACAAGTACATCATCTGAGCGCGATAAAGGTTCTGCTTGAACTCACGGAAGTGTTTGGAAAACGGAACGGCTTCCAACCCGGCCGCATAGACCGCGTTTTCGTCGTCGGCGCGGCCGTTCTGCAGGCTCACGGCCTGCCCGAGGATGAGGTAGGTCTCGCCCTCGCCCGGCGCCAGTTCCACGGCCTTGCGAAGCAACTCCTCGGCCTTCTTGAATTTCGATTCAGGGGGTTTGATTTTCGAATCAGCGGACGGGAACAGATACACCCATCCAAGGGTGCGGTAGCCAAGGGCTTCCTTCGGCCACTTCTCGACGAATTCCTCGAGTTCCTTGATCCCCTTCTCGACGTCTCCCATCCGCACGTGATTGCTTGCGCGCAATGTATACAACTCGGCAAGTTTGGCCTGATCGCCCTCGGCCTGACACGCCTTGATCTGGTCTGAGATCCTGTCTTCAATCGTCTGGCGAGTTTTCTCGATTTCTGTCTTGTTCCGCGCGACTTCCAGATTGCGGATCTTCTCCAGGTCGTTTGCAGTCAGCAGCTTTACGATCTCGACATTCGTCGGGTCAAGCTTTCGTGCCTCCTCAAGCTCCCGCTCGCCGTCCTCACGATATGTGGAGTTTTCGGATTGAAGCCGGAGTAGGGCCGCGCCATGGGCATATAGGGCAAGTGCGGACTGCTTATCGAGCGTTTTCAAGGTCTCCGCTTCCTTGCGGACGTCAGACCAACGCTGCGTCGACCCAACCACGTTGGCCACTTCCAGGTTCATGCGCGTGGCCATTTCAGCCGCACCCTTGTTGCGACTGTCCTTCTGCCGGGCGAACAGGATAAACCTCTGCACCAGGCCAATGTCGCCCTCTTCCAGCGCACACCGCGCCGCCGCCACCATATAGGCCGGGTTCTTCGCCGGATCGCGTTGAAACGCCCGGGCATACATCTGACGCGCTTCGGCCCACTTCTTTTCTTCTTCGAACCGCTTGGCGTCCGCCTCGTACCGCTTCGGATCCTGGCCGGGCATATTGGCGACCACGACGAATCCGCCCGCACTCAGCAGAATGACGATTACGAGCGTGAGTATTCCGACTACTGTCTTGTTAACCGCTTTTGCCATGTCATCGTCCTGTTTCGAACTCCACCGGCGGCATCATCCGCCGGCGCCTTCCCCGCCGCCGCGCTCCGCGCCCTTGCGCGGCCAGTGCGCCTTGAACAGCTCGGTCACCGTCTTGTTCATCAAATCCAGCGCGGCCCGATCGAGCGGGCCTTCGTCGACAACGGCCGCGTCCGTGCGAAATGCCAGTTCCACTTTGGAATAATACAGATGCGAATCCCGGAAATCGGACATCCGGATTCGAACCGCATCGCGCGACGCCAGCAAGTCCCCGTTGACCCCGATCAAATAATAGACATACTTCCGCCCCACGTCTCCGCTTTGCATCTCATTGGGCGTCGGCAGGAAGCTCAATTTGCGCAGACTGGCCTTCTGGCCCGCAATGTCAACATCCTCCATTGTCGTAAAATTCTCAATCGCCGAGCCATGCACCGTCATGCACTCTTCGGGCACATGCGGCACCTGATCCTGCACGCCGGTGTAATACGACAGAAACATGGTGCACGAGCCCGTCGCTCCGCTTTCGGCCGGATTCCTCAAATTCCACATTGCGTATTCGGTGGTCCCCAGTTCCTCGGCGCTCTCCGGTCGCATTCGCACGCCGCTCGCCTGCCACGGCGAAAAGACCTGCACATCCATGTCGGGCAGCGGCTTGCGAATCGGCAGCGGCTTCTTGATGAGTTGCAGCCAGCCCATGGCCTTGGCGGCCTGCATGCCCGCCGCCCCGCCACCCAGAACAATGAAGGCGAGCGCGAATTTCAGTCGCGTCGAACCTGTCTTTTTTGGCTGTGCCGCGATCATGATCCATTCTCCACAGATGTCGCGGATGGCTCATCCGTCGCGTCGAACAGCCTCTCGAATATCCAAAGCAAGCCCATGTAAATCCCCAATCCAAGCCCGAACATGGCCAGGCCCAGGGTCGAGTGCGGCGTGCCCGTGGCCAGATCGCCCTGGTCATACATTTGAAATGCACCGGTGATCACCACACGCATGCAATTGCAGAATAACGCGACTGGAATCACGCAAATCGCCATTGCCGCGCGCTGCCAGGCCGGCCGGTCGCGAAGGAATGCGATCATCAAGCCCAGCGCCACGAAGGCCATCAGAGAACGCATGCCGCTGCACGCGCCGGCCACCTCGAACGCGCCGCTGCGCCCGGTGTCCTTCATGAAGAAGGAAATGTTGGTGCCCTCGCGCTCGACGATTGCCTGTGGAAAGGCATTCAAGATGGCTGTCGAGATGGCTGCCGCGAACTGCTGAAGCGGGTGGGTGAGCAGTTTGTACATGCGATCGGGCGGCGGAATCGCCAGTGCCAGAAAGGCGATGGGGAACGCCGTCAGCATCAAAACGCGCCAACCGCACATCAGCAGCACCAGCCCCGCGATCATGGGAACCATGGTGAGCGGCTGCGGGGTGTTGATCTTCGCAAGGATAAACCAGAGATAGGCCGCGAATGAAAACAGCATCAGCCCCAGCCCGACGAACGAGCCTGCCCCGCGCGCCGCCAGAATCTGATCCTTGCGCATGTGCACGAGATACAGAGAAAAAGGCAGAATGAGATATCCGTGCGACCAGTCCGGCTGCTGCCAGAATACGGACAGGCGGACAATGTGATCCCAGTAGAACCAGATGAAGGCGCCGGCAAGCAGGGCGATATAGACAAGCCCCTCCGGGCCCAGCGCGTCGCGCCAGCTGGGCGCGGCGACAACGACGCGGCGACGCGGCGCTTGCGCCACGTCGCCGGACGGCTGCGTGTGAGTTGCCTCTCGAATATCCACGTCAAACCACTGCCCGCGACCGCCCGGCACTCGAACCCGTCGTCCGGGCGCGAGCGGCGCTGAATCTCAAATCATCGAATGATCGGCAAGCCCAGTTGCTGCCGCTCGGCGCGCCTTCGCGACCGAATCTGCTCCTGTGCGAAGAAGCTGTCTTCGTCCGCGAAGTTGCGATCGTACACAAACCCGAATCCGTAGCTCAGCCGGAACGCGTTTCGCGCCACGGCCAGGAACGTCGCCACCGCATGGGTGCCCACGTTCAGAATGTCATTGGGACGCATGTAGAAATCCGGGGCGCTGCCCGCGAAGATCGCGTCGAGGTCCAATTGTACGATCTGTTCCTCATATTGGCTCAGCCGCCGAACCAGATCGGCCCGCGACGGCCATGCCAGGGCGTCAAAGCCGCCCGCCGACGCGATCGCCTCCTTGACCGTCATCGGCCTGCCGCTGAACCGGTAGGCCCCGGGCCGCGCCACATGACCCATCATGTAGTATTCGCCCAACTCCGCCGGCGGAACGTAAACCACGTCATTGGGACGAATTACGATGTTATAGCGTCCGTCAAACGCGAGCAGTTCCTTCATCGGAATCTCAATCACCCGCATGCCCGGCTCGAACGGTCCGCGCTCGCCCGGCGGCGCCGTCGCCTGGGTCGCCGGGATCGGAAAGCCGGTCGGACCCGCACTGGTCTCCGGCAGCGTGCTCGCCGGCGGCATGGCGCGATTTCCATCCTGCAACGGCGTAATCGCGCCGTCCGACGTCGGGAGAGTCGAGGGCGGGGTGCCGGCATTCTGTTGTGTCGAAACCGCGGGCAGCTCCACCCAGTCCTGCTTCACCGGATCCCATTGCGGAATCCGCGGCGGACCAACTGGACCGCCATCCAGAATGTCGCCCTCATCGATGCCACTGGGGCGCGATGCCGGGGCGCTGGTGCTGCCGGCGCTGCCGGGCGAAAAATCCGTCAGTGTGAAGGAGACGGGTGTCGCGGTTGGATCGGCCATCACCGACCCCGGCGGGGTTCGCGTTCCAATGTAGATCTTGTCAATCTGATCCGAGACGCCGCCGATCATGGCGACCGCCTCCAGCAGCCGAAAGTCCGGCCGTGGAATGGGAAATGCCCCGGGCGACTGCAGAAAGCCCAGCGCGACAAATCGCTGCCCAATCGACTGAAGCAGCGTCACACGCACATCGGCATCATTCAAGACCTGCGCCTCGCGAAGCCGGTCCTTGATGTCCAACTCCAATTCGCGGGCCGTGACACCGGTCAGTTTCACCGGGCCCAACTGCGGGATGGTCTCGAAGCCCGAATTGCCGACCGTAAACCGCAACATCTCGGTCGAGCCCGGCGCGGTCAGTTCGAAGATCGCGATATCGATCGTGTCGCCGGCTTCAATGGTCCGCTCAGAGTAATCCGGCTTCAGGTCGCTCTCGGTTGGGTCGACCGCGTTCTGAATGCCCTTCTGCTCTTCCAATAGACCGAGCGTCGGGCGAATCTCGTTGCGCCGGCTCTTGTTGAAGTTGCCAACCTGCGTCGGATCGATGAATCCGTTCACCAGCCAGTTGGCGCTGCTGCCGCCGCACCCGGCCATCGCAATCATCGCGACCACGCCCGCAAGCACGCCCTGCCACCGCCGATGTTGTCCAATCGCGTTCTTCATCATCGCCGATACCCTGCCTTCCGGCTTGTCGAGCGCTTTGCGCCGACGCGTTGACCCCGCGTCGATTCAAGCCAACTGAATCGATCGCGTGGCGTCTTATCGACTCGCCCGAAGGCCGGTAACAGGATTTCTAGGGCCGATAACCACGCTGAAAGCGGGCTCAACCCTGACTTCTTTCGACTCCTAAACCTCGGCCATTTCGGCACTTGTGACCGATAATGTCGCACCCGGGGGTTGCGCCATGCCGACAACCTGCCAGCGCCCCGCCGGACATGGCTGGAAATCAGCCGGTCGGTGCCGAACGCAACAGTTCGCACCCTGGCCCAACCTGATCCACTACCCTGATACGCTGCGTGGCGCTCCCTCACCCCGCCCGGGCACCGCCCGCCTCGACAGCGCGCGGCCCTCCGCCCGGCCCCCAATATTCCTTGAAATACGTCGCCGCGACCCACCCTGTTCAGCACTTTCCGCGCGGGCTCAACCGATAAATCCATGAATGACCGGCATCGGCCGGGGTGCAAGACCGCGTCGGCGACTGGCCATACGGATCTGTCGAGACATCGAAAATCAGTCGGCGTTCAGGTCAAGCCGCCCGCCTCTGCCGCGGCCGACCCCCTCCCGACTCCCGCGCCACCGACGGCTTAAGAAGTCGACACAACGAGGATCACCCATGTCCACAACCCCGCTCCCCTCCATCATCATCCTCGGCGCCGGCGGACACGGCCGCGTCATCCTCGACATCATCCGCCAGGCCGGCCAATTCACGCCGATCGGCTTTCTCGACAACAACACCGCCCTGCACGGACGCCGCGTCGACGGCCTGCCGGTCCTCGGCGGCATTGATTTGATAAGTAAGAATCGCACCCCAGGCGTCAACCAGCGAGCCCCGGGCTTCAGCCCGGCCGGTCCGAATGACGCCATGTGCTCCTCCGCCGTCATCGCCATCGGCGACAACGGCATCCGCCGCTTGATCGCCGAGCAGGTCGAGGCCGCCGGCATCGCCCTGCCGCCGATCATCCACCCCTCGGCCCAGATCGCGACAAACGTCACCATCGGCCGCGGCGTGGTCATCGCCGCCGGCGCCCTGGTCTGCGCCCACTGCCAGATCGGCGATTACGCCATCCTCAACACCGGCTGCATCGTCGACCACGAATCGATGATCGGCACCGCCGTCCACGTCTGCCCCGGCGTGCGGCTCGCCGGACACGTCACTCTGGAAAGCGGCGCGTTCATCGGCATCGGCTCGACGGTCATCCAAAACGTGCGAATCGGATTCGAAGCCATCGTCGGCGCCGGTGCGGTCGTCACGACGAACGTCGACCCGATGACGACAGTCGTCGGCGTCCCGGCCAGGGCGATCAAAGACGCCCCCAGCCCGGACGAATTCGCATCGATGCTGAAACCCATCCCGGCGTCTGCGGACTCACCCTCCCACCTGCTCACCTGTTCAACTGCTCCAGCCTCCAAGAGCCGCATCCGCAACCTGCACCCGCTGCCTGAGTTCAACCTCGATCCGCGCGATCCGATGTACGTCTCCGGGCGGTAGGACAAAGTTCCGCTTTGTCTACACCAATGCTACGCACAAAAAAATGGCCGCCCTTTTGAGGTGGCGGCCGGTCGCCCCGTGGGGCGTGGCCTGCGAATCTTTCGTCTTGTTACGAAAAGTCATCACAGGCCAGGGTCGAATACACTTGCACTATTAGACCAGCTTCGCGATCATCCTGTCAAGGCTTATCAGGAACAAAAAAGAGAGAAACTTCAAGCCCATACTTGGAGACTATTATGCCTGTCACCCTTGGACTGGACCTCGGACCAAACTCAGTTGGCTGGGCGCTCGTTGACGAAAAGGGCAAGCGCCTGATCGACTGCGGCGTTCGCGTCTTCCCGGAGGGCGTTGACAACTTTGAGACAAAGAAAGAGAAGCCCCGCAACGAGTCTAGGCGCGTAGCACGGGGCATGCGACGGCAAATTGCACGCCGTGCACGACGGAAGCGCCGCCTAAGAAACGCGTTAATTTCCGCACGGCTGTATCCGCCAGACCCTGCAGCGCAATTGGCGCTAGATTCTCTGGACCCCTATGAATTGCGCGCTCGCGCAATCCAGGAAGCCCTTACTCCACACGAAGTAGGCCGCGTGTTGTTGCATATCAATCAGCATCGCGGCTTCTTGTCTAATCGAAAGAAGGAGCGAAAGAGCAACGAAGTGAAGGGAATGCTCGCGGAAATGAGCGAGTTGCAACAGGACATGGACAGCACAAACGCCCAAACGCTCGGCGTTTACCTGCATCGGAAGGCTAGGGCACTGGATCACTCGGCCCGCAGTGAAAACGATCACGTCAGGCATCGTCACATTAGACGCGACATGTTGGAAAAAGAGTTCGATCTGATATGGAATGAGCAGGCCAAACACCATACTGATCTGCTGACGGATCAATTGCGATATGGATCGACTGGTCGGCAAAAGCAACCAAACACGCCCACGATTGCGGGTAACGACGGTCAAATCCTAGCGTTGTTCGGAATCGAAGGTCTGATTTTCTTTCAAAGACCCATGTACTGGCCCCGATCGGTCGTGGGAAAGTGTGAACTGGAGCGAAAACTGAAACGATGTCCTCGTGCCGATCGGAGGGCACAGCGATATCGAATGCTTCAAGAAGTGAACAACCTCCGGTATGTCAATCCGGCGACTAATGAGGAAGATCCGCTCAGCGATACCCATAGAACGCTGCTTCTTGACAAATTGTCGCGCTCGCGGGAGATGGACTTTGACAAGATTCGGAAGGCACTCGGGCTGCTTGAATCCGTTCAATTCAATCTTGAGGGAGGAAAGCGCAAGAAGCTGCAGGGAATGGTGACTGATTCGTTTCTGGCGGCGAAGGGTGCGATTGGACCCGAATGGCATGACTGGAAGGAAGACCGCAAGGATGCCATTGTCGAATTGCTCGCACTCTCAACGGATGACGATGCCACACATGAGAAACTTGTTCGGGACTGCGGGCTGACACCCCAACAAGCTGATGCTGCGCTCGATGTGGAACTCCCGGCCGGATATATGAGCGTCTCCCTCGTCGCGATTAAAAAACTATTGCCGCATTTGGAGGACGGCCTGAAACTGATGGGCAATGACGCCTCTGACTCGGCAATGCACGCCGCCGGCTACATGCGGCGGGACGAACTGAGACGACGTGTTTTCGACGCGCTACCTGATCCGGCGCGGGCAAGGGATGCGAGGATCGGCGACATACCTAATCCTGTCGTTAAGCGAGCGATCGTGGAACTGCGCAAGGTCGTAAACGGGATTATCCGCGAATACGGGAAGCCTGACGCCGTGCATGTAGAACTGACTCGACAGGTGCGACAGGGGCCAAAGGCGCGGTCAGAGTATTCGACGCGCATTCGCGAGACTGAGGCGGAGCGCGATCAAGCCGCGGATGAGATCCGGAAACTCAAGGATGAACACCCTGGATCGGGCATCGCCGTAAATCGTGACAGCATTTTGCGTTATCTGCTCTGGAAGCAGCAAAACTGCGCTTGCATTTATTGTGGCAACAAGATCAGCCAGGCCCAACTCTTCGGCGGCGACATCGACGCCGACCACATACTGCCGTATTCGCGCAGCCTTGACGATTCACAGATGAACAAAGTCGTGTGTCATCGGAAGTGCAACGCTGGCAAAGACAATCAAACGCCGTATGAATGGCTTGCCGCATCCAAGCCTCAGAGGTTTCAAGAAGCCTGTCAGCATGCCCTCTCGTTGGTTCGCAAGGGTACGTTTCCATACAAGAAATACCGGAGGATCATCCAGAAGGAACTTGAACTTGACGACTTCATTGCCCGCCAACTGACGGCCACGGGCTATATCACAAGTGCAACGGTTGAATATTTGAAATGTCTGTTCGAAAAAGATCATGCCATCCTGGGACTGAAAGGTGAGTTGACCGCCGAACTGCGCCGGCAATGGGGTCTGGATGACGTACTTTCATCATTGCCAGACAGCCCGGCTTGGCACGAGCAGAATAAACTCCGATCCGGCGAGAAAAACCGAGCCGATCACCGACATCATGCAATCGACGCGATCGTTGTCGCACTGACAGATCGCCCGCGATTACAGGAGCTTTCTCGCGTTCGCAAGGGAAGCGCTGCAGCGAATTCATCCAAACTAGGATTTCCGTGGACTGCCTTCTGCGACGAGGTTTCGAAAAAGGTGAGCGAGATCAAAGTCTCGCATCGCACGGAGCGAAAAGTAGCGGGCGCACTACACGAGGACACGGCCTACGGCCCGACAAAGCAAGCCGGTGTATTCGCAATCCGAAAACCGCTTGAGACCTTGTCACCAAATGAGATCCCACAAATCCGGGACGCCGGAATTCGGATGATTGTTGAAAGTCGCCTTCGCCAACACGGTATCGAAACCGGTCGCGGCAAAAAAGACAAAGAGGACCGTAATGCAGCCAAGAAGTTGAAGTTGGCCTTGAGCAACTTAAGGATGGCCTCGGGCGTGCCAATTCGCAAAGTCAGGATTCTTCGAAACGAGCAGACGATCCGTCCGATTCGCAGAGATGACCCAAGTCGTTCATATGTAAAGCCGGGGTCAACGCATCACCTAGCGTTCTTTGAATGGCAAGAAAAGGGGAAAAGGCGTAGGGAAGCTGTCTTCGTCACCATGTTGGAGTCTATGGATCGCATCAAGACGCAACAACAGGAGTTCTGTCGCCTAAAGAATGAGCATCGCGATCGAACTGGGAAAGAAATAACGAAACGCGACTCTGCACACAAGGAATACCAGAAGAGGGCAGCTTCAACTGCTCCGCTCATTCTCAGACGCCCAATTGCCGGTCATGAGTCTATACCCAAAGATGCAAAGTTCCTCTTCTCATTGAGTCGAGGAGAGACCGTATTGGCAAACTGGAAGGGCACTCAGCGCCTGCTAGTGTTTAAGACAGCGGCTTCCACGCAGGGCCAGATATATTTCGCCCTTCACACGGACGCCAGAAAAAGCGCTGACCAAACCAAATATGTTGCAACTGCAAACACTCTGGATGCGCGCAAAGTTCTCGTTGATCCTCTTGGACGCATTCGCTGGGCAAATGACTGAGACAATTTCGGCCCATTCGAGATTCTGGTGGGTTGGTTAATCCGCCAATGCCCTCCCTCCGATAGACGCAATTCGGAGCGCCGGGGCCGTGATCAAGCGTACCATCGAAATCTCCCAGCAGCCCGTTCATCTGACCGTCAAGAACGGCCAGTTGCTCATACAGGCGCGCGATCCGGATCGTACCTTGCTGGCCACCGCGCCCTGCGAAGACATCGGCGTGTTGCTCGTCGAGGAACAGGGCGTCACCTACACCCATGCGGCCTTGACGACGCTCGTCAAGCATGACGCAGCCGTCGTCATTTGCGGACGCGACCACCTGCCGGCCGGTCTGCTCCTGCCCCTATCCGAACACACTCTGGTCGTGTGGCGGGTCCGCGAACAAGTGGATGCACCCAAGCCACTCAAGAAGCAGCTTTGGAAGCAGATCATTCAGGCCAAGATTCGCGCCCAGGCCGCAAACCTAATGCCCGGCTCGGCGTCTCGCTCGCGCCTGCTCGAATTCGCCCGCCAGGTGCGCTCTGGAGACCCCTCCAACATCGAGGCGCAGGCCGCACGGACTTACTGGAGCGCCTGGCGCGAACAGCTCCACGATGACCCCGAGCAAGCCGTCCGCTCCGGATTCCTTCGCGATCCGGACGGACCATCACCCAATGACTTGCTGAACTATGGCTACGCCGTCTTGCGGGCCGCCGTCGCGCGGGCATTGGTTGCGGCCGGCTTGCTGCCTGTGCTCGGCATCAAACACTCCAACCGATCGAATTCATTCTGTCTTGCGGATGATCTGGTGGAACCATTGCGCCCGCTGGTCGACAGGGCCGTCGTCACTCTGGTGCGTGGCGGAGTGACCGGCGTCAACCCCGAGGCCAAACGCGGCCTGCTTTCGCTTCTGGCGACGGATGTCGCGTATGCGGACCAGACCGGACCGCTGATGGTGGCGCTGCACCGGTATGCCGCGTCGCTGGCCAAATGCTTTGAGGGCACGGCGAAGCGCCTGGAGGTCCCCACGGCGTGCAACTGAGCGGGTATCGATGTATGTGGCTGGTGGCGATGTTCGATCTACCCGTGGACACGAAAGCGGCGCGCAAGGCCTACGCGCAATTCCGAAAGAAATTGCTTCAGAATGGGTTTTCAATGATGCAGTTTTCCGTCTATACTCGTCACTGTGCGAGCGAGGAAAACGCGATTGTTCACGAGCAGCGCGTGCAGGGGTTCTTACCTGATGACGGCGAAGTGCGGCTGCTCACGATCACGGATAAGCAATTCGAGCGAATGCGCGTTTTCTGGGGAAAACGACGCAAACCACCCGAACCAGCTCCGCAGCAACTCGAACTTTTCTAGCCTCAACCACGCTCAAATGCCGGACGGAAAGCAACTTAGGCGGGGAACAAGTGTATTCGACCCCGGCCTGTGAGCAATCCGCAACAATGGAGTAGGTTTACCAGAATACAGACCGAGTGTATTCGACCCCGGCCTGTGAGCAATCCGCAACATAATGCACGGCCTTGGCTTTTTCGTCGGAGTGTATTCGACCCCGGCCTGTGAGCAATCCGCAACAATAGCGTAGGAATCGCCATACGTTGACGGAGTGTATTCGACCCCGGCCTGTGAGCAATCCGCAACCAACATCGTCGCCTTCGGTCACCAGGCTGGAGTGTATTCGACCCCGGCCTGTGAGCAATCCGCAACTGCGTCGTCTACTGCGATTGGTTGTGCTTTAGTGTATTCGACCCCGGCCTGTGAGCAATCCGCAACCATCCTCGTCGAGTGACGCCTTTCGATCGGAGTGTATTCGACCCCGGCCTGTGAGCAATCCGCAACGCTCGCCAGTGGGTTCACCTGCCGAGTCGAGTGTATTCGACCCCGGCCTGTGAGCAATCCGCAACCGCGACTGCCAGGACGCAGTTTACAATTGCAGTGTATTCGACCCCGGCCTGTGAGCAATCCGCAACCTTCCGCCTCTTCTGCACATTGCTTGATATAGTGTATTCGACCCCGGCCTGTGAGCAATCCGCAACTATGAATAGATGCTACCATTTTCGTAAAAAGTGTATTCGACCCCGGCCTGTGAGCAATCCGCAACGGCGTCGGGAACAGGCCCGCCTTCTCAGGAAGTGTATTCGACCCCGGCCTGTGAGCAATCCGCAACCATTATACAACACCGTGTCAAGCCAGGCTTAGTGTATTCGACCCCGGCCTGTGAGCAATCCGCAACGCACACTCCATGCCGATCCGCGTCACGATTAGTGTATTCGACCCCGGCCTGTGAGCAATCCGCAACTGTAAACCTCATGCGAACTCGCTCAATGGAAGTGTATTCGACCCCGGCCTGTGAGCAATCCGCAACTAGCTGCTTCGCTCGGCCATCTACTTCGGTAGTGTATTCGACCCCGGCCTGTGAGCAATCCGCAACTGGACGTAGAGACCGGCGAGCCGCTTCGAGAGTGTATTCGACCCCGGCCTGTGAGCAATCCGCAACTCGCCGCGATGTAGCAACCGCACTCCGAACAGTGTATTCGACCCCGGCCTGTGAGCAATCCGCAACAAAAGCTCGCGCGTGTGCAGGGCATGGATGAGTGTATTCGACCCCGGCCTGTGAGCAATCCGCAACCATGCCCGGTCGCGATGATGACAAGGTCTTAGTGTACTCGACCCCGGCCTGTGAGCAATCCGCAACTGACGCCGATGGTGAACGCGAGATTGTTTCAGTGTATTCGACCCCGGCCTGTGAGCAATCCGCAACGCTTGAAGTCGTGATAACAATGACTTAGGAAGTGTATTCGACCCCGGCCTGTGAGCAATCCGCAACTCATTCTTGTCCGCGAGCATTTCACCGAGCAGTGTATTCGACCCCGGCCTGTGAGCAATCCGCAACTGCCAGTGCGATATCCCCTTCGATGCGGCGAGTGTATTCGACCCCGGCCTGTGAGCAATCCGCAACCGTACCACGATTGGCCGACATCATTTGCGGAGTGTATTCGACCCCGGCCTGTGAGCAATCCGCAACTCGAGATCCTGCTGGGCCGCGGAAGGACGGAGTGTATTCGACCCCGGCCTGTGAGCAATCCGCAACAGTGTTTGACATGTAAGTACTCTGATAAGTAGTGTATTCGACCCCGGCCTGTGAGCAATCCGCAACATTTCGTTTCGTGGCACCATTGCCACTACAAGTGTATTCGACCCCGGCCTGTGAGCAATCCGCAACCAGCGTGTCCGCGATATCCCGCACGCCACGAGTGTATTCGACCCCGGCCTGTGAGCAATCCGCAACCTTCGTCGCGGTGACTTCCGCCCTCTGCGGAGTGTATTCGACCCCGGCCTGTGAGCAATCCGCAACAGTGTTTGACATGTAAGTACTCTGATAAGTAGTGTATTCGACCCCGGCCTGTGAGCAATCCGCAACTCTGAAAACGGCGGGCCGATGAAGCTCACCAGTGTATTCGACCCCGGCCTGTGAGCAATCCGCAACGCCACGCTCGCCGACACGTCCCAATAGACAGTGTATTCGACCCCGGCCTGTGAGCAATCCGCAACCACGAATTGCTGTTTGATCGGGCACAGCCAGTGTATTCGACCCCGGCCTGTGAGCAATCCGCAACGCTTGAAGTCGTGATAACAATGACTTAGGAAGTGTATTCGACCCCGGCCTGTGAGCAATCCGCAACTTTCACAACAGCGGTACTGCCGCCGACCAAGTGTATTCGACCCCGGCCTGTGAGCAATCCGCAACTGGGCGCCCTGGATGGCCATCGCAAACACCAGTGTATTCGACCCCGGCCTGTGAGCAATCCGCAACAGCACGGCCAGCAAGCCCGCGAACGGTGAAGTGTATTCGACCCCGGCCTGTGAGCAATCCGCAACAAGTCGCGGTCGGTCGCCGATCGGAATCGCAGTGTATTCGACCCCGGCCTGTGAGCAATCCGTAACGTCGTGTTGCACATTTGTAAACTTTCTGGTACGCTCGCGAGCGGGTGGGTCGCGCGCAGCGTTCCTCTCCTTGATACGTCCAGTTTACCCCGCGCCGGGTGACGTGATTGGTGAGCGGCTAGAGTAGGTTCCCCCCCAAATTGGCATCCCCCCCCTCCCCCCGCATAACATGTACCGCTTGCGATCCGCGGCTTGACGCTTCAGGCGACCGACGGATCCCCGCTGAGGGTGGTCGGTTGGCGAAATCCGTGGGTTCACATCGAGGGGGCCGCGCCGTCGCGCTTAAGTCAAACACACCCGGAGCACGAAGCGCGCCGCCGCGGCTGGGCCTCTGGCTCATCGGCGCGAAGGGGAATGTGGCCGCGACGGTGGCCGTCGGGCTGGCGGCCCTGCGGCGGGGGCTCGCTACGCCGCTCGGGCTGGTGACCGCTGACCCCGCCTTTGAAGCGCTGAACCTCGCATCACCCGGCGACATCGTGCTGGGCGGGCACGACGTCCGAACGCAGAGCGTGCTGGACACGGCCCGGGCCATGCATCTGGGAAGCGGGGTCTTCGGCGACGGACTGCTCGATCGGGTGCGCGGGGAGCTGGCGGCGTTTGAAGCGGAGATTCGGGGCGGGTACGTCGCACAGAATGCAGGCAACTTGAGTGTGTCTTCACCGGGCAGAACTACTGGCGAGCAAGCCGCCAGTCTGCAGAGTGTCATCAATCGGCTTGCCGAAGATATCCGCGATTTTGCGGCGCGGAATCGCTGCCGGCGCGTGGTGGTCGTCAATGTCGCGTCGACCGAGCCGATGTTTGAATTGCGAGCGGAGCATCAGACGTGGCGGCGGTTGGCAGCGGCGCTGGGGACGACTGCATCGAAGCGGGGGCAACACGGGGGAACCGGCAACAAGCCCAGCACGCGCACGCCGTCCCCCACAGAGGGGGGACGCTACGAACCGCTGCTGCCCGCGAGTGCGATCTATGCCCTTGCGGCGATCGAGGCAGGCTGCCCCTACGTCAACTTCACACCATCGACCGGCGTCGATATTCCGGCAATCATTCAGCATGCCCGCAGGCGCGGCGTGCCCATCATGGGCCGCGACGGCAAGACCGGCGAGACGCTCCTGAAGAGCGCCCTGGCCCCGATGTTCCGCCACCGCGCTTTGCGCATCCTCAGTTGGGATGGACACAACATCCTCGGCAACCACGACGGGGCCGTGCTGAGCGACCCCGCGGTGAAGGCGTCGAAACTGCGGACCAAGGACGGCGTGGTGGCCAGGGCCCTGGGCTACGAGACAGATACAACCGTCTCGATACAACACGTGCCGTCGCTGGACGACTGGAAAATCGCCTGGGACCACGTGCATTTTCAGGGCTTTCTGGGCGTGAAGATGAGCCTGCAATTCACCTGGCAGGGTTGCGACAGCATTCTGGCCGCCCCGCTGGTCATCGACCTCGCGCGGCTGGCCGAGTTCCACGCGCGCAAGGGCGTCGGCGGCGTCATGAGCCACCTCGCCTGCTTCTTCAAGCGGCCCATGGGCACCGACAAGGCAGGGCTGCCGCAGCAAATCGACATGCTGGATGGATACGTGGCCGGACACGCCGGACGCGAAGCAGGGGCCGCCGCGCGGAGACCGAACAGGCGCGGGCGTCGCGGGCGTGCCGCACCAATATCGCCACGAAAGGGCCGCCGATCGTGACGCCGCGACTTGCCTACAGCAGCAATGCTTACCTGCGCTTCGGCGTCGAGGAGGCGATCGCGCGGATCGCCGCACTCGGCTACACCGGCATTGAACTGATGGCCGACGCCCCGCACCTGTGGCCGGCCGAGACGCCGCGCGCGAAAATCGACGCGGTGCGGTCGCTGCTCGAAAAGCACCTTCTGACGATTTCCAACGTCAACGCCTTCATGATGAACCGCATCGGCGACAAGCGGCAGCCCTACTGGCATCCCAGTTGGATCGAGTCCGACGCGGCCTACCGGTCGATTCGCATCGCGCACACCCAGGCGGCCCTGACGATGGCGAAACACCTCGGCGCGCCACACATCACCACCGAGCCGGGCGGCCCGCTTGAAGCCGGCATGACTTACGCCGCCGCGATGGATCGCTTCGTCGCGGAATTGCGACCGGTCGTCGCACATGCCGAGCGCGAAGGCGTTCCGCTGTTGATCGAGCCTGAGCCCGAACTGCTCATCGAGCGATTCGAGCAATACGAGGAACTGATCGACCGCATCGATTCGCCCATGCTCGGGCTCAATTTCGACATCGGTCATGCCTATTGCGTGTCGCAGGAACCGGCCGAGTGGATTCCGCGGATGGCGCGTCACACGCGGCACTATCACATCGAGGACATCGCCGCGACGCGCAAGCACGCCCATCTGGTGCCCGGCGACGGCGCGATCGACTTCGCATCCACCCTCGCCGCCATTGCGACAACCGGCTACACCGGCTGGATCACCGTCGAACTCTATCCCTACGTCGATGACCCCGACGAAGCAGGCCGCCGGGCAAAAGCCCACCTTGAGCATATGATTCACGCTCGATGAAAACGCTGCGTGCCTATCTCGAACTGATTCGACTCCCCAACGCCTTCACCGCCGCGGCGGACGCGCTGGCCGGTTACTGGCTGGCACGGGGCATGCTGGTCGGCGACAGGCGGCTGGCGGAATTGATCGTCGCATCGGTTTGTCTCTATTCAGCGGGCATCGTCCTGAATGACCTGCGCGACGTGGACATCGACCGAAGCGAGCGACCGGCCCGTCCGCTGCCATCGGGCCGGGTGTCGCTCACCGCGGCAGTTTGGCTCATGACGGCGCTGTTCGGCGTCGGCCTGCTGGCGGCGATGGCGTCAGGATCGACACACGGCATCGTCATCGAGGTTGGGCCGGCCAACGGCGCGCTCTGGACCGCGGTCACGCTGGTCGCGGCGATTGCGATGTACAACCTGGTGCTCAAGGGCACACCATTCGGCCCGCCCGCGATGGGCCTCTGCAGGGCGCTGAACCTGGCGCTGCCGCTCGCCGCGACGCGCGTGGAAATCACCAACGCCCACGCCGCCGCGTTGCTCGCCATGTTTGTCTATGTCACGGCACTCACCTACTTCGGCCGCGACGAGGCCGGCGTCAGCTCGCGACGGCGGCTCGCCCTCGGCGGACTGGGCGTCATCAGCGGCCTGCTCATCCTCGGCTTTGTGACCGTCTGGAACCCGTCGGAGGATTCGCTGACCCTGGTCGTCTGGCTCGCATTGGCGATTCAAACCGGCCGCGCCGCATGGCGTGCCTGGAAGCGGCCCGACGCCGTGCTGGTGCGCCACGCGATGAAGACGTTCATTCTGGGTATCATTGCATTCGACGCGGTGATCGCCTGCGCCGTCGGCGGCTGGCGTGCGGCCGCCATCGTGCTGGCCCTGCTGATTCCGCCCGCGCTCATCGGCCGAAGATTGTATTCCACCTGATTCGGACGGATGTCAATGTCGTTCAAACTCGGCTACAACACGAACGGCTTTCCGCACCACCGCCTGATCGATGCGATCGACATCCTCTCCGAAATGGGCTACCGCTCCATCGGCATCACCCTGGACCATCATCATCTCAACCCGTTGGAGCCCTTTCTCGCCGCACGCACGGCCGACGTGGGACGCCATCTTAGAAAATACGACATGACGTGTGTCATCGAGACCGGCGCACGCTTCCTGCTGAACCCGCGCCTCAAACATCAACCCACGCTCGTGGATGCCGATGCCGAAGCGCGGCGCCATCGCATGGACTACCTCAAGCATGCGATCGCCATCGCACGCGACCTCGGTGCGAAAGTCGTCAGCATCTGGTCGGGCGTACGTCCGGCCGACGTCACCGAGAAGCGAGCGCTCTCGAACCTGGCAACCGCCTGCAGCGCCTTGTGCGCCTTTGCCGAGGCGCGCGGCGTGACCATCGCGTTCGAGCCCGAGCCGGGCATGTTCATCGAGACGATGGACCAATACCGCGCTTTACGCGACAAGTTGAACCACCCGCGTTTCGCCCTGACGCTCGACCTCGGCCACGTTCACTGTCTCGCGGACGGCGACCCCGCCGAACGGATTCGCGAGTTCGCGGGCGATTTGCGCAACATCCACATCGAAGACATGCGCCGCGGCACGCATGAACATCTCATGTTCGGCGACGGCGAAATGGAATTCCCTGCGATCTTCGCCGCCCTGCGCGAGATAAAATACGAAGGCGGCGTCTACGTGGAACTCTCTCGCCACGGGCATGACGCCGTGAACACGGCCAAACAGGCGTTTGACTTTTTGTCGCGCCTGTAGGGGTCCCCTCCGAATAACCGCCCTCTCGCGACGTGTGCCACCGCTCTGTGAGCGGTGCGTCCACCGGAGAATGCCCTCCCGCGCTCGCACTGTTCACAGAACAGTGGCACACATCACCCGTAGGCGACGCCGCCCAACTCACTTATGATTCCAGCCATGTCCACACGCCATCTCATGTTCGTATCCATGCCCGGTCTGCGTCGCCGCGACCTCGTCCACATGCCGCGCCTCGCCGCCATCGCCGGCGGCGGCTCCGCACGCGACATCATTCCGTCGTTCCCCTGCGTCACGTCCTGCGTGCAGGCCAACATGCTGACCGGTCGCGGGCCGGAATTGCACGGCATCATCGGCAACGGCTTCTTCCATCGCGACCGCGGCGAAGTCGAGATGTGGGTCGGTCGCAACGGTGTCTTTGAGTGCCCGCAACTCTGGAATGACCTGAAGCAGCGCGGCATCACCTCGGCGGCCTGGATGACCCAGAACATTCGCGACGCCGCCGCCGATTTCATCGTCACGCCCGAACCGATTCACCACGCCGACGGACGCATGGACCTGTGGTGCTACTCGAAGCCCGACGGGCTGTATCAACGGCTGCTCAACGATCTCGGCCACTTTCCGCTGATGAACTACTGGGGCCCGATGAACAGCATCAAGTCGACCGAGTGGATCATCAACGGCGCGTTGTGGCTGGTGCAGCGCGAGCGACCGCGCTTCAACTTCATCTATGTGCCGCATCTCGACTACGCAGCACAGAAGTTCGGACCGAATAGCGCCCAGCATGTCGCGGCCTGTGCGGAAGCAGACGTGCAGATCGGCCGCCTGATCGACGGCCTGAGCGCCCTGGGCGTCGAGGCGGATTACCTCGTGGTCAGCGAGTATGCGCTGACGGACGTCTCGCGCGTGATCTATCCCAACCGGGTGCTGCGCGACGCCGGCATGGCGATCGTCGAAGAGCGCGACGGACACGAATACCTGAATCTCGAAAAGAGCCTCGCCTTTGCCGTGGTCGATCACCAATTCGCCCACATCTATGTGAAGGATCGAACCGACATCGACGGCGCCTGCGGCGTGTTCGAGGGCGTGCCCGGCATTGCCGAAGCGCTGATGGGCGATGCACGCGGCAAGTTGGGCGTGAACCACCCACGCAGCGGCGAAGTTGTGGTGGTCTGCCAGCCGGACACCTGGCTGGCCTACTACTGGTGGCACAACGACGCGAAGGCGCCCCTGTTCGCCCGGACGGTCGATATTCACGCCAAGCCGGGATACGACCCCGTCGAAATGTTCATCGACATGGCGACCAAAAGCATTCCGCTGAATGCGAACCTGGTAAGGGGAAGCCACGGCGCGCCGGCAAGATCGCCCCATCAATACGGCGCATGTGTAACGAGCCAGCGACTTGCGAACACGGGCGATGCACCGATCAAAGACACCGACGTGCGCGGGTTGATCGATGCGATGTTGGTGTAGTGCGTCGCGACAGCGTGCGCAGCGTCCCGCGTTCGCTGAGTACGCGACAAATCGCTAATTCGCCGTCAACAGCGTCACGAACGGCGCGATATCGCTGGTATCTACTGTGCTGTTCGAATCGATGTCGGCATTCGACACGAGGCAATGCGGATACTTCGTTGCGTAGTTGCCCGGCGACAGCATCGCCACCACAAACGCCGACACGTCCTTGCCGTCGATCTGCCCATCGCAATTGACATCGCCGCTTGAGATCGGCCCCTTCTGCTTCTGCAGCGTCACGACGTCGGCGATCTCATCAGTCAGCACGATGTCGAGATCACCGTCGTTGTCAAAATCGATCAGCGTCGCGCACGATGAATTGTCATTGGCGAAGAACGACTGGTTGTAGGTCATCACGCCGGCGCCGTTGTTCAGGTGCACGCGCCATTCGCCGTCGGTGAAACTCGACAGCACCCAATCCAGATCGCCATCGCCGTCGAGATCGCCCAGGTCAGTGGCAACCGTGTGATCGCCCGCGGGCGTCACCACCGCGCTGGCAAGCCCGCCCGCGCCGTTGCCCAGCAGGATCGAGCCGGAGTTATCAAAACTGTTGGACGTGGTCACATCCAGATTGCCGTCGCCATTCAAATCGCCGAGCGAGACCATCCAGACGCTGCCGCCGGCCGGAACGGACGGCATCCCCGTAAACGTGCCGTCTCCATTGCCGAGTTGCACAATGACGGTCTGGCTGATCCGCGCGCCGACCACGAGGTCCATGATGCCGTCGTTGTTCATGTCGCCCGAGGCCAGGCCATACTCGCCCGAGCCGCCGCCCTCGAAGTGGGTCGCTACGCCGAACACGCCACTGCCGTTGTTGATCGACAGCGAGACGTTGTTGCCGCCGGTGTTGGCCGTGCAGAGGTCCCAATCGGCATCGCCGTCCACGTCCAGCACCGCCAGACCATGCGGCACGTTGCCTGTGGTGATCGACTGGGCCGGCGAGAACGTCCCGTCGCCATTGCCCAGCGCGACCCACGCGCTGGCCGACAAGGCTGCGGCGACGGCCATGTCGGTGTTGCCGTCATTGTTGAAATCGGCCGTCTCGTTCGGGCTGGCCTGAACGCCGATCGGCAGCGGCGGATTCAGGAACGGGTGAAACAACCCCGTGCCGTCGGCGCGATTCAGGAAAATCCGCAGATCGTGGCTGTCTTCGTTCACGGTGCACAAATCGAGCCATCCGTCATTATTCAAATCGGGCGCGGCCGCGCCGTAGATGCGCGTGGTGCCCTCGCCCGGCGTGCGGTTGGAAAACTCGTCGATCTCGTTGAAGACCAAAGTCGCCGGCGCCGACGAAGTCATGTACATGTATGCGTAACCGGCGGTGCGCAACGTCGTGGCGTCGGCAGCGGTCAAATCCTTCGATAGGTTGACGAAGACCATTTCGCCGGCGGAGAACCTGTTGCCTGCGAGCGGTGTGAATGTGACACGCTGATCGCCGTTGGAGAATGAAAGCGTCCCCAGCGCCCTGCCGCTCCACCGCCCGAAGACCCGAAACGTTGTGGCGTTGAACGACGCCGTCAGCACCGGTCGGTCGAAGTCGATCACGATCGGACCGGTCAGCGACGGCGTCATCGCGTGCCGCGCTGGTGAATGGCCGACCACAGTGAGATTCTGCCCAAAGGCCGGCCCGGCCATGCTGAAACTCGAAGCGGCGAACGCGATCGCGCCGAGCGCGAGAACACGATGGCTCATGATTGGTCCTCCTTTGGTCATGAAACGGCGCTGGGCCGGATACAAACCACAGTCAGATTAGCCGCAAACCGCGCGGTCGGAATTGGCACTCACCCCGACCACCCATTATCGCGCAACACTTCCAACTGCAGAGTCTGCGCCAGAAACCCAATTGACCGTGTCATTTCCAATGCAAACGCTGGATCGTAACATATTACAAATTATGAGTTTACCGACAATCTTGTGGCCTGCGAGAAAGACGATTCCAAAGTCACCGTTATAATTCAATAGTTGTTGAAACGTTGAACCGATGAGCCGCACCATGTTTGGATTCGACGCATCCTTCAAAGCCCTGGCCGACCCCACCCGCCGGCGGATTCTCACCGCCCTGCGCGAGGGCGCCATGACCGCCGGAACACTCGCCGAAAAACTCGGCGTCGCCCCCAGCGCCCTGTCGTTTCACCTGAACGTCCTTAAAGCCGCGGATCTGATCGCCGACCGGCGCGCCGGACAGTTCATCGAATACCGCTTGAATACAAGCGTCGTTGAAGACCTGATTCGATTCCTGACCGATCGGCTGTCGTCGTCCACGACACCGATGAATCCGATCGACGCGGAAGAGGCCCGCGCAATCGAGGAGACCAAGACATGATCGCCCGCAAGTACACCACTACGATTTGGATCCTGATGGCCGCGAACATCGTGTTCAGCGCGGCGATCTATCCGCGCCTGCCCGATCCCGCGCCGGTCCACTGGAACATCCACGGCCAGGTGGACAATTACGGACCGCGCTGGGTCGCCGCGGGTGTGTTTCCAGCGTGCATGGTGGCCGTCATGGCCCTGCTGCTGGTGCTGCCCCGGCTCGGGCCGTTCCGCGAGAATCTGGAATCCATCTCCACGACCTACGGCCGAATCATGGTCACCATCGCGCTCATGATGGTCTCGATGAATACGATCTTCCTGCTCGCCAGTATCGGCTACAAGCTGCCCATAGGCTCGTCAATCGCGCTGATTGTCGGCCTATTCTTCGCCCTGCTGGGAAACTGGATGGGCAAGGTGCCGCGCAATTTCTACGTCGGCATCCGCACGCCCTGGACGCTGGCGAATGACACCGTTTGGGAGCGAACGCATCGCCTCGGCGGACGCGTCATGGTGGCCGCGGGTCTGCTCGTCGCCGCAACCTCCCTGTTCGCTTCCGATATCGTCTGCTTCATCGTGCTGATGGCGTCGATGGCTGTGACAGTGATCTGGGCGCTTATTTACTCCTACCGCCTGTATCGCCGGCTCGGGAGCATCGATGACCTGCAGGCCCCCGGTTCCAACCGGGCCTAACCAAACCCAATCTGGGGCACCCCACGCCACATGGGTTTGACACACGGGACTCGCATATGATGTAGGCAGGGGCCGCATGTGACCGGCCTGCAACAGGTGATTCCCGGGCGGCCGGCCGAAGGGCGGGCCGTATTCTTCAAATGCCCGCTCCCCCATTCGCGCGATGCAAGCCGTTTCGGTCGAGGGCGCTTCGCGCGCTAGCGCTGGCGCTGTTTCTACTTCCTGCCGGTTGCGACCCCAACACCGCCTACCTTCTGTCGATCTTCGGCAACACCGTCCGCTCGTATGGCTCGCTGCGGCCCATCGACGCGGTCATCGCCGACGGCAGCGTGACACCCGAGCAGGCCGACAAACTGCGCCTCGTCCAGCGGATGCGCGTGTTCGCGGCAGACCGCGTGGGCCTTACCGTCGGTGACGCCTATTCGCAGTATCAAGACAACGGCGACAGCGAGATCGGCTTCGCCCTGCTGGCCAGCCATCCGGATCGTTTTGAGTTGCATCAGTTCTATGTTCCGTTGTTTGGCATATCGGATACAAAAGTCTTCTACGATCGCGGCATGGCGGATGCCGAGGCCGCCCGGCTGAAGGCCGATGGTTACGATGTGTTCCTCACCGTCGTCGAGGGTTTCAGCACGCTCGGCTTCCTTTCCGATCCGGTTCGCACTTCCAATCTCGAACAATCCGAAGGCGCGCTGGCCGAACTCGTCTTCCACGAACTCCTGCACAACACGATCTACAAGTCCGACGACTCCGACTTCAACGAGAGCCTCGCGACCTTCGTCGGACGCACCGCGGCACAGGCCTTCTTCCGCGACGAAGTCGGCGTCGATTCCCCCATCACCCAGGCCGCCGTCGAGCGCTACAACGATCAACGCCTGGTCGACCCCGTCATCGAGGCGCTCTACGACGAACTGGCGGCCCTCTACGCCCAGCCGATCGGTCGCGAGGCGAAACTCGTGGCGCGCGAGGACGTCTTTGCGGCGACACGAACCTATTACGCCAATTCGATCAAGCCGCTCTTGAACGATCCCAGCCGATTCAGCCGCATCGAAAAGTTCGAAACCAACAACGCCGGCATCCTCGCCAACATTCGATATCAGGGCGGCTTGGCGCTCTTCGGACAGGTTCACGATGCACTGGGTCAGGACTTCCCCGCCACGCTGGCCGTTTTTAGACAGGCGGCCGAACGGGCCGACAGCCGCGGTTATCTGGCGCAATGGCTGACCGACCGCGGTATCTCGCCAATTCCGTAAGGAATCTGAAAGTACGCCATTCCCCCGCACGCACCGCATCAAAGACGCTAAACTACCGGTCAGCAGCCGACGGCCCACCAACCCCCCAGAGCGACCGCGCATGACAATTTCCGACCTGCAAGGCATCATCGAACGTATGTACTCCGCCAAGGACCGCAAGCGCGGCCCCGAGGGCACGTTTCTCTGGTTCATGGAGGAGGTCGGGGAACTGGCGACGGCGATCCGCGAGGGCAGCCGATCCGAAAAGGAAGGCGAGTTTGCGGATGTGCTGGCCTGGCTCGTCACGCTGGCCAACGTGGAAGGCATTGATCTGACCGCGGCCCTGCGGAAGTACACCGACGGGTGTCCCGGATGCGGAAAGATGGTCTGCACCTGCGGCGAAAAGCCGTGATGGGCAATTGAAGCGAGCAATTCAGATGATTCGCCGCGGCGGATGGATTCTGGCCCTCGTCGTCACCACCTTCGTCGCTGCGCCGCTTTTGGCACAGGTCACGGGCCGAATCGTGCGGACGGGTCCGTTCCCTGGCGCCGGCCAGATGATCCGGCCCGGCGCGTGGACATTTGTCGAAGTCGAATTGCGCTACAACGGCACCGCCCCGCTCGATGGCGAACTGCGCCTCGAACAACGCGACCGCGACGGCGACGTCGTCACCTCGGCCACGCCCGCCCCGCTGAATCCCAACGGCGACCCGCGTCGCTTTCAGATCTACTTCATGCCGCAGGCGGTCTCGTCGGGCGATCAATTCTCCATCACGCTTGTCGATGACGAGGGCAACTCGGTCCCCTTCCACGATGACGCCGGCGTGGAATTCACCACGCTTACCTCCGATCCAATCACCGTCGAATCGCCGGAGATCTTCGTCGTCGCCGATCTGACCGTGCCGCGCAAGAGCGTGCATGCGGTCTGGCTCGACACCGCGCGGGCCGGCCTCGCGCCGGAGTCTCGAAGCCGGCGCATCGTGCGCGGACTGTCGCCCTCCGATCTGCCGTCGCGCTGGCAGGGTCTGGCCGGCGTCGATGCCATCGTCTGGGATGACGCCGATCCGGCCACCACCACGCCGCAGCAACTGACAGCCCTGGCCGAGTGGGTCGAGAATGGCGGCCGATTGCTGCTGACCTGCGGTCGGACCTGGCAGGCCGTGGCCAAGAGCCCGCTCGCCGAGATTCTGCCCATCACCCTCACCGGCACGACCACCACGACCCAGGCCCTCGAATTCCAGCAACTCGTCGGCACGGAAATCGCGACACAACTCAAACTTGAGCGGCGCTACCTGAAGTCGCCCATCACCCGATGCCAGATGACGCCGCTGCCCGGATCGATGCCGATCCCGCGCGAATGCCCCAACCCGCAGATTGCCCACCGCCGCATCGTTGGCCGCGGACAAGTGACATTTGTCGGCGCGACGCTGCACCAACTGCTGCCGCCGCCCGGCCAGCTCACAGCCGACAAGGACCCCGACGCTGTCAAGTTCGAGAGCGAACCGCAGAACGATCCGTTCGTGCGAACCTGTCGGCTCGTCGTCGCCCAGAACTTCCTTGCCTTGCCAATCGAGCGGCCGCCGCCCGAATTCGGCCACATGCCGACGCGCCGGGATCTGTTCGACGGCTTCCTTCGACGCACCATCGACTTCGGCGCGCTCAGCGTCGGTTTCCTCGCTTTCGCCATGCTTTTCGCGATCGTCTACGGCATCGCCGCGACCTTCGGCAGTTACTGGTGGCTGCGCAAGCGCGGCTGGTCGCAACATGCCTGGTCGGCCTTCGCCGGACTGGCGGTCGCGGCCAGCGTGATCGGAACGGTCACCGTCTGGGCACTGCGCGGCATCAACACAAAGTTGATTCAGACAAACATAGTTGATCTGGTGTCCGGCAGCGACGCTGCCCGCGCCACCTGCCTGCTCGGCGTCAAGACGCCCAACCACACGCGTCTCAATCTCACGCTGCCCGTCGCCGCGACCGGCACCGATGGCGACGTGCCGGCCACCCTGCTGACGCCCATGCCCGATCTGCTGACCTCGGAAACGCTGTCAACAACCTTTGTCGCGCCAGATGAATACCGGATGACCGCTGACGGCGGGCGCATCGAGGGTGTGCCGCTGCGGGCGACACTCAAGGAGTTCCTCGGCAATTGGCACGGACGACTCGGCGGCATGGTCGAAGGCCGGTTGATCGTTCTCAATTCGAACGACGTCTCCGCCATCGATCTGGATGAGGGAAGTTACATCCAGAATTCCCTCGGCGTCGATCTGCGCGATTGCTACCTGCTGGAGACGCGCCTCGACACCCCGACCGCCACGCCCAACGTCGATCCCTCGGGCAACGTCTATTGCCACGAACTCGGCACGATCCCCGCCGGCGGCCGCCTGACCGCCTCGGCCCTGCGAAATGCGATGTACGTCCTGCCGCCCGACCCGACCAGCGGCAGCCCCGATCCGCGACGCCGACCGTCGCGATTCCTTCGCAAGACGGTCGATTCCTGGCGGAATACGGTCCTGCCGACTCTGACCGACGCCCTGACCGGCTCCCAGAGCGCCGACAAGCTCAAGCCCGATCAGCAACATGCAGCCGTGCTGCTGCTGTCGGTGTTCAATCTTGTGGGCGACTGGCACGAGTCCCCGAACATGCCAACCATGATCACCCGATCGATGGGCCGCACCCTGGATTGCTCGCACGAATTGACCAGCCAGACCGCGGTGCTGCTCGGTTACTCCGACCAACCCGCCGCCGCGACGCTGGAAATGAATCGAACTGCCTTGCGACCGATCAAAACGTATACAATGTATCGAATCGTCATCCCGCTGGAGCGGCGCTGAGCGACCGCGATCGGCGCACGCGATGGGCCTAGAAACGTGATCATTCAGACCATCAATCTGACGAAGCGCTACGGCAAACTGGTGGCGCTCAACGGCCTGCACCTCAACATCGAGGAAGGCGAGTGCTTCGGCTACATCGGGCCGAACGGCGCCGGCAAGACCACCACCATCAAAATCCTCGCCACCCTGCTCCAGCCCACCTGGGGCGAGGCCAAGATCTGCGGACACACCGTCGGCTACGAGTCGCGGTTGATCCGCCCGCTGATCGGCTATGTACCCGACTTCTTCGGCGCCTATGAAGACATGGTGGTTCAGGAATACCTGGAGTTCTTCGCGGCCGCCTACAACCTCAGCGGCGATCAGCGGAAGCGCGTGGTCGGCGACGTGCTGGAACTCACTGACCTCACCTACAAACGCGACGCCCTGGTCGACAGCCTGTCGCGCGGCATGCAGCAGCGGCTCAGCGTGGCCCGCGTGCTGCTGCATGACCCCAAGGTGCTGCTGCTCGACGAACCCAGCAGCGGCCTCGACCCCCGTGCCCGAATCGAAATGCGCGAACTCCTCAAGGAACTCCGCCGCATCGGCAAGACCATCATCATCAGCTCACACATCCTTCCCGAACTGGCCGAGCTATGCACCACCGTCGGCATCATCGAGCGGGGCGAATTGCTCTTCCACGGGTCCATCGACGAGATCACCCGCCGCACGCGGACCGGCACCCGGGTCGAAATCCGCATCACCGGTCCCGGCGAAAAGGCAAAGGACGTGCTGGGCCGGGTCGAACATGTCCAGTCGGTCGAACCGGTCGACGGCCACCTGCTGGTCACCCTCGACCGCGAGACCCACGACTTTTCGCCCCTGGCCCGTGCCCTGCTGGAGGCCAGCATCCCCCTGCGCGAGATCAAGGAGGAGCCGGTCAACCTGGAAACGGCCTTCATGCGGTTCACCAAGGGTATCGTGCAGTAGGGGAGTGTGGACCTCTGGTCCGCCGGCGGGCGAGGACGCCCGCACTACCCACGGGACGCCGAGTGGCCGTTATGCGTGGGTGAGGCCCGGCTGCCGGTGCCGTTAGTTTCTAGTGGAGGCTCTGGGCAGCCCATCCCTCCGTGTTCCACGTTCCGACTTCCGCGTTCCGCGTTTGAATTGAGGCATTCTTCCATGAACGATACCCGACGCATCCGCACCCTCTGGTTGCACTCGCTCGCAATCGCCCTGGCCGCCGGCTCGCTTGCGTGGGCCCAACCCGCCACCTCCGAGCCCGATCCCCCTGCCGCTGAAGAGCCGGCCGCTGCCGAGGAGGAAAAGATCGAGCCGAGCCGCGACGAAGAGATCGAGATGAAGGCCACCGAGTTCGGCATTCGCTTCACGCCCGAACTTGCCAACGCCATGAGCAAGCAGTTCGTGCGGGCCATGAAGGACCGCTACAGCCTCGACGAGGGCCAGGCCGACGAGCTTCGCCCGATCATCGCCAAGGAACTCATGCGCGTCGCCCAGCGCACCGCCAAGGACGGTCGCGACGTCATCGAGAACATGGTCGCCACCATGGTCGAAAACGACGGTCGTATTCCCAAGGAAGAGCAGACCGCCTTCGCCAAGTCGATGAAACCAATCCTTCCCGAGATCAAGGACTTCTTCAAACGCACCGCCGGCCAGGTCAGCCAGCGCATGACCGTGAGCCAGCGGCTGAAGTTCACCGGCGACATGGCCGGGGTGACCGCGGGATTCGGCATCCTTGAGAACCGCATGAAGAAGTGGGAGGAGGGCAAGCACAGCGAATTCGGCAACCCGTTCTTCGACCCGGCCGACCGCGACGGAAAGACCGAGACCGCCGAGGAGCCCGAGGATCCGAACGAAAGCACCGAGCACCGCCGTGCCCGCCAGAACGTTGAGCGCTGGATTGATTTCCAGATCAATGTCGACCGCGAATGGGAGGAGTACGTCAAGCGGGCGATCGAATTCTACAAACTGAATGAATCGCAGTCGGCTTCGGCCCGGGCGATTCTCAAGGACATGCAGGACCGGGCCAAGGCGATCAAGACCGACGCATGGCGAAAGTCAATCGTCGAAAACCGCATCGCCCGCCAGATGAGCTACCGCGAAGGCGCCGAGGTGAGCCAGGGGCCGTGGATGTTCCGGTTGGAGAATGAGTACGAACAGGCCCTCAAGCCGATGAAGGACCTCGATCGCGAGTTGAAATCCCGCATTGAGTCGCTGCCGGACAGCAAGCAGCGCGAGACGGCGCTGGAGGCGGTTCGGAAGAAGCTGGATGAAAAAGGCGCGAAGCGCTCGGCGACGTGAAGCGCGAAACGGATATTCAAGCCGCAGAGTGTTACCGGATCCGGCTGCCAGGATCGTCAGAAGTTGATTTCACTGAAGCCGTCAACATGACATCGTCGCGCCCGACTCCGTGAGATTACGAACGCCATTCACCCAATGAACGCAAAGACAAACGGCTGCGTATCCAGCCCGTTGGCTTCCGCGTCGCCGTTCAGGTCGCTCCGCGCTCGATGCACCGGATCGGTGTCAAGTCCGAGCATCACATTCAGGAAGATGGCGAGGTCCGCCTCGGTAATCTCGCCATCGGCGTTCAGATCGCCCGGCAGCGGCACGAATCCAATCGGAAGCGTCACCGTCGCCATCACATCCGGCGGTGACTTGCCATTGTTGTTCCAGAGGTCATACATGAACTGCCCCACGGAGTTGGTCGTGTTCCGGTCGCGCAGGAATTCGACGTACTCCTTGCTCGTGCTCTGGTAATACAGCGTCACCACCGCGCTGACCGCGCCGGGGGGCACGGCGTAATAAGTTTCATCCCAGAACTGGCCATCCGCGTAGGTATGTCCCACGGGGGCGCCGCCGAATTGCTCGAATGCCGCATTCGTGAACCCACGCGGCGGAATGCGGTTGTCCTTGTAGATCTTATTGTTCAACACGAAGTGGAAGGATGGTCCCGGCGCCGTGCCGACGAGCCCGGCCGTGTCTGAATCAAGGCCGGGTTTGGCCTCGTAGATCTTGGCCTGCGGATCGTGCGTCAACTCTCCCGTGCCGGCGTCGTATGCGGCGGACTCGGCGATCAACTGCTCGGACGTATCGAGAAACTTGACATTGATCCAAACCCGGCGGCCTTCGGGATAGCCCGTCGGAAGTTTGTGACCGCTCTCATTCGTCACGGTCACCTTGAGTTGATCGGCAACCTGAACCACCTGCATGGTCGCCGCATTCTGCAGCATGTAGCGAGCGCGCACGATGCCGGCCTGCACGGCCGGTCCATTCACCTGTCCGGGGTACACAGCGGCGAGGACGCCCGGCAGCCACGTGCTGCCGCCGGTCATGTCATGCAGCGGCAGATCGGTGCGGGTGGGCGCTGTTGGGAAGTTGCAGCCCTTTCCGGTGACTGCCCGCATATGGCAATCCTGGCATGACGCGACGTACTGGCGATTGCCGCCGAATTGCGGGGCGAAGACACCGGTCGGCGTGTTGTACTCGCTGTTCAACCACTCGCTGTAGGTGCGTTCGATGGGCAGCAGTTTCTGCGAAGTGAGATCGGATGGCGGTGTATCGAATGCATTGGGTGGATAGGTGCCGGTGGGCGACTTCTCGAATGCGGGATTGCTCACGTCATGGCATGTTCCGCACAGGGCCGCCTCGCGATGAAAGGGCGATACCAGGATTGTGTGCCCCGACGTCGCGTCGGCAAACGGGCCGCGCCGCACGCCGCTCGGGTCGATCACAAACATGCCGTTGCCGAATGTCGTCGGTGGCGACGACAGCGCCGCAAGCACCGCCTGATCTTGAATTGGATTCTCCGGTGAGTAGATGGGATCGACCATACCATGGCAGAGGTCGCACGACACGCCCACCTTGTCCGCCGTCTGAAACTGTGAGCCACTTGTCGGAATCGAGCGGCCACGGACCCAGCCGGTGGGAATGTGGCAGCGCAGACACAAGTCGCCTGAATCCGGCGCGTCCTGATTGGCAATCGCCATGCACGCTTCAAACAGCGGATCGATGGAGGCGTGGGCCATCATGCTGCCCTGCCAGTTGAAGTAGGGCTCGACGGCCTGGTTGTAGTTGCCATGACAGACCGCGCAATTGGTCGGGCTGCTGAGCGTGCCGGCCTCGAAGGGCTGGCTTCCCGGCAGGTCGAAGTCCCGCAACGTGGTGGGCGCGATTCCGAGCGGCGAGGCGACAACGGTGAAGACTGCGTCGCTGTCATCAGCGGCCGCGTTGCCGGCATTGTCCGTCGCGTAGACTCGAATGACACCCACCAGCGTTGGCCGGTTGGGAAGGTAAATCGTACGACTGCCGACATTGGGCAGGCCCAATGCAATCGGGCGAAAAGCGGTGCCGCCGGAATCAGACAGGTAGATGTCGATGGCTGCAACGCCGCTCGCATCCGTCGCCGTCCATTGCACAACCAAACTCGCGTTGCCGGCATACGATCCGCCGCCATTCGGCGAGATCACCGTCACCACGGGCGGCGTGGTATCCGCCGCAGGAAGCGGAACGAGATATCCCTGAATGTCGGAGACGAGCACGTTGGAGACATTGGACACATTCGCCGGCGTCAGGCCCGGGAATGTGGGCGTATTTCCGAAATTGACCGTGTCGGTGATCTCAACGAATGAAGCGTGACCGTCGATATCGTTGTCTTCATTTTGAATCGATCGTATGGCCTGCCGTCGTCCGGCGTCAGTGTTTGGATAACCGCCGATGACATCGCCCAAACGCACGCCGTAGGGATTGCGCGCGCCGCCGCCGTTGAAATCGTAGTGACACACCCCGCAGTGAACCGCGTGGCTCGGCACGCTATCGATGCGCGTACCGACCGCGTTGGGATACTCAGCGAAGAACGACGAGCGGATATTGGGGCGACCGGCGACCCTGCTGGCCAACAGCAACACCAGGAGTGCGGCCAAGGCCGCCAGTTTCTCGGCGTGAGACCATTTCCGTGAACCGCGATAGCACGTTGCGGACATCGGCATGCCTCCCCTTGTCGGCGGAGACGTGCCATGACGTCGTGGCCGCGCGAAATGCGCGCGAAGGCACGCCCGATCGCCCAAACGAACAGCGGAATCCGATTTACTCCAGGGCAATGTGGCAAGTGATGTGCCAATCCCCGGCTGACAGGTTGGAATCAGGCGCTACGGCTTACTTGGGCATTGCGGCAAAGCTCCGTGAGCGCCGTTGGCAGGCCCTGTCGGTCAAATGAAACGCGAAAAACCGCACCGCATGCGGACAAACCCGCATCGAGTCGCTGCCGAACAGCAAACAGCGCGAGACGGCGCTGGAGGCGGTTCGGAAGAAGCTCGACGAGAAGGGCGCGAAGCGCTCGGCGACATAGCTCGCATGCTTGCCTCACCATGTCCGTTGGAATGAAAAAAAGACACATGAATAACGATAGCGCATCGTCGGCGTGAATGGTGATTTCCCATGCAGCCGCTGAACTGCTAAAATGCTGATGAGGTGACCATGTCAACCACCGAAATCCTGGCAGCCGCCATCGCCCTGTCGCCCGATGAGCGTCTCACGCTGATCGAACGCATCTGGGCCAGCCTCCCCGACACGGATGATCTCGGAATTCCCGAAGATATGGCCCGCGAATTGGACGAGCGCGTCGCGGCCTACCGGCGAGACGGCGATCCGGGCTCGCCGTGGGAAGAGGTCAAGACACGCATCACCAGCCGCCGCCCATGAATCGCCCTGTTTCCGTACGCGCCACCGCCGAATCAGACCTGGCCGAAGCCTTCGACTGGTATGAATCGCAGCGGGCGGGCCTTGGCGAAGAATTCCTAACCGATTTCGAACACACGCAATCCACCATTCGGGTTAAGAAAGGTGTTAGGAAGAAATGGGCCGTTTGGTTAAATCATCCTGAAGCCCTTGATTTCCCTTCGCTTTGACCCGAATTCTCGGGACCAAGGCCCCATGACAAGTTAAATGTCCCCACCAGCCAATGGCCGAAAATGAGCTTGAATAGGGAAGCGCCGACCGTGACAAATACCTTGATACGAGACAGCCAATTCCGTATACTTCAGGTTGTCACTTCGCCACGAATCGCCTTCATCGACATACGCCGAGTCGGTAGGGCCAGACTTGGGAGCCACTACATGAACGTCCGGGGTCTTGCCCTAGCCGTCGTCGTTGTGTGCGCGCATGTCACCATCACGTGCGCTGATGATCAAATTGAACTGCGACGTCCCGAAAACCGTGATCTAGACCAAATTAGACAATTAGCATTCAAGGAGGAGCGCGCAGCAACTTGGGGTGTCGTCCCCCAAAAAGTAGATACACGATTGCTCATCGCGAGAGACGGCGTTTTGGAGGCGAGATTGACACAAGGTTCTCCGGTCGACGCGTCTAGCCTTAGAGCCTATCCGAATAATCCCGCCCCGCGTAGCGCGATGATGCCAAGAGTCAGATGCAGCATGGCGAGATAGTTTTCATCTTTCTTCTCCCAGCGGATCAGTACTCGGCGGAAGCGGTTCATC
>Ga0268299_1000761_pt1 | contig 81927 bp, 62 predicted proteins | sample NOBtaG_FD_193484 | JGI IMG/M metagenome (GOLD analysis project Ga0268299, IMG submission 193484) | Activated sludge microbial communities from bioreactor in Nijmegen, Gelderland, Netherland - NOB reactor | ecosystem: Engineered > Bioreactor > Aerobic > Activated sludge | place: Netherlands... | reverse complement strand
AGGCGCTGCCGAAGACGTTCTCGATCGAGGTGAGGGTGTCGTTGCCGTCGCCGCCGCTGGCGCTGCCGGTGAGCAGGTTGACGGTGACGGCGCTGGGTGCGGTGTTGTAGAGCGCGGTGTCGGTGCCTGCGCCGCCGTCGAGCACATCGTTGCCGAGGCCGCCGGTGAGCTTGTCGTCGCCGGAGTCGCCGCCGTGGAGGATGTTGTTGCCGGCGTCGCCGATGAGGGTGTCGTTGAAGGCGCTGCCGAAGACGTTCTCGATCGAGGTGAGGGTGTCGTTGCCGTCGCCGCCGCTGGCGCTGCCGGTGAGCAGGTTGACGGTGACGGCGCTGGGTGCGGTGTTGTAGAGCGCGGTGTCGGTGCCGGCGCCGCCGTCGAGCACATCGTTGCCGAGGCCGCCATTGAGGGCGTCGTCACCCGCCAGCCCGAACAGGCTGTCGGCGCCCGCCAGGCCGTTGAGGGTGTCGGCGGCCGAAGTGCCGTTGAGGATGTCGGGACCCGGGGTACCGGTGATGGTGGCCATGGCAGGCGCCTTTCGATGAGGGGGGACACACAGCACCGACCGTGCGGCACGGCGCTCCTGTCCCTCTCAACGAGATCCGAATGGCAAACCTGCCACGGACCCATGCGGGCCCGCCTGGCGCCCGGTGCGCGTCAGACGCCGGCGATCCCCTCCAACCGCCGCAGCGCGAGGAACTCGCGCCTTGTCTTCGGGCCGTGGGTGGCGAAGCTCGGGTCGGCCTGCGGCGCGTACTCGAGCCGTGCCTTCTGCACGCGGTCGCGCTTCAGCCGCGGGGCCAGCTTCGCGAGGTCGAGCCCGTAGACGCGGGCACCGTTGAGCCCGAAGACCTTGCGCTTGAGCGCCGCGTCGAGCGCCGGGTAGCCGTGCTTCTGCTGCAGCTCGGTGCCGATCTCGAAGGCGCGGAAGGCCTGGATCTGGTCCTGCGGGCTGCCGTACCAGACCGAATCGGTTCCCCACAGCAGGTTGTCGGCGCCGACATGCTTGACAAGCTTGCCGATCAGGTGCGCGGCCATCACCGGGTAACGCATCACCATGCGCCAGGTGCTGCCGAGTTCGGCGTAGACATTGCCACCGGCGCCGATGCCGGCGGCGCGCAGGCTGTCGACCAGCGTGTCGACGCCGCTCGGGCTGGCGGCGTCGTATGGGCCCTCGCCGCGGCCGGGCAGGAAGCCGGCGTGGTAGACGATGAAGTTCATGTCCGGGAACATCTTCGCCACCGGGCCGATGTCGTGGCAGAGCGCGAACTCGGCGCCGCGCGGCCCGAGCGGGATGCCCTTGTGCACGCAGATGTTGCGCACGCCGAGCCGGCGCGCGCGCTCGATCATCGCGACGCCGGTCTTCTCGTCGTCGAGCCGGAAGCCGCCGCCGGGGCCGAACTGCGTGTAGGTCTTGAAGCCGGCGAGCTTGATGCTGGCGGCCTGTGCGTCCATGCGCTCGAGCTCGCCCGGCACGTTGGGGTGCACGCGGCCGTGCAGCAGCAGCCGCTCGGTGCCGTCGAGTGCATCGAGCACCTTCTTCGTCGCCAGCGCGTCGTCGTGGCTGAGCGGGTTGGTGTCGATCGTGCCCGGCACATGCGACAGCACCGCCACCGCGGTGTCGCTGTCGAGGAAGACGTCCTTCAGCAGCCGCTCGCGCGAAAAGCAGCGCACCGCGTCGCTCTCGCCGCAGCTGCCGCCCGGCATGTTGCGCAGCGCGCCCTCCCAGCCGGGGGCGGTCTTGCGCCAGGCGCCCTCGGGGTTCACGTGGTGCAGCTGGACGTCGAAGATGAACTCGTCGCCGCCGACGCGCGCCTGCGCGAGCTGCGGCTCGTAGGCGGCCTCGGGCGCGATGCGAAAGCCGGTGCCGCCGCCGCTGCGCCCGGCGCCGGCGAAGACCTGGTCGACGGCAGCCAGGTTGCCGGCGGCGCCGCAGGCCGACACCAGGTAGGCGCGCCGGCTCATGCCGAGGCGGCGCGCCGCGCGGTCGGCGGCGTCGAGCGCGGCGCGGTTGGCCTCGCGCTCGACGGCGTCGAGCGGCCGCGGCGCATACTCGCCGTTGCTGGCGGCGTCGATCTTGATCGGCAACCGGGTGTCGAGCGGTGGGTTCATCGGCTGGCCTTTCGTTTCCGGCGGCTGCAAGTCTCGGCCGTGCGGTTGATCGCTGCAAGCGCGTCGCGACGAACGACGGCGGCGCCGGGGACCGGGGTCGCCGTCGTCGCGTTCCTCCCTAACTCGAGGTCCCACGCCCGACCCGCCGATCGGGGAGAACGGGCCGGGTTCCTGCTTATGCCGGTAGGGAAGGGCGATGGGCCCTCCCGCTTGTCCAGTCCCGAGGACCCCCGATGGCTGCCGGACCCGAACTGCGTTCCTACGCGAGCAACCTCGCCACCACCGATCGCAACATCCAGAAGGTGCGCGACACGATCGAAGATGTTCGCGACGCGATCAAGGTCGTGAACATGGCGATCGACGCCGTCGACGCGATCGCCGAAGAAGCGCACGACTTCCGCAGCGACATCGCGAAGATGCAGCAGGCGCTGAAGCTGATGGACAAGGCCGGCCCGCTGAAGGCGCTGGCCAGGGTGGCCGACCGCGTGCTCGATCAGCTCGCCTCGGTGGCGGCCAAGGTCGAGCGTGAGGCGCTCGACCTGGCGCGCCGGATCGACCGCAGCGGCATCGAGGACAAGCTCGACTTGGCCGACCAGAAGCTCGAGACCGCCGACGACCGTCTCGGGGCGGTTCAGGCCGGGGTGCAGAACCACCTTGCCGCGACGCGGGCGACGATCACCGCCTTCGACACCATCGACCGCCTCGACGGCCCCACCGACACCGCAGGCCCGCTCGCCGCCGCTGCCGATACGACCGTCGTGGCGCCGAACGCGGCGCTCGCGGCGATCAACGACGTCTTCGCCGACGTCGAGCGCCTGGCCAACGACCTCTTCGGCTCGCTGCCGGTGGCGCACTTCAACCCCGTGCTCGACGTTCGCCGCGCCTTCGACGCCATCTCGTCGCAGCTGGCGTTCCTGCGCGGGCCGCTGAACGAGGTGTCGCGGCTGCTGAGGCCGATCGAGGGCCTGCTCGACGCCATCGGCGTCGTGTTCTCGGTCACCGTCGAACCGGTGATCGACACCGTGCTCGAGACGCTCGGCATCGACCGCCTGATCGACCGCGTCGCCGATCGCATCACCTCCTTCTTGCCCGACGTCGGCGTGCTCGACGACGCGGTCGAGCACTTCGACACGGCGCTGGCGCGAATCGATCCGCTGTCAGCGGTGGCCGACTACCTGGGCGTGCAGGGCTGGATGGACCGCGTGACCTCGCAGCTGATCAACCCGGTGGGCAATCTCGCCACCGGGCCGATCGGCATCGCCGGCGAGGGCAAGCAGACGCTGGAGGGCGGCAGCCGCGACGAGGTGCTCGACGGCGGCGGCGGCGACGACCGCCTCTTCGGCGGCGGCGGCAACGACGTGCTGCTGGCCGGGCCCGGTGATGACCTGCTCGACGGCGGGACCGGCGACGACACCGCGGTCTTCCGCGGCACCTTCGCCGAGTACACCTTCTCGGCGCCCGGCGGCGCACTGGGGCCGATCGTCTTCCACCACCTGCGGCCGGCCGACCGCCGTGTCGTCGACGGCCACGACGAGACGGTGTCGGTCGAACGTTTTGCCTTTGCCGACCTGGTGGTGACGCGCTTCCAGCTGTTGAACAGCGTGCGGGTCGCCCAGCCGGGCCAGAAGTCGCTGACCGGCGACAACACCGCCGAGTTGTTCTACGGCGGCACGACGGCGATCACCATCGACGCCCGCGGCGGCAACGACATCGTCACCGGCAGCACCGCGAGCGACACGCTCCTGGGTGGCCAGGGCGACGATGTCTTCGTGAACAGCGCCGGCAACGACAGCATCGACGGCGGCGAGGGCGAGGACACCTGGCGCTACCCTGTCGACAATGCCTCGGGCAACCCGCATGTCGACGGCGACCTGCAGCGCGGCAGCGTGCGGGTGGGGGGCTCGACGACGTCGCTTGTCAACGTCGAGAACCTGGTCGTCCAGGACGAGCGCCAGGCCTTCCTGTTCGGCGACGCGCGCGCCAACCGGCTGGTTGGCTCGGGCGACCGCGATCTCATCGACGGCCGCGCCGGCGACGACACGCTCGAGGGCGGTGCCGGCGACGACATCCTGATCGGCGGGCCCGGGGCCGACCGGCTGGCGGGCGGCTCCGGCAGCGACACGCTGATCTCCGGCGACGCCACCGTCGCCGGCATCGGCAACGTCTACGACGGCGGCGACGGCCGCGACACGCTGGTCTACGGCAGCGCGGTGCGCGACATCCTGCGAAAGGAATACATCCCGCAGCAGTTCCAGGCCGCGGCCGAGACACAGCTGTCGTCGGGGCCGCTTCGCGTGCGGGCCGGCACCGGCATCGTCGAGCGGCTCGCCGCTCCGGGCGGCGCCGTGGTCGCCACCGACACGCTGGTGTCGATCGAGCAGATCGTCGGCTCGGACTTCGCCGACGAGATGCTCGGCGCCGACGGCGTCGCGATCGACCTCGATGGCGGCGGCGGCGACGACGTGGTTCGCGGCGGCCGCGGCGGCGGCCTGCTCGCGGGCGGCAGCGGCAACGACCTGCTCGTCGCCGGCATCGGCAACACCGTCGACGGCGGCGTCGGCACCGACCGGCTCGACCTCTCGCAACAGCCGGGCGTGCGCTGGCTGGTGCGCGATTCGGGTGCGATCGGCAACCGCCTGATCGCCTTCAACGCCGTTGCCGGCGGGGCCCTCGAGGTGCCGGGTGGCAGCCTGGCCAACGAGTCCGGGCCCTCGGTGCTGGGGGCGGGCAACATCCGCGGCATCGAGGTCATCGTCGGCGGCGGCTTCGCCGATCACTTCGACCTGCGCGGCAACGGCCACACGACGGTGTACGGCGGCGGCGGCGACGATCAGTTCCACGCCGGCGAGATCGACGGCACGAATCGCGTCACCTTCCACGGCGAGGCCGGCGACGACCACTTCTCGGTCCAGGTCGAGGCGGTGATCGACGGCGGCGACGGCAACGACACGATCCACATGTCGCCATCGGGCCGAACGGTGCAGGCCGCGGGCGGCGCCGGCGACGACTGGTTCCAGGTCTCGACACGCGCCACCGTCAAGCTCGACGGCGGCGACGGCCGCGACACGCTGTCGATGTGGACGGTGAGCGACAGCCGCGCGCTGGTGGTCGACCTGCTCGCCGGCACGATCAAGGACAGCGGCGCGACGCCGACGCTGACCGGCACGCTGAGCGGCATCGAAGAGGTGCGCGGCAACGATGCGCAGGCCGACACGATGCGCGGCAGCAACGCCGCCGACACCTTCGTCGGCGGCGGCGGCAACGACCTTCTCGAGGGCCGCGGCGGCCGCGACCTGCTGTTCGGCGGGCCCGGCAACGACACCCTGCGCGGCGGCGACGGCGACGACACGCTGCACGGCGGACCGGGCAACGACACGCTCGACGGCGGCGCCGGCAACGACACCGCGTCGTGGGCCTTCGTGATGCCCGGCGTCGTCCCCGGCCAGTTCCGCGCCTCGAGCGCCGGCAAGGTCGACGCCGACCTCGCCGCCGGCACCGCGCGGCTGACGCTTGCCGCCGGCGGCACCGAGACCGACACCCTCGCCGGCATCGAGAACCTCGTCGGCGGCCCCGGCGACGACACGCTGCGTGGCGACGCCGGCGCCAACCTGCTGGCTGGCGGCGCTGGTGCCGACCTGCTCGAAGGCCGCGGCGGCAACGACACGCTGGTGCTCGACGGCAACGACCGCGCGCTCGGCGGCGACGGCGACGACCGCTTCGTGATCGGCCTCGGCAACGTCGTGATCGACGGCGGTACCGGCAGCGACGTGCTCGACTTCGGCAACCTGCGTGGCCACGTCGAGGTCGACGTCGCTGCCGGGCGCTACACCGCCACCTTCGAAACCGAGGTGCCGGTGTGGCGCGATGGCGGCGGATCGGCGGCGCGCACCGTCGGCGGTGTGACGCTGACGCCGCGGCAGGTGGCCGAGGCCGACCCGGCCTTCGCCGACAGCGCCGACGACCTCGGCCGGGTGGTTCCCACCGACGCGCAGTTTGCGATCGTCTTCGCCACCGTGCAGCAGGCGGCCAGCGGCACCTTCACCGGCATCGAGCGGTTCACCAGCGGGCTGGCCGAGCTGCGCTTCTTCGCCGCCAGCGGCGCCGAGGCGCTGGAGGGCTCCGACGGCACCGTCGAGGTGGTCGACCTCTCGCGGCGCAGCAGTGGCGCGACGGTGGACCTGGCGGCGGGAACGATGACCGGCATCGACACGCTGATCGGCACCCGCTTCGCCGACCGGCTGACCGCGGGCCCGACGGCGACGCGGCTGGAAGGGGCCGACGGCGACGACGATCTGACCGGTGGTGCCGGCGACGACACGCTGGTCGGTGGGCCGGGTGCCGACCGCCTCGCCGGGGGCGCCGGCGACGACACGCTCGACGGTGGTGACGGCGACGACACGCTCGAGATCGACGGCGCCGACCGCGCCACCGGGGGTGCCGGCAATGACCGTTTCGTGATCCAGGCCGGCGGCGGGGCCGCCATCGACGGCGGTGCGGGCGACGACCTGCTCGAATTCGGCAGCGGCTGGCGGCAGGTGACGATCGATGCCTCGCGCGGCAGCTACGTGGCCGATGGCACGGCCGGGGGCACCTTCTCGGCGATCGAGCGCTTCCGCACCACGGCAGCGGAGGTGATCCTGATCGCCGCCTCTGGCACCGAGGCGATCGACGTGCCGGCGAGCAGCCACTTCGTGTTCGACCTGTCGCGCCTCGCCGGCCCCGCGACGCTCGACCTTGCGACTTCGGCGACGACTGGCGTCGACCACGTGATCGGCACCCGCTTCGCCGACCGCCTCGCTGCCGGCCGCAGCGCGGTCTCGCTCGACGGTGCTGCCGGTGACGACGAGCTGCTCGGCGGCGAGGCCGACGACATCCTGTCGGGTGGGGACGGGGCCGACCGGCTGGCCGGCGGCGGCGGGAACGATCAGCTCGGCGGCGGCCAGGGGGACGACTGGCTCGACGGTGGCGCCGGCGACGACGAGCTCGACGGCGGCAGCGGCATCGACCGCGCGCTGTACGCCGGCCCGCGTGCCGGCTACACGGTGCGGCGCGACGGATCGGGTCTCGAGGTCGTGGGCGCTTCCGGCAGCGGTCGTGACCATCTGACCGCCGTCGAACGCATCACCTTCGCCGACGGCGCGCTGGCCTTCGACCTCGACGGCAACGCCGGCAGCGTCGCGCGGCTGCTCGGGGCGATCTTCGGCCCGGCCGCGGTCGGCAACCCGGCTTTTGCCGCCATCGGCCTCGCGGCACTCGACGGCGGCATGAGTCCCGACACATTGGCCGCGGCCGCATTGCAGGCCGCCGGCGCGGTGACGCCGGAGCAGGTGGTGCACCGGCTGTGGACGAACCTCGTCGGCAGCGCCCCGTCGGCGGCCGACGCCAGGCCCTTCGTCGAGATGATCGCCGGCGGTACGTCGGCGGGCGAGCTGGCGGTGCTGGCCGCGCAGTCCGATCTCAACGCCGCGAACATCGACCTCGTGGGACTGGCGGAAAGCGGGCTCGGGTACAGCTGAGGGACGTCGATCGGACCCGCCGCCGGTTTATCCTGTCTTTCACGGATGACGTGGCGGCGCCGTTGCATTCCACTGCGCGCACGCCAACGCCGGAGCAACGACATGCCGGAAGCCAACGCGGGGAGGATCCGTCGCGCCGACCAGGACGCCGACTACGAGCGGTTCCAGGTCAAGCGAGGCGTGATCGAAGAACGCGAAGACGGGCGGCGAGAGGGATTTGCGCCGGGAAGCTTCGAGTGGTGGTACTTCGACTTCCACCTCGACGACAAGGCGTGGATCGTGGTCAGCTTCATGACCAAGCCGCTCGACGAGCCGATGGGCGAACTGCAGCCGATGGTGGCGGCGAAGATCCGGATGCCGGGAGAGCCCTTCGCGCGCGGCGGCGAGTGCACCTTCGCCCAGGTTTCGTTCGTCGCGCAGGATGCCCTGTGCGACGTCAGGGTGGGGCTCAACCACTGCCGCGACGTCGGCAAGGGCAGGTACCTCGTCGAGTTCCGCCGCGGCGATATCGACGCCCAGATCGAACTCGATGCACTGGTGCCGCCGGCACGCATCGGCACCGGGCACCTGCTGTTCGAGCAGGGGGGCCAGGACCAGTACCTCGGCTGGCTGGTGGCGGTGCCGCACGGCAACGTGAAGGCGCGCTACTGGGTCGACGGCAAGCTCCACGAGTCCACCGGCACCGGCTACCACGACCACAACTGGGGCAACCGGCCGATGACCGGCCCGATCGACCATTGGTACTGGGGGCGGGCGGTGGTCGGCGACTTCGTCGTCATCGCCGCCAACGTCACGCCGATGGCGTCGCATGGCACGGCCGATCACACCGACCTCATCCTCGTCGAAGGTGGCAGGACCATCGCGCTCGGACACGAGGGCGTGACCTTCGATGCCAGCGCGGGCGTGGTCGATCCCAACACCCACAGGCCGGTCTCGGAGCTGACCCGTTACACCTTCATCGACGCCGGCGGAAACCGTTACGTGGCCTCGTTCGCCTGGAAGGCGACGGTGTTCTGGAAGATGGTCGGAAGCGCCGCCTATCACCGCTTCCAGGGCCTGTTCACGCTGGAGGTGACCCGCGGCGGCCAGACCTCCATCCTCGGCCCGCGACCCACCACCTGGGAGCTGATGTGGTTCGGTGACCAGCCGGAAGCGAGCGCGCTCGATCTCTACACGAAGGTGCTGCTCGAGCCGAAGGGCCTCTGACCTGCGCCACACGCGCCAGGCCGGGGCGATCGCCGCCATCACGGCGCCCGAGCGCGCAGCGTTCTGGCGGGCAGCCCAAGGGCGGCAAATGCCTGCGAGGCTAGCGCGAGTTGCTCGGCCGCAGCAGAGGGTTGGCCCGCCGCGGCGTGGGCTGCCGCGAGGCCCATGCGGCAACGTGCCGCGAGCGGGCGCATCCCCAACTGCTCGGCCAGCTGCAGCCCGGCTCGATAGTCGGCTTCCGCGGCCGCGGCGTCGGGCTCCTGACGGGCGCAGGCGACTTCGCCGCGCAGCCAGAGTGCTTCGGCCTCCCAGATGCGCTCGCCGAGGCGGCGCGTGCGGTGGAGCATCGCAGCGGCGACCTCGGCCGCCGCGTCGACGCGGCCGATCGCGAGGTAGACCTGCACGATCGTCAGTCCCATGTAGCTGGTGATCACGGGGTCGTCGGGTCTCGGTACGGCCTTGTCGACGAGTGCCTGCGCCTGCGCGGTGCGGCCCTGACGCGCCACCGCCAGCGCGAGCATCGGGCCCACGACCGGCAGCCACATGCGCTGGCGCTCGCGTTCGCACAGCGCCAGGCCTTCGGCGAGCAGCAGCTCGGCGCGGTCGAACTCTGCGCGGGCGAGGTGCAGCGCTCCGGCGGTGAAGGTCGCGCTCATGATGCTGAAGCCGTGCCCGGAGCTGCGGCCGATTCGCAATGCGTCGGCGGCGTCGCGTGCCGCCTCGTCGAAGCGGCCGAGATGTTCGTAGAGCCAGCCGCGTGTCGCGCGGCAGAACACCGCGGGCAGCCCGGCCATGCCAAAGGGTTGACCCGACGCTTCTTCGGGCACGCTGTCGACGTTGGCGCTGAGCAGCGCTTCCGCCTCGTCGCATCTGCCGAGCTCGTGCAGCGCCCCGCCGACGTACTGCCGCGCGGGTACGAGCAATGAGAAGTCGTCCTGCCGGGTCGCGAGCGCGATCGCCCGCCGCCCAGCGTCGACGGCCAGGGCGTGCTGACCGCTCAACCAGCGGTGGCCACAGATGAAGACCGCCAGCCGCCCCTGACGGGAGAGGTCGACGCAGGCGGGCGCCAGCGCTTCGAGGCGCTGCACCTCGCTGCCGACGCGGGTCACTTGGCCCAGCGCCACCAGCGGTGATCGCAACGCCAGCCGCAGGTCGATCTCGCGCTCCACCGGCTGCTTCTCGGGCGCGAGCCTCGGCACGGCGCCGAGCGCCTCGTCGAGCAGCCGCACCGCCTCGCGCAACGCGGAGCGCTCGGCCGCCCGCCGAGCTGCGCGCTGCAGGTAGCCGATCGCGCGCTCCCACTCATGCGCCCGCAGCGCGTGATGGGCGAGCAGCTCGACGCGCTGCGGCAGCGATGCGAGCGGCTGCGACTCCAGCAGTTCGACGATGCGCGTGTGCACCGCCTGCCGCTGCGCCTTCCTCTGGATGCCGTAGGCCACTTCCTGCGTCACCGCGTGCCGGAACGCAAACTCGCCGGCCGAGGTGTCGCCGCCGTAAACCAGCAGCCCGGCGTCGACCAGCCCGCCCAGAGTTGCGGCCAGCGTATCGAGGCCAAGCCCGGTGAGCGAGCGCAGGATCGGTAGCGGTACCTCCTTGCCGAAGACGGCCGCCACCTGCAGCACGTCGCGCGCGGCCGGCGCGAGCCTTGCGATGCGCGACTCCACGACGTCGCGCACGGAGCCGGGGATCGGCAACTCGTGCGTCGCGTCACCGGGTGCGTGATAGTCGCCGAAACGGCCGCGCAGCACGCCGGACTCGCCGAGCATGCGCACGCCTTCCTCGATGAAGAAGGGGTTGCCGGCGACCCGATCGACGAGCAGTCGTTCGAGCCGCGCGAGCGAACTGTCGGGGCCGACGAGCTGGCGAAAGAGCGCCACCGCCATCGGCGCGGCAAGAGGCTCGACCCTCAGCACCTCGAGGCGCGGCGCCTGCTCGAACTCGAGATCGAACGTGCGCTCGGGCCGATACTCCAGCGCCAGCAGCAGCTTGGCCTCGACGCCGCACCGAAGCAGCAGACCGAGCACGCCGAGCGTCTCGGCGTCGGCTTCGTGGAGGTCGTCGATGACCACCGCAGTGGGCTGCCGCCGGCATCCGTCCAGCAGCGCCGCGACGAGTGCGCGGTGTGTGCGTTCGAGGCGCCGCCGCGATTCGAGCGACTCCCACAGCGTGTCGCCGCAGGGCAGGTCGAGCAGCACCAGCAGCGGCGCGAGGTCGGGCACGCTACCGGCAGCGTCGGCGAGCTTGCGCCCCACTGCTGCGGCGTCGTCCCCGGGATCGATGCGGTACAGCGCCCGCAACACGGAGAGCACCGGGTGGTAGGCGATGGCGGCCCCGCTCACTGTCGCGTGGGCAGCGATCACCGACCACCCGCGCGCCTGGAGCCGGCGGCGGAACTCCCACAGCAAGCGGCTCTTGCCGACGCCGGCTTCGCCGACCACGCCGACCGCCGCGAGTGCTCCCGCGCCGGCGCGCTCGGCGGCGCCATCGAGCTGCGCCAGCTCGGCCGTGCGTCCGACGAGTACGCTGAGCCCGCGCCCCAGCGCCACCTGGAAGCGGCTCTCCGCCTCGGTCACTCGCAGCAGCTCGTGCAGCGGCACCGGTTCGGCCAGGCCGCCGACGCGCAGCGGCGGGTGTGCGCGCGTCTCGACGAAGCCCTGCACCAGGCGCGCGACCTCGGCGGTGATCAGGATGGTCCCAGGGTCGGCCGCCTGCTGCGCCTTGGCCGCCAGGTGGGTGGTCTCGCCCTCGGCCGAGTACTCCACATGCAGGTCGCTCGCCACCGCCCGCAGCAGGACGTTGCCGGTCGCGATGCCGACCCGGATGCGCACCGGCGCGCGCACGCGTCCCTCGGCGGCGGGCGGCGCGAGCGCCAGCTCGGCCTGCATGCGCATCGCCGCGAGGCAGGCCCGGCGTGCGTGGTCCTCGAGCGGCACCGGGGCGCCGAAGAGGGCGAGGATGCCGTCGCCGGCGACGCGCACGACGCTGCCGTCGAACTCGCGCACCGCGGCACGCAGGCGCCGCACGACGGTGTCCAGCAGCGCACGGGCGTCCTCGGGGTCGGTGCCGGCGATCAGCGCGGTCGAACCGACCATGTCGGCGAAGAGCACGGTGACGCGGCGGATTTCCTCCGACCGCGCGGCGGCGATGAGCGCGCTGCCGCAGCCCATGCAGTAGCGCGCGCGGGTCGGGTTGTCCTCCCCGCAGTGTTGGCATGTCGGCATGCGGCCCCGCTCTCGGCGTCATCCCGACTATAGAGACACCGGTTGCGCCACCAGTTGCAGCTGCACACAATCCGCCGCTCACGGACGGGGAGGGCATACGATGTCACTGCCGTTGGACGATCTTGAGCCGTTTCGCCTGCGTGGCGACGCCGAAGCAGCCGCGGCCCTCGAAGACGTGCTCTCACGCCTGACGCCCGACGAGGCCGCGAAGCTGCTGCAGACGCTCGGCAGGTGGGATCCGTCGAAGTCACCGAACAGCCTGCCGCCGCCGGTGCGCGACTACGTGCTGCAGCCCTTCGAGCGGCTGCCGGGCTGGGTTGACGAGGCCCGCATCCTCGATGCCCAGCAGGCCTACTCCGATCGCCACGCGCTGCGCGCGCGCATCGTGCTGGCGGCCTTCAGCCTGCCCGTCCTCTACATCCACCCGGAGATCGCGCTGTCGCTGGCGGGCACCGGTCAGTTGCTGCTGCACGTGCGCCGCCGCCTGAAGGACACGCAGGCCTACATCGACGCCGTGATGACGCCCGGCAGCCTGCGGCCCGGAGGGGCCGGGCAGCGCTGGATACGCAAGGTGCGGCTCACGCATGCGCTGATGCGCAAGCGGCTGCTCGACGAGAACGGGCATGCTGCGGCCGGCGAGGGCTGGCACGGCTGCCAGGCGGTCTACGACGCATGCACGCGCGGGCTGCAGGTGCGCATCGACGCCGCCGTCGACGACCCGATGCCGCTCGACCAGGTCGAGCAGGCCTTCGTGCTGCAGACCTTCGGCTGGGCGATCGTCGACGGCCTGCGCAAGATGGGCTGGGGGATGTCGCGTGCCGAGGCCGCCGACCACGTGCACGTCTGGTCCGCCATTGGTCACATGATGGGAATCGACGAGGCGCTGCTGCCTCGCGGCAAAACCGCGCTCGCCGATGCCCGCAGGCTGTTCGAGCGCGTGCGCGATGCACAGCTCGCGCGCGGCGACCCGCTCGGGCCTGTCGCCGATGACCAGCGCGACACCTGGCTCGCCGGGCGGCTGCTCACCGGCGCCTGGCTGACGATCCTCGTGCAGATCCAGCGCGAGCGCACACCCGAGAGGATGAGGATGTGGCTGGTGCGCCTGCCCTGGCTGGACGAAGCGTTGCAGCAGTTGCCACGGGTCCTCATCCGCCGGCTGTGCGGCGTGCGCGCGGCGCGTCATCTGCGCATCTCGCGAGTGCCTCTGCTGCACTGGCTGGTCTGCCGGCTCGCCTTGCTGCTCGTCGACGTGCGCAAGCTGGCCGCCGACGAGCGCACTCCGAGTGCCGGGGAGTTGTCCGGCGCGGCGCGCTGAAGGCGCCGCGCCCCGGCACATTCATTGCCTGGCAGACCGGCTGGCTTCGCGCTCGCCGCTGCCCGCGCGAAGGGCGACGGGCGACGGGCGACGGGCGACGGTGCGCAGGCCCTCAAGCGCGTTGGGCTGTCGGACAATGGGCTTGCTTGCGGCCGAACCGCGCGAAGCCGGGCCGGCGCGGCCGGCGGGCGCTCTAGACTCCCCGTCCGCCGCCGACGCGGTGGATGGAGATGCATGACAACCGCCCTGCTGCACGGCATTCGTGTGCTCGACTTCGGCCGCTACATCGCCGGCCCCTACTGCGCTGCGCTGCTCGCCGAGTACGGCGCCGACGTGATCCGCATCGAAAAGCGCGGCGGCAGCGAAGACCGGTTCCCCGCGCAGGTGGGCGGTGGCGTCGGCGCGCTGTTCCTGCAGATGAACCGCAACAAGCGCTCGCTGACGCTCGACCCAGCCACGCCGCAGGGGCGCGAGGTGGCGGCCCGCCTGGTTCGCGGCGCCGATGTCGTGATCGCCAACATGCCGGCGGCGACGCTGGAGGCCAGCGGCCTCGACTACGCCACGCTGTGCGGCTACCGCAGCGACATCATCTTCGTCACCAACACCGCCTTCGGCCCGGTGGGGCCGATGCGGCACCATGTCGGCTTCGACGGCATCGGGCAGGTGATGTCGGGCGCGGTGTACATGACTGGCCAGCCCGATGAGCCCTACCGCGCCGCGGCCAACTGGGTCGACTTCGGCACCGCGTTGCACTGTGCCTTCGGCACGATGGCGGCGCTGATGGAGCGCCAGCGATCGGGCAGGGGGCAGATGGTCACCGGTGCGCTGCTGGCCACCGCGGTCACCGTCACCAACGCAACGTTGATCGAGCAGGCGGTGGCCAGGCCGGACCGCGTGCCCACCGGCAACCGGGGCCAGACCTCGGCCCCGGCCGACATCTACCGCACCCGCGACGGCTGGGTGCTGGTGGCGGTGACCGGGCAGCCGCTGTTCGAGCGCTGGGCGAGGCTGATGGGCGAGCCGCAGTGGCTGGCCGACCCGCGATTCGCCGACGACGACAGCCGCGGCCGCCATGGCGCGCTCGTCAGCGAGCGCATGGGCCGCTGGTGTGCCGAGCGCAGCAACGACGAGGTCGTTCACACGCTCGGCGAGGCCCGAATCCCCTGTGCGCCGGTGTTGTCGCCGCAGCAGGCGCTGGACCACCCGCAGGTGCGCGCGCTCGGTGTGCTCCAAGGCACCGACTACCCGGGGCTGCCGGTGCCGGCCCCGGTGGCGGCGGTGCCGCTGTGGCTGACCGAGACGCAGCCGGTGCCGCGACAGCGTGCGCCGCAGCTCGGCGAACATACCGACCAGATCCTCGGCGAGCTGGGTTACGCCGCCGACGAGATCGCGCGGCTGCGGGCACAAGACGTGATCTGAAGCCGCCGCCGCGGTGGCGGGCGCCGCGCGGTCAGCCCGCCGGGCTCATGGCCAACTGTGCCTCGAGTTCGCGCACCGCCGGTGCCTTGGGGCCGAGCGTCGCGCGCAGCTGCTGCAACGCCCGTTCGGCAGCCGCGCGCGCTCCGGCATCGATGGAGTCGGCGAAAGGCGGCAGCGCGATGCCGGCCTCGGCGGCGATGCGGCGATGGTGCGTGGCTGGCATCGCGGAGCGACGCCTTTGCAGCGCGCTCTGCGCCAGGGCCCGCGCCTCGTCGCGCCGCCCCTGCAGCGCCACCGCGCGCGCCAGGTGCCACTCGACGACGTCGCGCTGCACGCGGTCGGGCGATGTCATCGCGTCGATGATGGCCAGTGCCTCGCGCAGCTCGCGCTCGGCGCGCGCCGGTTCGTTGCGCGCCAGCGCCAGCCGGCCGAGCGCGAGCTGGGTGCCGACGAGGTCGGGGTGGCGTGGCGGAAGCACCTCGCGCCGGATGGCCAACGAGCGCCCGATGCGCTGCTCGGCTTCGGCCTGCCGCCCGAGCGCGAGCAGCGCCACACCGTGCGACTGCATCGTGATCGCGGTGAAGCGGTGCTTCTCGCCGAGCAGCTTCAGGTTCAGCCGCAAGGCCTCGGCGATATGGCGCTCGGCCTCGTCGGCGAGGCCGCGCTCGAGCAGCGTGACGCCGATCGCGTTGTGCGAACGCGCCACCGCGGCATGGCCTTCGTCGCCGTAGTGCCGGCGCACCATCGCCAGCACCTCGCGTTGCAGCCGCTCGGCGGTGGCGATGTCGCCACGGTCGCCGTGCAGACCCGCCAGGTTGTTCAGCGTCAGGTGCAGGTCGGCCTCGTTGGCGCCGACGCGCCGCTGCATCGCCGCCGACTGTTCGTACAGCGGCGCCGCTTCGTCGAGCCGGCCCATCGCGTGCAGACACCAGGCGTAGTTGTTCAGCAGGTCGGCGATGTCCGGGTGGTCGGCGCCCCGGTGCGCCTCGCGCAGCCCGGCCAGCGCTTCGCGGAACAGCGGCTCGGCCTCGTTGCGGCGGCGCAGCCCGTTGAGCGCGAGCGCAACGTCGTAGAGCGCGCGAGCGTGGCGCTTGGGGTCGCCGATGGCACGCCATTGAACCTCGGCCCGAAGCGACCACTCGAGCCCGGTGTCGAGCCGGCCGAGGTCGTGCCAGACGGTGCCGAGCAACGACATCGTGTCGGCGACGTCGGCGTGCGGGCGTGTGCCGTGAACCGTCTGCAGCAGCGGCAGCGCGCTGCGCAGCAGCCGCTCGGCGTCGGTGTACGCCCCCCAGCTGTGCAACGCCGACGCCAGCGCGGTGCGCAGCCGCCCGGCGACCTCGGGTTCGTCGGCCAGTTCCTTTTCGACCCTTGCCGCCGCCTTCATCAGCAGCTCCTTCACCGACACCTCGCGCTCGCCGTCCCGAAAGGCGCCGGTGCCTTCGAGCCAGGAACCGATGAACTGCGCGCTGCGGCGCGCGGTGCGCTCGGCGGCGAGCGCGCGGTCGCGCTCGGCGGCCAGTTGCCAGGTGAAAAAGCCGGCGCCGCCGAGTGCGAGCACGAGCGCGAGCGCGCTCACCGGCACCGCCACCGGGTGGCGCTGGACGAACTTGGCCGTGCGGTAGGCCAGCGTGTCGGCGCGCGCCGACACCGGCTGGCGCGCGAGGTGGCGCTCGAGGTCGTCGGCGAGCGCCTGCGCCGACGTGTAGCGCCGTGCCGGGTCTTTGCGCAGCGCCATCAGCACGATGTTGTCGAGGTCGCCGGCGAGTTCACGCGCCAGCCGCTCGGCGGTGAGCGCGTCGCCGCGGCGACGCGCAGCATCCAGCCGCCGGCTGCTGCCGGCGGCGGCCGCGGCGCTGGGCCGCGGCGGCTCGGACTCGACGATCGACCGTGCCAGCGCCGCGGCACTGCTGCCGCTGCCGCCGGGGTCGGCGTGTGGGTGGCGACCGGCCAGCAGTTCGTACAGCAGCACGCCGAGCGCGTAGATGTCGGTGGCCGTGGTGACGGTGCCGCCGGCCAGCTGCTCGGGGCTGGCGTGGCTGGGCGTCAGCACCTGTTCGCCGCTGCGCGTCAGCCCCTCGGCGTCGACCAGCTTGGCGATGCCGAAGTCCAGCAGCCGCGGCGTGCCGTCGGCATCGACGAGGATGTTGCCGGGCTTCAAGTCGCGGTGCACGACCAGGTTGCGGTGCGCGAAGTCGACCGCGCGGCAGACCTGCACCATCAGCCGCAGCCTCGCCGCGGTGTCGAGGGCTTCTTCGTCGCACCAGGCGTCGATGGGGCGGCCGTCGACATGTTCCATCACCAGGTAAGGTGTGCCGTCGTCGGCGCGGCCGCCGTCGAGCAGCCGTGCGATCAGCGGATGCGACAGCCGCGCCAGGATCTGGCGCTCGGCTTCGAGCCGAGCTGCCGCCTGCGGCGACACCAGCGCCGGGTTCAGCAGCTTCACCGCCGCCACCTGGCGGTACTGGCCGTCGTCGCGCTCGGCTCGGTAGACGGCGCCCATGCCGCCGTCGGCGATGTGCGCGGTGATGCGCCAGGGGCCGAGCCGGGTGCCGATGCGGGCATCGCGGTGCCCTTCGAGCCAGCGGCCGGCGGCCTGCTGCAGCGCGCGCCCCACGGCGTCGGCACCGGAGGCGGTGTCGTCGTCGTGCCGGATCAGTGCGCTCAGTTCGGCCGCCAGCTCGGCGTCGTCGCCGCAGGCCTCGGCGACGAAGGTCTTGCGCTCGGCCTGCGGGCGCGCAAGCGCCATCGCGAAGAGCTGCTGCAGCCGCTGCCAGCGCGCGTCGTCCATGGCGCCGATGATCGCGCATAAGATGCCTCGGTGAAGCCCGCCGATGTGACCCGACTGCTTCGCGCCTGGCGCGAAGGCGACGCGAAGGCCGGCGACCAGCTGACGCCGCTCGTGTACCGAGAGCTGCAGCGGCTGGCGCACCATGCCATGCGTGGCGAGCGCCCCGGCCACACACTGCAGACCACCGCGCTTGTCCACGAGGCCTTCATCGCGCTCGCCGGTGCGCAGGTGGACTGGGCCGACCGCGCACATTTCTTCGCGATCGCGGCGCGCCAGATGCGCCGCGTGCTCGTCAACCACGGCGAGGCGCACCGCGCCGCGAAGCGCGGCGGCGGCGAGCCGCTGCTGCCGCTGGACGACGCGCTCGAAGTCGTGGGCTCGCCGTCGGCCGAGATCGGCGACCTCGACGACGCGCTGTCGCGGCTGGAGGGGGTCGATCCGCGCAAAGCCCAGATCCTCGAGCTGCACTACTTCGGCGGCCTGACCTACGACGAGATGGCGGCGGTGCTGCAGATCTCGGCGTCGACCGTGGACAGCGAGCTGCGCTTCGCGAAGGCCTGGCTTCGAAGCCGCCTGGCCGGCGGCTGACCGCGCAGCGCCTGGCCTGCAGCGGGTGACGGCCCGGCGGCCGGGCGCCGTTACGATCGTGCACCCGCCGCGTCGTCGGTGACGAGGAGACCCCGAGAGATGTCCACGCTGCAAGGCCAGATCGCCATCATCACCGGCGGTGCCAGCGGCATCGGCGAGGCGAGCGTTCGCCGCTTCGTCGCCGCCGGGGCGCAGGTGGTGCTGGCCGACATCCAGGACGAACGCGGCGAGCGGCTCGCCGCGGCGCTGGGCCCGGCCTGCCGCTACCGCCACGCCGACGTCAGCCTGGAAGCCGACGTTGCCGCGCTGGTCGAAGACACGCTGGCGCTGCATGGCCGGGTGGACTGCCTGTTCAACAACGCCGGCATCCCGGGCGCCGGCGGCCCGATCGATGACACCACCCCGGCGCAGTGGGACCGTGCGATCGCGGTGCTGCTTCGCAGCGTCTACCTCGGCATGCACTTCGTCGCGCCGGTGATGAGGCGCCAACGGAGCGGCAGCATCGTCAACACCGCCAGCGTCGCCGGGCTGCAGGCCGGCTTCGGCCCCCATGCCTACTCGGCCGCCAAGGCGGCGGTGGTCCACCTCACGCGATCGGTCGCGATGGAGCTCGGCGAAGCCGGCGTGCGCGTCAACTGCATCTGCCCCGGCGGCATCGCGACGCCGATCTTCGGCAAGGCCTTCGGGCTCTCGGCCGAGCACGCCGACGCTACCGTGCCGCTGATGCGCGGCGTGCTCGAAGGCATGCAGCCGCTGCCACGCGCCGGCACGCCCGACGACATCGCCGAGGCCGCGCTCTGGCTGGCGAGCGACGCCGCCAGCTTCGTCAACGGCCATGCGCTGGTGGTCGACGGCGGGCTCACCGGCGGCCGCCACTGGAGCGAAGTGCAGGCCCGCCGCGACCAGCTTGCGCAGGCGATGGCCCGTCCGTCCTGAACCGCGATGCCGATGAACACCGAGACCGCTGCCGACTCCGAGACCACCGCCCGCGCCCCGCGCGGAACGGCGCCACGTGCGCTCGACGACCTGCCCGGGCCCGCCGGCTGGCCGCTCGCCGGCAACCTGTTCCAGCTTCAGCACGACCGGCTGCATGCGCAGCTCGAGGACTGGGCGTGCGAGTTCGGGCCGCTGTACCGGCTGCGCCTCGGCCGCCGCAATGTGCTGGTGGTGGGCGACCACGAGATGGTCGCCGGCGTGCTGCGCGACCGCCCGGACGGTTTTCGCCGCACGTCGCGGCTGGAGCAGATCGGCGCCGAGATGGGGTTGCTGCCCGGTGTCTTCGGCGCCAACGGCGACGACTGGCGGCGCCAGCGGCGCATGGTCATGCACGGTTTCGACCCCGCGCATGTACGGCGTTATTTCCCGTCGCTGCAGAAGGTGGTTGGCCGGCTCGCCGGGCGCTGGCAGGCAGCGGCCCGCGAAGGCCGCACGATCGAGCTGCAGCCCGACCTGATGCGCTACACCGTCGACACCATCGCCGGGCTGGCGTTCGGCTCCGAGGTCAACACGCTCGAGTCCGAAGGCGATGTCATCCAGAGGCACCTCGACCGCATCTTCCCGGCGCTGTTCAAGCGGCTGTTCTCGCTGCCCACCTGGCGCTGGTTCAGGACCGCGGCCGACCGCCGCCTCGAGCACAGCATCGCCGAGGTGGTGGCCGCGGTGCACGGCTTCATCGCGCAGGCCCGCGCTCGGCTGGCCGCCGACCCGGCGCTGCGGGAACAACCGGGCAACCTGCTCGAGGCGATGGTGGTCGCCGCCGAGCGGCCCGACAGCGGCATCACCGACGTGCAGGTGGCCGGCAACGTGCTGACGATGCTGCTGGCCGGCGAGGACACCACCGCGAACACGATCGCCTGGATGATCGAGCAGTTGTGGCGGAGCCCGGAGGCGCTCGCGCGGGCCACCGAAGAGGCGCGCCGCATCTGCGGCCGCGGCGAGGTGCTGACGTTGGAGCAGATGGCCGATCTGGATTATTTGGAAGCCTGCGCCAACGAGACGATGCGGCTGAAGCCGGTGGCGCCGCTGATCGCGATCCAGGCCATCCACGACCAGAAGGTCGGCGACGTACGGGTGCCCGCCGGCACCGCCGGCATCTGCCTGATGCGCCGCGACGCCGTCGACGAGCGCCAGGTGCCGCGCGCGGCGCGCTTCGAGCCCGAGCGCTGGCTGGCCGGCGAGGCGGCGATGTCGCTGCAATCGGCCAAGCGCATCTCGATGCCCTTCGGCGCCGGGCCCCGAATCTGCCCCGGCCGTTACCTGGCGCTGCTCGAGATCAAGATGGCGATGGCGATGCTGCTGACACGCTTCGAGATCACGTCGGTGGCCACCCCCGACGGCCGGCCGGCGCGCGAGCTGATGAAGTTCACGATGACGCCGGTCGGGCTGTCGATGACGCTGCGCGAGCGCAACTGACCCGAGGAGAGACTGCCATGGCACTCGATTTCACCGGCCGCCGCGTCGTCGTCGCCGGCGGCAGCCGCGGCATCGGCCGCGCGATCGCGATCGGCTTCGCTGCCGCCGGCGCCGATGTCTCGATCTGCGCGCGCGGCACCGAGACACTCGAGCGCACGCGCGGCGAGATCGCCGCCCATGGCCATCGCTCCCATGCCGGGGTCTGCGACCTTGCCGATGAGGCCGCGGTGCAGCGTTATGTCGCTGCCGCCGGCGAGGCGCTCGGCGGCATCGACGTGCTGGTCAACAACGCGTCGGGCTTCGGTGCCGGCGACGACGAGGCCGCGTGGGCGGCCGGGCTCGCGGTCGACGTGATGGCAATGGTGCGTGCGTCGCATGCCGCGCTGCCGCTGCTGGAGAAGTCGGCCGGCGGCTCGATCATCCACATCTCGTCGATCTCCGGCCTGCGGCCGTCGACCCGCACGCCGGCCTACGGCGCGGTGAAGGCGGCGATGATCCACTACACCGCCAGCCAGGCGGCGATGGTGGCGCGCAAGGGCCTGCGCGTGAACTGCATCGCGCCGGGGTCGATCGAGTTCCCGGGCGGCACCTGGGAGAAGCGCCGCCTGGCCGGCGACGAGCTGTATGCGCGGGTGATCAAGAGCATCCCGTTCGGCCGCCTCGGCACGCCGGAGGAGATCGCCGAGGTCGCGCTCTTCCTCGCGTCACCGCACGCACGCTGGGTCACCGGCCAGACGATCGCCGTCGACGGCGGGCAGCTGCTCGGTGCCTGAACTGCGCCCGACCCGCGGCCTCGCGATGCTGCTGCGAGTTGCCGCCGCGGCGTGGCTTGCGGCGGCGGCTGCCATCGTGGCGGCGCAGGGTGGTGCGGCGCCGGGTGGTCGCGGCGCAACACCACCCGCAGCGGCGCCGGCGCCGGTTTCGGCCCAGGGGCAGCGCATCTACGAAGGCACGCGCGCGCAGCTTCTGCAGGTGCGCACGCTGCTGAAGGAGCAGGACAGCCAGGCTTCGGTCGGCTCGGGTTTCGTCGTCGACGCCGGCGGGCTCGCGATCACCAACTACCACGTCGTCAGCCAGTTCGCGCTGCGGCCCGAGCGCTACCGGCTGGCGTTCACGATGGCGCAGGGGCGCAGCGGCACCGCCGAGTTGCTGGCGATCGACGTCGTGCACGACCTCGCGCTGCTGCGGCTGCGGCCGGCCAAGGGTGCGCCGGCGATCGAAGCCGCACCGCTGGCCTTCCGCCCCGCCGACGCGCCTCTCGCCAAAGGTGAACGGCTGTACGCACTGGGCAACCCGCTCGACGTCGGCTTCGCGGTCGCCGAGGGGGTCTACAACGGTCTCGTCGAGCGCAGCTTCCTGCCGCAGATCTTCTTCGGCGGCTCGCTCAACGCCGGCATGAGCGGCGGACCGGCGGTCGACGAGCAGGGCCGTGTGATCGGTGTCAACGTCGCTGCGCGGCGCGACGGCGAGCAGGTGAGCTTCTTGGTCCCCGGCGAGCGTGCGCAGGCGCTGCTCGAGCGATCGCGGGCCGCGGCACCGGTGGCGGGCGCGATGTACGCCGAGGTGGCGCGCCAGCTCACCGTGCACCAGGCGTCGCTCGTCGATGCCTTCGTCGCGCAGCCGTGGCGCAGCGCGAACCACCCGCGCTGGCGGGTGCCGGTGCCGCAGGAGACCTTCATGCGCTGCTGGGGCAGCACCTCGCCCGACACGCGCAAGCACCTGCGCTTCGAGCGCAGCGACTGCCAGATGAGCCATGCGGTGTGGGTGACCGGGCAGCTGCGCGTCGGCGCGATCAACGTCGTGCACGAGAGCTACGACGGCCACCGCCTCGGCGCGCTGCGCTTCGCGCGTGTCTACAGCCAGAGCTTCCAGAACGAACGTTTCGGCGGCGGCGTGCACGCCACCGCGCCGCGCTGCCACGAAGGCTTCACCGAGCACGACGGCGGCCTCGTGATGCGCACCGTGACCTGCCTGAGCGCGCTGAAGCGCTTCGACGGCCTGTACAACCTCTCGGTGCTGGCGACCACGCTCGACCATCGCCACTACGGCGTGCAGGGCCGGCTCGATGCCATCGGAGTCGACTTCGCCAACGCGATGCGGCTGGTCGGGCACTACCTGCAGGGCTTCGCCGCGCAGGCTGCCGACGAGGTGCGCCGGTGAACGCGCCGCGGCTGGCCCAGGTCGAGGTGCACGACGCCGACGGGCGCGCCGCACGCTACGTCGACGTGCAGCGCTGGCCTTTGACGGTGGGCCGCGCGCTCGACAACGACCTCGTTCTCAACGACCCCCATGTCGCTGCACACCATGCGAGGGTGGACACCGGTGCCGACGGCACGCTGACGCTCACCGTGCTCGACAGCCGCAACGGCGCACGGATCGAGCAGCGCCGCGCGCCGACGCTGCTGCGCGCCGGCGAGAGCGCACCGCTGCCGCCGCTGGCGCGCTGGCGGCTCGGCCACAGCCTGCTGCTGGTGCGGCGCGTGCAGGACATGGTGGCCGACGAGATGCCGCTGGCAGCACCCCCGGCGGCGTCGCGCTCCGGCATGGCGGCACTGTTGCTGGCCGGGCTCGGCTGGCTGCTGGCGTCGCGCTGGATCGACAGCGACCCCGACACACGCTGGCTCGACCACCTGCTGCCGCTGGTCTCGGTGCTGACCGGAATGTTGTTCTGGGTGCTGGCGTGGGCGCTTGCGAGCAAGCTCTTCACCGGCCGCTTCGTCGTCGCGGCGCACCTGCGAATCGCGGTCGGCTTCGGGCTCGCGATCGAAGCTGCCGAGTTGCTGCTGCCGTTGCTGGCCTTCGTCGCCGACTGGCCGCTGGCAAGCCGGCTGCGCAGCGTGGTCACGATCGTGATCGGCGCTGCCTGGGTGGCGCAGCACCTCGCACAGCTGCAGCCACGGCGCCTCGGTCGCATCCGGGTCGCGGTGGCGGCGGTGACGCTGCTCGGCCTGGTGGCAACGACGGCGTTGAACTGGCGCCGCAACGACCGCCTGCTCGATGAGCTGTATGCGCCCAACCTGATGCCACCTTCGTGGCGCCTGGCGCCGGCGCAGCCGGCGGCCGGCTTCGTGCTCGGGCTGAAGGCGCTCGAGGAGCCGCTGCGCGAGCGCGCCCGCAAGGCGCGCAGCGAAGACTTCGAGCCGTGATCGTGGGCTCCCACGCTCCCTGTCGGTTGCTGCCCCTGCAGGGCGCGCCAGCCGCAAGCGGCTGGCCGTTCGGCAGCCGGCGACAGTCCCCCGAACCTTAGCCGTCCGGCCTCACCCCCACGGGGGCATTGCCAGCGGACCGGCGGAGCCGGATCCGCGGCAATCCTCGATTGGGCGCGGCGGCGGCTCGCTAAACCAGGTGCTTGACGCCGTCCTGCTCGGCCAGCAGCTCGGCCAGCGTCTTGTCGATGCAGGCCTTCGAGAAGTCGTCGATCTCGAGCCCCTGGACGACCTCGTAGCGGCCGCCGGTGCAGGTGACCGGGAAGCCGAACATCACGTCCATCGGGATGCCGTAGTCGGCGTTGCTGGCAATGCCCATCGTCACCCATTCGCCGCCGGTGCCGAGCGCCCAGTCGCGCATGTGGTCGATCGCGGCGTTGGCCGCCGACGCCGCCGACGACAGGCCGCGCGCCTCGATGATGGCGGCGCCGCGCTTGCCGACGGTGGGCAGGAAGACGTCCTTGTTCCAGGCCTGGTCGTTGATCATCGTCTTCACGCTTGCGCCGTCGATGGTGGCGAAGCGGTAGTCGGCGTACATCGTCGGCGAGTGGTTGCCCCAGACGCACAACTTGCGGATCGCCGACACCGGCTTGCCGGTCTTCGCGGCCACCTGCGACAGCGCGCGGTTGTGGTCCAGCCGCAGCATCGCGGTGAAGTTCTCGCGTGGCAGGCTCGGCGCGCTCTTCATCGCGATCCAGGCGTTGGTGTTGGCGGGGTTGCCGACCACCAGCACCTTGACGTTGCGGCTGGCCGCCTTGTCGAGCGCACGGCCCTGGGCGGTGAAGATCTGTGCGTTGGCGGCGAGCAGGTCGGCACGTTCCATTCCCGGGCCGCGCGGGCGGGCGCCGACGAGCAGCGCGTAGTCGGTGTCCTTGAAGCCGGAGTCGGGCGAGCCATGCGCTTCCATTCCGGCGAGCAGCGGAAAGGCGCAGTCCTCGAGTTCCATCATCACGCCCTTGAGCGCCTTCTGCGCCTTCTCGTCCGGGATCTCGACCATCTGCAGGATCACCGGCTGGTCCTTGCCGAGCATTTCGCCGGAGGCAATTCGGAACAGCAGCGCGTAGCCGATCTGGCCAGCGGCGCCGGTGACGGCGACACGGACGGGCTTCTTGGTCATGGGGGGCTCCTCGGTGGGGAGGTGGGTGAAGGCGGGGGTGTCCGCAGGGGCCGCGGTGTGGCACGGCCGAGTGGCGCGAGTTTACGCCCGGCACCCTGACGGGACTCTTATGTCTTATGTAAGACAATCGGCGCGATGCCCGACCTCGGCACCCCCACCACCCTCGAGCCGGCGCCGTCGTTCAGCCCGCTCTACCAGCAGATCAAAGGGCTGCTGCTGAAGAGCCTTCGCGCTGGCGAGTGGCGGCCGGGCGACGTGATCCCGAGCGAGATCGAGCTCGCGGCGCGCTTCAAGGTCAGTCAGGGAACGGTTCGCAAGGCGATCGACGAATTGGCGGCCGAGAAACATGTCGTCCGCCGCCAGGGCAAGGGCACCTTCGTCGCCACCCATGCCGAGGAGCAGACGCAGTACCGCTTTCTGCGGCTGACACCCGACGACGCCGGCGAGGGCCGGCTGCAGCGCCGGCTGCTCGAGTGCCGCCGGATGCGCGCCGGCGCCGACCTTGCGCGCACGCTGGCGCTGAAGTCGGGCGAGACCGCGCTGCAGATCCGCCGGCTGCTGCTCGCTGCCGACGGCGTACCGGTGGTGCTCGACGAGATCTGGCTGCCGGCGCCGCTGTTCAAGGGGCTCACCACCGAGAAGCTGGCCGCCTGGCGCGGGCCGATGTACGGCCTGTTCGAGACGGAGTTCGGCGTGCGCATGGTGCGCGCCGAGGAGAAGCTGCGCGCGGTGGCGGCCGCCGGAGAAGACGCGTCGCTGCTCGGCGTGCCCGAGGGCACACCGCTGCTGCAAGTGGACCGGCTGTCGTTCACCTACGAGGACAAGCCGGTCGAGCTGCGGCGCGGGCTCTATCGCACCGAACGCTTTCACTACCGTAACGAGCTGGCGTGACGCTCTGCCAAAGGCCGCCGCGCTGTTGCGATGAAATAAACTCGCCCGGTTCCGGGACGGCGGCGCACCCGGCACCTGACTCCCGATAGCCGACCGACCCTCCAGACGAAGAGACGGACGACAAGAATGGCCACCCCCTCCCGCGAATCGCGCCCGGTCTTCCGCAACATCCACGTCACGCAGATCGTCTCGTACCGGCTTCCGCCGGCGGGCATCGTGTCCATCCTGCATCGTGTCAGCGGCGTGCTGATGTTCGTGCTGATGCCTTTCGTGATCTGGCTCTTCGACGTCAGCCTCACCTCCGAGATCTCATACGAGCTCTTTGCCGCGGCGATGGCGAGCCCGCTCGTCAAGCTTGTCGTGCTGGCGCTGATCTGGGCCTACCTGCACCACTTCATCGCCGGCGTTCGCCACCTGTGGATGGACGTGGCGCACGCGGTCTCGATGCAGCAGGGCCACCGCTCGGCGCTGGTCACGCTGGTGGCCAGCCTCGGGCTGACGGCGGTGCTCGGCGCCAAGCTGTTCGGGCTGTACTGAAAACCAACGATCAACGAGGGGCGAGTTCGATGTCCGCCACCCATCACGGAAGCAAGCGCCTCGTCGTCGGCGCGCACTACGGCCTTCGCGACTGGCTCAGCCAGCGTGTCACCGCGGCGCTGATGGCGCTGTTCACGGTGGTGCTGCTGGTGCAGCTGCTGTTCACGCGCGGCCCGATCGGCTACGACCGCTGGGCCGCCATCTTCGCCGCGCAGTGGATGAAGGTGCTGACCTTCGTCGTCGTGCTCTCGCTGCTGTGGCATGCCTGGGTGGGCATGCGCGACATCTGGATGGACTACGTCAAGCCCGTCGGCGTACGCCTCGTGCTCGAGGTGGCGACGCTGGTCTGGCTGGTCGGCTGTGCCGGCTGGGCGCTGCAGGTGCTCTGGAGGCTCTGAACAAGATGGCTCGTCTTCCCAAGCGCTCGTTCGACGTCGTCATCGTCGGCGCCGGCGGGTCCGGCATGCGGGCGTCGCTGCAGCTCGCGCTCGCCGGGCTCAACGTCGCGGTGCTGTCGAAGGTCTTCCCGACCCGCTCGCACACGGTGGCGGCGCAAGGTGGCATCGGCGCCAGCCTGGGCAACATGTCCGAGGACAACTGGCACTACCACTTCTACGACACCGTCAAGGGCAGCGACTGGCTGGGCGACCAGGACGCGATCGAGTTCATGTGCCGCGAGGCGCCGAAAGTGGTCTACGAACTCGAACACTTCGGCATGCCGTTCGACCGCAACCCCGACGGCACGATCTACCAGCGCCCCTTCGGCGGCCACACCGCCAACTACGGCGAAAAGCCGGTTCAGCGCGCCTGCGCCGCCGCCGACCGCACCGGCCACGCGATGCTGCACACGCTGTACCAGCAGAACGTGCGCGCGCGCACCGTCTTCTTCGTCGAGTGGATGGCGCTCGACCTCGTCCGCGACGCCGACGGCGACGTGCTCGGCGTCACCGCGCTCGAGATGGAGACCGGCCAGGTGCACCTGCTGCAGGCGAAGACAACGCTGCTCGCCACCGGCGGCGCCGGCCGCATCTACGCTGCCAGCACCAACGCCTTCATCAACACCGGCGACGGGCTCGGCCTGGCGGCGCGCGCCGGCATCCCGCTCGAGGACATGGAGTTCTGGCAATTCCATCCCACCGGCGTTGCCGGCGCCGGCGTGCTGCTGACCGAGGGCTGCCGCGGCGAGGGTGCGATCCTGCGCAACGCCAACGGCGAGCGTTTCATGGAGCGCTACGCGCCGACGCTGAAGGACCTGGCACCGCGCGACTTCGTCAGCCGCTGCATGGACCAGGAGATCAAGGAAGGCCGCGGCTGCGGCCCGGAGAAGGACTACATCCACCTCGACATGGCGCACCTCGGTGCCGACACCATCCTGAAGCGGCTGCCCAGCGTCTACGAGATCGGCCACAACTTCGCCAACGTCGACATCACCAAGGAACCGATCCCGGTGGTGCCGACCATCCACTACCAGATGGGTGGCATCCCGACCAACATCAACGGCCAGGTGGTGATGCCGAGGAACGGCGACCCGAATGCGGTCGTGGGTGGCCTCTACGCGGTGGGCGAATGCTCCTGCGTCAGCGTGCACGGCGCCAACCGGCTCGGCACCAACTCGCTGCTCGACCTGCTCGTCTTCGGCCGCGCCGCCGGCGACCATATCGTGCGCCACCACCGCAGGGGTGAGGCGTCGAAGCCCTTGCCCGCCGATGCCGCCGAACCCACGCTGGCGCGGCTGGCGCGGCTCGATTCGAGCACCGGCGGCGAGTACGCTCAGGACGTTGCCAACGACCTGCGCGCGACGATGCAGCAGCATGCCGGCGTCTTCCGCACGCAGGCGAGCATGGACGAGGGCGTGGCCAAGGTGGCGGCGCTGCGCGAGCGGGTCGCCGGCATCGGGCTCACCGACAAGAGCCAGGTCTTCAACACCGCTCGCATCGAGGCGCTCGAGGTCGAGAACCTGATCGAGGCGGCGCAGGCGACGATGGTCTCGGCCGCGGCACGCAAGGAATGCCGCGGAGCCCACACGGTGAAGGACTACGAGCGCGACGCGTCGGATCCCGACTGCCCGCTCGGCCGCAACGACCGCGAGTGGATGAAACACACGCTGTGGTACTCGCAGGGCAACCGGCTCGACTACAAGCCGGTCAAGCTGCAGCCGCTCAGCGTCGAGAGCGTGCCGCCCAAGGTCCGCACTTTCTGAATCCGAGGCCGGACGACAACCGATGAGCAAACGCGCCTTCCAGATCTACCGCTACGACCCCGACAAGGACACCAAGCCCTACATGCAGTCGATCGAGGTCGATCTCGACGGCTCCGAGCGAATGCTGCTCGATGCGTTGATGAAGCTCAAGGCGGTCGACCCGACGCTCAGCTTCCGGCGCAGCTGCCGCGAGGGCGTCTGCGGTTCCGACGCGATGAACATCAACGGCAAGAACGGCCTCGCGTGCCTGACCAACATGCGAAGCCTGCCGGGCACCGTGGTGCTGAAGCCGCTGCCCGGGTTGCCGGTCGTGCGCGACTTGATCGTCGACATGACGCATTTCTTCAAACAGTACCACTCTGTCAAGCCGTACCTCGTCAACGACAACCCGCCGCCCGAGAAGGAGCGGTTGCAGTCGCCCGAGGAGCGAGACGAACTGAATGGCCTGTACGAGTGCATCCTGTGCGCCAGCTGCAGCACCAGCTGCCCCAGCTTCTGGTGGAACCCGGACAAGTTCGTCGGCCCGGCCGGGCTGCTGCAGGCTTATCGTTTCATCGCCGACAGCCGCGACGAGGCCACCGGCGAACGGCTCGACAACCTCGAGGACCCGTACCGGCTGTTCCGCTGCCACACCATCATGAACTGTGTCGACGTCTGCCCGAAGGGCCTGAATCCGACCAAGGCGATCGGCAAGATCAAGGAGCTGATGGTCCGCCGGACCGTCTGACGCGCCATGGACGCCGTGCTCGACCCCCGCAGCATCGGCCGCCTGAAGTGGCGCTGCCGGCGCGGGCTGCTCGAGAACGACCTTTTCATCGACCGTTTTTTCCGCCGCCACGAGGAGACTCTCACGACAAGGCAGGCCACGGGGCTCGAGCTCCTGATGGACCTCGCCGACAACGATCTGCTCGACTTGTTGCTGTCGCGGCGCGAGCCGCAGGACCAGCTCGACCGGCCCGAGGTTCACGAGGTGCTGGCGATGATGAGACGAGCACCCGTGCCACCGAAGTAGCGCGACCCGAACCCCGAGAGAAAGGCCTCCGCGATGACCCCCTCCGACGTGAAAGCCACCCTGTCGTTCTCCGACGGCAGCCCGGACATCGAGCTGCCGCTGTACAAGGGCACCATCGGCCCCGATGTGATCGACATCCGCAAGCTCTACGGGCAGACCGGCAAGTTCACCTACGACCCGGGCTTCCTGTCGACGGCGTCGTGCAACAGCACCATCACCTACATCGACGGCGACAAGGGCGAGCTGCTCTACCGCGGCTACCCGATCGAGCAACTGGCCACGCAGTGCGACTTCCTCGACACCTGCTACCTGCTGCTGTACGGCGAGCTGCCCAACCAGCAGGAGCAGAAGGACTTCCACAAGCTCGTGACCCACCACACGATGGTCAACGAGCAGATGCAGTTCTTCCTGCGCGGCTTCCGCCGCGATGCGCACCCGATGGCGGTGATGACCGGCCTGGTGGGCGCGTTGTCGGCCTTCTATCACGACAGCACCGACATCAACAATCCGCGCCACCGCGAGGTGGCCGCGATCCGGCTGATCGCGAAGATGCCGACGCTGGTCGCGATGGCCTACAAGTACGGCATCGGCCAGCCCTACATCTACCCGAAGAACGATCTCACGTACTCGGCGAACTTCATGCGCATGATGTTCGCGACGCCGTGCGAGGAGTACCGACCGAACGACGTGCTGGTGCGCGCGATCGACCGCATCTTCATCCTGCACGCCGACCACGAGCAGAACGCCTCGACCTCCACCGTGCGGCTGTGCGGCAGCTCGGGCACCAACCCGTTCGCGGCCATCGCCGCCGGCGTGGCCTGCCTCTGGGGCCCGGCGCACGGCGGCGCCAACGAAGCCTGCCTGAACATGCTGGAAGACATCCAGCAAAACGGCGGCGTCGAGAAGATCGGCGAGTTCATCAAGCAGGTGAAGGACAAGAACTCCAGCGTCAAGCTGATGGGCTTCGGGCACCGCGTCTACAAGAACTACGATCCGCGCGCCAAGCTGATGCGCGAGACCTGCCACGAGGTGCTCGGCGAGCTCGGCCTGCACGACGACCCGCTGTTCAAGCTGGCGATGGCGCTCGAGAAGATCGCGCTCGAGGACGACTACTTCGTCGCCCGCAAGCTCTACCCCAACGTCGACTACTACTCGGGGATCGTGCAGCGCGCGATCGGCATCCCGGTGAGCCTGTTCACCGCGATCTTCGCGCTCGCGCGCACGGTGGGCTGGATCGCGCAGCTCAACGAGATGATCTCCGACCCCGAGTACAAGATCGGCCGCCCGCGCCAGCTTTTCGTCGGCGCGCAGCGCCGCGACGTGAAGCCGATCGCGCAGCGCTGAGACAGCGGCCGCGGTGGGCTGGCTCTCGCGTCTGTTCGGAGCGGGCCCGCCGCCGCGCAAGGCACGCGAGGCGCCGCCGTCGGAGCTGGCGTCGATGATGCCCGAGGCGGCCGCGGTCGAGACGCGGCTGCCGCTGGCGAGCTGGCTGCTCGGCGAGCCGGCCGCGCCCGAGCGGCCTCTGTCGGCCGGCGAGAACGCGCTGCTCGCCGAACTCGACGACGTGCTCGCGCGGCCGGTGCTCGGCAGCGAGCTGCTGCCGCGGGCGGCGTCGGTGGTGCCGCAGCTGATGGCGATGCTGCGCCAGGGCGACCAGCCGGTGGCGGTGATCGCCGACCAGATTGCGAAGGACGCCGCGATGGCCGCCGAGGTGCTTCGCATGGCGAGCAGCGCGCACTACCGCAGCCAGCAGCAGGTGACCGACCTCAGGCGGGCGGTGGCGGTGCTCGGTGCCGAGGGCCTGCGCATCGCGATCACACGCGTGCTGATGCGGCCGCTGTACCAGGTGAACGCGGGCACGCTGACCGCGCGCGCTGCACCGCGGCTGTGGCAGCACGCAGAGGTCCTGTCGCGCCACGCGTCGCAAGGCGCACGGGCCGCCGGGCTGGCGGTCTTCGACGGCTACCTCGCCGGGCTGCTGCACGGCACCGGCTGGACGGTGCTGTTCCGATCGCTCGACGTCGCAGGGCTGCCGCTGCACGAGGCACCGGGCGGCGAGGCGGCGGCGGCGCTCGAGGCGCGCGCACACCGGTTGTTCGGGCTGGCGGCCAAGTCCTGGGACATCACGCCGGCGTTCGCCCGCCTGGTGGCCGACGCCCGCCAACAGCCGCTCGCCGAGAGCACGCAACCGCTGTCGCTGGTGCTGTGGAGCGCCCATGCCGCAGCGCTCGCCGAACTGGCCGCTGCCGACGGCGCGGCAGCGCCCGGTCGCTGATCAGCGCACCGAGCGGTAGGTTCCCGGCCGCTGCCGGTGGCCGAGCACCAGCTGCCAGAGCTGACCCTGGCGTGACCGGAAGAAGCCGGCGCACACCAGCAGGTAGTAGCGCCACATGCGGTGGAAACGCTCGCTGTAGCGGTGCTGCAGCTCGGGCCAGGCGCGCTCGAAGTTCGCGCTCCAGGCCATCAGCGTGCGGTCGTAATCGCGGCCGAAGTTATGCCAGTCCTCGATCAGGAAGCGTCCTTCGACGACCTCGGCGACCTCGCGCGCCGAAGGCAGCTTGCCGTTCGGGAAGACGTACTTGTCGATCCAGGCGTCGGTGGCGGTGCTGGTGGTGTCGAGCCCGATCGTGTGCAGCAGGAAGAGCCCTTCGGGCGCGAGCAGCCGGCGAACGGTATCGAAGTAGGCCGGGTAATTCTTCGGCCCGACATGTTCGAACATGCCCACCGAGACGATCTTGTCGAACTGGCCCTCGAGCTCGCGGTAGTCCTGCAGCCGCAACTCCACCGGCAGCCCACGGCAGTTGTCCTGCGCCAGCGCGAGCTGCTCGCGCGAAACGGTGATGCCCGTGACGCGGGCCCCGAAGCGCTCGGCCGCATAGCGCGCCAGCCCGCCCCAGCCGCAGCCGATGTCGAGCAGCCGCTCGCCCTCGCGCAGCTCGAGCTTGCGGCAGATCAGCTCGAGCTTGTGCTCCTGCGCCTGGTCGAGGTTCTGCGCGCCTGCCCAGTAGGCACAGGAGTAGACCATGCGCTGGTCGAGCATCGCGCGGAAGACGTCGTTGCCGGCGTCGTAGTGCTGTTCGCCGACTTGGAACGCACGCTTGGTCGACTGCAGGTTGAACAGCCCCTGGCGCATCGCCTCCACCGCCAGCGCCCAGCGTGCCGGGCCGAAGGCCCGCTTCTCGAGGTCGGCGGTCATCAAGCGCGTGAACAGCTCGTCGAGCTGGTCGCACTCCCAGTCGCCGTCCATGTACGACTCGCCGGCACCCAGCGACCACTGCGTCAGGATGCGGCGGTACAGCCTCGGGTTGCGCACCTGGATGTCCCAAGGGCGGTTGCCGCCGATGCGAACGTCGGCCTGCGACAGCAGCCGCTCGAGCGCCTTCGGCGGCGGATGCGCGGCGCTGCCTTCGAAGCGGGGGCCGGACGGGGCGGTCTGTTGCGACAGCATCGGGCTCACTCCTCCTTTGCGGAGGCCGCGTCGCGAGGGCAACCCTCCGGCGGCCTGGATGCGCGAATCATTGGCCGGCGGCGCCGGAAATTCAACCCAGGGCGGCCCCGGGTGACGGGACTTGCGGATCGGTCCGGCCTTCGCCGGGCTTGATCCTCTGGGGGGCGGGGCAGGTCCGGCCTGGCCTCGGGCGTGCGCTCGAGCCAGATGGGGCTCCACCACCCCGCTTGACCCACCCCGCGGGGGCGGGGGCAGGCCGGGCTGGCCCGTCCCTGGGGTACTCGTATCAGAAGTGGATGGTCACCGCGTCGACAACGTCGAGCCCCTCGTCGACCACCGGCATCCAGGTCCACTTGTCGAAGGTCGTGCAGGGGTGCGAGATGCCGAGCGCGACGAGGTCGCCGACCTCTGGCGCCGGGGCGTCGGCGCCGATCCGCAGGTAGGCGTGCTGGTCGTTCAACCGGTCGATGCGCCATCCCGCCGGCGCCGGGAGCGGCGTGCGGCTGCCCGCCGGGACGTGCAACAGCGGCCGCGGCATCTCGATGTCGAACGAGAGGTCGCGCCGGCCGGCGCCGAGCAGCGCCAGCCCCGGCTCCGGCGTGCTCTGCACCAGCGCCCACACCGTCAGCGCCGCTTCGAGTGCGCCGTCGCACCCGCAGCGCTGCAGCAGCGGCTGAAGCAGCCGCTGGTAGTTGCCGTGGTCGTGGGTCACGTAACAGCCCGAGCGCAGCAGCGCCCGGACCGGCCGCGCCAGCGGCAGCACCAGCCGCGCCGCGACGAGATCGAACACCGCCGAGCCGCCGGCGGAGACGATCACCTCGTCGGCCTCGAACATCGGCTCGATCTCGCGTGCCACCGCGGCCAGGCGCTGCATCAGCGCATCGACGCCGGTTTCGTCGCGTGCCGAGTCGCCGCTGATCGCCAGCCCTTCGTAACACTCGATGCCGACCAGCCGCACCGCGGCGCTGGCGCGCAGCTCCTGCGCAAGGGCCACTGCCGCCGCCTGATCGCGCACCCCGGTGCGGCCGCCGGCGACGCCGATCTCGATCAGCACGTCGAACACCGGTGCACCGGCGTTCACCCGGTGCCAGGCCTCGATGCCGCGCAGCTGCGCCGACGAATCGACCAGGAAGGCCACCTGCAGCCCCGGATGCTGCACGAGCAGCGCCGCCAGCGCCGCGAGGTCGGTGCCATGAACGACCTGATTGGCGACCAGCGCCCGCCGCACACCGCCGAGCACGCCCAGCCGAAGCTGGAAGACGCTGGCGAAGGTGATGCCCCAGGCGCCTGCGGCGAGCTGGCGGCCGAAGAGCTGCGGCGACATCGTCGTCTTTCCATGCGGCGCGATCTCGACCCCGCGTTCACGAACGAAGCGCTGCATCCACGCGATGTTGTGCTCGAGCGCGCGACGGTCGAGAACGGCGAGCGGGAACGAGAGGTCGCCGGCGAGCAGGTTCCAGCGCCGCGACGCAATGCGCGACAGCGGCACCGGGGCCGCGGCCCCCGGAAAGCCCTTCAGCCATGGTCCGAGCAGCGGGTCGGCCAGGTCGGTTGCGGTGGCCAGCGTCACCGGTGCACCCCATGACACATGCCACGGAGCGGCCCCTTCGTGGCACGTGCCCGTCCCGTCAGGCGGGTGTGAACCCACTCGGGCGGCCGGGTGGTGCTCACGACGCCGCCTCGAGCCCGTTGTCGAAGTGGGCCTTCATCAGCCGCCGCGCCTCCTCGGGGCGGCGCTTCTCGACCGCCGTCATCAATGCCCGGTGCTCGGCCAGCGAGTCGGCGAGCCGCCCCTGCTTGAACAGCGAGTGGTGGCGGTTGAGCTTCATCACCTTGCGCAGGTCGGTGACGATCTGCATGCGCCAGCGGTTGCCGGCAATCTCGAGCAACTTCATGTGGAACTGCTCGTTGGTGGCGAAAAAAGCGTCGCGCTGCCGCGCCTGCTTCTCCAGCCTCTCGTGCAGCGCGTGCAGCTCGGCGAGTTGCTCCGGAGCGGCGCTTCGTGCCACCTCGGCCGCGGCGTCGCTCTCGAGCAGCCCGAGCAGGTGGTACACCTGCGCGACGTCGTCGTGCGACATCTCGGTGACATAGGCGCCGCGGCGGACCTTCATCGTCACCAGGCCCTCGACGGCCAGCACCTTCAGCGCCTCGCGCAGCGGCGTGCGGCTGATGCCGAACTCGGCGGCGAGCTTCAGTTCGTCGATCCAGCTTCCGGGCTCGAGCTCTCGCGCGAAGATCTGCTGGCGCAGGCGTTCGGCCACATCCTGGTAGAGCGCACGCGGCGACAGCGGTCGCGGTGCGGGGCGGGCGGTGGGGGTGTCGACAGCGGCCATTCGATGCTGGATCAGAATTCATAATTATGCATAATGCGAGCCATCCGGCAAGCGGCCGGGCGCCGCCGGGCTCCGGCAACACCGGCCGCACCGCCGAGGAGAGCTTCCGATGAGCACCACCCCTGAATTCACGACTCCGACCCTCGAGCAGTGGCAGCGTGCCGCGGCCAAGGCCGCCCCCGGCGGCGACCTCGCGGCGCTGAACTGGGTGACACCCGAGGGCATCACCGTGAAGCCGCTGTACACCGCAGCCGACACCGCGGCATTGCCGCACGCGAACACACTGCCGGGATTCGAGCCCTTCGTCCGCGGCCCGCAGCCGACGATGTACGCGGTGCGGCCGTGGACGATCCGCCAGTACGCCGGCTTCTCCACCGCCGAGGACAGCAACCGCTTCTACCGCAACGCGCTGGCCTCGGGCGGTCAGGGTGTCAGCGTCGCCTTCGACCTCGCGACGCACCGCGGCTACGACAGCGACCACCCGCGCGTGGTCGGCGACGTCGGCAAGGCCGGCGTCGCGATCGACTCGGTGGAGGACATGAAGATCCTCTTCGACGGCATCCCGCTCGACCGGGTGAGCGTCTCGATGACGATGAACGGCGCCGTGTTGCCGGTGCTCGCCGGCTACATCGTCGCCGCCGAGGAGCAGGGGGTGCCGCAGGAGCGGCTGTCCGGGACCATCCAGAACGACATCCTGAAGGAGTTCATGGTCCGCAACACCTACATCTTCCCGCCCGCGCCTTCGATGCGCATCGTTGCCGACATCATCGAGTACACGGCGAAGAAGATGCCGAAGTTCAACTCGATCTCGATCTCCGGCTACCACATGCAGGAGGCCGGCGCCCACCAGGCGCTCGAACTTGCGTTCACGCTCGCCGACGGCAAGGAGTACGTGAAGACGGCGATCGCGCGCGGGCTCGACGTCGACGACTTCGCCGGCCGGCTGTCGTTCTTCTGGGCGGTCGGCATGAACTTCTACCTCGAGATCGCGAAGATGCGCGCGGCGCGGCTGCTGTGGTGCCGAATCATGAAGGGCTTCGGAGCGAAGAACCCGAAGAGCCTGATGCTGCGAACGCACTGCCAGACCTCGGGGTGGAGCCTGACCGAGCAGGACCCCTACAACAACATCGTGCGCACCACCATCGAGGCGATGGCCGCGGTCTTCGGCGGCACGCAGAGCCTGCACACCAACAGCTTCGACGAGGCGATCGCGCTGCCCACCGAGTTCAGCGCCCGCATTGCGCGCAACACGCAGCTGATCCTGCAGGAAGAGACGCACATCGCCAACGTCGTCGACCCCTGGGCCGGCAGCTACATGATGGAGACGCTGACTCAGCAGATGGCCGACGCCGCGTGGGCCATCGTCGAGGAGGTCGACACGATGGGCGGCATGACGCGCGCGGTGGAATCGGGCTGGGCCAAGCTGAAGATCGAGGCCAGCGCCGCCGAGAAGCAGGCGCGAATCGACAGCGGCCGCGACACCATCGTCGGCGTCAACAAGTTCCGGCTCGGGGCCAACGATGCGGTCGAGATCCTCGAGGTCGACAACCACAGGGTGCGCGAGCAGCAGATCGATCGGCTGGCTCGCATCCGCGCCAGCCGCGACGCCGAGCGCGTGCGGGGCGCGCTGGCGGCGCTCGGCGAGGCCGCGGCCAGCGGGCAGGGCAACCTGCTTGCGCTGGCCGTCGAGGCCACCCGGGCCCGCGCGACGGTGGGCGAGATCAGCGACGCGCTCGAGAAGGTCTTTGGCCGCCACCGTGCCGACATCCAGAAGGTCACCGGCGTCTACGCTGCTGCCTACGACAGTGCCGAGGGCTGGGAGCGGCTCAAGCACGAGATCGCCGCCTTCGGCGACGCCGAGGGGCGGCGCCCGCGGGTGATGATCGCCAAGCTCGGCCAGGATGGCCACGACCGCGGTGCCAAGGTCGTGGCGACCGCCTTCGCCGACCTCGGCTTCGATGTCGACATCGGCCCGCTGTTCCAGACCCCGGAAGAGTGCGCGCGCCAGGCGATCGAGAACGACGTCCATGCGGTCGGCGTCAGCACGCTCGCCGCCGGCCACAAGACGCTGGTGCCGGCGATCATCCGATCGCTGAAGGAGCAGGGCGCCGACGACATCGTCGTCTTTGTCGGCGGCGTGGTGCCGCAGCAGGACTACGGCTTCCTCTACGACGCCGGCGTCAAGGGCATCTTCGGTCCCGGCACGCCGATCCCGGCGAGCGCGAAGCAGGTGCTCGATCAGATCAAGGCCGCGCGCGCCACCGTCTGAGATGAGAACCCCACGCTCCCTCCCGGTCGCTGCCCTTGCAGGGCGCGCCGGCCGCAGGCGGCCAGCCGTTCGCCAGGCGACGACAGTCCACCGGACTGTCGTCGCCCGGGTTCGCCCCCGAGGGGGCTTTGCCAGCGAACCGGCGGAGCCGGATCCGCGGCAAGCCCTGGCCCATACCGCCCGCCGACGGTCGAGACGCCTGTGAACCCTGAAGACCGCGCGCTGCGCGACGCGCTGCTCGGCCCCGATGGTGCCGCGAAGCGGCGTGCGCTGGCCAAGGCGATCACGCTGCTGGAATCGACGCGCGCCGATCACCGCGAGCGGGCCGACGGGATGCTCGGCGTGCTGCTGCCGTTCGCCGGGCGCTCGTTCCGCGTCGGCATCAGCGGTGTGCCGGGGGTCGGCAAAAGCACCTTCATCGAGTCGCTCGGGCTCTTCCTCGTCGGGCGTGGCCACCGCGTCGCGGTGCTGGCGGTGGACCCTTCGTCGGCAGTGTCGGGCGGCTCGATCCTCGGCGACAAGACGCGCATGGAGAGGCTATCGGTCGACGAGCGCGCCTTCATCCGCCCGAGCCCGAGCGGGGGCACGCTCGGCGGCGTCGCCGACCGCACGCGCGAGTCGATGCTGCTGTGCGAGGCCGCCGGGCACGACATCGTGATCGTCGAGACGGTCGGCGTCGGCCAGAGCGAGACCGCGGTCGCCGGCATGACCGACTTCTTCGTGCTGATGCAGCTGCCCAACGCCGGCGACGACCTGCAGGCGATCAAGAAGGGCGTGATGGAGCGCGCCGACCTGGTGGTGATCAACAAGGCCGACCTCGACGAAGCCGCCGCCACCCGTGCGCGGGCCCAGATCACGAGCGCGCTGCGCCTCTTCGGGCTGCACGGCAACCCCGAGCGCTCGCCGGGCCGCCCCGAGAGCGCGGACGCCCCATCGGGGGGCCGCGAGCGCAGCGAGCCTGGGGGCCTACATGACCACCTGCACCACGACAGCCGCATCTGGCACCCGCGTGTGCTGCAGCTCAGCTCGCTGGATGCCCGTGGCATCGCGGACTTCTGGCAGGCCGCGAGCGCCTTTTGTGAGCTGCAGACGGCGAGCGGCGCGCTCGCGGCGCGGCGGCGCGCACAGGACGAGGCCTGGATGTGGGAGCGCATCGACTCCGGGCTGCGTCGGCACTTTCGCGAGCACCCGGCGGTGCGCGACGCGTTGCCCGCCATCACCGAGGAGGTGCGCAGCGGGCGTCTGGCGCCGTCGGTGGCGGCGCGACGGCTGCTCGAGCAGGCGACCTAGTGTCCTGTCCCGGAAATACATGCCATTGAGACTCGACCAGATCGCGATGATCGCGGGTGCGCCGGGCGGGGCCGAAACGGGGCGATCGCGGCGTTGCGAAGCCGGGCAGATTCCACCCGGCATCTGCCCGGCTCCGCCCCTTGCGCTCATCCCCGTTGCGGTCCGTCGCAGTGGCATGTATTTCCGGGACAGGACACCAGAACAAGGAGCAAGCACACATGCACGACATCATCGAAGAGCTGGAACGCCGGCGCAGCGCGGCGCGGCTGGGCGGTGGCGAGAAGCGCATCGCGGCCCAGCATGCGAAGGGCAAGCTGACCGCGCGCGAGCGGCTCGAGCTGCTGCTCGACGAAGGCAGCTTCGAGGAATGGGACATGTTCGTCGAGCACCGCTGTGCCGACTTCGGCATGCCGGCGCAGAAGGTGCCGGGCGACGGCGTCGTCACCGGACACGGCACCATCAACGGCCGCCCGGTGTTCGTCTTCAGTCAGGACTTCACCGTCTTCGGCGGCGCGCTCTCCGAAGCGCACGCCGAGAAGATCTGCAAGGTGATGGACCAGGCGATGAACGTCGGTGCGCCGGTGATCGGGCTCAACGACTCCGGCGGCGCACGCATCCAGGAAGGGGTGGCCTCGCTCGGCGGTTATGCCGACGTCTTCCAGCGCAACGTGATGGCCTCGGGCGTGATCCCTCAGATCAGCCTGGTGATGGGCCCGTGCGCCGGCGGTGCGGTGTACTCGCCGGCGATGACCGACTTCATCTTCATGGTGCGCGACAGCTCGTACATGTTCGTCACCGGCCCCGAGGTGGTGAAGACCGTCACCCACGAGGAGGTCAGCGCCGAGGAACTCGGCGGCGCCACCACGCACAACACGAAGAGCGGCGTCGCCGACCTCGCTTTCGAGAACGACGTCGAGGCCTGCCTGATGCTGCGACGCTTCTTCAACTACCTGCCACTGAACAACCGCGGCCGCGCGCCCGAGCGGCCGAGCGGCGACCCGCCGGACCGGCTCGACCGCTCGCTCGACACGCTGGTGCCCGACAACCCGAACAAGCCCTACGAGATGAAGGAGCTGATCGCCAAGGTGGTCGACGACGGGGACTTCTTCGAGCTGCAGCCCGACTACGCAAAGAACATCGTGATCGGCTTCGCCCGCATGGATGGCCGGAGCGTCGGCATCGTCGCCAACAACCCGATGGTGCTGGCCGGCTGCCTCGACATCAAGAGCAGCATCAAGGCGGCGCGCTTCGTGCGCTTCTGCGACGCCTTCAACATCCCGGTGGTGACCTTCGTCGACGTGCCCGGCTTCATGCCCGGCACCGCGCAGGAGTACGGCGGCATCATCAAGCATGGTGCCAAGCTGCTCTACGCGTTTGCCGAGTGCACGGTGCCGAAGGTCACGGTGATCACCCGCAAGGCCTACGGCGGCGCTTACGACGTGATGAGCAGCAAGCACCTGCGTGGCGACGTCAACTTCGCCTGGCCGGCGGCCGAGATCGCGGTGATGGGCGCCAAGGGGGCGGTGGAGATCATCTTCCGCGAGGACAAGGGCGACCCCGCCAAGCTCGCCGCGCGCGAAGCCGAGTACCGCGCCCGCTTCGCGAACCCCTTCGTCGCCGGCGCGCGCGGTTTCATCGACGACGTGATCCAGCCGCACGAAACACGCCGGCGTATCTGCCGCAGCCTGGCGATGCTGCAGGACAAGAAGGTCGAGAACCCGTGGCGCAAGCACGGAAACATCCCTCTTTGACCCCCGCGCCCTTGCTCGCTCTCGCTCGCTCGTGCGCGACCCGCGAGGGGTTGGTCCTCGGGACCGGCAAAGCCGGATCCCTGCGGCGCGCTGACCCGGCCAGACGCCGGCGGCCGTGTTCGGCCGCCGGATGCTGCCGGCCCGTGGGGCCAACTCGAGCCAGACATCGCATCCCGAAGCGCTCCCCGACGGAGTTCACCGATGTTCGACAAGATCCTGATCGCCAATCGCGGCGACAGCGTCCGGCAGGACGCTGCGGCAATGCCAGAACGCCTGGCGAGCGCAGCGAGCGGCGATCGAGCCGCGGGAGATAGAAGTGTTTGACAAGATCCTGATCGCCAACCGCGGCGAGATCGCCTGCCGCGTCGTCAAGACGGCGAAGAAGATGGGCATCACCACCGTCGCGGTTTACTCCGACGCCGACCGCGACGCGCGGCATGTCGCGCTCGCCGACGAGGCGGTGCACCTCGGGCCTGCGCCCAGCCGCGAGAGTTACCTCGTCGCCGACAAGATCATCGAGGCCTGCAAGCGCACCGGTGCGCAGGCCGTTCACCCGGGCTACGGGTTCCTGTCGGAGAACGAGGACTTCGCTCGCCGTGTCGAGCAGGAAGGCATCGTCTTCATCGGCCCCAAGCACACGAGCATCGCCGCGATGGGCGACAAGATCGCGTCGAAGAAGCTCGCTCTCGCCGCCAAGGTCAACACCATCCCCGGCTACAACAACGTCATCGAGTCGGCCGAGCGCGCGGTGGTGATCGCGCGCGAGATCGGCTACCCGGTGATGATCAAGGCCAGCGCCGGCGGCGGCGGCAAAGGGCTGCGTGTGGCCTGGGACGACCACCAGGCCTTCGACGGCTACACCTCGTGCCGCAACGAGGCGCGCGCTGCCTTCGGCGACGACCGCGTGTTCATCGAGAAGTTCGTCGAGCAGCCGCGCCACATCGAGATCCAGGTGCTGGGCGACGCGCACGGCAACGTGGTCTACCTTTGGGAGCGCGAGTGCTCGCTGCAGCGCCGCCATCAGAAGGTGATCGAGGAGGCCCCGTCACCGTTCATCGCCGACGCCACCCGTCGTGCGATGGGTGAGCAGGCGGTCGCGCTCGCGAAGGCGGTGAACTACCAGAGCGCGGGGACGGTCGAGTTTGTCGTCGGCCGCGACCAGAGCTTCTACTTTCTCGAGATGAACACGCGGCTGCAGGTCGAGCACCCGGTCACCGAATGCATCACCGGCATCGACCTCGTCGAGCAGATGATCCGCGTCGCCGCCGGCGAGCGGCTGCCGTTCACGCAGCAGGACCTCCGCCGCGAGGGCTGGGCGATCGAGTGCCGCATCAACGCCGAGGACCCGCAGCGCAACTTCCTGCCGTCAACCGGGCGGCTGACACGCTACCAGCCGCCGCCGGTGGCGATGGAAGCCGGCGAGCCGATGCCATGGCGCTTCGACGAGGGCGGGCGCCTGGTCGAAGGCGGTGGCGTGCGGGTCGACACCGGGGTCGGCGAGGGCGGCGAGATCCCGATGTTCTACGACTCGATGATCGCCAAGCTGATCGTCCACGGCGCGAGCCGCGACGACGCCATCGCACGGATGCGCGACGCGCTCGACGCCTTCGTGATCCGCGGCGTCTCCAGCAACATCGGCTTCCAGTCGGCGCTGCTCGCGCACCCGCGATTCGCCGCCGGCGACTTCGACACCGGCTTCATCGCGCAGCAGTGGAGCGAGGGCTTCCGCGCCGCCGACGTGCCTCACGACGACCCCGATTTCCTGGTTGCGCTCGCCGCCGGCGTCTACCGCCGCTACCGCGACCGCGCTGCTGGCATCAGTGGCCAGGTTGCGGGGCACGGTGTTCGCATCGGGAGCGATTTCGTCGTTGTCGTCAAGGGTGTCGCCGGCGCGCACCGCCATGTGCCGGTGCGGGTGGAGGTCAATGGCCACACCAAGGTGACGGTGGGCGACAAGGTCTACTCGATCGTCAAGGACTGGAGCTTCGGCGCCGTGCGCGCCACCGGCCACTGCAACGGCGAGCCTTTCACCGCCCAGATCGAGCGCCACGGGCTGTGGTACCGGCTGCAGCACCGCGGTCTCGTGATCGACGCGATGGTGCTCGCGCCCCGCGCCGCCGAGTTGCTGCGTGTGATGCCGGCCAAGCAGGGCGCCGACATGAGCAAGTTCGTGCTCTCGCCGATGCCCGGGCTGCTGGTCGACCTGGCGGTGCAGCCAGGCCAGGCCGTGCGTGCCGGCGAGCGGCTGGCGGTGATCGAGGCGATGAAGATGGAGAACATCCTCACCGCCGCGCAGGACGGCACCGTCGCCGAACTGCTGGCCAAGCAGGGCGAGAGCCTGGCCGTCGACCAGCCGATCATCAAGTTCGCGTGAGGTCTGCGATGGCGAGCGACAAACCCTTCCGCATCCTCGGCCTGCAGCAGGTCGCGATCGGCGGGCACGACAAGCAGCGCCTGCGCGCGCTGTGGGTCGACCTGCTGGGCTTGACGTTGAAGAGCACCTTCGTCAGCGAGCGCGAGAACGTCGACGAGGACATCTGCGCGCTCGGTCACGGCGCCCACGCGGTCGAGGTCGACCTGATGCAGCCGCTGGACCCCGACCGCAAGCCGGCGGTGCATGCGACGCCGCTGAACCACATCGGCCTCTGGGTCGACGACCTGCCGCGCGCGGTGGAGTGGATGGCCGCTCACGGCGTGCGCTTCGCGCCCGGCGGCATCCGCAAGGGCGCCGCCGGCCACGACATCTGTTTCATCCACCCGAAGGGCAACGACGAGTTCCCGCTCGGCGGCGAGGGGGTGCTGATCGAGCTGGTGCAGGCACCGCCCGAGCTTGTCGCCGCGCTCGGGTGACCGGCGAGCCGCCGCCGCCCGCTGCAGCGCTCAGCGAGCGTCGAGGGTTGCGCCGCAGGCGCGGTTGCGGCCGTTGGCCTTGGCCTGGTAGAGCTGCGTGTCGGCCAGCCGCAACAGGGCGTCGGGGCTGCGATAGGTGGCGTTCCGGCCGTCGGCTGCTGCGGGCAGCGTTGCGACGCCGAGACTTGCGGTCACGATGCCGGCGTCAGCGGCGGCGTGCACGATCTGCAGCGCAGCCACCGCCTGGCCGAGGCGCGCTGCGCAGGCCAGCGCACCATCGGCCGCGGTGTCGGGCAGCAGGCAAGCGAACTCCTCGCCGCCATAACGCGCCAGCAGGTCGCCCGGGCGCGCGAGTGCGAGGCCGAGTGCGGCGGCCACGTCGCGCAGGCAGGCGTCGCCGGCCTGGTGGCCGTAGTGGTCGTTGTAGCGCTTGAAGTGGTCGACGTCGATCAGCACCACGCTCAGCGCGGCGCCGCTGTGCGTTGCCCGCGCCCACTCGGCGGCCAGCCGCTGATCGAAGTGACGGCGGTTGTGGACGCCGGTCAGGCCGTCGATGTAGGCCCAGTTGCGCAGCAGGTCCGACTGCGCCTTCAGCATCAGGTGCGTGCGCACGCGGGCGCGCACGATGCGCGGGTTGATCGGCTTGCTGATGAAGTCCACCGCTCCGACATCGAGGCCGAGCGCCTCGGCCGACTCCTCGCGGTGCGCGGTGACGAAGATGACCGGGATGTCGCGGGTCGCCGGGTCGGCCTTCAGGCGGCGGCAAACCTCGTAGCCGCCGGTGCCGGGCATCTCGACGTCGAGCAGCATCAGATCGGGCTGCTTGCTCGCCGCCAATGCCAACGCCTGCTCGCCCCCGGTGGCCACCAGCACCTGGTGGTCGCCGGCAAACGCCTGGTAGATCGCCTGCACGTTGGTCGGCTGGTCGTCGACGACCAGCAGCCGCGGCCGGCGCGCCGGCGCCCGCGGCATGTCGGGTGCGGCCCAGGCCTGCCAGGGGTCGAGTGGGGCGTTCATTCGGTGGCCACCCTCTCGGAGATCAGCTGCCGGCACATCGGCAGTGCACGTTGGAAGTCGAGCGCAGCCACTGCCTCGTCGAGCGGTTGCAGCGCGGCGCCGAGCGCGGGCCCATGTTGCCGCCGCAGGATCCCCAGCGTGTCGGTCGCAGCCATGTCGGCGTTCTCGAGATGCTCGGCCAGCTGTTCGAGCGTGCGGCGCAGGTCCGGGCTGCCGGAACGTGCCGCTGCCGAGGCCGCGTCTTCGTCCGGCAGCGCGGCCAGCAGTGCCCGCAGGCCGGCTTCGACGTCGGCCACCGCCTGCAGCACCTGCCGCAAGACCGCCGCCACCTCTTCGGCCGCCGCACCTTCGGCAAGACGGCGTTCACCCTCCCCGGCCACGGCGGCGAGCGCCCCGGCGCCGAGCGTCGCCGCCAGCCCCTTCAGGCTGTGCAGCTGTTGGCGGGGTGTCAGCGCATCGCCGCGAGTGGGCTGCAGCTGTGCTGGCAGCGACGAGAGCCCGGCGACGAAGTTCTGCAGCATGCGCCGGTACACCGGCAACTGGCCGCCGAAACGTTCGATCGCCGCGGCGATGTCGATCCCGGCGCCGGCGGCGGCGCGCCGCACCGGCTCCGGCAGCGGGGCGGCCGCGTTGGCGCGGCGCGGCGGCACCAGCTCGGGCCAGCCGGCCAGGCGGCGCAGAACGCGCACGAGTTCGGCCAGGTTGAACGGCTTGCCGACATGGTCGTTCATGCCGGCGGCGAGGCAGGCGTCGCGGTCCTCGGCCATCGCGTTGGCGGTCATCGCCACCACCGGCAGCGCGTGGTGCACCGGGTGACGGCGCAGGTGCGCGGTGGCGGTGTAGCCATCCATCACCGGCATCTGCACGTCCATCAGCACGGCGTCGAAGGGCCTATCGGCGGCGTCGATCGCGGCCAGGGCCTCGGCGCCGTCGGCGGCGATCTGCACCACCGCACCCTCGTCTTCGAGCAGTTCGCGCGCCACCTGCTGGTTGTTTGCGTTGTCCTCCGCGACCAGCAGCCGCATGCCGTCGAGCCGGCGGCCGATCGGCACCTCCACCGGGGTGGCTGGCCGAGGGCCGCGGTGTGCGGCCGAGACGGCGTCGCGAAGCATCGACGCGGTGAGCGGCTTCACGAGATGGCCGGCGACCGCGGCCCGCTGACCGGTGCACAGGCGCTCGATCTGCTCGCGTTCGTGGGCCGGCGCCATCACGATCAGCGGCGCACACGAACGTGTGGCCATCTCGATGATCGCCTCGCAGCCGGCATCACCCGGATCGGCGCCGGCACGCCAGCCGGCGAGCACCGCGTCGAAGCGGGCGTTTCCGCCGCCGGAGTCCATCCATCGCTGCGCTGCGGCGGCATCGGCGGCGGTGATCACCGTCCAACCGAGCGTGTTGCCGAGCCGCTGCAACGCGCAACGGGTCGCCTCGTGGCCGTCGATCGCCAGCACGCGGCGCGGGTCTGCCGGCACTGCCGGTTCAGCCGGCGCGGCCTCGGGCAACGTGATCTGGAAGTGGAAGCGGCTGCCCTCGCCGATCCGGCTTTCGACCGCGAGCGCGCCGCCCATCTGCGCCACCAGGCGCTGGCTGATCGCAAGCCCGAGGCCGGTGCCGCCGAAGCGGCGCGTGGTCGATGCCTCGGCCTGCGTAAAGCCGCTGAAGATCCGCGCCTGGTTCTCTTCGGCAATGCCGATGCCGGTGTCCCGCACCGCAAACCCGAGCGTCACGCCCTGTTCATCGCGGGAGGCCACCGCCACCGAGATCACCACCTCACCGTGGGCGGTGAACTTGACCGCATTGCCGCCCAGGTTCACCAGCACCTGCTGGAGCCGCAGCGAGTCGCCGACGAGCCAGGGGGGCACTTGCGGGTCGATGTCGTAGACCAGTTCCACCGGCTTGTCGCCGACCGCGGTGGACAGCACCACCGCGAGGTCACGCAGCAGACGGTCGATGCCGAAGGGCTGCGCGTCCAGCACGACCTTGCCGGCTTCGGCCTTCGAGAAGTCGAGAATGTCGTTGACCAGCCCGAGCAGCGAGCGTGCCGCGCCTTCGGTCTTGTCGGCGTAGTCGGCCTGGCGCGCGGTCAGCGAGGTGCGGTGCAGCAGCGAGAGCATGCCGAGGATGGCATTCATCGGCGTGCGGATCTCGTGGCTCATGTTGGCGACGAACTGGCTCTTCGCGCGCGATGCGGCCTCGGCCGCCTCGGTGGCACGCACGAGCTCGGTGATGTCGAAGCGAAAACCGACGGTGTGGCCGTCGGGCATGCGGCGCTCGACGACGCGCACGACGCGGCCATCGTCGAGGTGCTGCAGCAGCGTCGCGGTGCCCGAGCGGTGCGCGGCCAGCCGCTCGGCGAGCCAGGCCTCCTCGCGCCCGCGGGCCGGCGCGTGCAGCCCGCGCTCGACGCCGGCGCGGATCACGTCCTCGAAGCGCACGCCGGGCACGATGACGTCGGCGGTGGCGGCATAGAGCTGGCGGTACTTCTCATTGCAGAACACCAGCCGGTCGTCGGGGTCCCACAGCGCGAAGGCCTCGTCGATGGCATCGATCGCGCCGCGCAGCAGCTGCTCGCTGCGCAGCACCTCGGCCTCGGCGCGGCGGCGGGCCGAGATGTCGACATAGGTGGTGACGAAGCCGCCGCCGGGCAGCGGGGCGCCGCTGACCTCGAGCACGGTGCCGTTGGGCCGCGTGCGCTCGAACCGGTGGGCGACCGGTTGGCGCGCCTTCTCCACCAGCACGGCGACGAGTTCGCCGCTCAGCGCCGCCTCGCCGTACTCGCCGCGCGCGGCGTTGAAGCGGATGAAGTCTTCGTAGCCGACCCCGGGACGCTCGAGAAGCGCTGGCGGGAACCCGAGCAGGCGGCCGAACTCGGCGTTGTGCAGCACGAGGCCGAGCTCGGCGTCGAATACGCTCAGCGCGCAGGGCATCGCCTCGACGACGCTGTCGAGAAGCGCGTTGCGCTGCCGCAGCTCCGACTCGAGCCGCCGCCGCGCGGTGATGTCCTGGAAGGCGCCGACGATGCGCAGCGCGCCGTCGTCGCCACCGTGGACATCGGCCTCGCCGGTGATGCGGACCCAGATCGCGCGGCCGCTCGCGGTGGTGGCGGGCAGCTCGATGTCGAAGGCCTCTGCGCTGTTCGCGGCGCGGTCGAGCATGCGTGTGATCGTCCGCCTTGCCTCCTGGTCGAAGTAGCGCTCGGCGTCGGCCAGCGTTGGCGGGCGCTCGGGTGGCAGGTCGAGGATGCGGCAGGTCTGGCCGGTCCACGACGAGGTGCCGCTCGCGAGGTCCACCGACCAGCCGCCGACGCCGGCGATGCGGCCCGCCTTGTCGAGGAAGGCCTCGCTCTCGCGCAGCGCCGCCTCGGCCTGCTTGCGGGCGCTGATGTCCATGTAGGTGCCGGCCACCCAGCGCGGCCGGCCGTCGGGGGTGCGGTCGAACAGCTTGACGCGGCCGAGCATCCACACCCAGTGGCCGAGCTTGTGGCGCAGCCTCACCTCGCACTCGTAGTGCGGCAGCTCGCCCCGGAAGTGGCGCTGCAGCACCTCGGACGAGCGCGCACGGTCGTCGGGGTGGATCATCGCGCGCCAGGTCTCGATCGTCCGGTGCGGCAGCTCTTCGAGTGTGTAGCCGAAGAGCGCCGCGTAGCGGGCGTCGATGCGTGTCTCGCCGGTCTGGTAGTCCCACTCGAAGCTGCCGACGTCGGTGGCCTCGATGATGTTGGCCAGCGTCGCGCGCTCGCGTTCGAGCGCCTGCTCGGCGAGCTTGCTGCGCGTGATGTCGCTGCCGATCTCCATGTAGCCGATGTGCCGGCCATCGGGGGCGTGGAGCGGCTTCAGCTCGGTGTCGATCCAGTACTCGTGGCCGTCCTTCGCGCGGTTCAGGATCTCGACCCGGCAGCTCCCGGCATGGAGGGTGGCGTTGTCGAGTGCGGCGAGCGCAGCCGGGTCGGCCTTGCCGCTGGAGAGCACCTCGCCGGGCAAGCGGCCCGCCACCTCGGACAGCGCGTAGCCGCAGATGCGCGTGAAGCCCTCGTTGACCCAGACGATGCGGCGGTCGAGCCCGCAGATGGCCACCGAGTTCGACGTATGCCGGACCACCTGTGCCAGGCGGTGGAGCTCGGCCGTCATGTCGTGAGCCAGGGCCTCGGCGCGCCGCCGGCCCGACAGCTGCTGCCACGACAGCAGCGCCAGCAGGGCGCTGACGAGCGCGCCGGCGGCGGCCAGCAGCCAGGGCGCGTGACGCGGGTACTCGGCCTCGAAACGTGCAGTGGCGGCGACGCGCAGCTCGACATCGCGTCCGGCGAGCGCAAGCACGAGCGACTTCGGCGTGCGCTCGCTGGCCGCGGCCGCGTCTGCCGCGTGGCTGTCGTGGAGCAGGTGCCGGCCGGCGCGATCGAGCAGCTTCAGCTGCACGCGGCCGGCATCGATGTCGCGTTGGCCGTCGAGCAGCTCGGCGACGACGATCGGTGCGTACAGCAGCCCTTTGAGGGACTGTCGGTGCTCGGCGGCATCGATCGGTGCCGCACCGCGCGCGTACACCGGCAGGAACAGCAGCAGCGCCGGCAGGCGCTGGTGGTCCTGCACGAGAACGATCGGCTCGGTCATCGTCGGTTTGCCGCTGTCGATCGCGGCCTCGGCAGCGGCGCGGCGCCGCGGCTCCGATCCGATGTCGAGCCCGTGTGCGCCCTGGTTGCCCTGGCTCGGCTCGATGAACTTGATGATCAGGTGGTCGCGGTGCGAGGCGGGTTCGAGTTGCCGCACCTCGAACCAGGGTGCGGCGTCGGCGCGCTCGGCGGCGACGAAGGCGTCGAGGCCATCGCGCGGTACCCGCTCGATGAAGCCGAACCCGCGCACGCCGGGAAACTCGGCCGGCAGGTTGCGTGCCTCGACATAGGCGCGGAACTCGCCGCGCGTCACCAGTCGGCTCGCGGCGTACAGCCCGCGCGCGCCCGCCAGCCCCTGCAGCGGCTGTTGGAAGCGCTCGGCAACGGTGTCCGCGAGCCGTTGCGCGACGCGGCCGAGCTCGGTGTCGGCTTCGCGGTCGATCTGCCTGTCCAGCCAGAGGGCGCCAGCAACCGACGCGCACAGGCCGGCGGCAAAGACGATCAGCGGCGCCAGCGCGCCAGCGTGCCTTCGCCGATGCTGCGATACCCCTGTCGTCTGCATGGGTCATTGTCGGCATCGCTTCGGTGCCGCGAGCGCGACAACAGTGCCCGATTCGCCGGCCAGTTCGGTGCTGCGGCGGGCGTGGGCGCCGACGCGCGACAATCGCAGTTCCCTCCCGCCGCACCGCCATGACCGCGCGAACGCTCTACGACAAGCTCTGGGACGAACATGTCGTCCACACCGAGGAGGACGGCACCGCCGTGCTCTACATCGACCGCCACCTCGTCCACGAAGTGACGAGCCCGCAGGCCTTCGAGGGGCTGCGGCTGGCCGGGCGCAAGGTCTGGCGGGTCTCGTCGGTGGTCGCCACCGCCGACCACAACACGCCGACCACCGGCTGGGACCAGGGCTACGACGGCATCCGCGACCCGATCAGCAAGTTGCAGGTGACGACGCTCGACGCCAACATCAAGGCCTTCGGCGCCGCCGCGTACTTCCCCTTTCTCGACCGCCGGCAGGGCATCGTGCACGTGATCGGCCCCGAGCAGGGCGCGACGCTGCCGGGAATGACGGTGGTCTGCGGCGACAGCCACACCAGCACCCATGGCGCCTTCGGTGCGCTGGCGCACGGCATCGGCACCAGCGAGGTCGAACATGTGCTGGCGACGCAGACGCTGCTCGCGCGCAAAGCGAAGAACATGCTCGTCAAGGTCGACGGCGGGCTCGCGCGCGGCGTCACCGCCAAGGACATCGTGCTGGCGGTGATCGGCCGCATCGGCACCGCCGGCGGTACCGGGCACACGATCGAGTTCGCCGGCAGCGCCATTCGTGGCCTGAGCATCGAAGGCCGCATGACGGTGTGCAACATGGCGATCGAGGCCGGCGCCCGCGCCGGGCTGGTGGCGGTCGACGACAAGACGATCGAGTACCTGCGCGGCCGCCCGTTTGCGCCCGGCACCGATCCCGCCAGCGGGCGCTTCGTCGGCGGGATCGAGTGGGACCAGGCGGTGACCTACTGGCGCACGCTGCACTCCGACGCCGGTGCGCGTTTCGACACCGTGGTCGAACTCGACGCGGGCGCGCTGCGGCCGCAGGTCACCTGGGGCACGAGCCCGGAGATGGTGCTTTCGATCGAAGACCGTGTGCCCGACCCCGACCGCGAGCGCGACGAGGTCAAGCGGGGAGCGATCGAGCGCGCGCTCACCTACATGGGGCTGTCGCCGAACAAGGCAATCGCCGACATCGCGGTCGACAAGGTGTTCATCGGCTCCTGCACCAACAGCCGCATCGAGGACTTGCGCGACGCCGCAGCGGTGGTCAGGAAGCTCGGCCGCCGTGTCGCCGCCAACGTGCGGCTGGCGATCGTGGTTCCCGGCTCCGGGCTCGTGAAGGCCCAGGCCGAGAGCGAAGGGCTGCACGAGGTCTTCCGCGCGGCCGGCTTCGAATGGCGTGAACCCGGCTGCTCGATGTGCCTGGCGATGAACGCCGACCGCCTGGAGCCGGGCGAACGCTGCGCATCGACCAGCAACCGCAACTTCGAAGGCCGCCAAGGTGCCGGCGGCCGCACGCACCTCGTCAGCCCGGCGATGGCCGCTGCGGCCGCGATCGAAGGGCACTTCGTCGACGTCCGCCGCATCGCCTGAACTCGGAGATCTCACTCATGAAGACCCTGATCACCCTCATCGCGGCGGCCTGGCTGCTGGCCGCATGCAACACCGTCGCCGGCGTCGGCAAGGACATCTCGAAGGCCGGTGACAAGATCGAAGAGGCGGCGAAGAAGAAATGAAGTCCTTCACCGTCCACCAGGGCCTGGTGGCGCCGATCGACCGCGAGAACGTCGACACCGACGCCATCATCCCGAAGCAGTTCCTGAAGTCGATCGCACGCACCGGCTTCGGCCCCAACCTTTTCGATGAGTGGCGCTACCTCGACAAGGGCGAGCCGGGCCAGGACCCGGCGAGCCGCCGGCGCAACCCCGACTTCGTGCTGAACCAGCCGCGGTACGCCGGCGCGTCGGTGCTGCTGGCGCGGCGCAACTTCGGCTGCGGCTCGAGCCGCGAGCACGCGCCTTGGGCGCTCGAGCAGTTCGGCTTCCGCGCGCTGATCGCGCCGAGCTTCGCCGACATCTTCTTCAACAACTGCTTCAAGAACGGGCTGCTGCCGATCGTGCTGCCCGAGCGCGAGGTTGCGCGCCTGTTCGACGAGGTCTACGGCTTCACCGGCTACGGCGTCACGGTGGACCTGCCGCGCCAGGTGGTGGTCAAGCCCGACGGCAGCGAGCTGCCGTTCGACGTCGAGCCGTTCCGGAAGTACTGCCTCGTCAACGGCTACGACGACATCGGCCTCACGCTGCGCCACGCCGACAAGATCCGTGCCTTCGAGGCCGAGCGGCTGGCAACCAAGCCCTGGCTCGCCGCGCGCGGCCACTGACCCGGAGTCTGCTGCGCATGAAGATCGCCATCCTGCCCGGTGACGGCATCGGAACCGAGATCGTCGCCGAGGCCGTCAAGGTGCTCGGCGCGCTCGATTTGCGCTTCGAGACCGAGACCGCCCTCGTCGGTGGTGCGGCCTACGAGGCGCAAGGTCACCCGCTGCCCGACGGCACACTTGCGCTCGCGAAGGCCGCCGACGCGGTGCTGTTCGGCGCCGTCGGCGACTGGAAGTACGACCAGCTCGAGCGCGCGCTGCGGCCGGAGCAGGCGATCCTCGGGCTGCGCAAGCACCTCGGCCTGTTCGCCAACCTCCGGCCGGCGATCTGTTACGAGCAGCTGACCCACGCCTCGAGCCTGAAGCCTGAACTGGTGGCCGGGCTCGACATCCTGATCATCCGCGAGCTCACCGGCGACATCTACTTCGGCCAGCCGCGCGGCCGCCGCGTCGCATCCGACGGGCTGTTCCCCGGTGCGCCGGAGGCCTACGACACGATGCGCTACAGCCGGCCCGAGATCGAGCGCATCGCCCATGTCGCCTTCCGAGCCGCACGCAAGCGTGCCGGGAAGGTCACCAGCGTCGACAAGGCCAACGTGCTCGAGACCTTTCAGTTCTGGAAGGACGTCGTCACCGAAGTGCACGCGTTGTATCCCGACGTCAAGCTCGACCACATGTACGTCGACAACGCGGCGATGCAGCTCGTCAGGGCACCGAAGAGCTTCGACGTCATCGTCACCGGCAACATGTTCGGCGACATCCTGTCGGACGAAGCGGCGATGCTCACCGGCTCGATCGGCATGCTGCCGTCGGCCTCGCTCGACGCGAGCAACAAGGGGCTGTACGAACCGAGCCATGGCAGCGCCCCCGACATCGCCGGCAAGGGGGTCGCCAATCCGTTGGCTACAATCCTGTCCCTTGCCATGATGCTGCGCTACACGCTCGACCAGCCCGAAGCCGCCGCCCGTATCGAACGGGCGGTGCAGTCGGTGCTCGCCGCCGGGCTGCGCACCGCCGACATCTGGAGCGAGGGCGCGCGCAAGGTCGGCACGCGTGAGATGGGCGACGCCGTCGTCGCCGCGCTCGCCGGCAAAACCATCACCCCGATTACCCAGAGCTGACGCTCGCGGATCGTCTCGCCCCTTGTCTGGACCCCGGCGATACGAGCCGGGTGAAGGCGGGGTCCGGAACGGAAAGGGTAGTGACATGGCTCTCGTAGGACTGGTCGGCTGGCGCGGTATGGTCGGCTCGGTGTTGATGGACCGCATGCAGGCCGAAGGCGACTTCGCGCTCATCGAGCCGATGTTCTTCTCCACTTCGGCCGCCGGCGGCGCCTTGCCGCCGCAGATCACCCACCTGGCGAAGAACGAGACGCGCCTCGCCGACGCCAACGACATCGCACAGCTTTCACGCTGTGACATCGTGATCACCGCCCAGGGGGGCGAGTACACGAAGGCGGTCTACCCGAAGCTGCGCGCCGCCGGCTGGAAGGGCTACTGGATCGACGCCGCGAAGACGCTGCGCATGAACGACGACGCGGTGATCGTGCTCGACCCGGTGAACCTGCCGGTGATCAGAAACGCGCTCGCGCGCGGCGTGCGCGACTACATCGGCGGCAACTGCACGGTGAGCTGCATGCTGATGGGTGTCGGCGCGCTCTTCAAGGCCGACCTCGTCGAGTGGATGACGTGCACCACCTACCAGGCCGCGAGCGGCGGCGGCGCGCAGCACATGCGGGAGCTGCTGGTGCAGATGGGCACGCTCAACGCCGCGGTGAAGCCGCTGCTCGACGACCCGGCGAGCGCGATCCTCGACATCGACCGTCAGCTTGCCGCGACCCAGCGAGGGCTGCCGCCGGAAGCGGTTGCCAACTTCGGTGTGCCGCTCGCAGGCAGCCTGATCCCGTGGATCGACGCCGATCGCGGCGACGGCACCAGCCTCGAGGAGTGGAAGGGCGGCGCCGAGACGAACAAGATTCTCGGGCGCGGCCCCGGTTTCGGCAGCGCTGCGACGCCGATCGACTCGACCTGCGTGCGTGTCGGCGCGATGCGCTGCCACAGCCAGTCTCTGACGATCAAGCTGAAGCAGGACGTGCCGGTGGCCGACCTCGAGCAGATGATCCGCAACGACAACGAATGGGTGCGCTACGTTCCGAACACGCGCGAGGCCACCGTGAAGGGGCTGACGCCGGTGGCCGTCACCGGCACGATGGACATCGCGGTCGGGCGGCTGCGCAAGCTGGCGATGGGACCGCAGTACCTCGGCGCGTACACGATCGGCGACCAGTTGCTGTGGGGTGCTGCGGAGCCGTTGCGCCGCATGCTGCGCATCCTGCTGGAGACCTGACATGCGCCGGCGCGGCCGTTGCCGACCGACAACAGTCCGCGCCACGCGTGAGAAACAAAGCATTTCCGCTGTGAACGTTAGCCTTTAGGTGAGCTTGTCAGCCTATATGCTTGATGCTATTGTGATTTCCCTCGCGTCAGCATGATCGGCGTGTGTTCCTTCGGGGGTCACAGGACGGTGGGTCTCGAACTCGTAGGCCGCCGATCGCACTGGGAGACGCCTTGAAAATCCGCTCGATGAACGCTGGGCGCTTTGCGCTGACCGGGATGGCGCTGGCCACCGGGTGTCTCCTGGGATCCTCCGCATGGGCGTTGGGACTGGGCCGATTGACGGTGCAGTCGGCCCTCGGCGAATCGCTGCGGGCCGAGATCGATGTCACCAGCATCACCGCCGAGGAAGCGTCCTCGCTCGTGTTGCGGGTCGCAGCGCCGGAGGCCTACCGCGCCGCCGGTGTCGAGTACAACGCCGCGCTCGGAGGCGCCGTCGTGACGCTGCAGCGCCGAGCCGACGGGCGCCCCGTGCTGCGCGTGACGAGCGATCGCGCATTGCTCGAGCCGTTTGTCGACGTGATCGTCGAGGCCACCTGGTCGTCCGGCCGGCTGGTGCGCGAGTACACCGTGCTGCTCGACCCGCCCACGAGGCTCGCCGCTGCGCCGGCCCCGGCACCGGTGGCGCCCCAGGTGGCCGCTGCGCCGGTTCCAACGCCGTCGGCCGCGCCTGCGCCGATGCCCGCACCGGCCCCGGCGCCAGTCGCGGCCGCTCCCGCACCGACCCGCGTGCCGTCTCCGGCGCCAGCCCCGCAGCGGCCCGAGAGCGACGAGGTCACCGTGCGCAACGGCGACACGCTGTCGCGCATCGCGTCCCGCGCCCAGCGCCCGGGTGTCTCGCTCGACCAGATGCTGGTCTCGCTGTTCCGAGCCAACCCTCAGGCCTTCATGGGCGAGAACATGAACCGCCTGAAGGCAGGGGCCGTGCTCACGGTGCCGTCGGCGGACAACGTTGCCCGCATCTCGCCGAGCGAGGCACGCGGTGTGATCCAGGCGCAGAGCACAGATTTCTCCGCCTACCGTCAACGCCTGGCCGCAGGCGCGCCCACGGCCGCAGACGGCCCGTCCCGTCAAGCTCGCGGCAGCGTCCAGGCCCGCGTCGACGACCGCAAGGGTGCCGCTGCCAGCCCGGACAAGCTCACGCTCAGCCAGGGTGCCGTGAAGCCGACGGCCCCCGAGGCTCGCATCTCGAAAGAAGCCGAGCGCAAGGACACCGCAACGCGCGTGGCCGAGTTGTCGAAGAACGTCGAAGATCTGAAGCGGCTGCAGCAGGGCACACAGGGGACGGCAGCGCCGTCCCCCGCAGCCGCGACCCCGGCAACGCCGGCCAAGCCAGCCGCGCCGCCGGTGGTTGCTGCCGCACCCACGCCAGCGCCAGCCCCTGCGCCGGTTTCGATTCCCGCACCGACCGTTCCGGTGTCACCGCCGCCGAAGCCCCCGGTTGCCGCGCCGGTGCCACCTCCGGTGGCCTCGGCGCCCGCCGTGGCACCACCAAAACCGGCCCCCCCTCCGGCGGCACCGGCCATCGACGAGCCCGGCTTCATCGCCACGCTGGCCGAGAACCCGGTGGCGTTGTGGGGTGCCGGTGGGGTGCTCGCGCTGCTGGTCGGCTTCGGTATCTACCGCGCCCGCGCGGGCAAGAAGAAGGCCACCGGCGAGACCTCGTTCCTCGAGAGCCGACTGCAGCCCGATTCCTTCTTCGGCGCCAGCGGTGGCCAGCGCATCGACACCCGCGAGGCGGCCGGTGCGTCGTCGTCGTCGGCCTCGTCGTCGATGAGCTATTCGCTGAGCCAGCTTGACGCCATCGGCGACGTCGACCCAGTCGCCGAGGCCGACGTCTATCTGGCCTACGGCCGTGACCTGCAGGCCGAGGAGATCTTGAAAGAGGCGATGCGCGCCAACCCTGCGCGCATGGCGATCCGCACCAAGCTGCTCGAGGTCTACGCGAAGCGTCGCGACACCAAGGGCTTCGAACTTCTGGCCACCCAGGTCTATGCCAACACGCGAGGCGAAGGCGACGACTGGGCGAAGGTTCAGGAGATGGGGTTGCAGATCGACCCCGAGAACCCGCTCTACCAGCCCGGCGGCCAGCCCGAGCCGGTGCTCAACGCCGGTGGCCACGAAGTCGAGCCGCTGAGCGCGAGCACGCTTCCCCACGCCGCGCAGACGACTTCGCCGCCGGTGTTCACGCCCGATTCGCGGCTCGACGCGCCCAATTCCGCGCTCGACCTCGACCTCGATCTCGAAGCGCCACCCACCGCCACCGAGCAGACCCGCCCGATCCCGGCCACCGCCGCCATCGCGGTCGAGCCCGACTTCGGCCGCACCGCGCCGCGTTTCGAGGATCAGCCGACCCAGCCGGCGGCGATGCTCGCGACGCCTTCCGCCGGCGCCGGCGGCGCGGAGGGAGGGATCGACTTCGACCTCGGCGACCTGACGCTCGAGGAGTCGGCGCCGAAGACGATGCCGCTGGCGCGCTCCGACGGCCTCGGCAAGGTCGACTTCGGCGACCTGACGATCGAGTCGCCGGCCGAGCTGAAGACCATCCGCGAGGCGCCGCCCGCGGCTGCCGAGCCGGTGCTCGAGGAAGAGACCGACCCGCTCGCGCGCAAGCTCGAGTTGGCCGAGGAGTTCCGCCAGATCGGCGACCTCGAAGGTGCGCGCGATCTGCTCGAGGAAGTGATCGCCAAGGCCGAGGGCACGATCAAGTCCAAGGCGCAGGTGATGCTCGAGGGCCTTGCCTGAACGCCAGCCGGGCCTGCGCCTTGCGCTGGGCCTGAGCTACCGCGGCAGCGTGTACCAGGGCTGGCAGTCGCAGCCCGGCGGGCGCACCGTGCAGGACACGCTGGAACGTGCGCTCGAGGCCTTCGCGACGGTGCCGGTGCACACCGCCTGTGCCGGCCGCACCGACGCCGGCGTGCATGCGCTGAACCAGGTCGTGCACATCGACGCCCCGGTCGAACGGCTTCCGTTTTCCTGGGTGAGGGGCACCAACCGCCACCTGCCTCGCGACGTCGCAGTGCAATGGTGCGTGCCGGTGGCGGGCGACTTCCACGCCCGCTACAGCGCAAGGGGCCGGCGCTACCGTTTCCTGTTGCTCGAGTCGCCGGTTCGGCCCTCGCTCGAGGACGGGGTCTGCGGCTGGGTGTTCCGTCCGCTCGACGGCGATGCGATGCGGGCAGCCGCAGCGCACCTTGTCGGCGAGCACGACTTCAGCTCGTTCCGCTCGGCCGACTGTCAGGCGCGATCCCCGGTGAAGGAGTTGCGAGCGATCGGGATCTCGCGGCACGGCGCCTATTGGCACTTCGCATTCGACGCCAGTGCCTTTCTGCACCACATGGTTCGCAACATCACCGGTTGCCTGGTCGCGGTCGGCAGCGGCCGCGAACGGCCGGACTGGGTGCGCGAGGTGCTCTCCGCTCGCAGCCGTGATGCGGCGGCGCCGACCTTCCCGCCCGAAGGGCTCTACTTCGCGGGCCCGTACTACGATGCCGCGCTCGGCCTCCCCGAACGCACGCCGGCGTTCGACTGGCTGCCCGGATAAACGGCTTCACATGCCCCGCACCCGCATCAAGATCTGCGGCCTGACACGAGAGGCCGATGTCGACGACGCCATCGACGCCGGCGCCGACGCGATCGGCTTCATGCTCTACGCGAAGAGCGCCCGCCACGTGACGATCGGTCGCGCGGCGGAGCTTGCGCAACGGCTGCCACCGTTCGTCACGCCGGTGCTGGTCTTCGTCAATGCGTCGCCAAGCGAACTGCACCGGGCCGCAGAGCGCTTGCCGCAGGCGGTGCTGCAGTTCCACGGCGACGAGACGCCGGACCAATGCGCGGCCACCGGCCGCCCCTACCTGCGGGCGGCGCGGATGGCGCCGGGCTTCGATTTGCTAGACTTCACCGCCCAATTCGCGGGTGCGCAAGCCGTATTGCTCGACGCTGCGGTCGAGGGCTACGGTGGCGGCGGAAAGGTCTTCGATTGGTCACTGATTCCACCAAACGTTCCCGCTCCGCTCGTTTTGTCTGGTGGGTTGAATCCGGCAAACGTGATCGATGGGGTGCTTCGCGTCCGGCCCTGGGCCGTTGACGTGAGCTCCGGCGTCGAGAGCGCGAAGGGCATCAAGAACGCCGCGCTGGTACGCCGGTTCTGCAAAGCGGTTCGCGAAGCCGACGACCGCATCGCGAGCCAGTAGCCCCGCCACGCGGGGCCGACCGGGAACCCCGACATGCTGAACTATCAACAACCCGACGCCCGAGGGCACTTCGGGCCGTATGGCGGCACCTTCGTCGCCGAGACGCTGATCCACGCGTTGACCGAACTCGAGGCTGCATACAAGCGCTACAAGGACGACGCCGAGTTCCGCGCCGAATTCCGAAACGAACTCGAACACTTCGTTGGCCGGCCGAGCCCCGTGTACCACGCGGCGAGGCTGTCGCGCGAAATCGGCGGCGCGCAGATCTACCTGAAGCGCGAGGACCTCAACCACACCGGCGCGCACAAGGTCAACAACACCATCGGGCAGGCACTGCTCGCGCGCCGCATGGGCAAGCCACGTGTGATCGCCGAGACCGGTGCCGGCCAGCACGGTGTGGCCACCGCGACGATCTGCGCGCGCTACGGCATCGAGTGTGTGGTCTACATGGGCAGCGAGGACGTCAAGCGCCAGAGCCCCAATGTCTACCGCATGCACCTGCTCGGCGCGCGTGTGGTGCCGGTCGAGTCGGGCAGCCGCACGCTGAAGGACGCGCTGAACGAAGCGCTGCGCGACTGGGTGACGAATGTCGAGAACACCTTCTACATCATCGGCACCGTCGCCGGCCCGCACCCGTACCCGACGATGGTGCGCGACTTCCAGCGTGTGATCGGCGACGAGTGCCTCGTTCAGATGCCGGCGATGATCGGCCGCCAGCCCGATGCGGTGATCGCCTGCGTCGGCGGTGGCAGCAACGCGATGGGGATCTTCTACCCTTACATCGAACAGCCGGCGACCCGGCTGATCGGGGTCGAGGCTGCCGGACGGGGCCTGGCCAGCGGCAAACACGCGGCATCGATCTGCGCCGGCTCGCCGGGCGTGCTGCACGGCAACCGCACCTACCTGCTGCAGGACGACAACGGCCAGATCATCGAGACCCACTCGGTGTCGGCCGGGCTCGACTACCCCGGCGTGGGCCCCGAACATGCCTACCTGCACGACATCGGCCGCGCCGAGTATGTCGCGGTCACCGACGACGACGCGCTCGCCGCCTTCCATCGCCTGTGCCGCACCGAGGGCATCATCCCGGCGCTCGAGTCGAGCCACGCGGTGGCCTATGCGATGCAGCTCGCGGCGACGATGAAGCCCGACCAGCACTTGCTGGTGAACCTCTCGGGCCGGGGCGACAAGGACATCGGCACCGTGGCCGACCTCTCGGGGGCCGAGTTCTACTGCCGGCCTTCGTGCCGCGGGCAGACGGTGAAGGGAGGTGCGCGATGAGCCGCATTGCCGCCACGTTTTCGGCGCTGCAGGCCCAGGGGCGCAAGGCGCTGATCCCGTACGTGACCTGTGGCGACCCCTTCGCCGATGCCACCGTCGACGTCATGCATGCGCTCGCCGAAGGCGGTGCCGACATCATCGAGCTCGGCGTGCCGTTCTCCGACCCGATGGCCGACGGCCCGGTGATCCAGCGCGCCAGCGAGCGTGCGCTGTCGCGAGGCATCGGCCTGCGTGAGGTGCTGAGCGCGGTGCGCGCCTTCCGCGAACGCGACGCGCGTACGCCGGTGGTGCTGATGGGTTACGCGAATCCGATCGAGCGCTACGACCAGCGCGCTGGCGAGGGCGCCTTCGTCGTCGCAGCCAGCGAGGCCGGCGTCGACGGCGTGCTCGTCGTCGACTACCCACCGGAGGAGTGCGAAGCCTTCGCGAAGCGGCTGCGATCCGCGGGGCTCGACCCGATCTTCCTGCTGGCGCCGACCTCGACCGAGCAGCGCATGCAGGAGGTCGGCCGCCTCGCCAGCGGCTATGTCTACTATGTCTCGCTCAAAGGCGTGACCGGCGCCGGGCATCTGGACACCGATGCGGTCTCACAAGTGCTGCCCCGGATCCGCCGGCACGTGAAGCTGCCGCTCGGCGTCGGCTTCGGCATCCGAGACGCAGCGACGGCGCAGGCGGTGGCGCGGGTGGCCGACGCGGTGGTGATCGGTTCGCGGCTGGTGCAGGTACTCGAAGCACAATCACGCGACAATGCCGGCCCCGCGGCCAAGGCATTCATGGCCGAGATCCGTGCCGCGCTGGACCAGGTGCCAACCGGAGTGAGCGCATGAGTGGTACGGTCTGGCCTTGCACGATTTCCCTCCCGGAGGGAACACACGGAGCATGGAGGGTGAACCGATGAGCTGGCTCGAGAAACTGCTGCCGCCCAAGATCCAGCAGACCGACCCCACCGAGCGACGCTCGATCCCCGAGGGGCTGTGGGTCAAGTGCCCCGCCTGCGAGACGGTGCTTTACAAGACCGATCTCGAGCAGAACCTCGAGGTCTGTCCGAAGTGCGACCACCACCACCGCATCGGCGCCAGAGCCCGGCTCGACGCCTTCCTCGACGCCGAGGGCCGATACGAGATCGGCCAGGAGGTGCTGCCGACCGACCCGCTGAAGTTCCGTGACAGCAAGAAGTACCCCGAGCGGCTGAAGGCCGCGCTGGAGGCCACCGGCGAAACCGACGCGCTGGTGGTGATGGGTGGTGCGGTGATGAGCATCCCTGTGGTCACTGCGTGCTTCGAGTTCGACTTCATGGGCGGCTCGATGGGCTCGGTGGTCGGCGAGCGCTTCGTGCGCGGCGTCGAGACCGCGATCGAGCAGAAGGTGCCCTTCGTCAGCTTCGCCGCCACCGGCGGTGCACGCATGCAGGAGGGCATTCTGAGCATGCTGCAGATGGCCAAGACCAACGCCGCGCTGACGCACCTGGCGAAGGCGAGGCTGCCGTACGTGAGCGTGCTGACCGACCCGACGATGGGCGGTGTCTCGGCGAGCTTTGCCTTCATGGGCGACGTCGTGATCGCCGAGCCGAAGGCGCTGATCGGCTTCGCCGGCCCGCGCGTGATCGAGAACACGATGCGCGAGAAGCTGCCCGAGGGCTTCCAGCGTTCGGAGTTCCTGATGAGCAAGGGCGCGCTCGACATGATCGTCGACCGCCGCCAGCTGCGCCCGACGATCGCACGGCTTCTGGCGATGATGCAACGTCAGAGCGCCGACGCCGTGGCCTAGGCGTCCGGCCCCAGCACCTCACCGGGCCGCTCGCGGCCCGGTGTCGTTTCGATCTTCAGATGACTCTGCCCACGACCCTCGCCGATTGGCTCGCGCATTGCGAGCGGCTGCACCCGAAGTCGATGGACCTCGGGCTCGGCCGTGTCGCGGCGTTGCGCGAACGGCTCGGTCTCCGGTTCGGCGCCACCGTCGTCACCGTTGCCGGCACCAACGGCAAGGGCTCGAGCTGCGCGATGCTCGAGTCGATTGCGCTTGCCGCCGGCTGGCGCGTCGGGCTCTACATCAAGCCGCACCTCGTGCACTTCGAGGAGCGCTGCCGCATCGGCGGGCGCAGCGTCGACTCCGCGGTGCTGCTGCCGCATTTCGAGGCGGTCGAGCGTGCGCGCGGCGACATCGTGCTCACCTACTTCGAGTTCACGACGCTGGTGATCATGCGCGCGCTGGCCGAGGCCGCGCTCGACCTCGTGATCCTCGAAGTCGGCCTCGGCGGCCGGCTCGATGCCGTCAACGTGGTCGACGCCGACGCGGTGCTGATCACCAGCATCGACATCGACCATGTCGAGTACCTCGGCCCCGACCGCGAATCGATCGGGCTCGAGAAGGCGCACGTGATGCGCGCCGGCCGGCCGGCGATCGTCTCCGATCCGATGCCGCCGAAGAGCATCGTCGAGCACGCGCGCGGGATCGGCGCCGACCTCTGGCTGGCCGGGCGCGACTTCGCCCATGGCGGCGATCGCCAGCAGTGGCACTGGCACGGCCGGGCCCAGCGTTACGCCGGCCTTGCGTACCCGGCGCTGAGGGGTGCCAACCAGCTGATCAACGCCGCCGGCGTGCTGGCGGTGTTCGAGGCCTTGCGCGAGACGCTGCCGGTTTCCGCGCAGGCGGTTCGCATCGGTCTTGCGACGGTGGAACTGGCCGGGCGCTTCCAGGTCATCGCCGGGCAGCCGACGCTGGTGCTCGATGTCGCACACAACCCGCAGTCGGCCGCGGTGCTGGCGATCAACCTCGACGCGATGGGCTTCCATCCGCGCACGCTGGCGGTGTTCGGCGCGATGCGCGACAAGGACCTTGCCGCGGTGATCGCACCGCTGATGCCGCTGGTCGACGAGTGGTTCCTCACCGACCTCGATACGCCCCGCGCCGCGCGTGCCGCCGAACTCGGCGCGCTGCTGCCGAACGCGCCGCACAGCTGCCACGCCAGCCCGGCGGCGGCACTGGCCGCCGCAGCGGCGATGGCCGACCCAGCCGATAGAATCGTCGTCTTCGGATCCTTCTACACCGTGGGTGGTGTGCTGAAGAACGGGGTGCCGCGTCTGGCGGCGCGACACGCCGGCTGACGAAAAGCCGCCGCATCCGCCCTTCGTTCCGCCCCGATGCCCCTCTCGTCGATCTTTCAGCGCAAGTCCCGGCCGGCGGCAGGGGGTGCGCCGGCGGACGACACCCTGTCGGTGCAGCAGGCGCGGCAGCGCGCCCGGCAGCGGCTGATCGGTGCAGCACTGTTGCTCGCCGCGGGTGTGGTGGTGTTCCCGATGCTGTTCGAGACGCAACCGCGGCCTCTTCCGGCAGCGGTGCCGATCGAAACACCCCGAACGGCCGCGGTCTCGCCGACGGCCACCAACGAGCCGCTTGCCCCTGCGCAGGCCCCTGCCGCAGCCCCGATGTCTGCGCCGTCCGAAGCTGCCGCGGGCGAGCCCGCGCCGCCAGCCGCGTCGGGGGCGCCTGCCAGGGCCCCGGCAACGGCGAGCGCCCCGCAGCCGGCCACGGCCCGAGTCGCCAGTGCACCCGCCGCACGTACCGCCAGTGCACCGACGGCGCGCTTGCCTCCCGCCGCTTCGCAGGTGGCCGCAGCGGTGGCTCTGCCGCGCGCTGCCCCTGCGGCCGCCGCGGCGGCCGCCAACCCGGCCTCGTCTCGGGCGGGCGGCGGTGCGTCGGCGCCGCGCGACGTACGCTTCGTCGTGCAGGTGGGGGCCTACACCGACCCGGCGACGCTGCGCGACGTGCGGGCCAAGGTCGAGAAGCTCGGCCTCACGACCTACACGCAGGCGATCGACACCGAGGCCGGAAAACGCACACGGGTGCGAGTCGGCCCGTTCGTCAGCCGGCAGGAGGCCGAGGCGGCGAGCGCCAGGCTCAAGGCCGCCGGGCTGCCCGGCAACGTGCTGACGCTTTGAGCGGCGCCAACATGATGGACACCCTCGGCTGGATCGACTGGGCGCTGCTGGCGGTGCTGGCGGTGTCGGTCGTGGTCGGCATCGTGCGCGGCTTCGCCTTCGAGGTGATGTCGCTCGCCGGCTGGCTGGTGGCCTGGTTCGGCGCGCAGTGGCTCGCTCCCGATCTGGCACCGCACCTGCCCGTGGGTTCACCGGGATCGCGGCTCAATCTCGCCGTCGCGTTCGTGCTGGCCTTCGTCGGTGTGCTGCTCGCGTGGGCGCTGTTTGCGCGGCTCGTTCGAATGCTCGTGCAGGCGACGCCGCTGACGGTCCCCGACCGCCTGCTCGGCGCCGGCTTCGGCCTCGTTCGCGGCGCGGTGCTGCTGCTCGTCGTCGCCACCATCGTCGTGCTGACCCCGGCAGCGCACTCGGCCGACTGGCGCCGGTCTCACGGCGCGCGATGGCTCGAGATCACCATCCACGGTCTGAAGCCGCTGCTGCCCGGCGAGGTCGTGCGGCGGCTGCCGGTCTGAGGCTGCAAGCGAAGGAAACCACCATGTGCGGCATCGTCGGCGTGATCGCGAACGGCAACGTCAACCAGCTGATCTACGACGCGCTGCTGCTGCTGCAGCACCGCGGCCAGGATGCGGCCGGCATCGTGACGATGGAAGGCACCAAGTGCCACATGCACAAGGCGCGCGGCATGGTGCGCGACGTCTTCCGCACCCGCAACATGCGCTCGCTGCCGGGGCCGGTGGGCATCGGCCAGGTGCGCTACCCGACCGCCGGCGACCCCTACAGCGAGGAGGAGGCGCAGCCCTTCTACGTCAACGCACCGTTCGGCATCGTGCTCGTGCACAACGGCAACATCACGAACGCGGCCGCGCTGAAGCAGCAACTGTTCGCGGTCGACCGCCGCCACATCAACACCGGCAGCGACACCGAAGTGCTGATCAACGTGCTCGCGCACGAGCTCGAGCTCGCCGCCCGCGACCTTCCGCTGACCCAGGAAGAGGTGTTCAAGGCGGTGGCCGGCGTGCACCGGCGCGTGACGGGTTCTTACGCGGTGGTGGCGCTGATCGCCGGCTACGGGCTGCTCGCTTTCCGCGACCCCTTCGGCATCCGCCCGCTGTGCATCGGCGAGGGCGGCACCGGCGGTGCGCGCGAGGTGATGGTGGCCAGTGAGACGGTGGCCATCGAGGGCACCGGCCACCAGGTGCTTCGCGACGTTGCGCCCGGCGAGGCGGTTTTCGTCGACCTTCAGGGCCGTATCCACGCGCGGCAGTGTGCCGAGTCCCCGGCTCTGAACCCCTGCATCTTCGAATACGTCTACCTCGCGCGCCCCGATTCCGTGCTCGACGGCATCTCGGTCTACCAGGCGCGGCTGAACCTCGGCGAGACCCTCGCGCAGCGGGTGATCTCGACGATGCCGCCGAGCGAGATCGACGTCGTGATCCCGATCCCCGAATCGAGCCGCCCTTCGGCGATGCAGCTCGCTCAGAAGATCGGCAAGCCCTACCGCGAAGGCTTCGTGAAGAACCGCTACGTCGGCCGCACTTTCATCATGCCGGGCCAAGCGGTGCGCAAGAAGAGCGTGCGCCAGAAGCTCAACGCGATCGGCGTCGAGTTCCGCGGCCGCAACGTGCTGCTGGTCGACGATTCGATCGTGCGCGGCACCACCAGCAAGGAGATCGTGCAGATGGCGCGCGAGGCGGGGGCGAACAGGGTCTACATGGCCTCGGCGGCGCCGCCGGTGCGCTACCCCAACGTCTACGGCATCGACATGCCGACGCGCGAGGAACTGGTCGCGCATGGCCGCAGCGCCGAGCAGGTGCGCGAGATCATCGGCGCCGACGCGCTGATCTACCAGGACGTCGACGCGATGAAGCGTGTGATCAAGGCGCTCAACCCGCGGCTCGACGGCTTCGAGGCGAGCTGCTTCGACGGCCACTACATCACCGGCGACATCGTCGCCGGTGTGGCCGCCCCGGCCGGCCGGCCGCACGACGAAGACGACGACGACCCCCCCGGCTCGCGCCTCGCGCTGCAGGGTGCCGAGGAACGCTGATGACCATCCCCCGCAAGAACCTGCCCGACGACGCCCGGCTCGACACGCTGGCGGTGCGCGAGGGCCTGCCTGCGTCGCCCTGGGGCGAGAACAGCGAGGCGCTGTTCCTGACGAGCTGCTTCGTCCACCCCGACGCCGCGACCGCGGCGGCGCGCTTCGCCAACGAGGAGGACGCCTTCGTCTACAGCCGCTTCTCGAACCCCAACCTGACGATGATGGAGCGGCGGCTCGCCGCGCTCGAAGGCACCACCGGCTGCATCGGCACCGCCAGCGGCATGGGCGCGATCCTGCTGCTGGTGATGGGGCTGCTGAAGTCAGGCGACCACATCGTCTGTTCGCAGAGCGTGTTCGGCTCGACGATCCGGCTGTTGCAGGGCGAGTTCGGCAAGTTCGGCGTCGAGACCACCTTCGTGAGCCAGACCGACGTCACGCAGTGGCGCGAGGCGATGAAGCCGAGTACCAGGCTGCTGTTCGCCGAGACGCCGACCAACCCGCTGACCGAAGTCTGCGACATCCGCGCGCTGGCTGACATCGCGCACGACGCCGGCGCGCTGCTGGTGGTGGACAACTGCCTGTGCTCGCCGGCGCTGCAGCAGCCGGTGAAGTTCGGCGCTGACCTCGTGATCCACTCCGGCACCAAGTTCCTCGACGGGCAGGGGCGCGTGGTGGCGGGTGCGATCTGCGGTCCGCTGGAGACGATCGAGAGCAAGTTCGTGCCGGTGATGCGAAGTGCCGGCATGAGCCTGTCGCCCTTCAACGCCTGGGTGGTGGCCAAGGGGCTCGAGACGCTCTCGGTGCGGCTGGCAGCGCAGAGCGCGCGCTCGCTCGAGCTGGCGGGCTGGCTCGAAGCGCACCCCGCGGTGGAGCGCGTCTACTACCCCGGGCTGCCCTCGCACCCGCAGCACGAACTGGCGATGCGCCAGCAGTCGGGCTGCGGAGGTGCGGTGCTGTCGTTCATCGCCCGCGGCGGCCGCGAGGCGGCATTTGCGGTCATCGACGCGACGCGCATCTGTTCGATCGCTGCCAACTTCGGCGACACGCGCACGATCATCACCCACCCGGCCAGCACCTCGCACGGGCGCCTGACCGAGGCGCAGCGGCTGGCGGCCGGCATCACGCAGGGCATGATCCGCATCGGCGTCGGCCTCGAGGACGTGAATGACCTGAAGGCAGACCTTGCACGCGGGCTCGACCCCCTGGCCCGCTGACCGAGCGCATGAAGACCGTTCGCACCCGCATCGCACCTTCGCCCACCGGCTACCTGCACCTGGGCACCGCGCGCACCGCGCTCTACTCGTGGGCCTACGCGCGTCACCACGGCGGGCAGTTCGTGCTGCGGATCGAGGACACCGACGTCGCACGGTCGACGCAGGAGTCGGTGCAACAGATCCTCGACGCGATGCACTGGCTTGGCCTCGACTACGACGAAGGCCCGGTTCACCAGATGGACCGGCTGGCCCGCTACCACGAGGTGGCCGAACAGCTGGTCGCCGCAGGCAAGGCCTACCGCTGCTGGTGCACGCCCGACGAGCTCGATTCGATGCGCGAGGCGCAGCGCCAGCGCGGCGAGAAGACCCACTACGACGGCCGCTGGAGGCCCGAGCCGGGCAAACAGCTGCCGCCGGTGCCGCCGGGCGTGAAGCCGGTGGTGCGATTCGCCAATCCGCGCCATGGCACCGTCTCGTGGGACGACCTCGTCAAGGGCCCGATCAGCATCCGCAACGAGGAGTTCGACGACTTCATCCTGCTGCGCACCGATGGCGTCCCGACCTACAACTTCGCGGTCGTCGTCGACGACTGGGACATGCACATCACGCATGTCTTCCGCGGCGACGAGCACATCAACAACACGCCCTGGCAGATCAACCTCTTCCACGCGCTCGGCGCAGCGCTGCCGCAGTTCGGGCACTGCCCGATCATCCTCGGCGAAGACGGGCTCAAGCTCTCGAAGCGCCGCGGTGCGGTCAGCGTGATGGCCTACGAAGCGGCGGGCTACCTGCCCGAGGCGATGCTGAACTACCTGGCCAGGCTGGGATGGAGCCATGGCGACGACGAGCTGTTCGGGCGCGAGCAGATGGTGCAGTGGTTCGACGGCTCGCACCTCGCGAAGAGCCCCGCGCAGTGGGACGCCGCCAAACTGGCGTGGGTGAACGCACAGTACGTGAAGCAGGCTGACGACGCGCGGCTCGCGGTGCTGGTGGCGGCGCAGCTGGCCCGGCGCGACGTGATCGTCGAGCCGGTCGACTCGCTCGAACCGGCCTGCGCGCTGTACAAGGACCGCAGCACCACGGTGGTCGAGCTCGCCGACTGGATTCAGACCATGTTCGCCGAGGTGCAACCCAGGCCCGAGGATCTGGCCGCGCATGTCAACGACACCACGCGCGAGGCGCTCCGCCGGCTGCGGGAGAGGTTCGCGACGATCGACTGGGACAGGCCGACGATCGCGCAGGCGATCAAGGAGGTCCTGGCCGAGCAACGGCTGAAGATGCCCCAGCTGGCACCGGCACTGCGGGTGCTGGTCTGCGGGCGCACGCAGACGCCGTCGATCGACGCCGTGCTCGCGATCCACCCCCGGCAGACCGTGCTCGCGCGGTTGAAAGGGGTCTGAGTCAGGCTATACTCGCGCTCTTGCTCGATTGGCACTGCTGTCCGGCCAGGCCGGGGGTATAGCTCAGCTGGGAGAGCGCTTGCATGGCATGCAAGAGGTCAGCGGTTCGATCCCGCTTACCTCCACCAAACAGGCGGGCGGCAGTTGTCGGGCGGGCAGGTGAAGGATCACGTCCCCTTCGTCTAGAGGCCTAGGACACGACCCTTTCACGGTTGTAACAGGGGTTCGAATCCCCTAGGGGACGCCAGCCGCAGGGCTGGGCAAGCTGGGCAGGGCTTGAGGCTAACGCCGAAGACGCTGCTACCGACGCGGAGTGGTAGTTCAGTTGGTTAGAATACCGGCCTGTCACGCCGGGGGTCGCGGGTTCGAGTCCCGTCCACTCCGCCAACCGACAAGAGAAAGCCGCTGCGAGCATGCTTGCAGCGGCTTCTTTCTTGGTCGATCCGTGTCTGGCGTCGACGACAGCCGGTGGCCGCGGCCTCGGGTTTGGGTGCTATTGACAACCAAATCGATCGCCGGCACGATCTGCCTCAATAGTTGCTATTCGCACCCAAATGGCGAACCCGGTCGAAGACATGACTGCAGGCGGCCTGCTGCGAGAGGTGGCGCGCCTGTACACGCGGGCGCAGCGGGTCGTCGCGGACTGCTGCCGCACGACCAGCACGCAGTGCCACCTGCTCACCGAACTCGGCCGCTCGGGCCCGCTGCCGCTGTCGGAGCTGGGCGCGCGCCTGTTCCTGGAGAAAAGCTGGGTGTCGCGTGCCGTCGATGCGATGGCCGAGAGGAGGCTGGTCTCGAAGGAGGCCAACCCGTCCGACGCCAGGAGCTGGCTCGTCACGCTCACCGCCGAAGGCGAGCGCACGGTCGCCGAACTGAATCGCACGCTCGACGAGCATGCCGACCAACTGCTGGGCTCGCTGGCGCAACGCGAGCGGGTCACCGTCGAACACTCGCTGCTGCTGCTGTTGAGGGCGTTGCGCGAGGACACCGCCGCCACCTGCTGCCTCGCGCTCGGCGAGCGAAAGGATGCGAAGCCATGCCGCTGACCCCGGCCCCCGCCTTGCGTTGGGCCACCGGCGCCGACTGGCCCGCCATCGCCTCGTTGCTTCGGGCCCATCGCCTGCCGCTCGACGGCGCGCAGGTGCACCTGCCGGACTTCGTCGTTGCGGTCTCGAACGGCGAAGTCGTGGCCTGTGCCGGCGCCGAGGTCCATGGCGACGTCGCGCTGCTGCGCTCGGTGGCGGTCGCTCCCGGCTTGCAAGGTCGGGGTGTCGGTCGCCTGATGGTCGCCCACCTGATCGAAGAGGCCCGGCGTCGCCGGCTCTCGGCGCTGTACCTGCTGACGCTGGCCGCGCCCGAGTACTTCGCGCGCCACGGCTTCAAGCGACTGAGCGCCGGCCAGGCACCCGCGGCGCTGCGGGCCTCGGCCGAATTTCAGGGAGCCTGCCCGGAGAGCGCCGTACTGATGACGCTGCCGCTCGTCGCGCCGACGGGCGCTGCCACCGAGGCCCGGGCGAGCTCCTGCGGTTGACCCGTGCCGCTCGGCCGCCCCGCCACCGTCGCCGCGCTGGGCAGCGCGCAGACCCTCGCCTGGGCGTCGACCTACTACCTGCCGGCGATTCTGGCCGCGCCGATGGCGGCCGACCTCGGCGTCGCCACGCCGACGGTGTTTGCCGCCTTCTCGGTCGCGTTGCTGGTCTCGGCGCTGCTTGGCCCCCATGCCGGCGCGGCGATCGACCGCTGGGGCGGGCGGCCGGTGCTGATGGTCACGAACGCGGTGTTCGCGATCGGGCTCGTGGGCCTCGGGCTGGCGCAAGGGGCGGTCGGCCTGTTCGCTGCCTGGGTGATCCTCGGCATCGGCATGGGCAGCGGGCTGTACGAGGCGGCCTTCTCGGCGCTGGTCCGCCTCTACGGCCGGGAGTCGCGCAACACCATCACCGGCATCACGCTGGTGGCCGGATTCGCCAGCACCGTCGGCTGGCCCCTGACCACGCTGCTCGAGGCGCAGCTCGGCTGGCGTGGGGCCTGCTTCGTGTGGGCAGCTCTCCACCTCGTGATCGGCCTGCCGCTGAACGCGCTGCTGCCGCGTGCGGCAACGCCTGCCGACGCCCCGGCAACGGTGGTCCCCGGCCCGACCGGCGAGCCGCCCCAGGGCTCCTGGCGCGACACGATCGTGCTTTCGTTCGTGTTCGCGGCGGTCGGGTTCGTCGCCACCGCAATGGCGGCCCACCTGCCGCGGCTGATGCAGGCCGCCGGCGCCTCGCTGGCCGCGGCGGTCTTCGTCGGCGCGCTGATCGGCCCGTCGCAGGTCGCCGCGCGCTTGCTCGAGTTCGGTCTGCTTCGGAAGCTGCACCCGGTGTTCTCGGCCCGCATCGCGACCGCACTGCACCCGCTCGGGGTGCTGGTACTGGTCGTTGCGGGCCCGCCGGCAGCCGCGGTGTTCGGCGTGCTCCACGGTGCCGGCGCCGGCATCCTGACGATCGCCAAGGGAACGCTGCCGCTGGTCATCTTCGGCCCGCAGGGCTACGGTCAGCGACAAGGCTGGCTGATGTTCCCGGCTCGCGTGACGCATGCCGCGTCACCGTGGCTGTTCGGGCTGGCGATCGACCGCTGGGCCGCCGGCGCGCTCGCGCTCTCCGCGGGTGTCGGGACGCTGGCATTCCTGGCCCTCTTCGCGCTGCAGCGAAGCCCGACCGCCACCTCCTCGGCGGCCGCCCGGCCTGCCCGCCCGTGAAGATCCGCTCCGCCTCCCCCGACGATGCCGACGCCGTGGCCGCCATCTACGCGCCGGTCGTGCTCGAGACCGCGATCTCGTTCGAGTGGGTGCCGCCTTCGGCCGACGACTTCCGCCAGCGCATCGCGCGGACGTTGACCCGATACCCCTGGCTGGTGGCGATCGACGACGACGAAGCCGTGGCAGGCTATGTCTACGCCGGCAGCCACCGCGACCCTCCGAGCTACCAGTGGTCGGTCAACACGTCGGTGTTCATCCGCAGCGATGCGCGCGGACGCGGTGTCGGCAGGGCCCTGTACACGCAGCTCTTCGAGGAGCTGGTGGCTCTCGGGTACTACCGCGCCTTCGCAGGCATCGCGCTGCCCAACGCGGCCAGCGTTGCACTGCACGAGTCGGTCGGGTATCGGTCGCTCGGCGTCTACGAGAAGGTCGGTTTCAAGTTCGGCGCGTGGCGCGACGTGGGGTGGTGGCAGAAGGAGCTGCAAGCGGCCCCGGGCGACCCGCTGCCACCCCGCGCACCGCGCTGACCCGGCCTTCGCCCGCGGCGCTCATCTTGGCCGGCGCCGCCGATCAGGCGCGCTTCGCGGCGTGATAGCGGCCACTGCCGCGATGCAGCAGGCGGTCGCCGGCGAGCACGGTCCCGGGCTCGAGCTCCTCCGCGCCGCGGACCCGCTCGTACAGCGGCGCGAAGTCGATCCGCGCCAGCTCGAGCAGCTCGTCGAGGCTGCCGAGCACGAAGTAGGTCTCCTGGAAGTCATCGATGCGGTAGCGCGTGCGCATCACGCGCTCGAGGTCGAAGCGAAGCCGGTTCGGCGATTCGTCGTCGAGCGCAAACACGGTCTCGGTGGCCGACGAGGCGATGCCGGCGCCATAGATGCGCGGTGCGCCGTCCTCGAGCACGAGGCCGAACTCGACCGTGTACCAGTAGACGCGCGCCAGCTTGTCGAGCACGCCCAGGCGCTGCGCGCGCAGGCCGCCAACGCCATAGGCCTGGATGTAGTCGGCCATCACCGGGTGCAGCAGCAGCGGCACATGGCCGAAGACGTCGTGGAAGACATCGGGCTCCTCGAGGTAGTCGAGCTGGTCGGCGCGGCGGATGAAGTTGCCGGCCGGGAAGCGCCGGTTCGCCAGGTGCTCGAAGAACACCTCGTCGGGGACGAGGCCGGGCACCGCCACCACCTGCCAGCCGGTGCGCGCCATCAGCTTGTCCGACAGGCGCCGGAAGTCGGGGATGCGGTCGGGCTCGATCGGCAGCGCCGCCATGCCGTCGACGAACGCCTGGCAGGCGCGGCCGGGCAGCAGCTTCGTCTGGCGATCGAAAAGCGTCTTCCACACCGCGTGGTCGGCAGCGGTGTAGCGGTCGAAGCCCTGGTCGATCGTCCAGTCCGGGCGTTCCGGTGCGGCTGCAGGGCCGGCGGCCAGGCCGTGCTTGGAGGTCTCGTTCAGCTGGCGTTTCATCGACGCTCTCCTCCTGCCGGGGGGTAGCCGGTCAACGAGCCGCGGCCAGCGCGGCCGCGGCCATCGCGACGAAGGTGGGCGCTGCCGCCGGGTCGAGCCAGCGCACCACCACCACCGCGTCGTGGGCGGGCTCGACCCACACCATGTGGCCGCCGGCGCCCTGCATGAAGAAGGCCTCGCGCGAGGCGCCGGGAAAGCCGGTACCGCTGCGGTTGAGCCAGACCAGCCAGCCGTAGAAGGGCGCGATCGCACCGGGGCTGCGCATCCGCTCGACCCAGCCTGCGGGCAGCAGGGCGTGCCTTTCGTGCACACCCCCGTCGAGCAGCAGTTGGCCGACGATCGCCTGGTCGCGCGTGCTGATCGAGACCCCGCCTCCCCAATGTGTGCCGCCGGGTACCGACGGCAGCCGCCGGCCGTCGACCTCGACCCAGGCGTCGTCGTACGGCTCCCAGCGGAAGTCGTCGCCGGCACCGAGCGGCCGCAGCACCGACTGCAGGAACACCTGCTCGAGCGGTTCGCCGAACAGATGCAGCAGCGCCATCGACAGCTGGTTGATGCGGACGTCGTTGTATTCCCAGTAAGCGCCCGGAGCCTGCAGCGGCCGCGGGCCGCCTTTCGGGCCACCCGCGGGGCGCGGGTCGTGCGATACCTTGCGCCAGCGGTCGACGGTGTCCGGGATGCCGAGGCAACTGCCTTCCCATTCGCTCGTCTGCTCGAGAAGGTGGCGCCAGGTGACGGGCCGGTTGTGGGTGGTGTCGAAGCCGATTCCGGGCAGCCGCTCGACCACAGGCTCGTTGACGTCGCCGATCAAGCCGCGGCCATGGGCGACGCCGGCCAGCAAAGCGAGGTAGGTCTTCGCGACGCTGAAGGTCTGGTCGGCGCGCCGCGGCTCGCCCCAGGAGGCGACCTCGCGACCGTGCTGGCGGACGATGCCGGAGACCCCGCCGCGCGCGTGCAGCGGGCCGCGCGTGCGGTTCCACGGCGGCGGGTCGTCGAGGTGGACGCCGAAGCGTGCCGGCTCGGCCGCCGGGTCGCGTGCCCAGGGCACCTCGTTCGCGAGGGCGAAGGCAGCGATTTCGGAGAAGGGTGAGTTCGGTTCGTTCATCAGAGTGCCTGCTCGCGGTCGACGTTCCAGCGCTGGAGCTTGCCGTCGTCGAGGTCGACGCCGATCACGTGGTCCTCGGTGCGCTGCATGCCCGCGTTGTCGCGGAAGGTGGCGTTGCCCATCAGCAGCAGCCGGCCGGGCAGTTCCCAGCGGTGCGTCAGCTCGCCGATCGGCAACGGCGTGCTCCAGCGTGGCGCGAAGTCGGGCCGGACACGCGTCAGCACCAGCGTGCCGGCATCGTCGGTGCGTGTGCGGTGCACGACGATCGCACCGCCGTCGGCGCCGGGGTGCATCGGCTCGCGCTGGCCCGGGCTCTTCAGCAGGCCGCCCTGCAGGTAGACCTGGCCACCGGGCAACGGCGTCAGCGCCGCGATGCGGTCGTGTTCGCCCTCGCTGAAGCGGCGTGTCTTCCCGACTGTGGCCTGCCAGAACTGCCGCCGGGCCGAAGCACCTTCGTCGCGCAGGCGGTCGGGTTCCTTGAAGTTGGATCCGAAGCCGTCGTTGGCCGCGTCGGCGGCCTCGCGCTCGCTGAGCAGGCCCACCCAGCGGCCGTCGAGCGTCGTCTGCTGGCGGGTCAGGAAGTCCTTCGTCTGGTAGGCGCCGTTCCAGGTCGACGACATGTACTGGATGCGGCCGAAGGCCTGCTCGTCCTCGGGCTGGAAGGCGCTGGCCCGCCAGTCGGCACTGTCGATTCGCCAGCGCAGCGCATCGGCGGTGGTGACGATCAGCGCGCCGTCGAAGGCGAAGCTGCGTCCGGTGTTGGGCCACATCGGCGCGAGGCCGGGGTTCTTCTCGGTCAGCGCGAGCGAGGTCGCCAGCACGCTGCCGTCGGCTGCCGAGACGGCCACCGGCTGGTCGTTGACGAAGAGCCACACCACCGCGCGGTCGATGCCGAGGATGCGGGCGGTGGCGTTGTGGCCGCCGTAGCGCAAGGTCAGCAGCCGGCGGCTCCAACGCCGCTGGGCCGTCACCGGATCGTGGCTGTGCAACTCGAAGTGGTAGTGCCACTCCTCGGCAAGCGGCTTGCGCTCCTGGCGCTTGGTCAGCACCCACAACTGCGGCACCGCGCCTGCCGGTGCCACCAGCGCTGGAGGGCCGATTCGCTGCGCCGGACCGAGCGTGCCCTGGCCCGCCAGCCACGAATACCCGGCCATTCCGCCGCCGATGAGCGCCAGCGTGCCGGCGCCGAGCGAGATCACGAGCGTGCGCCTGTTCACGTGGCCGATCATCGCGCAACTGGCGCCACCGGCGGCGCGCTCCCCAGGGACGGCGGTTGACAAGCGCGGTTGTGGCGTGATCATCGGCCCGGCTGCCCCGCCCGCGGGCGCAGCCTGCAAGGAGGACCCGTGGCCGACGACCCCATCGCGCGCTTCGACGCGATCCACGTCATCTCCGACATTCACATGGGCGGCGCATCCGGTTTTCAGGTGCTGCGCGAGACCGCTCGCCTGGCCGGCTACGTGCGGCGGCTCACTGCGCTGCGACCGGGCGACGATCTGGCGCTGGTGCTCGACGGCGATGTCTTCGACACGCTGGCCGAAGAGATGGAGGGTTACATCGCCGTCAACGACGCGGTGCCGGTGGTCGGCCGCATCGTCGCCGACGCCGCGTTCGCCCCCGTCTGGGAGGCGCTGGCCGGCTTCGTCCGCACCGCCCGGCGCACGCTGGTGTTCGTGATCGGCAACCACGACATCGAGATCGCGCTGCCCTCGGTGCAGCGGCTGCTGCTCGACCGCCTGGCCGGCGGCGACCCCGCGGCGCGGTCGCGCGTGCAGTTCTCGACGACGGGCGCCGGCTTCGCGTGCCGCGTCGGCGGTGCAAGGGTCTTCTGCATCCACGGCAACGAGGTCGATGCCTGGAACTACGTGCGCTACGAAGACCTCGCCCGGGCCTCGCGGCGGGTCAACGCCGGGCAGCGGCTGGCGCCCGACGATTGGCGGCCGAACGCCGGCACGCGCATGGTCAGGGACGTGATGAACGTGGTGAAGCGCCGCTACGCGTGGATCGACCTGCTGAAGCCCGAGAACTCGGCCGCGGTGGGCACGCTGATGGTGATCGACCCCGGCCAGGTGGCGCGGCTGGGCGAGATTGCCGGCGTCGTCGGCGAGAAGGCGTGGGGCGAGCGCGAGTTCGCGGGCCGGCTCTCGGCCGACGGCTTTGTCGAAAGAGCGCCGGGCGCACGCGTGCCGACCCTCGAGTCGCTGCTCGGCTCTCACCTGCTCGCGGCGAAGGCGCCGGCGATGGCCGAGAGCATGCTGCGCACCGCCGAGCGCGAACTGGCCGGCGGTGGCACCGCGGCGCCGGAGGGCACGCTCGGCACCGCCGGCCTGGTGTGGGACCGGCTGACCGGCTGGATCACCGGCGTCGACAAGGCCGAGGCGCTGCGCCGCGCGCTGCAGGACTGGCTGCGGGGCGACCGCAGCTTCGAGATCGGCCATCGCGACGAGACCTGCGACGCGGTGCTGGCGTCGGTGGGGCCGGCGGTGGACATCGTGATCACCGGCCACACCCATCTCGCCCGCGCGATCGACCTCGGCGGCGGCCGCGGCTACTTCAACACCGGCACCTGGATCCGGCTGATGCGCTTCACCGAGACGATGCTGAAGGACGAGGCGAGTTTCCGCCCGGTGTGGCAGGTGCTGCAGGATGGCACGATGGCGCGAATCGACGCCGCGCAATTGGGAGGCCAGCCGCTGCTGCTTGACCGTACCAGCGCTGTCGAGGTCAGCGCCGAACAGGGGCGCGTGGTCTCGCGGCTGCTCGAGGTGCACGGCGGCGGCGACGGCGACGGCGATGCTCGCTGCGTGGCGCAGTTCGCGAGGGGTTGACACGATGTCGATGGTGCGCAACTTCAAGATCGAGCTGCTGCGCTCGGGGCCCGAGCACAACCAGCTGCTGTCGCCGCTGACGCCGTACCTCGCGCTCGGCGGCGCGTCGCCACCGCAGACGGTGACGATGCCCTACGAACACCGCCAGCTGCTGGCGCGGCTGGCGCGGCTGCGTTACCAGGTCGAAGGGCAGGAGGTGGCGGCGTCGCAGCGCGAGGACGAGCTGCGCGAGGTCGGCGAGGCGATGGGACGCGTGCTCGGCGCGGTGCCGGCGCTGGCGCTGGCGCTCGACGGCTCGACGCGCGCCGGCGCGCCGCTGCTGCACCTGCGGCTGGCGCTGTCGGCGCTCGAGCTCGGGATGCTGCCGTTCGAGGCCGCGGTGGCGCCAGAACACCTGCCCGGCTCCGGCGCGCCGTTGCTGCTGCGAACGCCGACGATCCTGACGCGCGAGGTGCGGCGCAACCGCACGATCGACGTGCAGTGGGACCGCGAGCCGCGGCTGCTGTACGCCTTTGCGGCGCCGGGCGAGCTGCCGGCGGTGCCGGCGCAGCCGCACCTGAATGCGCTGCGCCGCGCGATCGACCCCTTCGTGCAGGCGCACCGCGACGAAGCGAAGCGCGTGGCCGACGCGGCGCGGCTGGTCACCGTGCTGCCCAACGCGTCGCTCGCCGACATCGCCGCCGCCTGCCGCGAGAACGACTACACCCATGTCCACCTGCTCGCCCACGGCGCACCGATCGAGCGCGCGGGCCGCATGCGCTACGGCGTCGCGCTCGCCGGCGAGGGAGGGCCGCAGAGCGTCGATGTCGTCGACGGCGAACGGCTGGCGATCGCGCTGCGCGGCATGGACGCCTCGGGCCGCGGCAAGCAGCCGCCGACGCTGGTGTCGCTGGCCACCTGCGACAGTGGCGCCGTCGGCGAGGTGCTGGCCCCCGGCGGCAGCATCGCGCACGAGCTGCACGCCGAAGGCATCCCTTGGGTGGTGGCGTCGCAGTTCCCGCTCTGGATGCGCTCGTCGGTGATCGGCGCCGACGTGCTGTTCAGCGGGCTGCTCGCCGGACAGGACCCGCGCTGGGTGCTCTACGAGCTGCGCCAGCGCCTGCGCACCGACGCGCCGCAGACGCACGACTGGGCGAGCATCGTCGTCTACGCGGTCGCACCCTGGGACTTCGAGGACCAGGTGTCCGACTTCCGCGCGCGCCAGATGCGCAGGCGGCTCGACGTGCGCTTCGCGCGGCTGGACGAGCTGATCGACGATGGCGACGCCGGCAACGACGGAGAGGTCGACGCGCTCGTCACCGCGATCCGCCGCGACCAGCAGGAGTGGCTGTCCGAGCTCGACGCCCGGGCCGCCACTTCGGTGCGTTCTCGCCGGCTGGCGATGGGCGCGGCGAGCGAAAAGCGCATCGCCATCGTCTATGCACGTGCCGCGGCGAAGGCTGCTGCCGCCGGTGCGAGCATGGCCGACACGCTGCAGCAGGACTCGCAGCGCGCCTATGCAGCGTCGGTCGCCGGCTACGAGGCAGCGCTGCGGGCTGAGCCGACCAACCACTGGGTGGCGACGCAGTACCTCTCGCTTCGGGCGGCGCTGGCAGCGCCGGGTAGCGAGGGCGCGCTGCGCGAGCAGTTCCATGGCTGGTGGATGGCGGCGCGCCAGGTCGCGCAGTGGGAGCTGGCGGAACCCTGTGCCGCTGGCCGCGCGTGGGCGCTCGGAACGCTGGCCGAGCTGGAGCTGCTGGGTGCCGTCTACGGCCCGCGCGGCTACCGCACCGCCGACGCCGCAGCGCGCATCGCCGCCCAGTGCCGCGAGATCGCCGCCGTCGCCGGCGCCGGTTCCTTCGAGGTGGCGTCGACGCGCCGGCAATTCCAGCGCTACCGCGACCACTGGCCTCGGTCGCGCTGGGCATCGCTCGTCAAGGCCGCGTTGCAGGCGCTGCCGGCGCCGTAGCGCGTTGCCATTACGCGCGGCGCCGCAAGCCCGCGCCGGGGGCGAGCAGCCCGCTCGCCAGCGCGGTGCCAAGCAGGATGACCGCGCAGCCGACAACCATCGGCCAGGTGACCACCTCGTCGAGGAAGAGCGCGCCCCAGCCGATCGCGAAGGCCGGGATCAGGTAGGTGACCGAGATCGCCTGCGCCGGACCGACGTGAGCGATGAGCCTGAAGTACAGCAGGTAGGCCAGCGCGGTGCAGGCGACGGCGATCACTGCCGCTGCGGCCCACGCAGTGGCGCCCGGCGTCACCGCCGGCCACGCCCAGGCGGCCGGCAGCGCGACAATCAGGCTCGCTGCCGCCTGGCTGCCGGCGGCCAGCGCCAGCGGCGGCACCGGGCCGAGCCGCTTCTTCGTGTAGTTGACCGAGTAGCCGTAGCACAGCGTCGCAAGCAGGCATGCGACGATGCCGAGCGCGGCGCTGACGCCATGTTCGCCCGGCCGCAGGCTGGCCTTGCCCGCCGCCAGCCACAGCACGCCTGCGAATCCGACCGCGAGCCCAAGCGCGCGCCAGCGGTCGGGGCGCTGGCCGAGCCAGCCCCAGGCGATCAGCGCGCCCCACAGCGGCGCGGTGGCGTTGAAGATGCCCGAGAGCCCGGCGCTGAGCACCAGCGCCGCGACGTTGAAGAGCGCAAACGGCAGCGCGCTGTTGGTCAGCCCCACCCACAGCAGCGGACGCCAGTGCGCGCGCAGCGTGGCTGCCTCGCCGCGCGCCAGCGCCAGCGGCAGCAGCACCAGGCTGGCACCGGCCACGCGCACGAAGACGAAGGCCAGCGCGCCGAACTCCGGCGCGCCGACCCGCATGAACAGGAACGACGCGCCCCACAGCGCGCCGAGCAGCATCAGCTCGGCGATGTAGCGGCCACGCATCCGAGGGTTTCCCCGTGACGAAATACGGTTACGATTCGTCGCATCCTGCCGGTCGAATGATGAAGGAGGGCCGATCCATGGGGATCGGACGACTGACTGCAGAAAGGCTTGTCCGCCGGTGCCGACCCCGACTGATCGTCGCCGCGCTGGGCGTCGTCGCTGTGGCGGGGGCGGTGGCCCAAGAGCGCAGCGTGCTGCCATCGCAGGTGCGCCAGGCCCGGACTGGTTTGCCTGCCGACGTGCGGCACATCGATCAGCAGGTTCCCCGTGTCGCCCTCGTGTTCGGCAACGCCAAGTACAGGCATGCGCCAGCGCTCGACAACCCCGTCAACGACGCGCGCGCGGTCTGTGCCCGCTTCCAACAACTCGGCTTCGATACCGAGTGCGTCGAGGATGCGCGTTCGCGGCGGGACATGCGCGACGCTATCGGCCGGCTGCTGCAGCGTGCAAAGCCCGGCGGCGTGACACTGTTCTACTACGCGGGGCACGGCGTTCAGAAACGGGGCGAGAACTTCTTGCTGCCGGTGGACGCGCGCATCGACCGGGTTGCCGATGTGGACGAGGAGGGCTTGCCGCTTGGTTACCTGATGGAGGCGGTTTCCGAGCACAGGCCAGCCCTCAACCTGGTCATCATCGATGCCTGCCGCGAGAACATGGTCGACAAGGCGCGCGAGTTGGCGTTGCCCAGGGGGTTTGCTGCCATCGATGCCCCGGCCAACTCGGTCGTCTTCTACTCCACGGCGCCCGGTCGACTGGCGCTTGATCGGACTGGGAGAAGTTCGCCGCTGAGCCCCTTCGCGGCGGAGCTGGTCCAACGCTTGGACGACGGCGCCGCTCCGCTCGAAGAAGTGTTCAAGGGGGTCATTGCCGGAGTTCAAGCCGCGACCGCTGGGCGTCAGGTGCCGTGGGTGAATTCCTCGTTTGCTGGATCGTTCTGCTTCGGCGCGTGCGCGCTGGCCGTCGATACGGCCGAGTTGACTCGCATCAGTACAGAAAAGCAGCAGGTGGAGGCGAAGCTCAAGCAGCTCGAGTCGGAGCGTGACCGTCGAGAACAAGACCTCGCAGCGTTGAGCCAACGCGTGAAGGACCTCGAGGCACAAACGCGACACCGGCAGCGCGAGGTGGACACACTGCGTGAGTCGGGTCGGCAGTCCAGTGCGAGCTATGGCGAACAGCAGCGGCAGCTTCAGGCAGAGCTGGAGAAGCTGCGCCAGGCAAATCTCGATCTCTCTGCGGAACGCGCTGCCGCCAGAGTACAGCGCGACGAGGCACGAAGGCTCGAGGTCCTGGTGCAGGAACTCTCGGCGAGGATGAAGCAGATCGAGCAGCTTCAGTTCGACAACGCGCAGCTGCGCAAGAGGGCGGACGATCTCAACAAGGAGATCGATGCGCTCCAGGCGCAGGGGCGCGAAGCTGGCACACGGCGCGCTGCGCCGCAGAAACCCGAACCGCCGCCGCCCGTGCCGGCGTTCTAGTACGACCCGGCTTGGGCCGGGCCGGCTCATTGAACCAAGGAAGGACTGTTGCATGCAGGTAAGCCGCTTCGTCGCCCTAAGTCTGGGCATTGCAATCGTGGCTCCCGCCGCGGCTCAGGGCAGCGACATCGGGGTTTCGTTGGGTGTCAGGCTATTTGTCAACAGAGTCTCCGGACCTGGTTACGAGCCCACGGGCCTGCCCGGTGTGCCACTCAGCGAAGCGTCCATCGTCTCGGAGGGTGAAACCTCTCTGCTTCCTTCGTTGGCCGTCCGGATCGGGCGCTGGGTGCTCAATGGCTCGTACCACATCCAAACCACCTATAGCGCCCCGGTGCCGGAAGGGGGCGGTGTGTTCGACTTCAAACGCAAGGAGTGGGATCTCGCCCTTGGTTACGCGGTGCTGCCGAATCTCGTGCTCTCGGCGGGCTGGAAGAGCATTGACATCGGCATCGATCAGCCGGGGAACGACGCACTGCCGCAATCTGTCGCTGGGCCATTTGTCGGAGTTGCCATTTCAGCCCCGCTGTCCGGCGCATGGTCGGTCTATGGATCCCTGGCTGCAGGCCAGCCAAAGTTCGAGATTGGTGGCACGAAGGCTGGCAAGACCGGGGACTACCTTGCTTCGGAGCTGGGTTTCCGGTACGCGCTTGGCGAATGGTCTCCTTCTCTGCGCAGCGCCTCCTTGCTGGCCGGGTATCGCAGCCAGTCATTTCGCTTCAAGGACGTCCGCTACTCCTTCCTCGGCATCGGCCCCGATGGAGTGCCGGGCCTGCAGGTGGGCCGCCACCATGTCCGACAGGGCATAGACGGGCTGACGATCGGCGTCACCATCTCCTACTAGCAAGCGGCTCTCTATTGAGCCGGCCGTATGAAGATTGAACTTCTTGTGCCCGATGGAGTCAGAGCGTTATGGATAAAGAAGACGCTCGATTTCAGAAGTTGGAGCAGTTGCACGAGAGGCGCAAGCAGGTCGTGCGAT
>Ga0268299_1000760_pt1 | contig 82010 bp, 63 predicted proteins | sample NOBtaG_FD_193484 | JGI IMG/M metagenome (GOLD analysis project Ga0268299, IMG submission 193484) | Activated sludge microbial communities from bioreactor in Nijmegen, Gelderland, Netherland - NOB reactor | ecosystem: Engineered > Bioreactor > Aerobic > Activated sludge | place: Netherlands... | reverse complement strand
TGTCGTCGCCGTCGCCGCCGTCCATCAGGTCGTTGCCGTTGCCGCCGTACATCAGGTCGCGCTCGGCCAGGCCGGCCAGGCTGTCGTTGCCCGCGCCGCCGACCAGGTTATCGGTACCGTCGCCGCCGTCGAGGTAGTCGTCCCCAGTGCCGCCGTCGAGAGAGTCGTCGCCGGCCCCGCCGAAGGCGAGGTCGTTGCCGGCCCCGGCGGCGAGGGTGTCGTTGCCGGCCTCGCCGGAGAGGAGGTCGCTCGCCGCCCCGCCGCTCAGGACGTCCTCCCCGCCCTGGCCGAGGAGGGTCGCCGGGTCCGCGCCGGCGGTCAGGATGTCGTTCCCGTCTCCTCCCTCCAGCCAGACGGTCGCGGCCGGGCTGGCGAGGTCCAGGAGCGGGTCGAGGAAGACGCTGTCGTTCCCCGCCGCGGTGAAGACCTGGATCTGGCTTGTGTTGGCGACGGTCGGCGTCCCGCCGGCGATGGCGACGAGCCCCCCGTCGCCGTTGACGTAGATCGCGCCGCCGACGGCCCCGATCAGGACCGTGTTGTTCGCCGCGTCGCCGAAGACGGCAAGCACGCCGCCGGAGAAGCTTGCCGTCACCGCCGGGACGACGCGGCCTTCGAGCGCCTCCAGGCGGGGTGAACCGGCGCGAGGAATCTCGCGGGACATTGCCGTCCTCCGAAGGGAGAGTCCACGAGGCCATCGACACCCGGAGGTCTGGGTGCCACCGTCCTGTCACTCTACCTCGATAGAAGGCGTCCCGCAAGCGCCGGCATGCCCGGGGCCTCACCCGCTCGGCACGATCTCTCCGCTGACGCTCCCGAACCCGACGCGATACCCGTCCCCCTGGGCGTACCCTGACAGCGTCAGCGTGTCGCCGTCCTGGAGGAACGTCCGCGTCTGGCCGCCCGGCAGCGTCAGCGGCTGGCTGCCGCGCCAGGTCAGTTCCAGCAGGCAGCCGCGCGAATCGGGCGTCGGGCCGCTCACGGTCCCGGATGCGAGCAGGTCGCCCGGCCGGAGGTTACAGCCGCCGCTGGCGTGGTGGGCGACCATCTGGGCGAGGCTCCAGTAGAGGTGGCGGAAGTTGCTCGCCGCGATCCGGTGACCGTTCAGCGTCACCTCCAGCGCGATGTCGAACGTCCCCGGGCCGGCCTGGCGCAGGTACGGCAGCGGCTCCTGCTCCTGCGTCGGGCCGGCACAGCGGAACGGCTCCAGGGCGGCGAGCGGCACGATCCACGGCGAGATCGACGTGGCGAAGTTCTTGCCGAGGAACGGCCCGAGCGGGACGTACTCCCACGCCTGGATGTCGCGGGCGCTCCAGTCGTTGAGCAGCACCAGGCCGAAGACGTGGTCTTCCGCCTCCCCGATCGGGATCGGCGTCCCGAGTTCATTGCCGGGCCCGATCACCGCGGCGACCTCCAGCTCGAAGTCGAGCGACCGCGTCGGCCCGAACGTCGGCTGCTCGGCGTTCGCCGGCTTGGCCTGCCCTTGCGGCCGGCGGATCGGCGTCCCGCTCACGACGACCGAGCTGGCCCGGCCATGGTAGCCGACCGGCAGGTGGAGCCAGTTCGGGTTGAGGGCGTTCTCGGCCCCGCGGAGCATGGTGCCGACGTTGGTGGCGTGCTCGCGTGAGGCGTAGAAGTCGGTGTAGTCGCCGACCTCGCACGGCATCACCATCCGCACGTCGCGCCGCGGCAGGAGCACCTTCGCCAGCGTCTCGGCGTCGTCGCGCAGGGTCGGCTCGTCGGCCGAGAGCAGCGTCTGGACGCGCGACCGGACGAGATCCCACACGACCTTGCCGGCCCCCAGGAAGGCGTTGAGCGTGCCGCGCTGGAAGAGGTGGAACCACTGGCCGAGCAGGCCGACTTCCTCCGCGACGGTCAGGTCGAGGACGTGGTCGCCGATCGCGACGCCGGCGTGGGGCGTCACTTCGCCAAACCGTTCGAACATGCCGAGCGGCAGGTTCTGGATCGGGAAGTGCGAGTCGGCCGGCACCGGGACGAACGAGCGCATCACGAGCCACCTCCGGTCGGGGCGAGCCAGCCGATCTCGCGCAGGTCGTCGCGCGGCTCGTCGAAGCTGCACGACCCGAACGACAGCACCCGCTCGCGGCGCATTGTCGCGACGGCGTCGAGATCCCAGGAATGGTGCCGCCAGGCGACGCCACGGTCGGAGAGATGGAACGCCCCCGGGTCGCGTTCGAGCAGGATCGCGACGAGGTCGTCCGTCGCGTGCGGGGCCGTCGCGTGCAGGCCGGCGACGAACAGGTTGACGAAGCCGTGCATCCACGTCTGGAGGGCGTCGTCCCAGCGGCGGATCGGGTGGTGCAGGCCGGCCGTCGCCTTGAGCGGCACGCCGGCGATCGCCGCGGCCCGCACCACGTCGGCGACGAGGCGCGGCTCCGGGAACGCGGCCGCCTCCAGGCCGCCGCAGCGGAGCTTGATGCCCGAGCCGGGCCAATGACCCAGGGCCGTCAGCGTCGCGCGGACCCGGTCGAGGAAGCCCTCCCCGGCCGGCACCTCGACGAAGACGCCGTCGCCGGGACGTTGGAACGCATCGAGGCAGCGGGCGACCCCGTCCGGCGTCGCGAACGCCTCGGCCGGCAGCCGCGTCTCGAACGCCGAGACGCCCAGCGGCGTCTTCTCGACCGCAGCCAGATCCTCGGCCAGGCCGGCGAGCCAGGCGTCGAGCCCGTCGCCGCCGCGGCCGAGCGCCGAGACGCCCCACGCCGCCAGCGGCGACGGCAGGAGCTTCTCCAGTTCCGCCAGGCGGGCCGCCGGGCAGATGAACTTGCCGAGCAGCCAGGCGTCCGCCTCGCCGGCGTAGCGGACGTAGTTCTCCACGGCCGGCTCCAGCGGCAGCTTCGCCGGCGGGAACAGACCGGCGTAGTCGATGCAGCCGGCGAGCAGGGCCCGCGGTGCCCGCGTCATGGCGTCTCCTTCGGCCGGGCGACAATCCGTATCGTCAGGATAGCGACAACCCGCTCTCCCTGGGAGGGACCACCCATGACCCGCGGCCTCCTCGTCCTCGGCCTGCTCGCCGCGCCGGCCCTGCACGCCGCCGACAAGCCGAACGTCGTCCTCATCATCACCGACGACCAGGGCATCGGCGACCTGAGCCTGCACGGGAACCCGATCCTCAAGACGCCCCACCTCGACAAGATCGCCGAGACGGGCGTCCGCTTCTCGCGCTTCTACGTCGCCCCGGTATGCGCCCCGACGCGGGCGAGCCTGCTCACCGGCCGGTACTACTACCGGACCGGCGTCGTCGATACGTTCGTCGGCCGGGCGCTCATGCACCCCGACGAGGTGACCATCGCCGAGGCCCTGGCGAAGGCCGGCTACAGGACCGGCCAGTTCGGCAAGTGGCACCTCGGCGACAACTACCCACTCCGGCCGCAGGACCAGGGCTTCGCCGAGTCGCTCATGCTCCGCGGCGGCGGCCTCGGCCAGCCGTCCGACCCGCCCGGCGGCAGCAGCTACTTCGACCCGCACCTGGAGCACAACGGCAAGGCCGTCCAGCCGAAGGGCTACGTCACCGACGTGATTACCGACGCGGCGCTCGACTTCATCGACAAGGCCGGCAAGGAGCCGTTCTTCGTCTACCTGGCCTACAACGCCCCGCACGGCCCGCTCGAAGTCCCCGCCGACTACCACGCGATGTACAAGGGCAAGGACCTCGGCCCGGACAGCTTCCCGAAGGGGGGCTACCCGTGGAAGCTCGACCAGCCCGACGGCATGGCGAAGCTCTACGGCATGGTCAAGAACATCGACGACAACGTCGGCCGGCTCCTCGCCCGCCTCGAACAGCGCCAGCTGCGCGAGAACACGATCGTCGTCTTCCTGACGGACAACGGCCCGCAGCAGGAGCGCTACCGGATGGGCCTGCGCGGCCTGAAGGCCAGCGTCTTCGAGGGCGGCGTCCGCGTGCCGTTCTTCGTGTCGTGGCCGGGCGGCCTCAAGGCGGGTCGCGTCGTCTCGACGCCGGCGGCGCACATCGACGTGCTGCCGACGCTGCTCGAGCTGTGCGGCACCGAGCGCGGCCCGGGCCGGCCGCTCGACGGTAAGAGCCTCGTCCCGCTGCTGAAAGAAGATGCTCCGAAGTGGGACGACCGGACGCTCTACGTCCAGTGGCACCGCGGCGAGGTGCCCGAACTCGGCCGGGCGTTCGCCGCGATCGGGCCGCGCTGGAAGCTGGTCCAGCCGGCCGGCGTCCAGCCGAACGCGACGTGGAAGAACGCCCCGCTCCAGTTGTTCGACCTTCTCCCGGACCCGTACGAACAGAAGGACGTCGCGAAGGACAACGCCGACGTCGTCGCCGCGATGAAGAAGGGCTACGACGCCTGGTTCGCGTCGGTCGCGAAGGAGCGCGAGTTCCTGCCGCCGCGGATCGTCCTCGGCACCGACCACGAGCCGGTCACGACGCTGACGCGGCAGGACTGGCGCGGCCCGAACGCCGCCTGGACGCCGACGAGCAACGGCCACTGGGAGACGGAGGTTGCCCAGGCCGGCAAGTACCGCGTCCGGGTGTGGTTCGCCCCGGTCAAAGGGCCATCGACGGTGACGTTCAAGTTCGGTGACAGGACGGTGTCGCGCGACGTGGCGGCCGAGGCGAAGGAGCTGACCCTGTCCGGCGTCGAACTGCCGGCCGGGCCGGGGCGGGTGCTGGTCGAGGTGAAGACCGGCGACGCGGTCGCCGGGCCGTCGCATGTCGAGTTGAAGAGGGAGTGACCGTCCTCGCTCCGGAGCCCGCAGCGCAAGCAAGGGCCTTCGGTCCAAAGACCCTTGCTTGCGCTGCGGGCTCCGGTCGGGTTCGCGGCCGACTCACCCCGGCTGGAACCCCGGCGGCAGTGGCGGCTTGTTGCCGAAGCCGCCGCGGCCGCCTCGGCCGGCCGGGACGAGGCCGTCGAGCGGCTCTCCGAGCAGGTTCTTCAGCAGCGTCTGTTGCTTCGGGTTCAGCACGGCGAGCATCCGCTCGCGCTGCGCCTTCTCCAGGTCGATCGGCTCGGCCGGCGTGTCCAGCGCGAAGCGCGGCACGATCGCCGGGCGGTTGCGCAACCGGGTGAGTTGGCCGAACTCCTCGCGGAGGGCGATGAGCTTCGCCACCTGGCCGTCCTCCAGGGCGACCTCCTTACGGACCCCGTCGCCGGTCAGGAAGACCGCCAGACCGACGACGGCCGAGTCCTGCTGCCGCAGCAGCTGGTCGAACCGGGTCGCCTGCTCCGGGGTGAGCAGCGCCCGGGCGGCCGTCCCGGCCGCAGCGATCTTCCCCTTCGTCGCCTCGTCCGGTGGGCGGGCCAGGGCCTCCTTGCGCAGGTCGGCCTGGATCTGGGCGACCTGCTTGACCTGCTCCGGCCGCAACTTCAACTCGCGCGCGACGGCGTCCCGGCTGAGGAGGTTCGCCTCCGTCGAACTACCCGGGAAGCCGCCGACCGGCTCGATCCGGCCGGCGAACGGCTCGCCGGCCATCTCCTTCCACGTCGCCAGCTGTTCGGACGTTAGCACCGCCACGAGCTTCTCGCCGAGGTCGATCTTTTCCTTCTGCCCGGGGGTCAGCTTGAGCGGCCCGGCGATTTCGGCGTAGGTGTACGACGGCGGCAAGAACAGCATCCAGCCGCCGGTCGGCTCGGCGATCTGTTGCAAGGCGATCTGCCGTAGGCGGCGCGCCGCCGGGCCGAGGGTTTTCTCGAGGTTGGCCGGGAGGGCTTCCAGCGACTTGGCAGTCCAGGCGTCGCGAACCCGTTTGGCCTGCTCGGGCGTGACCTTCAGCTCCTTCCGCACGGACTCCTGATCGAGCAGGAGGACCGCCGCCGAGGAGACGAAGCTTAGCAGCGCCGCGGAGCCCGGGCCTTGCCCCGGGCCGGGGAACGTCCGCCGCACCGGCCCGGCGAACGGCTCGCCGAGCAGGTCGGGGAGCTTTTGCTTCTGCGCCGCCGTCAGCAGGCCGGCCAGGTTGGCGGTCGTGTCCTGGTCGAGCTGCTTGACCGTCGCCTCGACCTCGGCGAACGGCTTGCCGCTGGTCAGCAGTCGGGCCTCCTCCTCCGCGAAGGCATTCGCCACCTGTCGGGCGGCGTCGCGTTGCTTGTCGTCCAGGCCGAGTTCCGGGCCGAGCCGGCTCCGCGTCAGGAGCAGGGCGGCGGCGGTCGGGTCGGTCGCCACCGCCAGGTCGGGGGCGCGGCACTCGATCTGCCGCAGCCGCCGCAGCTGGGCCGGCTCCAGCGCGGCGGCGACGGCCGCCTCGACCTCCTTCGCCTTCGCGGCGCGGGCGGCGTTGGCATTGGCCGGTGCCAGTTCGGAGTACTCGCGTGCGAACCCCGCCCATGCCGCCCGCTGGGCGTCGAGCTTCTTGTTCTGCTCCGGCGTCGTCTTCAGCTCGGTCCGGACGGACGCCTGCAACGCCAGGTCGAGCAGGATCGGGAATTCGGGGATAAAGCCGCTCGACAGCCGCGGCTGGCCGCCGAACGACGGGGCGACGGTCGGCTTGAACTCCGCCCCGACGAGCTTCTCCCACTTCGGGTACTGCTCGGTGGTCAGGGCCGACTTGACGACGTCCGGGCCGCCGACCGGCCCGACCGGCTGCGTGTCGCCGAGCGCCTCGCGGACCTCGGCCAGGCGGAGGACGCTCACCGGGCTCTGGCGGGCGTACTGTTGCAGGGTGATCTCCCGCAGCCGGCCGCGCTGCTTCTCCTCGAGAAGGTCGGCGAGGGCCTTTTCGGCCTGCTGGGACAGGTCCTTCGCCTTGTCCTTCAACTCGCTCGGACGCAGTTCGGCGTAGCGCTTGAACCACAGGGCCTGGTAAGCGGTCAGGGCGCGGGCCTTGTCGGGGGACAGGCCGAGTTCGCGCTGGACGTCGGGGCTCTCGACGAAGAGCAGCCCGAGCGTCGGCAGACTGAACGTGAACGTCTCCCGGCCGGGGAACGGCCCGGGCTGGCCGGGGCTCGACGGCGGCAGGCAACTCGCCAGCACCAGGCCGGCCAGCAGAAGCGGTAGGCGTCGCATGGGCATCCTCCGGATGCGGGGCGCGGAACCGCCCGGAAGTTACCGCGCCGCCGGGGCGGCCGCAAGGACGTGCCGTGTGGTAGAATCTGGGTAGGTGCCGCTCGCCGAGCGGCACCGGGCCGGTGTCCCCTGGCGGCGCAACCCGGGAGCGTGAGCCGGCACCCTGTGCGAGCCAGTCCGCCTCGGCGAGGCGGACCTACCCGGAGCCGCGATGCCCGGCATGTTGACCGACGGACCGACGATGTACCAGACGCTGTCGGGCATGCTCGCCCCGGCGCTGTTCATGACCGCGACCGGGTCGCTCCTCATCACCGCGAACAACCGCCTCGCCCGGGCGATCGACCGGCTGCGCGGCCTCCTCGGCCAGATCGACCGGCTCGACCAGGGCCGCGACGACGCCGACTTCCCCGCGGACCGCATCGCCAAGATGCGAAGCGACATCCTCCGCATGCAGCGCCGGGCGGCCCTCCTCCTCCGGGCGATCACCTGGCTCTACCTCGCCTTCGGGTCGTTCGTCGCCACGAGCCTCATGCTCGCCGTCGACGCCTGGACGCAGTACTCCTTCTCGGCCGTCCCGACCGGGACCGCCGTCGTCGGCGTCGTCTTGCTGCTCGGCGCGTGCCTGCACCTGTTCATCGAGGCGCTCAACGGCGTCGCCGTCCTCGCGGCGGACGTCGCCTTCCACGACGGCCTGTCCGAGAAACGTCGGAACGATCGTCAGGCCGAGACTTTGCCGAAGGTGGCGGAACGTCCTTGACGATGACGGGGCGGTTCGGTTTGCTTGAGGTGGGGTTCACATCGCGGCGCACCACCGCCGCGGCGTCGGTGAGGGGAGAAGCCGTGGCGATCACGATCCACTGCGACTGTGGCGCGAAGCTCCAGGTCAAAGACGAATACGCCGGCCAGGAAGGCCGCTGCCCGAAGTGCGGCAACACGATCAAGATCCCGCACCCGGCCCGCCCGGTCGAGGACGACGAGCCGGCCTCCCCGACGTACCAGGTCGTCGAGGAGGCGGAGGAAACCCCGCGGCGAAAGAAGGAGCCGGAGCGCGAGTTCGACGTCGAAGTCGGCGGCAAGGGCGGCGACGCCCGCCGCGACCGTCGCGAGCGCGGCGGCGACCCGGACCAGGGCGACGTCACCGACCACGGCGGCGAGCCGATCCCGTCGTGGATGGACTTCTTCGAGGACCCGCCGGAGAAGATCGGCCCGGTCATGAGCGCCTGCTCCGACCTGCGCAAGGGCCAGGAGCCGTGGTCGGCCGGGGCCCGCGCCGGCGTGACGCTCTTCGTCGGGGCGATCGGCATGGTGATCGGCCTGATGATCACCCTCGGCTTCGGCATCCGCGAGGCGTTCTGGGCCGCGTTCTGGCCGATCCTCCTGACGGTCATCCTCGCCGCGATCGCCTTCCTCTGCACCGGCTTCGCCCACACCGTCACCTACGTCGGCCGACTCGGCGTCGCCCGCTACGGCTGCACCGGCAACCGCGACAACGTCTCGTCGAAGGAGAGCTTCCTCTTCGCCGACGCGATCGACCTGCGGACGAAGACGGTCCTGCACTACACCAACGGGGCGTACCAGCACACGAACTACACCTACACCTGGAACGACATCAACGGCAACACGCGCTTCACGATCACCGGCCAGCACAACAGCGAGGCCGGCAACCCGCCGACGCACCACGCGTTCCACTTCGCCCGGGCCAGCGAGATCGCCTGGACGCTGTTCCTGCTCGAGGACGCCTACAACAAGGTGCGCTCGAACGGCTCGATCCAGTTCAACCTGGCGGGCGGCGACTGGATCAAGGTGTTCGACGACGGCCTGAAGATCAAGGTCGGCGGCGTCAAGGAGGAGTGGTCGATCAAGGAGATCCGCTCCGTGACGGTCAACGCCGGCACGGTCGAGATCCGCCACCGCGAGGCCCAGGAGGGCTGGTTCAGCTCGTCCGGCGTCGTCAAGTTCCAGTACGACCAGCTCGCCAACGCCCAGCTCTTCTTCCACGTCCTGGAGAAGATCGGGATTTCGATCAACGGGTGAGCCCAGGCCCCGGGCGTGGCAACGCCCGGGCTTGGTGGGGTCAATCCGATTGGGGTTCTTCCTCGGCGTCTTCGCGGCGGCGCGTCGCGTCCTTGTCCATGCCGTTGAGCGTGGAGGAGCTGTTCGCGCCGTAGTCGAAGTCATCGACGTGGGCGGCGTCCTCGGGGCTTTCGGCCAGCTGGCGCTTCAGGTGGTTGCGCAGCTTCCGGTTGCCGGCCTTCTTCACGTCGCGCTTCAGCTTGCGCTGGCGGCGTTTGTCCTGGTCCATGACGCGTCTCCAACAGGGGCCGGGCCGCTTCGAGACGGGCCCGGATCAGGAACGCCTCGACCCGGGCCGTGTCCGGCTGGTCCGGTAGCGGGCTTTCCCGCGCGGCGTCGGCCAGGTCGCGCTCCAGGACGGTCGCCCGGGCCAGGATGCGCTTCAGGTCCCACGCCCCGGAGCGGACGTCCATCAGCTCGGCGCGATGCTCGCCGACGTCGATCAGCACCTCGCCGGTCCGCAGGACGTGCGCCCCGGCGTAGAGGAGCCGGAGCAGGTGCATGCCGTGCTTCGGCTTCAACTCGCCATCGACGCGCATCCGCCGGCCGAGCAGCTCGCGCTGCGACTTGACGTAGCCGCCGTAGGTCGCCTCCACCTTCTTCGACAGGAACGCCCCGCGTAAGGTTCGCAGCTCCTCGCCCAGCGGCGTCGCCTCGACGACCGGCGACCAGAGGACTTCGAGGATGTTCGGGTTGTTGTTCAGGGCGAGGCGGAGGAACTTGCCCAGCTCCCAGTGGACCTCCTCGGTCGTCTCGTACTTGAACTCGAGTTGCTCCGGTGCGCCGAGGAGCGACCAATCCAGGTCGGCCGGCGGCAAGTAGACGCCGCGGAAGTCGTAGTCGGACTCGTCGGTGTGCGTGCCGTAGCTGCGCGAGCCGGCCTGCACGCGAAGGAGGACGTGCCGGCGGAGCGTCTCGGGGTCGCGGGCGGGCGGCGTCATCGGCGCAGGTCCAGCTCGGCGGCGGTGCCCTCGGCCAGGGAGCGGAACAGGCGGTCGAGCTTGTCGGCCGGCGACGGTTCGCCGGCCAGCTCCGCCCCGGGCGGGCTGCCCCAGACGATTGTCCGCCCCCAGGCGGTCTGGAGCAAGACGCCGCGGTGGTCGTCGCGGATTTTTTCGATCCGCAGCCGGTCCTGGTGGAGGGCGAGCCCGGCGGCGACGGCGGCGGCGGCGGTGAGGCGCGGGTCGGGCCAGACCGCCCCCGGCCGGGTCGGCGGCACCTCGACCTTGCCGGCGTAGTGGGGCAGGTCTTGCCGGGTCGCCCGCTCCGGCAGCAAGACGGCCCGGCCGTCGATGGCGCGATGCCGGCCGTCGAGCGGCACGGCCAGGGCGCCGACGCGAAGTGCCAACTCGATCCGCAGTCCATCCGGGGTCGGCGTGATCCGCTCGACGCGCTCGACCCACGGGCTGGCGGCGAACGCCTCGACGAGGCGCGGCGGCAGGTCCGGGTCGTTCCGGTCGAGCCGGTCGGGCAGGTTGGCGTACGCCTGCACGTCGGCGAGGAAGTCGCGGCGCGAAAGGCCGGGCGGCGACGGGCAGTCGAGGTCGGCGAACGCGACAGGGAGCGGCCCGCTCCGCGGCCGGAGGGCCGACTGGAGGGTCTGGAGTCCGATCAGGCCGAAGAGGACGACGAGAAAGGGGATGAGGATCGGGAGGAGAAAATGGGTCAAAACCCGGCCGGCCAGGCGGGCGACGCCGGCCCGGAGGCGCTCGTCCCAGGACGGCCGTGAGGCCGGCTCGGCCACGGCCGCTTTGCGCTTGCCGGCCATCCGGGCCTCCCGATCTAGGCACCAAAACACCGCCGGCAAGCCGGCGGCTATATGGGTCTTACCAGACCGTCAGCTCGCGTTCCAGTTCAACGTGGTACTTCTCGCGCACCTTGGCGACGACGAGGTCCATCAAACGCAGCACATCCCGACTCGTCGCACCCGGATGGACGACGATGTAGTTCGCGTCGCGGTCGCTGACCTCCGCCCCGCCGACGCGCGTCCGGACGAGGCCGGCGTCGGCGATCAGGGCGGTCGCGCTGAGGCCGCGCGGGTTCTTGAACACCCGCCCGGCGGCCTGGTAGCCGAGCGGCTGGCCGGCCTTGCGCGTGATCCACGCCTTGCGCATCCGCTTGACGATCGCGTCGGCGGCGTCGCGGTCCAGGGCGAACGTCGCGCTCAACAGGACCGGGTCGTCGAGGTTGCTGTCGTGCTCGCGGAAGCGCAGCTCGGCCCGCTCGCGCACCTGGACCGTCCCGGCGGTGTCCATCACCTCGACCTGGCGGACGAACTGGCCGATGTCGCCGGCCCGGTCGCCGGCGTTGATGCGCAGCGCCCCGCCGACGGTGCCCGGGATGCCGACCAGCGTCTCGACCCCGGCCAGGCCGTGCCGGGCCGCCGCCGAGATGAGGGCCGACACGCTCGCCCCGGTCGCGGCGCGGACGAGGTTGCCCTCAACCTCGACGCACGTGAACGGCGGCTCGCTCAGGCGGAGGACCGCCCCGGAGACGCCCTCGTCGCGGATAAGGAGGTTGCAGCCGCCGCCGAGGACGCGGAGCGGGACCTTGTCGCGCGAGCACTCGCGGACGACGCCGGCCAGCTCGTCGCGCGTGCGCGGCTGGACGAGCATCTCGGCCGGGCCGCCCAGGCGCAGCTGCGTGTACGGCGCGAGCGGCTCGTTGCGGCGGACGATCTCCTCGAACGATCCCAGCGGCGGCATGGCGGCTCTCCTCCCGAGGGCCATTATAGCTGGTACAATAGGAGTGTCTTGAGGGAGTCGGCATGTACCGGGTGACGCGCGAGTTGACGTTCTGCTACGGCCACCGCCTCGTCGGCCATGGCGGCAAGTGCAAGTACCTGCACGGCCACAACGCCCGGGTGCTCGTCACCCTGGAGGCGGCGCGCCTCGACGGCCAGGGCATGGTCGTCGATTTCGGCACGCTCAAGCAGGTCGTCGGCGGCTGGCTCGACGAACGGCTCGACCACCGCCTCATCCTCCAGGCGAGCGACCCGCTCGTGCCGACCCTTCGGGCGGCGGGCGAGTCGTTCGTCACGATCGAAGAGCCGCCGACGGCCGAGGTGCTCGCCCGGATGATCTTCGACTTTGTCGCCGGGCAGGGCTTCCCGGTCGTCGAGGTGACGCTCTGGGAGACGGACGCCTGCCAGGCGACGTATCGGCGGTAAGGACCGCCCGGCTCATTTCCCGTCGATCTGTTCCAGCGCCCGGTCGGCGGCCATCCGCACCGCGGCGCTGGCGTCCTCCTTCAGCTTCTTCAGGTCCGTGACGGCCGGCTTCGCCGCCGGGCCGACCTGCCCCAGCACGTACGCCGCCGCCCGGCGGACGTTCTCGTCCGGCGATGCCAGCGCCTGCCGCAGGACCGGCACGACGGCGTCGGCCTCCTTCTCGTCGATGGCGACCAGCGACCCGGCCGCGCTGAGGCGCACCTCGGCCTCGTCGTCCTTGAGCGCGAGCCGCAGCGCCGGCAGGGCCGACTTCGCGTCCGGGCCGAGCCGGGCGAGCGTGGCGCAGGTGGCGATGCGCACCTTGCGGTCCTTGTCGGCCAGCGCGCCGCCGAGGACCGGCACCGCCGCCGGGACGGTCGGGGCGAGTTGCTCCAGGGCGTAGACCGTGGTGAGGCGGATGCCGCCGTCGTCGTCCTTGAGGGCCAGGGCCAGGACGGGCAGCGTCTCCGGGCTCTTCGGCGCGACGCGGACCAGGGCCTGGGCGGCGAAGGCGCGCACGTCGCGGCTCGAATCCTGGAGGACCGCCTTGAGGGCCGGCACCGCGTCGGCGGCGTCGGGGCCGATCTGGCCGAGGCAGAGGGCGGCCTGTCGGCGGCGCGTCGGCCGGTCGTCCTTGAGCGATTCGACCAGGGCCGGCACGGCCGTCTTGCCGAGGCGGGCGAGGGTGCCGGAGCCGATCTGGCGGATCTGCTCGTCGGCGTCGTCGAGCAGGGCGAGGAGCGGCTTGACGGCGTGGCCGTCCTTCGGGGTGAGCTTGCCGAGTTCGCGCTGGGCGACCTGGCGGACGCCGATGTCGCGGTCGCGCAACTGGGCGAGGAGTTGTTCGACGGCCTGGACGTCCTGCGCGAACGCCGACGCGGGCCAGAGCAAGACGACGGCGAACAGGACGCGCATGGCGGGACTCCGCGGCGGGGATGATCCTACATCCTTTACTACACTCCCGTCAGTGTAGTACCCTCAGTCGTTCCCCTGCGAGATGCGACGCATGGAATGGTGGCTACTCCTCATCGTGTTGCTGGCCCTGGTCCTCGCCGTCGTGCTCCTGGTCCGGACGACCAGGAACTGGCTGCGGGGCGTCCTTGGGCTGTTGATCTTGTTCCTTGGGGTGGTCCTCACCGGAACGAGCGGAGGCATCAGCTACTTCTCACCGTACTCCCTCGAAGTCCGGTCGCAAGAAGAGTTCACCATCTTCTCGGGCGAGATCCCGCTGTACCGTTCGAGTCCGACGTACCGAACGCCCGAATTGATGGAGTTCCTGGTCAAGGAGGGGTTCGCTCAGCCGGTGGAGCCGGAACGGCAACGCTGGCTGCTGTTCTATCACTCCAACGGGGCCTGGAAAGATGGGGGGACACCGCTCGAGTATCTGATGTCCAGGCAGCGTCACGACCTCATCGAATGGTCCCTGGCCGATCGCGAACGGGCGGCCCTGTACTGGTCGGAAGGCTTCCGCCTCCTGCGATCCGAACTCAAAGCCGACGTGGTCGCCGGAGGCTTGTTGCTGTCGATCGGCTGGCACTGCGAGACGATCGAGGAACTCCGCGAGAAGATCGCCGCCGCGAGGGAAGAGGGGACGAGCCTATACGGCAAGGCGAAGTTTGACTGACGGCCGTACGTTTTTCTTCGTCCCGGCGTAGACGACCAGGAGACACCCACTTCGCTCCCAGGAAAGGACCACCCGATGCCCCCCGCCCCGCCGTTCGTCCAGTCCGTCGATCCGCGCGTCCTCGCGTTCGAGGTGCCGGCGGTCGGCTTCCGCCTCCGACACGACCTGGAGCGGCTCCACGCCGTCCGGTCCGTCGGCGCGACGGAGGCCGTCGCGTTCTACGCCGCCCGCATCTGGGAGGCGATGACGCGCCAGGAGCTGCGCGACTTCGGCTACGAGCCGGCCGAGTCGATGCGCGCCAACCAGGACCTCCTCGTCCAATGCTGCAATATCCCCGACAGCCTCGACAGCTGGCTCAAAGCCTTGCGCCGCCTCGGCAACGACGCCCGCCACGTCCAGGTGCCGCTCACCTCCCATGACGGCGAGCTGGCCTTTGCCATCGCCTTACGCTGGCTGGAGTGGTACTTCTGCCGCTACCCGCGCAAGGAGGACCGCGTCCCGTCGCTGCTGATCCATAACCAGCCGCTCGACGGCCTGCTCAGCCCCGACCTCGCCGCCCTGCTCAACCGCCTCGACCAGGCCGGCGACGTGGATGACGCCTTCCTCCAGGCCCTGCGGCTCGACCGGCCCGACAGCCTCGTCCTCGTCTCGCCGGTGCTGCCGGCCGTCCTGGCGGAGGCCCTGATCGGCCGCGGCCGACTCGACGAGGCCCGCCGCGTCCTCGACGCCGCCCAGGCGAAGTTCCCCAGCGCCCTGCGCCTGGACCAACTCCGCGGACTGTACCTCAGCCGGCTCGGCCGCAAGAGCAAGGACGCCGCCGCGCTGGAGAAGGCCCGCAAGACGCTCGAACGGCTCCGCGGCGTCGATTCGGCCGCCGAGGAGGAGACGCTCGGCATCCTGGGCGGCGTGCTGAAGGCCCAGGCCGACCTGGTCGGCGACGCGGCCCTGCTGCGGCAGAGCCACCAGACGTACCGCCGCGGCTGGGACCGGTCGCTGGGCCAGAACAACTACCTGGGCGTCAACGCCGCGACGACGGCCCTCCTGCTCGACGACCGCGACACCGCCGCCGAGATCGCCGGCAGGGTGCGGGCCAACCTGGAGGGGGTGTTCGCCAAGATGGCCGCCGCTCCGGGCGGACCGGTCGCCGTGTCGTTCTGGGACCAGGTCACCCTCGGCGAGGTGCTCCTGCTCGCCGGCGACCACGCCGCGGCGAAGCACTGGTACCAGAAGGCGTTCCGTGAGCATCCGGCCAACACCGACGAGATCCGCGTCGCCCGTGACCAGGCTCGACGAATCCTGGAGCGTCGCGGCGAGAGCGACCGGGCCGCCGACGTCCTCGGGGAGTGACCCGCCGTTCCGGATATGAGGAACCGCCGTGCCCACCCGCCCCGGCCGCGAACGAGCGGTCGCCGCCAGTGCTTGCTGGCCCTTCATCAGACGTAAACCAATAACTGCAAGCCACTTCCGGATGATCAGTCGGCCGTTCCAGACGTGCCGTCATCTCTTGGCACGGGACCTGCTTTATGAGGGCAGGAACGGTCGGGCGTGGCCCGGCCAGCATAGAACTGGCCTCCCGTCCACGGCGCGGCGAAGCCCGGCGCGGCGTGCAGCGGGTCAGATAAAGGAACACGAACCATGCGAATGCTTGGGATCATCCTGGTGATCGTCGGCGTGATTTGCCTCGCGGTGCCCAGCATCACGTTCTGGACCCAGGAGCGGGCCGTCGATGCCGGCTTCATCCAGATCGACGTGCAGAAGCCGCACACGATCATCCTCAACCCGGTCGTCGGCGTCGTGTCGCTGATCGCCGGGGCCGCCCTGATGCTCATGGGCGGCCGCAAGGAATCCTTGTGAAGCGCGCTGGACGACGGGCCGTGACGCTTGTGGCGTCACGGCCCGTTCTTCATTTCCGCCGGCAGTAGGCCGTCGATCAGGCCGAGCTGGCCCGTCTCCTGCAACTTCCGCAGCACCTTCGACCGTTCGTCCAGCCAGAGCTGCTCCAGGTACTTCGGGTTCTTCTGGATCGCCTCGACCAGCACCGCGACGCGGCCGGCGAAGCGCTCGGCGTTACGCCGGGCCAGCTCCTCCTGCGTGTAGGCGTACCCCTCGGCGGCGCGTTCGACGCGCTGCGCCTCGGCGTGGGCGGCTTCGCGGCGGGAGAACTGGTCCTGCTTCTCGCGCGACTCCTTCGTCCGGATGCCGGCCTGGGCGCGCGACACCGCGTCGAACGCCTGCTTGACCTGGTCCGGCGGCGCGAGATGCACCACGCGCACATCGACGACCTGAACCCCGAGCGAACACGGCCCGAGCCGGTCCTGGAGTGTCCGCACAAGATCGCCGGGTAGTTGCACCTTGCCGTCGAGGAGCACGTCGTCGACTCGTCGACCGGCGACCCATTCCGCCAGGCCGGCCTCGGCCAGCCGGCCGAGCACCGCCTCGACGCGGTCCTTCGCCAGGACGTAGTCCTCCAGGCCCTCCTCCGGCACGCGGTACGACACGACGACGCGCACATCGACGAGGTTGTGGTCGCCGGTGAGGAGCTGCCCCGGCGGGTTGGCCGACTCGCCGCGGCGGACGGCCGCCTCCTGGGCCTCCTCGCTGTTGACGGCCGGGTCGAACCCGACGGCGAGCGTCTGGATCCGGCCGACCGGGACGCGATCGACCTGGTCGATGCCCCACGGCCAGCCGACGTGGAGGCCCTCGGCCGGCTTGTGCTCGACGAACGCCCCGAAGCGGCGGATGACCGCTCGCTCGCCGGGCCGTACCTCGACGACGCCGGTCAGCAGCCAGCCGACCAGGACCAGGCCGAGCGCCAGGAAGACGAGACGCCGCATGGTCACTGCCCACCCTTCTTCATCGGCTCCGGCAGGGTCGGCGGGTCGGTCAGCGTGCGGAAGCGCTTCGTGGACAGCAGCAGGACCGTCTTGCCGGTGGCGAGGAGGCGCTGGAGGTCCTCCAGTTCCTTGAGGAAGGCGTAGAACTCCGGCCGGGTCATCTGGGTCTCGTTGAGGATGCGGTCGGCGGCGGCGTCGGCCTTGCCGCGGGCCTCGATCGCCCGGCCCTCGGCGTCGGCCTTCATCTTGCCGACCTCCAGCTCGGTCGCGCTGCGGATGCCGGCGGCGAGGCGTTCGCCGCGGCTCTCGTACTCGGCGGCCTTGCGGTCGCGCTCGCTGATGATGCGCTCGAAGATCGCCGGCCGGACCGACGACGGGTGGTTCGACCGCCGCAGGCGGATGTCGACGATCTCGATGCCGTAGTCGCTCCGGGCCCGGTCGCGGAAGCCGGGGCCGCCGGCCGACGGCTGGTCGAGCAGCTGCTGGCGGAGGCGGTCGCGTTCGCGATCGACCCGGCCGGGCTCGGTGCTGATGAGGTCGGCCAGCTCCATCCGGCCAATCGCCGCCCCGAGCTCATTGTTGATGTCGCGGTCGAGGAGGGCCTGTGCCCCGGCGACGGTGCCGACCTTGCGGATGAAGCGGTCGACGTCCTCGCGGGTGGCGATGCGCCAGCAGACGAACGAATCGAGGGCGATGGTCTGGTCGGTGCCGCCGCGTTCGCGGTCGCGGGTGAGGAGTTCCGCGCCGGGCAGGTCGAGGTACTGGAGTCGGCGGTCGATGCGCTGGACGCTCTCGATCGGCCAGGGCCATTTCCAGTGAAGGCCGGCGTCGTTCGGATCGCGGCCGTCGTAGGTGGCGACGTGCGCGCCGAACTGGGTGCGGTAGACGAATTCGCCGGCATCGACGGCGAACAGCGACGACCGCGCCACCGCCAGGACGATGAGGACGCCGACGATCCAGAAGAGCGTTCGCATCACAGCACCCTCGCCTCACACAATCCACAAGTCGCTACACGCCTGCTCGTAGCTCTGTTCCAGGTCGAGCGGCACGGCCCGGTCCGGGCTCAGCCACAGCGGCAGCGTCGGCAGCGGCTGGCCGACCGCCAGGCCGTGCGACCACGTCTCCAGCATCGTCCGCCGGCCGCGATGCCCCCACCGGCACGACGCCGCGTACACGGCCGGCGGCGGGTCGGCGAGGGTCGGGTCGGCGTGGCCGATGAACGCCAGCAGCTCGGCGTAGAGGTTGAAATGCCGCACCGTCACCAGATCGACGACGCTGACGGCGACCTCTTGTTTGAGCAGGGCGACGCACTTGGCGACGAAGACGGCGCGGTGCTCCGGCCGGTCCTTGTTCGCCGGGCTGACCAGTTCGATGGCGGCGACGAGCTGCCGGCCGTGCGTCGCGTCGTAGATGCGGACCTCGTACTCGTAGAATTCCGGCAGGGCGGTCTCGACGGCCAGGCTCGGCTGGGCCGGAGCCCAGACCGCCGTGGCGAGATTGCCGTTGCCGCTGGAGGTGCCGCGAACCGGGGCGTCGTCCGGTTCGAACGTCCCGATGTCGATCTCGACCAGGGTCCCGAGATGGACCCGCGGCTCGGCGACGTAGCCGGCGGGGAGTTGCTTCCGCAGCTGCTGGACAATCACGGCGGGCCACTGGCCGTGGAAGCCCTCCCACGAGGAGCGGCTGCTCACCGGCGGTCGGAAGTGGTCGCGGAGCGGCATCGGTCTCCCTCGTACGCCGAGAGGGCCACCCGGTCCTTCGCTCCTGTCGCCAGTGGCGACGGGAGCGCCGAACCGACTACTCTGTCCATTCTACTGGCACGGCTCGTCGTCGGTCGAGGTCCGTGAGGTGATCTCATGAGGCGGTCGTCGCTTGCGGGATCGGGCCCCGGTCGCCTATCATCGCGGCGGGAACTTCACATCGCGGAGTGACGACCATGAGCGCGGAACGCCCCCGCCCGTCCTGGGCCGACTGGATCCCGGGAGCGCGCCTCCTCACCCCCTACGACCGCGGCGACCTCGGCAAGGACGCCGTCGCCGGGCTCGTCGTCGCGTTGGTGCTGATCCCGTCCGCGATCGCCTACGCCGACCTGGCGAAATCGACGCCGATCGCCGGCCTCTACGCCGCGATCGGCGGCATGGTCGTCTTCGCGCTGTTCACCAGCTCGCGGCACGTCATCACCGGGCCGGACGCCGCCGTGGCGATCATGGTCGGGGCGGCGATCGGCCCGCTCGCCGGCGACGACCCCGGCAAACTCGTCGCCCTGTCCGCCTGGCTGGCGCTGCTCGTTGCCGCCTTCCTCGTCCTGGCGGCCGCGCTGCGCCTGGGCGGCGTCGCCGACCTGCTCTCCGCCCCGGTCATGCTCGGCTTCATGAACGGGGCCGCCGTCGTCATCCTCGTCAGCCAGCTCGGCAAGTTCTGCGGCGTAAGCCTCCACGAGGAGAACACCCTGCTCAAGCTGATCGAGTGGGCCACCCGGCTATCGGAAACGCACGGGCCGACCCTGCTTGTCGGGCTCGGCTGCCTGGCGGTGCTCGTCGCGCTGCGCTGGCTGGCCCCGGCCGTCCCCGGGTCGATCGTCGTCTTCAGCGCCGCCCTGGTGGCCGGCCAGCTTGTCGACCTGTCGGCGCTGGGCATCCGGGTGATCGGCCCGGTCGATCGGAGCATGCCGGTGCCGGTGCCGCCGGAGCTGTCCACGGCCGACGTCGGCCAGCTCGTCGTCGCCGCCCTCGGCCTGGCGATGCTCGTCTTCCCGGAGGGCGTCCTCCTCGGCCGGGCCATGGCGAGCCGGCACGGCTACGACGTCCGACCGAACCAAGAACTCGTCGCCCTCGGCCTGGCGAACCTCGCCGCCGGGCTGCTGCGCACCTTCGCCGTCGGCGGCAGCCAGTCGCGCACGCTGCTCAACTCCGGCACCGGCGGCCGGACGCAGATGGTCAGCCTGATCGCCGCCGGGCTGGTCGTCCTGTTCGTCGTCGCCCTCGGCCCGTGGATCGCCACGCTCCCGAACGTCGCCGTCGCCGCCATCCTGATCTTCACGGCCCTCAACCTGATCGACCTCCGCGACCTCCGCCGCCTGGCCCGGATCCACCGCTCCAGCGCCCGGATCGCGCTCGTCACCTCGATCGGCGTGGTGGCCATCGGCGTCCTGCCGGGCATCCTCGTCGGGGTCGTGCTCTCGCTGCTGACCGTCCTCAGTCAGATCAGCCGGCCGCAGGACGCGCTGCTGGGCCGGGTGCCGGGCAGTGAGCGGATGCACGACGTCGGCGACGACGCGACGGCGGTGACGATCCCCGGCCTGGTCGTGTATCGGTTCTACGGCCCGCTCGTGTTCGCCAACGTCCGCTACTTCATCGACCGGCTGGAGCAGTTCATCGGGGCCGAGAAGCAGCCGGTGCGACGGGTCATCCTCGACGCCCGGTCCATCCCGGACATCGACGTGACCGCGGCGGACCAGCTGCGGGCGCTGATCGCCTCGCTGCACGAGCGCGGCATCCGGGTCGTGATCGCCGAGGCGCACCTGCCGCTGCGCGAGGCGGCCGAGCGGCTCGGCCTGACGGAAGAGGAGGCCCCGAAGTTCCTCGCCGGAAAGGTGTCGGCAGCCGTGGCGGAGTACCTGGCGGAGACGTCGGCCCCGTGACAGCCGACGGGGCGCACCGAGTCGGCCTCGGGACGCCGGGTATCGTACGGCCCGGCGGAAGGGGGCCCGGCCGGGGTCGCGCCCGGCGTCCTTACACGGAACGAGCCGCGCGCCGGCCGGCCGGCGGGAACAGAATACCGGCACGACCCCGCGAGCGAGGTGGGCCACCGACCATGCCCGACGTACGACCGCTGATCGACCACCTGCCGGCCGCCCTGCGCGACGACCTCGCCGGGCTGCCGGACGGCCGACTGCTCGACCGCTACCTGCGCCACCGCGACGAGGCGGCGTTCGAGGTGCTCCTGCGCCGCCACAAGGCCATGGTCTTCGGCGTCTGTCGCCGGCATCTGCCCCAGGCCGACGCCGAGGACGCCTTCCAGGCGACCTGGCTCGTCCTCGTCGCCAAGGCGGCCGGCCTCGTCGGCAAGGGCAGCCTCGGCGGCTGGCTCCACGGCGTCGCCCGCAACACCGCCCGCAAGGCACGCGTCGTCGCCGAGCGTCGGACGGCGCGGGAACGCAAAGCCGCGACGCCGACGCCGGCCGACGGCGACCCGGTCGAGCGGTCCGAGGCGCTCGCCCTGCTCGACGACGAGCTGGCCCGCCTGCCGGACGCCCTCCGCGAGGCGGTCGTCCTGTGCGAGATCCAGGGCGTGCCGGTCCGCGAGGCGGCGGCCGTCCTCGGCGTCCCGGTCGGGACGCTGTCCGGCCGGCTGACGACGGCCCGGCGGCGGCTGGCGGACCGCCTCGCGGCGCGCGGCCTCGACGCCCCGGCCGTCCTGTCGACGGCGGCCCCGGCGGCGGTGCCGGCGGTGGACCTGGCGTATGGAGCAACGGCGGAAACGGTCGCCCGGGAGGTGTTGGCGATGATGCTCTGGACGCAGCGGATCAAGGTCGGCCTGCTCGCCCTGGCGGCCCTCGTCGCCGTCGGCGGCGTCGCGGTCGGGGTGACGTTCGCCCTCTCGAACGCGCCGGCCGAGCCGGCGCCGGCCGTCGCCGCGCAGGAGGAGCCGATGCCCGCCGTCGAGGAGAAGCCGGAATTCCCCGACGCGAAGCTCGACGTCAAGGCCGACGCCGTCCACCCGGCCGGGGTGCCGATCGTCCTCGACGTGAAGCTCACCAACCTCGGCTTGAAGCCGCTCGGCTACTGGTGCGGCGGCCCAGGGCAGTACCCCGGCTTCAATCACACCGTCGTCACGGTCACCGACACCGACGGCAAGTCGCGCCGGGAGCCGCTGTCGAACGGCCAGTACATCGAGGGCTCGGGCATGGGCCGGTCGGTCGAGTCGTGCGCGTCGATCCAGGTGCCGGGGATGCTGCCGGCCCTGCCGGCGGGGCGGTACACGCTGCGGATCGGCAAGGGCGAGCCGACGTCGATCGAGGTGAAGGCCGACGCGGCCCTCGGCCGGGCGTGGGACGAGGCCCTCGTCAAGCGCGTCCGGGCCGGCGAGCCGTTCGCCCGCCACGTCGCCAAGGAGGCGGCCCGGCCGGGCGTGCTCGACCCGCTCCTGGCCGACCTGACTGACGGCACGCCCGAGGCCGCCCTCAACGCGTGCTTCGCGCTCTGGCCGATGCACAACCTTCCGGCCACCGCGTCGCCGACGGTCGCCAAGGCGCTGATGGCCCGCCTGGAGGAACTCAAGGACCCCCACATGCGCCGGACGGACGTGATCAGCTACCTCGGCATCCTCGCCGCCAAGCTCAAGACCGACGACCTGATCGGCCCGCTGGCGTGGGCCGCCCGGACGATCGACCTCGGCGACGACACGCGCGGCCGGATGGTCGATGCCCTGGGCGAGTTCCCGCAGGCACGGGCGAAGGCGGAGCTGATCGAGTTCCTGACCAGGAGCGACGGCCGGGTGCAGTTCGCGGCGGCGTGGGCCCTGGCAAAGCAGGAGGACGCCCGGGCCCTGCCGCTGCTCCTGGAACACGCCAACGACAAGCAGAGCCCCCGGCGGGCGGAGGCGTTCTTCTTGCTGCGGTACTTCAAGAAGGACCTCGCCGTCGAGGGCGTCCTGCGCAAGGCGCTCGACGACCCGGACAAGAACGTCGCCGACGCGGCGCGGCGGAGCTTGCAGTGACCCCGCCGGGCGACTTGCGGCGCGCTACGCGCGCGGCTCAGAAAGACCCCCAGGCCGGGCGGGCTTCTCCCGTCGGGGCCGTCGCCATTTCACCCACAGCGGCAGGAAGAACAGGTACGCCCCCGTCAGCGCCAGGCCGAGCAAGATAACCGCCGCCGGCAGGAACAGGCCGAGTTTCGCCCAGTCGTGGAACCACGACCCGTCGTGGATCGCCTCGATCACGTCCGAGCGGCGGTACGCCACCTGGAGCACCTCGCCCGTCGCGCCGTCGATCTGGACCTCATAGCCGTTCTTCGCCGTCACCTTGAGCATGCCCTTGCCGGGCCGGACGTCGATCCGATCGACGTCGGCCCACGTCTGGATCGCCGCCTCCGGCACGGCCCGGCACGCGGCGAGGATGGCCTCGAACGACACGCCTGGCACCTTGGCGCTGCCCTTCTGCTCCGGCGGCTGCACCCAGGTCCAGTGCTTCTTCAACTGGAGCAGGATGCCGGTCACGATCACGACCAGGATCGGCACCAGGATGAGGATCGAGCCCCAGTAGTGGAGCCGGCGGAACAGCAGCTGCGGTTTCATCGCCGGTCACGCCTCGCCCTTGGTGCCGTGGATCTCGAAGCCGAACCAGTCCAGGTCGATCTCCTCGTTGCGCTGGTCGCTGTCCGACGGCCCGCCGCGCTCGATCGCGACGCGCAGGAAGCCCCACAGGGCGACCGGCTCGCCGAAGTGGTCGTAGCCGTTGCTGTCCATGTCGGCCTCGAGGACCCAGCGCCACGCCCGGCGTTCGCTGCCCGGCTCGGCGTCCTCCTGCCAGCCCTTGAGGACGCGCTCGACGGCGGTGAACGCGAGCTTGGCGACCTTCGCGTCGGGGACCTGGAGCCGCCATTCGTCGGCCTGCTTCTCGACCTGGACGTCGGGCAGGTTCTTCAGGGCGTCGAAGACGCGGTGCTCCAGGTGGCTGGCGCGCCACGGCGACCAGAGGTAGAACGTCAGGGCCGGGGTGTGGAACGACAGGCCGTAGAAGTCCAGACGCATGGCAGCCCTCTCTCGGCGGCGCGGGCCGGGGCCAGGGAATGGCCCCGATCCCTCCATCATCGGGAGTGAACCCCGGCCGAGCAAGGGCGGCCGCAGGGCCTACCCATTCGACGCGAGCTGCGGCTCCGGCGTCGCCGGCGCGACCGGCGCATCCGGCTCCGGCACGTCGGCCTTCATCTGGAGGTAGACGAGGTAGCCGACCAGGCCGAGGCCCCAGTGGATCATGCGGCGAAGCAGGGCCGCCAGGACGCCGATGGCGGCGACGGAGCCGAACAGGTGGTACAGGCCGCCGAAGCCCGCCTCGCCGATGCCGGCCCCGCCCGGGAAGAGCGGCAGCGCCTCGATCGTCAGGCCGATCGGCACGATCAGGAAGTGCTCGCCGAGCGTAGGCAGGTGGTCCTTGCCGTCCCAGATCGTCGACGCGGTGCAGTAGATGACGAGGCAGTAACAGACCTGCGAGAACCACGCCAGCGAGATCGCCGCCAGGACGGTCGCCGGCCGTTTGCGGTAGACCCAGACGGCCCACCACAGCTCGCCGAGGGCCTTGCCGACCTTCGGCCACCACTCCAGCCGGCCGCGGAAGATCTCCGCCCGCCGCGTCGGTAAGAACCCCAGCCCGACCCAGACGACGACCGACACGGCGAGGAGGATCGACGACACCTGGAAGATTCTGCCGACGACGCCCTGGGCCGCGTCGCTGACCCAGCCGAACGTCCGGCAGAGCAGGCACGCCGCGACGACGAGCCAGAGGAGGCCCCACAGGGCGATGACCCGGTCCATGATGACCGTCGAGACCGCCGCCGCCCGGCGGCTCTGCTGCCGGGCGATGCCGGCCGCCTTGACGATGTCGCCGCCGACCGAGCCGGGCAGGAACGTGTTGAAAAAGAAGCCGACCATGCCGAGCCGGAACGCCGAGAAGAGCGTGAACGGCAGGTCGAGGGCCCGCACGAGCAGGTACCACCGGAAGAAGCTCACCGAGACGGCGAGGGCGGTGAACAGAATCGCGAGCAGGAAGTAGCCGTAGCCGAACGGCTCGCCCTGGACGAAGTGGCGCTCATAGACGTGCTTGAGGCCGTTGCCGGCCGGCGGGTCCCAGTTCGCGGTGACGACCCAGGCGAGCAGGCCGACGGCGAGCAGGTACTTGAACAGGGTCCAGGCGATACGCATCACGCAGCCTCGGCGGTTCCGGCGGGTCGGCGGGCGGTTGGATTGTCGGGAAACTCTAGCATCCCCGCAAGGCCAGTGCGGGGCGGCTCACCCCAGGCGGGTCGTTCGGCGGAAGGACTCCGGATGTTGTAACAACGCGAAGCCCATCCGCCAGTGCCAGAGCATCGACGACGTGTTGCCGTCGAGGAACGTGCTGAGCACCTCGCCGAAGCCGAGCGCCCGCAACTCGCGGCGGACGGCCGCCAGGAGGGCCGCCCCGACGCCGCGGCCGGTGGCGAACGGCCGGACGAAGATCCACGTCAGGTGCGGCCTGCCGTGCCGCGTCGCGACGGCGTCCGACGGCGGCGGCTCCGACCAGGCGTAGCCGCTCTCGGCGGTCGGGTCGCCCGGCGGCACGAGCGTCGTCAGGGCGGCCCCGACCAGGCCGGCCTCCTCGGCGACGAGGCACGCCGGCCCGATGACCGGCCCGTCGCCGCCGGTGCGCGTCTGCGCCAGGGCCATGCGCGCGGCGTGCAGCGCCCCGGTTTCGTTGAGGCCGGCGAACGGCTCCACCTCACGGAACGCCAGGGCGAACAACGCCGCCAGGTCGCCCCAGTCGGCGTCCTGCACCGGCCGAATGAGGCCGGCACCCGTCCCCGGCCACGGCCGCGTCTGCCCGGCGTCGGCCGGGCCGCCGGCCAGGTCGAGACGGCAGTGGAAGTAGCGCGGCAGCGGCGTGATGACGGCCTGGCCGTCCTCGTAGCGGTAGCGGTACGCCGGGTGGCGCGGCAACTCGACGAAGTCGGCGTGGTCGAGGGCGAACCGCAGCGGCCGCATCCAGTGTTCGCACACGACCTTGGCCCCCGTCGGCCCGTGGTGACAGCCCCGCCCCCCACCAGTATAGTGGACGGTGGAACCCTCACGCAGCGGGACGAAGCAGCATGCCAGCGTTCAAGGTGGGCATCGTCGGTTACGCCGGTGCCGGCAAGAGCACGGTCTTCACGTGGCTGACCGGCGTCGCGCCCGACCCGGGCAAGGCCCTCCAGGGCCAGACCGGGGTCGCCAAGGTGCCCGACGCGCGGCTCGACTATTTGTCGGGCCTCTTCAAGCCCAAGAAGACCACGCCGACGACGCTCGACTTCCTCGACACGCCCGGCCTCATGCCGACCGAGCGGCGCGACAACCCGCGCCGGCTCGGCATCCTCCGCGAGTCGGGCGGCCTGCTCGTCGTCCTCAACGGCTACAGCGAGGCCGACCTCGCCGGCCAGCTGCGCCGCTTCCGCGAGGAGATCGTCTTCGCCGACCTGGAGATCGTCGGCAACCGCATCTCGAAGCTGAAGGACCAGCTGAAGAAGCCGCGGCCGGCGAAGCAGAAGGAAGCCGACGAGGCCGAGCTGGCGGCCTTGACGCGCCTGAACGACGCCTACGAGTCCGGCCAGCCGGTGTCGTCCGCCACCATGAGCGCCGAGGAGGAGAAGGCGATCCGCAGCTTCCAGCTGCTGACCCTCAAGACGGAACTCGTCCTGGTCAACTGCGGCGACGACCTCGTCGGCAAGGCGCTGCCGGCCGACCTGCTCGCCCTCGCCCCGACGGCGATCGCCGCCCCGGCGAAGCTGGAACTGGACCTCGCCGACCTTCCCGAGGCGGACCGCAACGAGATGATGGCCGGCTACGGCCTGGCCGGGTTCGTGCGCGACCAGACGATCCGAGCGATCTTCACGGCGATGGGCCAGCAGGTGTTTTTCACCGTCGGTGAGGACGAGTGCCGGGCGTGGACCATCCCCGCCGGGGCGGACGCCGTCATCGGCGCGTCGCAGATCCACACCGACCTGGCGGATCGGTTCGTCCGCGCCGAGGTCGTCGGCTACGACGACTTCGTGCGCGTCGGGTCGATGAAGGAGGCGAAGGCCCAGGGCGTTTATCGCCTGGAAGGCAAGACCTACGTCGTCCAGGACGGCGACATCATGCACATCCTCGCCAGCCGGTAACCCGCCCGTTCGCGCCGCGTTTCGAAGGGCGGAAGAATGGGACTCACGCGCAATCAAATCAACATGTATTTATATGTTGCAACTTCATCAAATCAGTATTCAAGAATATTAGATTTCATCAATATGAAAGCTTGACAGGTCGCTCTTCACGTCATTAGAGTGACAGTCGGTTCGCACCCTCTCCGGCGTGCCGTCCTCACCCGAGGACTTTCCTTTTTCCATCGTTCCGCTTCATCCTTTTCGTGGAGGAAGGTCGTGTTTGCACACCCCGTCCGTCGTTCGGCGTTCACGCTGATCGAGTTGCTCGTCGTCATCGCGATCATCGCCATCCTGATCGGCCTGCTGCTCCCCGCCGTCCAGAAGGTGCGCGACGCGGCCTCGCGGGCCCAGTGCCAGAACAACCTCAAGCAGATGGGCATCGCCCTGCACGCGTATCACGAGGTTCACAACCGCTTCCCGTCCGGTCGGCCGCTGCACCCGACGACGAACAACAGCGGCGGCTTCACCACCTACGCCTGGAACGTCCTGCCGGCCTCCAGCAAGGGCGGCGGCGGCTGGGTGTTCCGCGTCCTGCCGTTCATCGAGCAGAACAACATGCTTAGCCAGCTCAACGCCGTCTCGGTCGCGGCGAACGTCGCGACGACGGTCAACACCATCGGCTCGAATAACCTGAAGATATTCACCTGCACCGCCGACCCGCGCGCCGACCAGTTGTCCGCCGCCGGCCGGGCCCTGTCCGGCTACTGCGGCGTCACCGGCAACGACGAATGGCTCGAGTCCGGCTTCTTCGGCAGCAACGCCCGCAACGGCATGTTTCCCGTCAACCAGTGGCTCTCCGGCGGCACCCTGGCCGTCGGCCGGCGCATCGCCGAGGTGACCGACGGCATGAGCAACACCCTCATGGTCGGCGAGCGGCCGCCGTCCACCGACCTGGTCTGGGGCTGGTGGCGCGGGTCCGACTTCCAGACGCTGATGGCCCTGCCGAACCAGGAGGGGTCGATCATCACCGGCTGCACCACCCCGGCGTACTTCCGCCCGGACGTCGTGACGAACCGCTGCGCCGCGACCCACTTCTGGAGCAACCACACCGGCGGTGGCAACTTCCTCCTGGCCGACGGGTCGGTCCGCTTCTTCGGATACGCGGTCGGCACGACCCTGCTGCCGCAGATGGCCAGCGCCGGCAGCCCGACCGGCGGCGAAGTCCTCGTCGGCGAGTGACCCATCCGCCCCCGAGAACCAAGGAGAGATCGGATGGCACGCTCGTTCTCGCTCCGCCTGCTGGCTGGGGTTTCGTGTCTGGCCGCGGCCGTCGCGGCCGGCTGCGGCCCCGGCCTGGGGACCGTCTCCGGTACGGTGACGTTCAAGGAGAAACCCGTCACGTCGGGGTCCGTCTCGGTCATCGCCAGCGACGGCATCCAGTACGTCGGCGAGATCACCCCGCAGGGGACGTACTCGATCCCGCGCGTCCCGGCCGGCAACGCCAAGTTCACCGTCGCCAGCCCGAACCCGAACCACGCGGCTGCCGGGCGCGTCGCGGGCAACGCCGGCGGGGCCGCCAGCGGCGACGCCGCCGCGCCGGCCCCCGCGCCGAACCCGCCCGCCGCGGGGACCTGGGTCGCCCTCCCGCCGGAGTACGCCGACCCGGCGAAGTCGAACCTCACCGGCACCGTCACCGGCGACACGGTGATCAACCTGCCGCTCAAGTAAGGCGGCCCCGCCACGACGAAGCGGCCCCGCGCGATCGCGCGGGGCCGCTTCTTTTTCCGAGCTTTCCGCCGCCCCGGCGCGGTACGATCGGCTCCCGACCCGACCGTTCTCGGAGGTGGCCATGTCCTGTCTGACGTTCCTGGCGGCGTTGCTCGCTCTCCCCTGGCTGCCCCGCGACGCGGCCGCCGCGCCGCTGGAGGAGAAGGCGACCGACGCCCTCGTCCGGCAGGCCCTCGACCGCTTCGGCGTGCCCGGTTGCGCCGTGGTCGTCGTCCGCGACGGCCAGGTCGCCTACCTGCGCGGCACCGGCGTCGTCCGCGCCGGCGGCCCCCAGGCCGTCTCGCCGGACACCGCGTTCGCGATCGCGTCCTGCTCGAAGGCGATGACCGCCACCGCGGCGGCGTTCCTCGTCCAGGAGGGCAAGCTCGCCTGGGACGACCCGCTCCGCAAGCACCTGCCGCGCTTCCGCCTGGGCGACCCGCTCGCCGAGCGCGACGCCACCCTGCGCGACAGCCTGTGTCACCGCTCCGGCCTGTTCGGCCACGACGCCCTCCGCTTGGCGATGCCGTTCGACCGGCCGGACGAGGTACTCGCCCGCCTCGGCGAGTTGCCGCTCGAGTCGCCGTTCCGGGCGAACTACCGCTACAGCAACTGGATGTACCATGTCGCCGCCCTGACGATCGGGGCGGCCGACGGTACGACGTACCACGAGGCGATGCGATCCCGCCTGTTCGAGCCGCTCGGCATGAAGACCGCCTCGACCCACCTGGCCGACCTGGCGAAGCGGACCGACGCCGCCTCGCCGCACGGCGCGGACGAGAAGGGGAAGCTGACCGTCCTGCCGTGGGAGGCGGTGGTCGCCGCCCCGGGCTCGGGGACCGTCGTCGCCAGCGCCCGCGACCTGGGCCGGTGGCTCCAGTTCCAGCTCGGCCAGGGCCGCCTCGACGGCAAGGAGCTGCTCAGGGCCGACCTGCTCCGCGAGACGCACACGCCGCAGGTGGTCGTCCGCACGACGCCGGCCGAGCGGCTCCTCCACCCGGAGGACGCCTTCGGCAACGCCGCCTACTGCCTCGGCTGGCGCAGCTTCGTCTACCGCGGCAAGGAGTCGCTCCTGGCCCACGGCGGGGCGCTGCCCGGCTTCCGGGCGCACGTCGTCCTCGCGCCGAAGGCGAACGTCGGGATCGCCGTCCTGGCCAACGTCGGCAATGCGAACCCCGTCCTCGGCACCCAGCTGCCCGAGGCGCTCGCCCTGACGCTGCTCGACCGGGCGCTCGACCTGCCGGCGTTCGACTGGCTCGGGCACCACCACAAGTATCAGGCCGACGAGACGGCCCGCCGGCTGGAGCGCTGGCGGCTGGACCATCCCGACCTGAAACCGAACCCGAACCGGGCTGCCCTCCGCAACACCGCCTACGCCGGGACGTACGCCGCGCCGGGGTACGGTACCCTCGTCGTTAAAGACAACGGCGACGAGGGGTTGTTGCTGGAATGGGGCCGGGTGCGGATCATCCTCAAACCCTTCGACGGCGACACGTTCCGGGGCACGGCCGACGAAAAAGACCGGCCGTGGGGCGGCCTCGACGACGTGCGCGTCCCGTTCCGCATGAGCCCGACCGGCTGGACGGCGACCGGGCTTCGCTTCCTGGATCGCGAGTTCCAGCGGCGGCCGGGCCCGTGACGGCGGCGGGGATAGGAGGCGGCGCCGTCAGTTCGCTTTCCGCCCGAACTCCAGGTACAGCGGCGGCACGGGCCGCGGCTCCGGCCGCAGGAACGGGGCCGAGACGAACTCGCCGCCGTCGCGCGTCAGCAGGCCGCGCAGGTCCGCCTCCTTCGGGTTCGGGGCCAGCGTCATCACCGACCCGTCGCAGAACGCGACGGCGACGCCCGCCTCGTGGACGCCGAGCTTCGCCAGCGGCTTCGCCGGGTCGAACGGCAGCTCGTCCGGCTTCGTCCAGATCGTCCCTTCGGAGGCCTCGACGACCATGGCCGTGTTCGACGTGCCGTCGTGGATCTCGCCGAAGCGGACGCCCTTGCCGTCGGGGCGCGGCTCGAAGGCCGTCCGCGGCCCGGCGAAGACGCGGTAGTGGGTCGTGCCGGCCTCCGGGTTGGCGACCCCGGGCGTCCGGTAGATGGCCGGCATCCGGGCGACGAGCTTGCGGTTGTGCGGGCCGTCCCACGGCTCGTCGAACTTGAACTCCTTGTGGAGGGCGTCCTGCTCGAGGTACGGCAAGAGGGCCACCCGCCAGCTCAGCAACGGCTTGCCGTCGCCTGGCGGGGTCAAGCCGGCGGGTGGCAGCGTCCCGTTGGCGTGCTCGTAGTTGTGCAGGGCGAGGGCGATCTGCTTGAGGTTGTTCGTGGTGACGGCCCGCTCGGTCAGGCTCAGACTCCCGCGGCTCGGGTCGCCGAACAACCCGGCGAAGTCGAGCCGGAGCCGCTCGCCGCTGAAGCGGTAGCCGCAGCGCACCCGGACCGTCTCGTCCCGGTCCTTGATGTGCAGGACGATCTCCTTCTTCGCCGGCTCGACCACAAACGTGCCCTTGAGCCGGTCGGCCTCGCCGCCGGTCATGCGCAGCTCGAACGTCCCGTCGCCGAAGTGGAGGTCGAGCCCCTCGGCGTCGCGCAGGAAGTCCGGCTTGGCGGTCAAGGTCCAGGAGCCGTGGAGGCGGGCGAGGTCGTCGGCCGTGCCGCCGGTCGGCCCGGCCGGCGGCGGGCCGTCCGTCGTCCGGGTGAAGTGCTGACCGACGAGGACGAAGGCGACGCAAGCCGCTGGGACGAGGGCCCAGGCCCAGAGCCAGCGACGCGGCCGGGCCGGGGGCGGGGAGGGGAGGGGCCCGGCGTCGCGAACAAAGCCGTGCGCCTGGAGCTGGGCCGCGCCGTCGGCGAGCGCGTCGGCCACCTCGCGGGCGGACTGGAAGCGCTGGGCCGGGTCCTTGGCGTGCAGCTTCTCGACGACGCGGCAGAGCCAGTCCGGCACCTCGGGGATCATGTCGCGGATCGGCCGGGCCGCGTCGTCGGCGACACGCTTCAGCACGGCATACGTCGTCGGGGCGCGGAACGGCGGGTGGCCGGTCAGGAGCGCGTACAGGACGCTGCCGAGGCTGAACAGGTCGGCCCGGTGGTCGAGCGCCTCGCCCTTGGCCTGCTCCGGGGCCATGTAGAGCGGCGTGCCGGCGACGACGCCGCTGCGCGTCAGGCTCGCGTCGTCGGCGGCGCGGGCGAGGCCGAAGTCGGTCAGCTTGACGCGGCCGGTCGGGCCGGCTTCGAGGAGGATGTTGCTCGGCTTGACGTCGCGGTGGACGAGGCCCTTCGCGTGGGCGGCGGCGAGCCCCTCGGCGATCTGTCGGCCGATCGTCACCACCTCGGCGGCGTCGAGCGGCCCGGTCCGGTCGAGGCGCTGCTGGAGCGTCTCGCCCGGGACGAACTCCATGACGAGGTACGGCAGCGGCTCCTTCTCGACGGCGTGGATCTGGACGACGTGGTCGTGGCGGACCTGGGCCGCCGAGGTCGCCTCGCGCAGGAAGCGCTTCCGCGCCGGCGACGTCGTCGCCAGGGCCGGGGCGAGCACCTTGACGGCGACGACGCGCTGGAGGACCGTGTCGAACGCCCGGAAGACGACGCCGAACGCGCCGCGGCCGAGGACCTCGAGCAGGTCGTAGTGGCCGAGCCGGCCCAGGGCGTCCGGCCGGTCGGTCGGCCCCAGGAACGACAGGTCGGCGGGGGCGGGCTCGGCCGAGTCGTCGAACGAGCGGGTCGCGGCGTCCGCGGCGAGCGTCCGGGCGAGGCGGCGGCGCAACGGGTCGTCGCCGCCGCAGGCCCGGTCGAGGAACGCCTCGCGGGCGTCCGGGTCGGCGATCTCCCGGGCGGTGGCGATGATGTCCTCTTCCGTCACGGCGCGTCCCTCCAGGGTGCCCCGAGTATACCGCCCCGGCGACGGCGGCGACAAGGAATCCGCCGGCGTGTTGCCCGCCCGGCCGGGGGCGGATAGCATGGCGGTGCCTGTCGTGTGAACGGATCGACCCTGTCCCTCCCCGGAGTCGCAGCGATGCACGCTCCCTCTCGACGCCCGCGTTGGCCGTGGCGCGGCCTGGGCCTGTTGGCCCTGGTCCTGCTCCTCGGCGCGAGCCTGACGCCACTCCCCGCCCAGAAAGACAAAGTCGATAAGGACGACCCGCCCGTCCAGCTCAAGTCGCGCGACCTGAGCCTCGTCGCGGCGAGCGGCTGCGGCTACCTCGCCCTGGCGGCGAACGAACTGCTCGAACACCCGCTGCTGAAGCACCTGCCGGCCCGGGCGCGCGAGAACTTCCAGGAGCTGGAACGCGAGCTGCCCGCGAAGATCGGCGTCGCGCCGCGGCAGCTGCGCCGCCTCGTCGTCGCCTTTCCGCAAGGCGGCATGACCGGGCCGGTCGTCCTGCTGATGCCGGACAAGCCCCTCTCGGCCGAGGCGATCCAGAAGAACCTCGGTTCCGGCTGGAAGGAAGACAAGGGCGACCACGGCCGGCTCCTCCGCAACGACCGCGGCGAGGTGGTCCAGTTCCAGCAGGACGGGGCGGCGATGCTCTTCGGCCGCGAAAAGGACGTCAACGCGTTCCTCGACCGGGCCAACGGCAACCGGCCCGAGCCGACCCTGGTTCGCGGCCTCGGCTCCGCCGAGGGCGGGGCGCACCTCGTCGTCGGCGTCCGGCCGGACGACCTCGTCGGCATGTTCTGGCTCGGCGGGGCCGCGCCGCCGCCGGCGATGAAGGCCGTCCCGAAGACGCAGACGAAGGAGGCCACCCCGATCGAAAAGGGCAGCGGCCCGCCGACCGGACCGGGCGGCCCCCCGCCCGGTGTCTTGCCCGGCACCCCTGGTGGCCCGCCCGGCGGTCCTCCCGGCTTGCCGGGCGGGCCGCCCCCCGGCGGCGATCCGTTCGCCGTCGTCGCCGTCCAGCCGGACCACGACCACGGCCCCGAGCGGCCGTCGCTGAACGAGATCCTCAAGGACATGCCGCCGCACGTCCTGCCGTTCAAGCCGCTGATGCAGTGCAAGGCCGCCGTCTTCGCCCTGCGCCTCGGCGACGACACCGCGACGGCGACGCTCAGCCTCGGCTACAACAAGGCCGACCAGGTCGAGGACGCCCAGGCGTCGCTCCGCGTCGGGCTCTACGTCCTGCGCGAGGTCCTGCCGCGCTGGTGGCTGGAGGAGGTCGGCCTGAACAAGGAGAACGCCGTCGAGGTGGTCCGGTCGCTCGACAAGATGGTCGAGGCGATCCGCAAGGTCGAGGTGCGCGTCGCCGGCCGGACCGTCGAGGCGACGGCGACCCTGCCGACCGACGCCGCGACGGTCGGCGTCCTGCTCCGCGAGATGCAGTTCAACGGCCTGTCGACCGAGCGGGCGAACAACCTCAAGCAGGTCGGCCTCGCGATCCACAACTACCACGACGTGATGGGGGCGATGCCCGGCTCGGCGTACTATTCCGCCCAGGGCAAGCCGCTGCTGAGCTGGCGCGTGGCGATCCTGCCGTACATCGAGCAGGAGAACCTCTATCGCCAGTTCAAGCTCGACGAGCCGTGGGACGGCCCGAACAACATCAAGCTCCTGGACAAGATGCCGAAGATCTACGCCCCGCCGGCGAGCGTCCGGGCCGAGGCGGGCCACACGTTCCTGCAGGGCTTCAGCGGCCCGGGGACGATCTTCGACCCGATGCAGGACCGCAAGCAGGCCGGCCAGTGCATGGGCGTGCGGCTCACTGCCATTACGGACGGCACGAGCAACACGGCCATGGTCGGCGAGAGCGGCAAGGCGGTGCCGTGGACGAAGCCGGAGGACATCCCCTGCGACTTCAAGACGGTGCCGCTCCTGGGCTGCGTCCCCGGCAGCGACCGCTGCCTGGTCCTCATGGGCGACGGCTCCGTGGCGACGATCACGACCAAGCCCGCGCGGCAGTCGTTCTTCAACATGGTCGGCCGACAGGACGGCAACATCTTCAGCATCGACGAGCTGAAGCCGGGCCGGCCGCGGCCGCCGGAAGACCCGCAGTCGGAGTCGCGCCCGGTGCCGCCGCGGCCGTGACGCGAAGACATCATCACGAAAGTGCGAAAGGACGAAAGCACGAAAAGGAACTCTTCTTTCGTGCTTTCGTCCTTTCGCGCTTTCGTGATCCTCTTCTTCGAGGCCCCCTTGCTCGACTACCTGTCTGAACTCTGGCAGGCGATCGTCGGCGGCCTGTCGCTCGACCCGGCCGTGTTCCGCGAGGTCCACGCCGGCGACTGGCCGCTGTCGGTCTGCCTCGGCGTCGCGTTCATCGGCGGCGTCTCGCTCCTGCTCGGCCACAGCGTCGTGTTATTCGCCAGCCGGGCCCGGCCGTTCTGGTTCGGGCTCAGCCTCGCCCTGCACGGCGTCGAGTACGCCGTCGGCCTGTTCCTGTGGGGCGTCGTCACCTGGCTCGTCGGCGGCTGGTACTTCGCCGACGGCCTCGACCTCGACCAGACGCTCCGCATCGTCCTCCTCGCCGCCGCGCCGATGGCCCTGGGCTTCCTCGGCCTGATGCCGTACTTCGGGCCGCCGGTGCTGCGCCTGCTCGCCGTCTGGAGCCTGCTCATCACCGTGCGCGTCATCGGCCGGGAGTGCCTCGGCGGCACCGGCGAGGCGCTCCTCGTCGTCGGCGTCGGCTGGCTGCTCATGCTCGCCCTGGCCCACACGGTCGGCTACCCGATCGTCGCCCTGCGCAACTGGGTCTGGCGACGCGTCCTGGGCAACTCGCCGGAGGCGTGCGTGAAGGAGATCGTTGAGGGCTTCCTCAAGCCGGCCGAGGGGGCGAAGCCGTGATCGAGATCCTGCTGATCGGCCTGGTCGTCTGGTTCGTCTGCACGGCGGTCCTCGCCCCGCTGGAGGCCCTCGGCTGGTGGGCCGGCTGGTTCGGCGAGGACGTCCTCGACGAGGACACTCGCAAGAAGCTGCTTACCGAGGCGGCCACCGACCGGCCCGCCGAGGCGGATCACTACGTCGTCTACCTGTCCGGGATCGGCTCGTTCACCGGCAGTTCGATCATCAACCAGGAGAAGCCGTTCATCGACGCGATCGAGCAGCGCCTGCCGGGGACGCGCGTCGTCCGCGACGTGTTCCCGTACTCGGTGACGAACATGGGCCTGACCGGCGAGCGGTTCTTCTCGTGGCTGTGGCGGTGGATCGAGTCGCTCCGGCCGACCCACCCGAACTCGCGCTGGCTGAGCCTGGTCGTCTTCCGCAACCTGTTCCAGGTCGCCGTGTCGGCGGATTCGCGCTACGGCCCGATCTACAACCTCGGCGTCGCCAAGGAGATCCTGCTCGGCCTGGTCCGCCAGGGCTACCGCGTCGGCAGCCGCAAGCCGGTCGTGCTGATCGGCACCAGTGGCGGCGGCCAGGTCGCCGTCGGGGCGGTGACGTACCTGACGCGCATCCTGAACGCCCCGGTCCTGGTCGTCTCGCTCGGCGGCGTCGTCTCGGCCGACCCGGGCCTGCTCCACGCCGATCACTTCTACCACCTGTACGGCACGAAGGACGGCACCCAGAAGCTCGGCTACCGGATGTTCCCGAGCCGGTGGCGCTGGCCGTTCTCGTACAACTCGCCGTGGTTCCGGGCCGAACGCGAAGGGAAGATCACCCTGATCGACCTGGGGCCGATGTGCCACACCGGGGCCGGCAGCGCCTTCGACGACGAGGCCCGCCTGCCGGACGGCATCTCGTACCGCGAGCACGCCCTGCGCACGGTGACGGCCATCCTCGCCGACTGGTTCGCGAAGCACACCGCCACATAGCCTCCGGCTTGCCGGCGGTCTTCACTTCGCCGCGAGCAGTTCCTCCAGCGTGACCTGCACCGATTCGGCGAGCCGGTCGCGGTTGTAGCCGCCTTCGAGGCAGCAGACGACCCGGCCGTCGGCGTGCGTCTTCGCGACGGCGAGCACCTCGCGCGTCAGCGTCGTGAAGTCCTCGACCTCCAACCCGAGCGAGCCGATCGGGTCCTGGGCGTGGGCGTCGAACCCGGCGCTGACCAGCACCAGCTGCGGCCTGATCGCCCGGGCGGCCTTCTCCAGCCCGGCGCGGAACGCGGCGTGGTACTCCGCCCGCGGCGTGCCGAAGGCCACCGGGACGTTGAGCGTCGCGCCGAGGCCCTTGCCGGCCCCGGTCTCGTCGGCCGAGCCGGTGCCGGGATAGAAGCCGTGGCCGAAGCGGTGGACGCTGTAGAAGAAGACGCTGCCGTCCTCGTAGAAGACGTCCTGGGTGCCGTTGCCGTGGTGGACGTCCCAGTCGACGATGAGGACGCGGTCGAGCTGGCGGACGGTCCGGGCGTGGTGCGCCGCAAGGGCGATGTTGTTGAACAGGCAGAAGCCCATGCTGCGCGTCGGCGTCGCGTGGTGGCCCGGCGGCCGGACCAGGCACAGGGCGGTCTTGTCGGTGCCGGCCAGGACCGCCTCAACCGCGGCGACGCACGCCCCGGCCGCCGCCAGGCCGACGGCGTACGACTTCGGTGACACGACGGTGTCAACGTCCAGACGGCCGCCGCCGTGCTCGGCGAGGGTCTTGACCGCCTCGACGACCTTCTTGCCGTGCAGCCGGGCGACGGCGTCGGCGGCGAGCGGCTCGAACTTGCCGGCGGTGCACTTCTTCGCCAGGCCGGTCGCGTCGAGCTTCGCGGTGACGGCGCGGAGCCGGTCGGCGTTCTCCGGGTGGCGGCCGGTGTTGTGTTCGAGGTAGAGCGGGTCGGTGTAGAGCAGCGTCATGCGCGTCCTCCTCGTGCGTTGGGTCGTTGTACCCGACAGGCCGCCGGCCGGTGGAGAAAAAACGCGCCGCGCCGTCTCCAAGCTGGAAAGCGCCCCTCCCAGGTCTTATCCTGTCGGCGGTATCCTCCCTTTCCCTCGCCGGGTCAACGCCGATGGCCAAGAAGTCCGCCGAGTCGTCCGCCGCGTCGTCCGGCGTGGGGCGTTCCGACGCCGTCCTCCGCCAGCCGGCCGAGGTCGAATACGCCCACGAACTCAAGGCCCTCGAAGCGGCCGACAAGGACGCCCGACCCGAGGGCTGGCGGCTCTCGCCGAAGGCCGTCCGCACCTACGTCCTCGGCGGCAAGGTCGGCGGCGTCGAGATTCGGCCGAAGTACGTCGGCAACCAGCGCCTCGTCGAGATCGCCATCGCGACGCTCGCCACCGACCGCGCCCTGCTCCTGACCGGCGAGCCCGGCACGGCGAAGAGCTGGCTGTCGGAGCACCTGACCGCAGCGATCTGCGGCGACAGTCTGCTCGTCGTCCAGGGCACCGCCGGCACGACCGAGGAGCAGGTCCGCTACAGCTGGAACTACGCCCTGCTCCTGACGGAGGGGCCGAGCCCGAAGGCGCTGGTGCCGAGCCCGATCTACCGGGCGATGGCCGAGGGGAAGGTCGTCCGGTTCGAGGAGATCAGCCGGGTGCCGAGCGAGATCCAGGACTCGCTCATCACGATCCTGTCCGAGAAGATGATGGCGGTGCCGGAGTTGGGCTTCCACGTCGCGGCGAAGCGCGGCTTCAGCGTCATCGCGACGGCGAACTCGCGCGACCGCGGCGTCAACGACATGTCGTCGGCGCTCACGCGCCGGTTCAACAAGGTCGTGCTGCCGGTGCCGGCCGACCTGGACACGGAGGTGGACATCGTCCGCAAGCGCGTCGCCGAGATCGGCACCGGACTGCGGTTGCCCGCGCCGCCGCCGGCCGAGGAGGCGGTGCGGAAGGTGATCCAGATCTTCCAGGAGCTGCGCAAGGGCCAGACGTCGGACGGCAAGCAGAAGCTGAAGTCGCCGTCGGGGGTGCTGTCGACGGCGGAGGCGATCAGCCTGCTGGGCAACAGCATGTCGCTGGCGGGGCACTTCGGCTCCGGCAAGGTGAGCGACGCCGACCTGGCCGCCGGCCTGCACGGCGTCATCGTCAAGGAGGAGGCCCGCGACGCGGCGGTCTGGGTCGAGTACCTGGAGAACGTGATGAAGAAGCGCGGCGCGGAATGGCGCGAGCTGTACAACGCGTGCAAGGAACTGGCGTAGGTCAGGCTTTCCAGCCTGACTTTGCGACGCCGAAGAGTCAGGCTAGAAAGCCTGACCTACCTTGGAGCGAGGGCATGCCGGCGACCGACGAGACGTTCGCGTTCCTGCTCCAGCACGCGGACACGCACATCGCCACGGCCATCGGTGTCGTGGTCGAGCACCACGGGCCGCTGCCGCCGGTCGGGATACGGTACGTCGCCGGCACGGCCCGGTCGGGCGGATTCCGGCCCCACTTCACCCTGCCGGCGGGGGAGGTTCTGCTCTCGTCGGATCACTCGCATGTCGCAGTCCGGCAAGAAGCCCTCTGGCGCGTCTTCGACCTCGCCACGGGGCGCGAGGGCTTTCGGTTTGAATCCGACGGTCCGACCTTCCTGCACGCTCTGCACCCGTCGGGTGAGATGCTCGCCCGACGCACGGACGCCAGGCTCGACCTGCTCCTGCCCGATGGCCGGCTGTGGCGCACACTGGCCGTCCAGCGGCGGCGCTTGCGGTACCGCAAGCTACAGCCATTCGCGGAAGAGATGCTGACTTTCACGGCCTGCGGCGGATATCTATGGTTCGCTGCCTGCCCGGCCGACGGCCCGGATGGCTTGTGGCTCCTCGACGTGCCGATGTGGCGCGTGCTGGAGCGGGGCCCACTCCCGCCCAGCATCGACAACCCGAACCGCTGCCGCCCCGAGATCCTCAACGGCTGGTGGGAAAATGAGATGGCCATCCATCCGGGAACCGGCTGGCTCGCCATCAGCCGGTGGGCCGGCGACTCGTTCCTGTCGTTCACTTTCCACCGAGCGGAGAATGGCCGGCGGGTCGATCACGAACACTGCGCCCGGGTAGACGACCGCCCGTACGATGGCGAAAACATCTGCCCGATCGCTCCGGCCCCGGCCGGCCGGTGGATCACTCTCGGCTACGACACCCAGATCTACGTCTGGGACTGGCCGTCCATCAAGCCGATCGCCTGCGTTCACCCTCCCGACGACCTGGAGGATTCCCTGTTCCAAGGCATGGCCGCGGCGTGCGGTAGCGTCCTGGCCTGGGGCGATGACGGCGGCATCCTCGTCTTCCGCGCCCCGACCCTGGAGCGTTTGTTGACGCCCGAACCCGCCGCTCGCGCGGACGAACTGCTGCCCAACGGGGCGATCGTGCAATACGACGGCGGCTCGCGACGGCTGCTGACGTGGGAGCAAGGTGAGGAAAACTGGTCGGCCGTCTTGGAACTCGACACCGACACACGCCGCTGCCGGGCGGTCTGGTCGCCACGAGGTGGGACGTGGCGGGACGTGTCCGCCGAGGTGGCCTGGTGCGAGCCGGCGTTCCCGTTTTCCGAGCGGCGTTAGTCCGGCCGTTCGAGCACCTGTCGCCACCGGCGGGGAAGCGCCTCGACCGCGCGTTGGTAGGTCGCCTCCAGCGGCACCCGCACGTGGCCGCCCGGCACCAGGAACAACGGCATCTCGATCAGCGCGTCGCAGACCGCGGCCGGCTCCAGGTAGTAGCGCAGCACGTCCGCCGACTCGTACGCCGCCAGCGTCAACGGCTTCTCGAACGCGGCGGCCGCCGGGTCGCCGCCCACCGCCTCCCACACCGCGGCGTGGATCCCGAACGGGTCGTACCGCCCCGGCGGCAACAGGTCGAGCACCAGCAGGTGCACCCCGGCGTCCAGCAGTTTGACTGCCTTCGTCACGAACGCCGGCAGGCCGTGCCGCGTCTTGTTCGCCGCCGAGACGACCTCGACCACGGCGACGACACGGTCGTCGCTGACGTGCCGCACCGCGACGGCGCTGCTCTTTACGCCGAGGCCGACGGCCCGCTGCTCGGCCAGGGCGTAGTAGTCCGGCGGCAAGCTGCCGGCGTTCAGGGCCCGCTGGATTTCCTCGATCCAGGAGTGGTGAAAGGTATGGAAGATGCCTGCCTCGACGCGGGACCAGTCGTGGATCGGCATGGATCGCCCTCCGGACGCGCACTCCGTCCGGGCATCATACCACCGGCCGCTACGCCCCTGTCAACGGTCCGTCGCGGGTGCTAGAATCGTCCGGGTTGACGGGTGGCCCCGGCCGCGGAGTTCCGCATGGACCTCGACACGCTCTTCCACGCCGCGGACGGCACCACGCCCCTGGCGCGCATCTTCGGCGTTCGCCACCTGTCGCCGGCCGGGGCGATCCACCTCAAGGCCGTCCTCGACGAGCTGAAGCCGACCGCCGTCCTCGTCGAGGGGCCGGCCGACGCGACCGACCAGCTCATCCACCTCGCCCACAAGGACGCCAAGCCACCCGTCGCCGTCCTCGCCTACACCCAGGACCGGCCCGTCCGGTCGATCCTTTATCCGCTCGCGTCCTACTCGCCGGAGTGGGTCGCCCTCACCTGGGGCCTCAAGAACAAGGCCCTCGTCCGATTCATCGACCTGCCGGCCGAGGTGTTCCTCCAGCTGCACCACGTCGAGGCCCCGCCGGAGGACGCCGAGCCGCAGCCGCCGCCGTCGCCGGAGGAGCCGCGGCCGGTCAGTGACCACACCAGGGCGTACATGGGCGACCCGTTCGAGGACATCGCCCGCCTCGCCGGCGAGGCCGACCACGAGACGTGGTGGGAACGCCACTTCGAGCACACCGTCGATCCGGCCGCGTACGTCCAGCAGATCTTCCACTTCGGCCACCAGCTGCGTGGCCTCCGCACCCTCGCCGAGGGCGACGAGAACCTGATCCGCGAGGCGTACATGCGCCGCGAGATCGCCGAGGTGCTCAAGAAGGGCCACAAGCCGGAGAAGGTGCTCGTCGTCTGCGGGGCGTTCCACTCGTCGGCCCTCGTCCAGGAGCTGCCGGCGATGACTGATAAGGAGTTCAAGGCCCTGCCGCGGGCGAAGTGCAGCCTGACGCTCATGCCGTACAGCTTCGTCCGGCTGTCGTCGCAGTCCGGCTACGGCGCGGGCAACCACGCGCCGGGCTACTACCAGCGGCTCTACCAGGCCCGCGCCGACGGCGAGCCGGACCGCGTCGTGCCGACGTTCCTGGCCGAGATCTGCCGCGAGGTGCGCAAGGCGGGCCAGATCCGCTCCGCCGCCGAGGTGATCGAGGCGGTGCGCCTGGCTTGCACCCTGGCGTCGCTGAACGAGTCGTCCGCCCCGGTGCTGCGCGACCTGCGCGACGCCGCCCTGACCTGCCTGGGCCGCGGCGAGATGGCGGTCATCGCCGAGGCGCTGCGCGACGTCGAGATCGGCCACGCGATCGGCCGGCTGCCCAAGGGCATCCTCCGCACGGCGATCCAGGACGACTTCTACCGCCTCGCCGACGACCTCTACCTGGAGAAGTACCTCGCCGAGCGGAGCCAGACACTCGAACTCGACCTGCGCGAGGACCGCCACGCCAAGAAGGCGGAGGCGGCGTTCCGCGACCGGCACCGCAGCACGTTCCTGCACCGGCTCGGCGTGCTCGGCCTCGACTTCGCCAGGAAGGAGAAGTCCGGCCAGGACCAGGCGACGTGGAAGGAGGTCTGGAAAGTCAAGTGGTCGCCCGACTGCGAAATCGAACTCGTGCAGAACGCCCTGATCGGCGAGACGATCGAGATGGCGTGCGCGATCCGCCTGTCGCAGAAACTCGCCGCGGACGACCGGATCGACCACGCGGCCCAGGTCGTCAAGGAGGCCGTCCTGTGCGAGTTGGCCGACGCGCTGGAGAACGCCCGCCGTCGGCTCCAGGCGATGGCCGTCGAGGAGACCGGCTTCGTCCAACTGTCGAAGGCGGTGGCCGAACTGTCGGAGGTCATCTCTTACGGCTCGGTGCGCAAGTTCGACCCGGAGCCGCTCAAGCCGCTGCTCGGCCAGCTGTTCCTGCGGGCGACCCTCGCCCTGAAGGACGCCTGCCGCTGCGACGACGCGGCGGCGCGCGACCACATCCGGCCGGCGATCCTCCGCCTGCACGACGTCGCCGAGACGGGCGACCTGGCCGCGGTCGTCGACGCCGACCGCTGGCAGGCCGAGCTGGACAAGGTGGTGACCATCGACTCGCTCAACGCCTACCTGTCCGGGTTCGTCCTGTCGCTGGTCCTGCCGCGGGTGCCGGAGGAGACGCTGTCGCTGGAGCTGCAACGCCGCCTGTCGTTGGCCGTGCCGCCGGACATCGCCGGGGCGTGGGTCGAAGGGCTGATGCAGTACAACCACGAGGTGCTCTTCCACCGCGAGGCGGTCTGGAAGACGCTCGACGAGTACGTGATGTCGCTCGACGAGACCGGCTTCCGGAAGGCGCTGGTGCCGCTGCGGCGGGCGCTGGGTACGTTCGAGCCGGCCGAGGTGCGGCGGATCTGTGGCCTGCTCATCTCGCTCAGCGCCGTCGGCGGCGACGAGATCCGCGAGGTGACCAACCGCAAGCTCGACGACGCCGAGGCGGCCGAGCTGCAGGAGCAGCTCGGGGGGCTGGATTTCTGACATTTAGCCCCGGGCTTGCCCGGGGTCTTCGCATCCGGACCGCCGGCAAGCCGGCGGCTATGTGGTGAACCATGGCCCACGAACGCGCCAAACGCTGGCGGCTCATCCTCGGCAAGGCGGCCGAGAAGGACCTCCAGCAGATGACCGGCGGCCAGCCGTGCCTGGGCGGCGAGCTCGACGACCTCGACGAGGCCCTCGGCTTCATCTACGGCAACGACGGAGCCGAGGGCGAGGGCAAGCCCGGCAAGGGCAAGGCCGGCGGCAAGGGCCAGCCGAAGGGCGGCAAACGCTCGGCCGGCCTCGGCCGCTCCGCGCCGCAGCTGGCGAAGTGGCTCGGCGACCTGCGCGGCTACTTCACCACCGACGTGGTCGCCGTCGTCCAGAAGGACGCCATCGAGCGCAAGGGCCTCAAGCAGCTCCTCTTCGAGCCGGAGACGCTCGGCCAGGTGACGCCGAGCGTCGAGATGGTCGGCACCCTCTTGTCGCTGAAGAACCTCATCCCCGAGACGGCGAAGGAGGCGGCCCGCCAGCTCGTCGCCGCCGTCGTCGAGGAGATCATCAAGCGACTCAAGAGCGGCATCGAGCAGGCGATCCGCGGCTCGCTCGATCGGTCGCGGCACAGCCCGATCCGCAGCCTGCCGAACATGGACTGGCCGCGCACCATCCGGCGGAACCTTCGCAACTACAACCGCGAGAAGGAGGTCATCATCCCGGACCAGTTCTTCTTCTTCGCGCGGCAGCACCGCCGGAAGGAGTTCCACGTCATCGTCTGCATGGACCAGTCCGGGTCGATGGCCGAGTCGTGCGTCTGGGGCGGCGTCATGGGGGCGATCCTGGCGTCGATGCCGGCCCTCGACACGAAGGTCATCGCGTTCGACACCGAGGTCGTCGACCTGACCGAGCAATGCAGCGACCCGGTCGACCTGCTCTTCGGCGTCATGCTCGGCGGCGGGACGGACATCAACCGGGCGGTGAAGTACTGCCAGGAGCTGGTCACCGACCCGCGCAAGACGATCTTCCTGCTGCTGACCGACCTCTACGAGGGCGGTAACCAGAGCGAGCTGTGCCGCCGCGTCGAGGATCTGGTGCAGTCGGGGGTGCGTTTCATCACCCTACTTGCCCTGGGCGATCACGGCGTGCCGAGCTATGACGAGCACCTGGCGAAGAAGTTCGCCAACCTCGGCGTGCCGAGCTTCGCCTGCACGCCGCAGAAGCTGCCGGAGCTGCTCGAAGGGGCGCTGAAGGGCCAGGACCTGTTCAAGCTCGCCCAGACGGTCGGCGCGCCGGAAGACAAGGCGCGGTGAGGCCCGCCCGGGATGAATCCCGGGGCGGGGCGTAAGGAGACGCGGGCATGCGCTGGTCGGTCGTACGGCTCATCTTCCACCGCGAGCTGATCGACCAGCTGCGCGACCGGCGCACCCTGTTCATGATCGTCGTCCTGCCGGTGCTCATCTACCCGCTGGCCGGCTTCGGCCTGATGCAGCTCGCCGTCGGCATCCAGAAGAAGGAACACGTCGTCGCCGTCGTCGGCGCGGACCAGCTGCCGGCCCCGGCCGCGATGGGCCCCCGGCCGTGGCCGGCCCTGCTCACCCCGGCCGGCCAGCCGCCTCTCCGGCTGATCCCCCACGCCGACGAGGTCGCCGACGACGCCGCGACGCTGGTCCCGCGCCGGGCCTCCTCGTTGGAGGAGGCCCGCGCTCTGCTCGACGAGCGGCAGGTCGATCTGATCCTCGTCGTCGATGAGGACTTCCTCGGCCGGCTGGACGCCGGCCGGCAGCCAGTCCTGACGCTGTACGGCCGACCCGGCGAGGAGCGGTCGCGCCTGGCCGAGGTCAAGGCGACGCGCGTCCTGGCCGCCTACCGCGGTACCCTCAAGCAGACGCGCCTGCTCCGCGCCGGCCTGCCGGCCGACTTCGACGAGGTGTTCGTCCTGACCAATCCGGACCGGCCGCCGGTCGCCGCTAGCCGCGGGGTGGACGACCTGTTCCGCGTCCTGGGCCAGATCTTCCCGTTCGTCCTGGTCATGTGGAGCCTCGCCGGGGCGCTCTACCCGGCGGTCGACCTCTGCGCCGGCGAGAAGGAACGCGGCACGATGGAGACGCTTCTCATCAGCCCGGCCAGCCGGGAGGAGATCGTCTGGGGCAAGTTCCTGACCATCTGGCTGTTCAGCGCCGCGACCGCCCTGCTCAACCTCGTCAGCATGTCGCTTTCCGTCTGGTACTACACGCTCCGGCTGCCGCAGAACCCGTTCGAGCCGACGATCCTGCTCTGGGGCACGATCCTGCTCCTGCCGCTGTCGGCGTTTTTCAGCGCGGTCAGCCTGGCGATCGGCGTCTACGCCCGGAGTACGAAGGAGGGGCAGTACTACCTGATGCCGCTCTTCCTGGTGACGATGCCGCTCGTCTTCCTGACGCTCGCCCCGGGCGTCGAGCTGAACGGCTTCTACAGCATGGTCCCGGTCACCGGCGTCTCTCTGCTCCTGAAGGACCTCGTCACGGCCGGCAAGCCGCCGCTGACGCTGGCGACGTACTTCCTGCCGGTCCTCGCGCCGATGGTCATCTACAGCTGGCTGGCCCTGCGCTGGGCGATCGAGCAGTTCCAGCGCGAGGAGGTGCTCTTCCGCGAGGCGGAGCGGTTCGACGTCGGGCTGTGGTTCCAGAGCCTGTTCCGCGAGAAGGAGCCGCTGCCCGGCACCAGCATGGCGTTCGGCTGCTTCGCCCTGGTGACGGTGCTGTTCCAGTTGGCGATGCGGCTGTCGGTGCAACCGGACGTGGTCGTCCACCTGATGGTCGCCTACCTGGCGTGCGTCCTGACGCCGACGCTGATGATTGCCGTCGTGCTGACGACCCGGCCGCTGGCCGGCCTGCTGCTGCGCCCGGCCGGGTGGGGAGACCTGCTCCGCGCCGTGGCCTTCGCCGGGCTGCTCTTCGTGCCCGGGGTTCTGGCGGCCCATTTCCTGCTCGAGTCGGTGCCGGGGTTGAAGGAGGGCGTGCTGGAGCAGGTCGAGCACCCTGCCGGCCCGGCCGGGCCGAGCGTCGTCTGGCTTGCCGTCCTGCTCGTCGTGACGTGCGTCTGCGAGGAGCTGACGTTCCGTGGCCTGATCCTGACCGGCCTGTCGCGCTACTTCCGCCCGGTGACGGCCCTGTTCCTGTCGAGCTTCCTGTTCGCCCTGTTCCACATGAACGTCTTCCAGGCGGTGCCGCACTTCCTGCTCGGCCTCCTGCTCGGCCTCCTGGCACAACGGACGGGGAGCCTCCTCCCCGCGATCGTCCTGCACCTGGGGTACAACGCCCTGGTGATCGCCGGCCTGGGCCTGCCGCAGGAGAGCTTCGCGTACCTGGCGGGCGAGTCCGGCCTGCCGACGCCGTTCGGCTGGCTGTCGGCCGGCGTGTGCCTGATCGGCGTCGTCGGCCTGGCGTTGCCGCTCTTGCGCCGCCCCGTGCAGGTCCCACCCCCGGTGACGTGATGCCGACGCTCTACTTCATCGAGTTGACCGTCGCCGACCTGGACCGCTCCCTGGCGTGGTACGCCGCGTGGCTCGACGTCGCGCCGGCGATCATCGACCGGGCGCACGGCTTCGCCCTGTTCGAGCCGGGCGAGGTGCGCGTGTCATTGAAGGTCGGCACGCCGACAGCGGGGACGACGCTGTTCACGTTCGAGACGGCCGACCTCGACGCCGAGCTGGCCCGCCTCGCCGCGGCGGGCATCGTGCCGGACGGGCCGATCAAGCCGAGCCCGGAGGGCTACCGCCGGGCGCGCTTCCGCGACCCGGACGGCCAGGGCCTGAGCCTGTTCGCGTGGGAGCCGATTGATCAATGACAAGTCCCACTCCCCCGACGGGAGGCCTGGCCGATGAACAAGGATGAGCTGTGGAAGCGAATGGAATACGGCTCGCCCCGATGCCTGGCGACCATCGTCCGAGAGGAGGACGGCCCTCGGTCCGGTGATTACAACTCCTGGCGATTATCCTGTCCGTGCGGCCACCGCGTGGGAAACATCCTCGGCCATCGCCTCGGTGTCCTGAAGCCCGATTTTGAGGACTGGGACTGGCTCGTTAGCCCGATCGCCTTTCGCTGTCAGCGCTGTGACCGGGAGGCTGAAATCCTCGACACGGCACAACACGGGTTCGCGAGCGAGTGTTTTCTGCTCGATGGCCAAGGCTTCTCGTGCGTCGCGTATCGTGGGGAGGGTGCGAAGACCTCGTTCCGATGCCCGACCTGCCAGGGGACGGGTTGGGAAGTAACGGTTGCTTTGACCTACGATCTCGGTGCCATTGCCGATGTCGCCGAGGACGAGCAACTCGCGATCACCCAACCGATGGACTTCTTTGATCGTTACGAACTGACCGGCCGTTGCCCCCACTGCGGGATGGAAACAATCATAAGCAACATTCACACAAAGTAGCGCCGCCCCTCTGATGCGCTTGCCGACACGACCGACCCACGCTACTATCGAGCGATCCTCGGAGGACCGTCCGATGCCCGGCCACGACCACCCGCACGCCTTCACGTCGCTGATGCCCCGTGTCCAGGAGGGCCTCACTCTCGCCTCGCGGCGCAACTTCCTCAAGGCCGGCCTCGCCGGCCTCGCCGGGTTGTCGCTGCCGCGCCTGCTCGAACAACGCGCCGCCGGCTCGACCGCGAAGGCCCGCAAGGCGGTCATCCTCCTCTGGATGGCCGGCGGGCCGAGCCACATCGACACCTGGGACCCCAAGCCGAACCGGCCACCTGAGAACCGCGGGCCGTTCGGCGTCATCCCGACCCGAGTGCCCGGCATCCTCGTCTGCGAGCACCTGCCGAAGCAGGCCGCGATGATGGACCGCTTCACGCTCCTCCGCGCGATGGACGCCCGCGGCAGCAACCACGAACCCAACACGGTCATGCAGACCGGCAACACCGAAGCGGAGCCGCGCACCAACGCCCGGGCCGTCACCTACCCGGCCATCGGCTCCATCGTCGCCCGGTACCGCGGCGCGAACCACCCCGCCCTGCCCGCCTACGCCGCGTTCCAGAAGTCGCGGTCGCACCTCGCCTATGCCGGCACCCTCGGCAAGCGCATCGACCCGTTCCTCGCCAACACCGCCGCCCGGCTGCCGGTCTACGACCTTGTCGGCGTCGATTCCGGCACGCTCAGTCAGCCGGTCGCGTTCAACCTGCCGGTCGATCTGTCGCGCGACCGGCTCGGCGATCGCCGGGCGCTGCTCGGCCAGCTCGACGGCCTGCGGACGAGCCTCGACGCGGCCGGCATCGACGTAATGGACCGCGCGACGCAGCAGGCGATGGACCTGCTCGTCGGCCGGGCGATGCAGGACGCCCTCGACATGGACCGCGAGCCGCTCGCCGGCCGCGAGCGCTACGGCAAGCACCTCTGGTGCCAGCAGGCCCTGCTCGCCCGTCGCATGGTCGAGGCCGGCGTCGCGTTCGTGACGCTCGACCTGAGCTACCACACCGCGTCCGGCACCTGGGACAACCACGGCGACAACATCCCGCCCTACGGCGGCATCAGCAAGGGCCTCAAGCCGCTCCTGCCTCTGTTCGACCACCTGCTGACGACGCTCGTGGACGACCTCGCCCAGCGCGGCCTGCTCGACGACACGCTCGTCATCGCGATGGGCGAGTTCGGCCGAACGCCGCAACTCGGGACGCAGGACAGCACCGACGGCCGGAACCACTGGCCGTTCGTGTCGTGCGTCTGCCTGGCCGGCGGCGGCCTCAGGCACGGCCAGGTGGTCGGCTCGACCGAGAAGGACGGCGGCCAGATCGCGACCCGGCCGGTCACTCCGGCCGACCTGGCGGCGACGATCTACCGCCACTTCGGCATCCCGCTGGAGACGGAGTACCTCGACGGTACCGGCCGGCCGATCCCGATCGCGCACCAGGGCCGGGCGATCGACGAGTTGTTTTGATTCTCGCTCCCTCTCCCCCGCTTCGGGGGAGAGGGCAGGGGTGAGGGGGTTCCATGCGTCAGGCACTGCTCATCGTCTTCGTAGTGTCGCTGTCGGCCGCCGGTCAGCCGGCTCAGCCCCAGCCCAAGGCCGACCCGGCCCTCGCGCCGATCGAGGATAAGCCCGGCCTGCCACGCGTCCTGCTCATCGGCGACTCGATCTCGATGGGCTACACGCTGCCGGTTCGCAAGCTGCTCGACGGCAAGGCGAACGTCCACCGCGTCCCGGAGAACGGCGGCCCGACGACGACCGGCCTGGCGAAGATCGACAAGTGGCTCGGCGACGGCAAGTGGGACGTCGTCCACTTCAACTGGGGCCTGCACGACCTCAGGCGCGACGCCGACGACAAGCTCCAGGTGCCGCCCGAGGCGTACGAGAAGAACCTGCGCGACCTCGTCGCACGCCTGAAGAAGACGAACGCGAAGCTGATCTGGGCCAGCACGACCCCGGTGCCCGACGCGAAGTTGTCGCCGCCGCGCAAGAGCGAGGACGTCGTCCAGTACAACGCCCTCGCGAAGAAGGTCGCCGAGGAGAACGGCGTCGCGATCAACGACCTGTACGCCTTCGCCCTGCCGCGGTTGGAGAAGATCCAGCGCAAGGCGAACGTCCACTTCACCCCGGAAGGCTCCGACGCGCTGGCCGAGCCGGTCGCGGAGAGCATCCGCCGGGCGCTGCCGGCGTCGAAGTGACCGGCCGACACTCTACGAGGTCTCACCATGCGACCGCGGTTCCGCACTGTCCTCGGGCTGGCCCTCGTCCTCGCCGTCGGCTCGTTCGCCGCTGGTGAGGAACCGGCCAGGCTGCCCGACGGCACGCCGATCGAGGCGAAGCCGGCCGACCCGAAGGCGACCAAGATCGTCCTCGTCGCCGGGTCGAACTTCTTCAAGAAGGGCGAGCACGAGTACGTCGCGGGCTGCCTCGCCCTGATGGACCTCCTCCGCCAGACGCCGGACGTCGCGCCGGTGCTCGCGCTCGACTGGCCGAAGGACGCCGACACGTTCGCCGGGGCGAAGGCGGTCGTCCTGTTCTGCGACGGCGGCGACAAGCACCCGATCGTCCAGGCCGACCGGATGGAGCAGGTCCGCAAGCTGGCCGACGCCGGGGTCGGCCTCGTCCTATTCCACCAGACGGCCGACGTGCCGAAGGACCTCGGCGACCGGCTCCGCGGCTGGGCCGGCGGCAACTGGGAGAAGGGCGGCGCGCGGGCCCACTGGGTCGCCGAGTTCAAGGCGTTCCCCGACCACCCGGTGACGCGCGGCGTCGAGCCGTTCAAGATCGACGACGGCTTCCTGACGAAGAACCGCTTCGCCCCGGAGAAGAAGGGCGTCACGCCGCTGTTGCGGACCGTGTCGCCGAAGACGCCGGACGTGAAGGAGACGAGCGACGAGGCGATCGTCGCGTGGGCGTTCGACCGGCCGGGCGGCGGCCGGGCGTTCGTCTTCACCGGCGGCCACCTGCACGTCAGCCTGGCGGAGGTCGGCTACCGCCGCTTCCTGGTCAACGGCATCCTGTGGAGCGCCGGCTTGGACGTGCCGGCGAAGGGTGCCCCGGTCGAGTTGAAGGCCGGGGCGCTGGAGAAGTACCTGGAGGCGAGGCCGGCGAAGAAGTAGTCGTCACATCCCCGCCCAGAGCGTCATCGCCTGGTAGTCGCGCACGAAGCCGGCCGCCTCCAGCGCCTCGCGAGCCAGCCCGGTCACCGGCGGTTGGCCGTTCCACTCCTCGACGGTCAGCTTGTGCCGGGCCGACCCCGACCGCCGGTCGAGCAGACGCGGCAGCAGCGCCGCCGCGGCGACGACGTCGTCGCGGCTAGCGCTCGGCAGGGCGGTCAGCTTCTTGCCCTGTTGTTCGACCAGGACGATCGGCCGACCGGCCCGCAGGGTGAGCCAGTTGCCCGCCCGGCGGAGAAGGGGCCGGGTGCCGCCGTCGAGCAGCGGCACGTCGAGCGGCGCGCCGGAGCCGTACAGGTTCGCCGGGTCGAGGCTGTGGACCAGCAGCACCGGCGACGACGCCGTCGAGGGGGCCTGCGTCTCCTGGAGCAGCTCGGCCGCCTCCGGCAGGGCGAACTGCGCCCCCGACAGCCCCTCGGCGAAGTAGCCGCGGCGCACCTCGCCGGCCATCTCCAGGCGCGACAGCACCTCGTACAGGATGCGCCACGGCCGGAGTGCCGGGTCGAGCAGGGCCAGCTCGCGGGCGACGACGCCGTAGCGGTTGAGGAGCAGGTACGCCTGGGTGACCGCCTCCGGCTCCGGTTCCGGCTGGCCCCAGGCGACGGCCGACCAGCGGCCCTCCGGCCGCGGCGGCGGGCCGGAGCGCAGGGCTCGCAGGTTCGGCCGGGCGCGCACCGCCGTCACGGCCGAGGCCGGCACGACCTCGGGGCCGCGGCGCAGGACGTCCATCTGGTCGTTGCTCACCAGGCCGCGACGGAACAGCGTCCCCAGCGCCGCCCGCACCGCCGACGGCGTCGCGTCGAGGGCGAGGGCAAGGTCGGTCAGGAAGACGGCCCCGCGGCGCTGGAGCGCGTCGAGCACCCCGGCGGCGACCTCGTCGAGTGGCGGCTCGTTGTCGTCGATCGGTCGGCGGAGCTGGGCGAGCGTCTCGCGCGGGTGGAACGCGACCCCGTCGCCCCGGCCGACGGCGACGCCGCTGCCGCCGAGGCACCAGTCGTCGAGCCAGCGGGCCTGGTAGCCGGGCACGCGTGCCGGTAGGACGACCTGCTCCCACGTCTCGGCGTCGAGGGCGAGCCCTTGCAGCCGGTCGAGCACGTCGGAGACGCCTTCGGGGCCGCCGCGCTGTGTGGTCGGGTGGGCGAACTGCCAGCGGAGGACGAAGTCGGCCAGCTGCGGCGACGAGCAGGCGACGACCTCGCGGCGAAGGATCGCCAGGCTGGTCCGCTGCACCTGGTCGAGGTTCTCCGGGGCGGAGAAGGAGACGGTCGGCCCGCCGGTCTGGACGACGACCGCCCGGCCGGTGCGCGCCCAGGCGTCGAGCTGCCGCTCCGCCCAGGAGCGCTCGAACGGGTAGCGGCGCAGGACGTCGTCGAGGCCGACGAGGGCGTGCGTCCGCAAGAAGCGGGCGAGGATGGCGACTGCCGCGTCCTGGCGAGCCGGGAGCGTCAGCGACCGGAGTTCCGGCGTAGTCACTGAAGGGTGTACTCCGGTCGCTGACGCTCCCGGCTCGCCGAGGTGGAACGCCGTCCGGTACGTCTCCGCTTCCTCCGTCAGCACCCACCGCCCCGGCTCCGCGACGCCGGGCAGCTCGATCGTCTGGGCGACGCCGTCCTTGACGAGGCCGGCGAGGAACGCCTCCATCGGCCCTTCCAGCTCGCTCGCCGACAGGTCGCCCAGCCGGCGGAGCCACTCCGCCATCTCGGCCGGCGACCGCGGCGGCATGCCGACGCCGCGCAGCCGACGTTCCACCTGCTGAAGCGCCCGCGGGTCGAGCAGGTGCCGCGACTGCTCGGGGGCGACCAGCTGCTGGAGCAGTTGCTTGTCCAGGCCGTGCGACTGGCTGTTTTGCGCCTCGACCTGGTCGGTCTGGTACATGAACGCCGCCGTGAACGCGAAGAGCAGCGCCCCGGCGAACGGCGACGGTGTCTCGGCCCGGCGCTGGACGACGGCGACCTCGCCGCTGCGGATCTGGCCGAGCAGCTCCTTCAGCCGCGGCAGGTCGAGGTGGTCGTGCAGGCACTCGCGGAACGTCTCGACGACGATCGGGAAGTCCGGCTGTCGGCGGGCGACCTGGAGAAGGTCCTTGCCGCGCAGCCGCTGCAGCCAGAGCGGGGCGCGTCGCCCTGGCTGGCCGCGCGGCAGCAGCAGCGCCCGGGCGGCGTTCTGGCGGAAGCGCAGCGCGAACAGGGCGCTGTCGGCCAGTTCGTCGAGGATGAGGCCCTCGACGTTCTCCTCGGTGATGCCGTCGAACAGGTCGAGAATCGGCTCGTCCGTATCGACGAGGCGCACGAGCAGGCCGTCGTCGTGGTGCAGGCACTGCGGCCGATAGCCGAGCCGCTTCGACAGCGCCCCCTCGATCGCGAGCCGCAAGGCGAGGTGCAGCCGGCTGCCGCGCGGGCTGAGCAGTGTCACCTGCCAGTCACCGAGCTGGTCGCGCGACGCCTCGACGATCAGGGTCCGGTCCGTCGGCACGCACCCGGCCGCGACGACCTGCCGCGTGACGTGGTAGACGAGGTTGCGGGCGCTGGCCGGGTCGAGGTGGAACTCGCGCTGGAGCCAGCCGAGCCGGTCCGGGTCGTCGATCCGGGCGGTCAGCTCGCGGAGGAACGCCCCCATCGCCAGGCCGAGGTCCGGGCTGCGGCCCAGGCCCTCGCCGCGCCAGAACGGCAGCACCGCCAGGGCCCCCTCGGCCGGCACGACGAGGATGCGATCCTCCTGGATCGCCTCGACGCGCCAGCTGCTCGTGCCGAGCAGGAACGCGTCGCCGACGCGGCGCTCGTAGATGAACTCCTCGTCGAGTTCGCCGAGGCGGAGGTTGCCCGGGCCGTAGACGGCGTAATTGCCCGTGTCGGGGATCGTGCCGCCGTTGACGATGGCGAGCTGGTGCGTCCCAGGCAGGGGCAGGAGGCGGTTGTGGACGCGGTCCCATGAGATGCGCGGTTGTAACGCTTCCAGGGTGCCGGGGCGCTCCGTCGCTGACGCTTCCGGCTCGGACGGGGTGAACCGGAACCGCCCCGTCACCATCTCCAGCGTCGTCTCGAACGCCTGGGCGGACAGGTCGCGGTACGGGTAGGCCCGGCGGACGAGGGCGAACAGGTCGGCGACCGGCCACGGGTCCATCGCGACGCAGGCGACGATCTGCTGGGCCAGCACGTCGAGGCAGTTGATCGGGACGCGGCACTCCTCGACCCGGCCGTGCTCCATCTCGCGGCAGACGGCGGCCATCTCGACGAGGTCGGTCGCCGTGCGCGGCACGAGGCGGCCCTTGCTGCGCTGGCCGACGAGGTGGCCGGCCCGGCCGACGCGCTGCAGCGCCCGGGCGACGTTCCCCGGCGGGGCGACCTGGACGACGAGATCGACCGCCCCCATGTCGACGCCCATCTCCAGCGACGCCGTCGCGACGACGGCCGGCAGCTCGCCGGCCTTGAGGCGGCTCTCGATCTCCTGGCGCACCTCCAGGGCGACGCTGCCGTGGTGGGCGCGGGCCAGCTCGGTCGTGTTCCCCTCCGCGTCGAGCGGCTCGTTCAGGCACGACGTGATCCGCTCGACCGACCGGCGGTCGTTCGCGAAAACGATGGTGCTCGTGTGGCTCTCGATGTGGTCCGCGAGCAGCCGATAGATCGACGGCCAGACGGAGCGTTCGGGGAGTGGCCCGAACTGCTCGACCGGGCAGACGACGCGCAGGTCGAGGTCCTTCCGCTTGCCGGCGTCGATGATGCTCACTTCTCGCGGCGTGAGGTTGCCGTCGGCATCGACGCGCTGGCCGCCGAGGTAGCGGGCGACCTCGTCGAGCGGCCGCTGCGTCGCCGACAGGCCGACGCGCGTGAACTCGTGCGGCACCTGGGCCTGGAGGCGTTCCAGCAGCAGGGCCAGGAAGACGCCGCGCTTCGTCGGGCAGAGGGCGTGGATCTCATCGACGATGACGTACTGCACGCCGCGCAGCACCTCGCGCGACCGGGACGTCAACAAGAGGTGCAGCGACTCCGGGGTCGTGATGAGGACGTGCGGCGGCTGACGCAGGAGGCGCGCCCGCTCGCTCGCCGGCGTGTCGCCGGTGCGGACGGCGGTGGTGAGGACGGGCAGGTCGTGGCCCATGCGGCGGGCGGTCGCCTGGACGCCGTCGAGCGGCACCTGGAGGTTGCGGTGGATGTCGTTGTTGAGGGCCTTCAGCGGCGAGACGTAGAGCACCTGGACGCCGCGCGGCGGCTCGGGCTGTCGCCAGAGGGAATCGAGGCACGCCAGGAACGCGGCGAGGGTCTTGCCGGAGCCGGTCGGCGCGAGCAGGAGCGTGTTGCGACCGGCGGCGATCTCCGGCCAGCCGAGCCGCTGGGGCGGCGTCGGCTCGCCGAGCGCCTCGCGGAACCAGGCCGCCACCGGCGGCAGGAACAGGTCGAGTGCGTCCATGCCGGCATTATACAAATTTACACCCACGCGATGAAGCGTCGGTTCAGCGTCGGGATCGCTCGGCTCACGGCATCCCAGGTGTCGTCGTCGAGGACCGGCTCGTCGTGGCCGTGCGGCCCTTCCCGCGCGCCGAAGACGCTCACCAGATCGTCGCGGATGTAGCTGCCGCCGATGTTGTGGAACCAGCCGTAGGCGAAGTCGCGCAGGCCGGGCACCGGCACCAGGTGGCTATCCCACAGGCCGCGCGGCAGGGCGGCGTCCACCAGGGCGGTGCCCTGCCGCTCGCGTCGGCGGATGGCCTCGACGAGCTCGCGATGGGGATGGAACGTCGGCCCGAAAAGCAGATCGACCGACACGGCCCACGCGACGAACAGGCCGACGACCGGCCGCGACGGCGAACCGTGCCGTCCGCTCAGTTCTCGGGCCTGGCTCACCGCGATCGTCACGCTCTTCTCATCGACGCTCAGTTCAACGTCGCGGGCCGGGTCGAGGGTGCGTTCCCAGTAGCGAAACTTCGCGGTCCCGCGGACCCGCGGCTCGCCGAGGCAAGTCGTCAATTCCTCGGCCGTCAGGCCGAAGGCCAGGCCGAACGGCAGCGGCTCCGACCAGCCCTTGTTCAACCACACGAGCCGGAGATACGGAACGAAGGAACTCTTCGACTTCGCCAGGAGCGGGTACTTCTCGTTGAGGATGTCGTGTCCGAAACAGAGCTCGACGCCGTGCTTCTTCGCGACGACGTTCTTCGTCCGGCCGACATCGGTTGTCGAGGTCGGCACCTTCTGGCCGAGGGTGTTCGTGACGTAATCGACCAGCTCCGGGTCGTCGGCCCGCCGGCCGACGAGGGCGACGAGCCGGCCGAACGCCGGCGGCAGGTCGGCCACCGGGCTCGCCGTCGGGGCGTTCGATGTCGGGGAAGCCGGCTCGGTGCCGTCGAGGTAGGCCGGGAAGTCGAACGGCTCGGCCGGCGGGACGGTCACCTTGTTGCGCGTCAGCCAGGCGCGCAATTTCGCCCGGCCGGTCGCGTCCTCGTCGTCGAGGTCGGACACGCCCGTCTCGCCGGCGGCGAGGAGGTGGAGGAACTCCTCCAGCGAGCCGGCGACGGCGTCCGTCGCGCCCTCGGAGCCGAGCAGGGCGACGACGGCCGGACCCGGCCGGGCGGCGAGCAGGACGACCTGGCCGCCGTCCGGCGTGCGCAGGAAGGCGAACCCGTTGCGGCGCATCCGGGCGACGGCGGCCGGCTCCCAGGCGTCCACGACCGGCTCGACGACGAGGTAGAAGTAGCCGACGGAGCCGTACTCCTGCTTGGCGAGCCAGTCGGCGAACTTCTGGAGCAGCGGCGGGACGGCGTGGCCGTCCGGCGGGGTGAGGTCGGCGGTGTAGTGGGCCACGGCGAACTCCTTTCCGAGTGGGCGTGCTTCCGTCGTTTCAGGGCAGAACCTCGACGGGAATGTCCGTGCAACGGTTCAGACGGGTGTCGTTGGTCAGGAAACGGTCGCAGCCGCCTTCGATCGCCGCGGCGAGATGGAGCGCGTCGCCGAGCTTGAAGTTGTGGGTGGCGCGTAGGACGGTCGCCCGGTCGTACACCGCGCTGGGCAAGGACACGAACTCCACGTCCGGTCGGGCGAAGAAGGCGCCGAACTCCGCGAGCGCCGCCGCGTCCCCCATGCGGAGCGGCTTGACGCGACACTCCAGCCGGGTCAAATCGCTGATGACAACGCGGTCCCCTGCCGTTCGCAGGGCCGTGATTCGAGCCTCGGTTCGGCGGTGGAACGCTCCGCCGTTGTCGAGGAGGTAAATGAGGATGACCGAATCGCAATAGACCCTCATCCAGCGGCCTCCCCGGCTTGGCGGTAGGCTTCCTCGATGCGGTCGTCGTCCTCGCGCAGCTCCTCGATCCAGGCCGCCGTCTCGGCGTCACTCATGAGGCGAGAGCCCGCGGCCTCTCGCTCCCGCCGGATGCGACGGACGAACTCGACGAGATCTTCCGCCGGCGCGGCTTGCGGCTCCAGCGATTCGACCCGGACGCGCACCCGCCCCGGCGGGACGGTCAGCTCGCCCTGGAGTTCGAGGGTGCCGTCGGGGCGGACCACCCCGAGAAGGTCGTTCGTCGTGTTGGACACGGTCCACCTCCCCAATTGCCGGTCGCGTCGCCGTCCACCGTCATGGTACCATGGCCCGGTCGATCTTCCCACCGGGGGCCGCCATGCATCGCCGCGACTTCTTCTCCTTCGCCACGCACGGCCTCGCCGGGGCGGCCCTCGCCACGCTCCTCGGCCGGGACGGCCTCCTCGCCGCGCCGGGCACGCACCACGCCCCGAAGGCGAAGCGCGTCGTCCACGTCTGCCTCCTCGGCGGCCTGAGCCACCTCGACTCGTTCGACCACAAGCCCGACCTCGCCAACTTCCATGGCAAGGCCCTGCCCGGCAGCGAGAAGCCGGAGACGTTCTTCGGCCAGATCGGCCTCCTGCGCGGCCCGGACTTTGCTTTCAAGCAACGCGGCCAGAGCGGCCTGTGGGTGTCCGACCTGTTCCCGCACCTGGCCGGCGAGGCGGACGCCCTGACGGTGATTCGCTCGATGGCGGCCGACTCGGCGAACCACACGCCGGCGACGTTCCAGCAGAACACCGGCTTCCGCCTCAACGGCTACCCGACGATGGGGGCCTGGCTGTCGCACGGCCTCGGCAGCGCGGCGGACGACCTGCCGGCGTACGTCGTCCTGCCGGACCCGCGCGGCCTGCCGGCCGGCAGCACGATCAACTGGACGAGCGGCTTCCTGCCGGCCCGGCACCAGGGGGTGCCGTTCCGGACGAAGGGGCCGCTGATCGACGACCTCCAGCCGGCCCGGCCGCTGCCCGACGGCCAGGACGCCGACGCCCGGTCGCTCCTGGCGACGCTCAACCGCCAGCACGCCGAGACGCGGCCCGGCGAGGACGCCCTCGAAGCCCGCGTCCGCAGCTACGAACTGGCCGCGAAGATGCAGCTCGCCGTCCCGAAGGTCGCCGACCTGGCGGGCGAGACGAAGGCGACACACGCCCTGTACGGCCTCGACGCGCCAGAGACGCAGGACTTCGGCCGGGCGTGCCTGCTGGCGCGGCGGCTGCTCGAACGCGGCGTCCGGTTCGTGCAGCTGTTCTCCGGCGGGTCGTTCGGCTCGCCGCGCATCAACTGGGACGGCCACGAGAACGTCAAGGAGAACCACGCCCAGGAGGCGAAGCGGATCGACCAGCCGGTCGCGGCACTGCTCAAGGACCTGCGCCAGCGGGGGATGCTGGCCGACACGCTGGTGCTGTTCACGACGGAGTTCGGCCGGACGCCGTTCGCGCAGTCGGCGGCGGACAAGGTCGGCCCGGGCCGCGACCACAACATGTACGGCTTCAGCGTCTGGCTGGCCGGGGCGGGCCTGAAGCCGGGCATCGCCCACGGCGCGACGGACGCGATCGGCTGGAAGGCGGTCGAGGACGTCGTCGCGTGGCACGACTTCCATGCGACGGTGCTGCACCTGCTCGGGATCGATCACGAGCGGCTGACGTTCTACCACAACGGCATCCAGCGCCGCCTGACGAACGTCCACGGCGAGGTGGTGAAGGCGATCCTGGCTTGATCGCGGAGAGGAGCGAGCACGATGCGCGGGTTCATCTTCATCCTCCTCGCCGGGCTGGGGTGCGGCGTCCTGGGTGCCGGCGGTGGCTGGCTGATCGGTCGGCTGTCGCCGGAATTCATCGCCCTGGTCGCCCAGCCGGTCCCGGTCGCCGAAGCGGAGAACCTGGGGGCGGCCCTCGGCGCGGTATCCGGCTTGCTCCTCGGTGCCGGGGCGATGGCGTTCGGCCTGGTGATCGAGGCGTTCCGGGCCTGGGCTCTTCGGCCCCGGCCGCCCGCCGAGCCGCCGCCGAGCCGGCCCACCGCGGAGGGGGCCGGCATCCGGCCCCGGGCGGTGCGGGAAGCGCCTTGAGCCGTAGAATAGATCGAGAACACCCCCCGGAGGAGGTGCCCGGATGGCCAGCGCCCTCGACGTCGCCCGCCAGCTCGTCTTCCTGGCGGCCGCCGAGACCGAGCCGGACTTCCTGACGCCGTTGCGGTTGCAGAAGCTCCTCTACTACTGCCAGGGCTGGCACCTGGCCGAGACCGGGCGGCCGCTCTTCTCCGAGCGGATCGAAGCCTGGGCGACCGGGCCGGTCGTGCCGGACGCCTTCGTCGCCTTCAAGAGGTTTGCCTGGCTTCCGATCCCCAACGAGGAAGTCGAGCCCCCTGAACGGCTGACCGACGCCGAGGTCGAGTTCATCATCGGCGTCTGGGCCGACTACCGCGGGTACTCCTCGACCCGCCTCTACGAGATGGTCCAAGCGGACGCGCCGTGGCTGGACGCGCGGCGGGGATGCTCGTTGATCGAAGACAGCAGCGCCGAACTCACGCCCGCCGTACTGAAGGACTACTTCGCCTCGCTGCTGGAAGCCACCGCATGAGCAAGAAGCGCTCCCGCGCCGTGGCCGACTCCGAGCCGGACCCGCCGGCCGCTCCGGTCGAGACCCCGCCACCAAGAAATTGACGCCCGCCCCCCGGCGTGGTAGCCTCATCCTCGTCCCCGCTGCGTCCCGCCCGCCGCCGATCGGCCACCCCGGAGGCTCGCTTCGATGCTCCGTCCGCTCTCCTGCCTCGCCGTCGCGCTGCTCCTCGTCGTCCCGGCACCCGCCGACGACAAGGTCGATTTCAACCGCGACATCCGGCCGATCCTGTCCGAGAACTGCTTCGCCTGCCACGGCCCCGACAAGGGCCAGCGCAAGGCCGGCCTCCGCCTCGACGAGCGCGACTCCGCCCTCAAGAAGAAGGCCGTCGTCCCCGGCAAGCTCGACGAGAGCGAACTCATCGCCCGCGTCACGTCGAAGGACCCGAACATCGTCATGCCGCCGGCCGAGGCGAACCGCCACCTCAAGCCGGCCCAGGTCGAACTGCTCAAGAAGTGGGTCGCCCAGGGCGGCGAGTACCAGGGCCACTGGGCGTACGAGCCGCCCGTCAAGCCGCCGGTCCCGAGCGGGACGAACGGCATCGACCACCTCGTCCGCGAGCGGCTGACGAAGCTCAAGGTGCAGCCGTCGCCGGAAGCCGACCGGCGGACGCTGATCCGCCGCCTGGCCTTCGACCTGACCGGCCTGCCGCCGACGCCGGCCGAGGTCGAGGCGTTCGTCAACGATGCCGCCCCGGACGCCTACGACCGCCTCGTCGAGCGCCTGCTCGCCTCGCCGCACTACGGCGAGCGCATGGCCCAGGGCTGGCTCGACGTCGTCCGCTTCGCCGACACGATCGGCTACCACTCCGACAACCCGCGCAACGTCTGGCCGTACCGCGACTGGGTCATCAAGGCGTTCAACGACAACAAGCGCTTCGACCAGTTCACCGTCGAGCAGCTCGCCGGCGACCTGCTCCCCGACTCGACCACCGAGCAGAAGGTCGGCTCGGCGTTCAACCGGCTGCTGCTGACGACGGAGGAGGGCGGGGCCCAGCCGAAGGACTACGAGGCGCGCATGCTCGCCGACCGGGTCCGGGCCGTCGGCACCGTCTGGCTCGGCCAGACGCTCGGCTGCTGCCAGTGCCACGACCACAAGTTCGACCCGTTCACGCAGCGCGACTTCTACGCGATGGGGGCGTTCTTCGCCGACATCCAGGAGCCGATCCTCGGCCGGCGCGAGCCGGGCCTCCTCCTGGCGAACGCCACGGCGGAGAAGACCCTCGCCGAGCTGACCGCCGCCGCCGCCGAGGCGAAGAAGGCCCACGACGCCGACAAGGACAACGCCGCGAAGAAGGCCGCCCTCGACAACGCCAACAAGGCCCGCGCCGACTTCGACGCCTCCCTCACCCGCTGCATCGTCTCCGTGTCGATGAAGACGCCGCGCACCGTGCGCATCCTGCCGCGCGGCAACTGGCTCGACGAGAGCGGCGACATCGTCTCGCCGGCCCTGCCGGTGGCCCTGGTGAAAATGGCGGCCCCGAAGGAGCGGCTGACCCGGCTCGACCTGGCGAAGTGGATCGCGGCGAAGGACAACCCCCTGACGGCCCGCGTCTTCGTCAACCGGCTCTGGAAGCAGTTCTTCGGCGTCGGCCTGTCGAAGGTCCTCGACGACCTCGGCTCGCAGGGCGAGCCGCCCGTCCACGCCGCCCTGCTCGACTGGCTCGCCGTCGAGTTCATGGACAGCGGCTGGGACGTCAAGCACCTCGTCCGCGTCATCGTCCGCAGCAAGACGTACAAGCAGTCGTCGAAGGCGACGAAGGAGGCCCTGGCCCGCGACCCGGAGAACCGCGACCTCGCCCGCCAGTCGCGCTGGCGGCTCGACGCCGAGCAGGTGCGCGACGCCGCCCTCGCCGTCAGCGGCCTGCTCGTACCGACCATCGGCGGCCCGAGCGTCCACCCGTATCAGCCGGACGGCTACTGGGAGAACCTCAACTTCCCGACGCGCTCCTGGCCGACCGACAAGGGCGACAAGCAGTACCGCCGCGGCATGTACACCTGGTGGCAGCGGTCGTTCCCGCACCCGTCGATGACCGCGTTCGACGCGCCGAGCCGCGAGGAGTGCGCCGCCGACCGCAACCGGTCCAACATCCCGCAGCAGGCCCTCGTCCTGCTCAACGACCCGTCCTACGTCGAGGCGGCGCGGGTGTTCGCCGGCCGGGTGTTGACCGAGGCGAAGGAGCCGGAGAAGCGCGTCGGCCACGCCTTCCGCCTGGCCCTGCAGCGCGAGCCGACCGCGACGGAGGCGCAGGTACTCGGCGATCTGCACGCGGCGGCGCGGAAGAAATACACCGCCGACAAGCCGGCGGCCGAGGCGCTGCTCAAGGTCGGGCTCGCGCCGGTGCCGGCCGGGCTCGACCCGGTCGAGCTGGCGGCGTTCACCAGCGTGACGCGGGCGCTGCTCAACCTGCACGAGACGATCACGCGGAACTGACGGACCACCGCCCCGCCACGCCCGGGCGTGGCCACGCCCGGGCTTGTGAGAACCAAGGGAATCCCACCCATGACCCCGACCCCGCACGACGACCTGTACCGCCGCCTGACCCGGCGCGCGTTCCTGGGCCGCTCCGCCGCCGGCGCGACCGCCCTGGCGACCCTGCTCGGCCGCGTCGCCGCCGAGGAGAAGCGCCGGGCCGGCCTGCCCGGCGTGCTGACCGGCACGCACCACGCCCCGAAGGCGAAGCGCGTCATCTGGCTGACGATGGCCGGCGGGCCGTCCCACCTGGAGACGTTCGACCACAAGCCGAAGCTCGCCGAGATGAACGGCAAGCCGATGCCGGAGAGCCTGACGAAGGGGCAGCAGATCGCCCAGCTACAGAACAACAAGCTCATCTGCTTCGGGCCGCAGCTCAAGTTCAAGAAGTTCGGCGACAGCGGGGCCGAGATCTGCGAGCTGTTCACCCACTTCGGCACCGTCGTCGATGAGGTGTGCTTCGTCCGGTCGATGACGACCGAGGCGATCAATCACGACCCGGCCCACATGTTCATGAACAGCGGCTCGCAGATCGCGGGTCGGCCGTCGATGGGCTCGTGGGTCACCTACGGCCTCGGCAGCGAGGCGGCCGACCTGCCGGGCTTCGTCGTGCTGACGTCGCTGGGGCGGGGCGGCCAGAACCAGCCGATCGCCGCCCGGCAGTGGTCGGCCGGCTTCCTGCCCGGCAAGTACCAGGGCGTCGCCCTGCGCGGCAAGGGCGACCCGGTCATGTACCTCACCTCGCCTCCAGGGGTCGATCGCCAGCAGCAGGGCGACCTCGTCGGGGCGGTCAACCGCCTGAATAGCGAGTTCGACAAGGTCGCCGACGACCCGGAGGTCGCGACGCGCATCAACCAGTACGAGCTGGCCTTCGCCATGCAGGCGAGCGTGCCGGAGCTGATGGACACGAGCAAGGAGCCCAAGGAGGTTCTCGACCTGTACGGCTGCAAGCCGGGCGACGGCTCGTTCGCTTCGAACTGCCTGCTGGCGCGGCGGCTCGCGGAGCGCGGCGTCCGGTTCATCCAGCTGTACCACAAGGACTGGGACCACCACGGCGGCGTCAAGGACGGCGTGACGCAGAAGATCCAGGAGATCGACCGGGCGTCGATGGCGCTCTTGACCGACCTGAAGCGGCGCGGCCTGTTGAAGGACACGCTCGTCGTCTGGGCGGGCGAGTTCGGCCGGACGCCGATGTCGCAGGGCGGCAACGGCCGGGACCACCACAACAAGGGCTTCTCGGTCTGGCTCGCCGGCGGCGGGATCAAGGGCGGCGTCCAGCACGGCGCGACGGACGAGCTCGGCTACGCGGCGCAGGAGAAGCCGGAGGACGTCCACAACCTGCACGCGACGATGCTGCACCTGCTCGGGATCGACCACAACAAGTTCACGTTCCGCTTCCAGGGCCTGGACGCCCGCCTGTCCGGCGTCGAGGGCGCGCAGGTGATCCAGGATATTTTGGCGTGACCGAGAGCCGCACCATGACCACCCGTTCGACCGCCGGCGTCTGCCTGCTCGCCCTGACGCTCGCCAGCTGCCTGCCGGCCGCCCCGCCGATCGACCGCGTCCTGCCGGCGACGACGAAGGAGTTCGTCGCCATCCCGTCCGTCGCCAACCTGCAGGCCGCGTTCGCCCGGACGAACTACGGCCGGCTGTTCGACGACCCGGCGATGAAGGACTTTCGCGACGCGCTAGGCCCGACGAGCTGGCTGCCCGGCGTCGTCTGCGCCCGGCTCAAGCTCACCCCGGACGAGATCAAGGAGATGTCCGGCGGCGGGGCCGGCTGGGCCTACGTACAGCCGGCGGCCGACCAGGCGGCCCAGGTCGTCTGGATCGACACGGCCGGCAAGGCCGACGCCCGCAAGCGCTGGGCCGACGCCTGCGCCGCCCGCCTGAAGAAGGCCGGCGGCAAGGTCACGAGCGAGAAGGTCGGCACCACCGACGCCACCCTGTACCAGACCGCCCGCGGCGAGAAGGTCTTCTCCGTCCTCCGCGGCGACCTGCTGCTGTTGTCCGACCACGCCGAGGTGCTCGCCGACGTCCTCGACCGGCACGACGCCGCCGTCGAACGGCCGGGCCTGGCCGACGCCCCGGCGTACCAGGCCGTCCGCAAGCGCCTCGGCGACATGGACAAGGCCGACGTCTTCGCCTACCTCGACCCGATCGGCCGGGTCGAGATCCAGCGCGTCTACCGGCCGACGGCCGCCCCGAAGGCGAAGGACCTCGTCGCCATCCTCAAGAAGCAGGGCGTCGCCGGCGTCGCCGCCGTCGGGGCGAGCCTCCGCCTGGACGACGGGCCGCACGACCTGTTCTTCCACGTCGCGGTCCACACGCCGAGGCCGCTCGAGGGCGGCATGGGCGTCCTCCGCTTCAAGTCCGGCGACAACTTCGCCCCGGAGCCGTGGGTGCCGGCCGAGGTCGCCTCGTTCGTCGTCGTCCACCTCGACATCCCGGCCGCGTTCGACCAGTTCGGCCCGATCTACGACGCCCTCTCGCCCAGCGGTAAGGACGACGCCTGGAAGGCCTGGCTGAAGGAACTCAAGGACGCCCCGAACGGGCCGCGCCTCGACCTCCGCCGCGACGTCGTCGCCCGGCTCGACTCGCGCGTCCTCTTCCTCAGCGCCCCGCCGGACAAGAGCGACCGGCTGCTGATCGCCATCCCGGTCCAGCAGCCGGCCGAGGTTGGCAGGGCCCTGAAGCAGCTGTTCGAGAACGACGACGGCGCGGCCCTGAAGAAGGTCGCCGGCCACGACGTCTGGGTCGTCGAGGCCCTGGCGCGCAAGAAGGGCCAGCCGCCGGCCCGGACGATCTTCGCCGTCGCGGACGGGCTGTTTTATCTCTCGAACCAGGCCGACGTGCTGGAGGCGGTCCTGACGCGCGGCGGCCGGCCCGGCCTCGCCGACGTGGACGAGTACCGCCGCGTCGCGGCCGAACTGGAGCGCCTGGTGCCCCGCGACGCTCGGGTCGGCTCGCGGGCGTTCACCCGTCCGGAGCTGGACTACCGCACCGTCTACGAGGCGGCCCGCAAGGACACCCTCGACGACCTGAACTCCCTCAACGGCAGGCTGGCGGCCATCCTGTTCGGCGCGTCGGAAGACCTCGACAAGCTGCCGCCGTTCGCCAAGGTCGCCGGCTACCTCAAGCCGATGGGCTCGGTCGGCCTGATCCACGACGACGGCTGGGAGATCCTCGGCTTCACCCTGGCGAAGTGACGCCGGCGAGAAAACCCTTGCTTGCGCTGCGGGCTCCGGGTGTCGCGTGCCGATCTAATGGGCGGAGGGACCGCCCATGCTGCCGCTCGTCCTGGCGACGCTATTCGCCGCGCCGCCGGTCGGGGACACGACGCCGGACGTCCGCCTCGCCGTGTCGCGCGACCTCGTCAACCTCCTCGCCCGCCAGCCGATCGACCGCTGCGACGCCTACGACGAGACGATCCTCGGCACCCGCGTCCGCGGCGTCGTCCGCCTCACCGGCGAGGTGAACGTCGAACTCGCCCCGTCCGACGCCGGGGCGGCGTTCGACCTCGTCCTGACCGGGACGAGCAACCCGGTCGGCAACCTCGTCGGTGCGAACGGCCCGGTCGTCCTCGTCACCGCCGGCGAGTCGCTCGTCGCCGCGCGGAAGCGCCTCCTTGTCACCGCCGAAGGGATCGCCACGCTGCCCGCCCTGGCCGATGTCGTGCCCGGGACGTGCCTCAAGCGGATCGACACGCCGTTCGCCGGCCGGCTCGACCAGCTCGTCCGCCAGCGGGCGCAGGCGACGTTCGACCGCGACCGCGACCGGGCCGACGCCGAGGCGCGGGCCCTGGCCAGCCGGAAGGTCGCCGCCCGGTTCGACGAGAGCATCGGCCAGCGCCTGGCGTGCTGGAACAAGCTCCTCGGGTGCGACTTCCGCGAGCCGCTCCAACGAGCGGGGATCGACCCCGGCCGGCTGGCGCTGTCCAGTGATCCGGCCTTCCTGCACGTCGTCGGCCGGGTGGCCGGCGGGCCGCCGGTCGCGATCGCCCTCCCGCCGGAACTGCCGCCCGCCCCGGCGGCGTTCTGGGTCCACGAGTCGGTGCCGAACGACCGCCTGACGCGCGTCCTCGGCGGCCGGCGCGTCACCGGCGAGCAGACGCGCGACGCCCTGCGCCAGGTGCTCGGCGGCCGGCTTCCACCGCCGCCGACCGCCCCGGAGGACGCCGCGGCCACCGTGACGTTCGCCGAGCAGGGGCCGATTTCGGTCGCGTTCGTGGAAGGCCGGGTCGCCGTCACGTTCCGGTTCGTCGCGTTCAGCCGCGGCGAGGACGTCTTCGACAACCCGAACTTTCGCCTGGCGGCGACGGTGAAGTACGCCGTGCGCCACGAGGGCGGGACGATCGCCCTGGAGCCGGTCGGCGAGGTGGCGATCGAGCGCCCCGACGGCAAGCCGCCGTCGCCGCGCCAGTTGCAGGTCATCAAGGAGATGCGGCCGGAGATCGAGCGCCTGCTCGGCGAGAAGCCGCCGGCGCTCCCGGCGACGTTCGACCCGCCGGCGGCGCTGGCGCGGCGCGTCGGCAAGGTGCGCGTCGAGCGGGTCGTCGCCCGGGACGGCTGGCTGGCGGTCAGCCTGGGGGTGGTCCCGCCGGTGGTGGAGTGAGGATCGGAGCCCCTCGCCCCCCGCAAAGCCGGAGGGCGAGGGGTTGGGGTGAGGGGGGTGGGGGCTCGCCAGTGGTGATAGCGTATTCCCACTTCAGCCGGCCTTCACCCCCCTCACCCCCGGCCCCTCGCCCCCCGCAAAGCCGGGGGGCGAGGGGAGAAGAATGCGTCACTTCGGCTTCCACGCCGGCCGCCCGCCCTCGACCTGCGCCTCGCCCTTGAGGAGCACCTTCAGGTTGCCGCCGTCCGGGTCCATCGTGTAGTACGCCCCGCCGCCCGGGCCGGCCGACGAGTGGAAGGTGAGTTGCTTGCCGTCCGGCGTCCACGTCGCGTAGGAGTTGACGCCGCCGAGCTTCGTCACCTGGCGGGCGTTCGTGCCGTCGGCGTTCGCCGTGAAGACTTCCAGGGCCCCGCTCGGCAGCCGGTCCGTCCAGGCGACCTGCTTGCCGTCGGGCGACCACGCCGGGTAGACGAAGCCGATCGGGTTGCCGACGCCGCCGACCAGCTCGCGGACGTTGCCGCCGCCGGCGTGCATGACGTAGAGTTTGAAGCCGTTCCCGCCCCGGAACGACGTGAACAGGATGTGCCGTCCGTCCGGCGACCACGCCGGGTCGAAGGCGTCGCCGGCGTCGCCGATCCGGCAGACGTTCGTGCCGTCGGGGTTCATGACGAAGACGAACACCCCGCCGGCGGTCTGGCGGCAGAAGGCGATCTTCTTGCCGTCGGGCGACCAGGACGGCACCCGGCTCGACTCGTTGCCGCGCGTCAGGGCCTTGACGTTCTTGCCGTCGGCGTCCATGACGTAGATGTTCATGACGCCGTCCCGGTCGGAACTGAAGGCGATCCGGGTGCCGTCGGGCGACCAGGCCGGGTAGGAGTTCATCCCCTTGCCGCCAGTGAGGTTCTTCGGCTCGGAGCCGTCCGGGTTGACGATCCAGACGTCGGCCTTGCCGCCGCGCGTCGAGACGACGAGGAGCTTGGCGGGATCTTCCGGGACGGGGATCGCTGGGGCCAGGGCGGCGACGGCGCAACCGAGGCCGAGGATCGCCAGGAATCGGGGCATGGCGCGGGCTCCTTGACAGGTCGCGTGTCCGCGGGAACGAGATGCCGTAGGGGTATTCTACCCGGCCGGGGCGTCGTTTTGGAGTGCGGCGATTCATGGCCGCTTTTGCCTTTGGTCTTCTTTGTTGGCTTCGTTATTGTGCTGGCCCCAACCCGCGAGCCTTGGGTGGAATGGGTGGTTGGTCGGGGGCGGTCCCCGGCATGAAACGCACCCCGCGCGGCGCGCGCAAACGGTTGGCGGCCTTGGCGGACCTGGCGGACCTGCCCTCATTCTCGGCGATTGTCGCTCATTGTCGGCCGGCGCGCGCAACCGTCGGCGGACCGGGCGAGGAAGGCCGGCCGGCGAAAAAAGCGACGGGCGAAAAAAAACGAAGACCAAAGCGGCGATGAATCGCCGCACTCCAAAAGGGCGTCTCCCAGCGCCGCCTAATCCCGCCTGGGCCCCGCCTCTTCCTGATGCTGGTAACGGCCCGCCGGCCCGGGTATCCTGTACGAACCGCCTTCCCCGAGGAACCCGCCATGCGCTGTGCGCTCGTCCTCCTGCTCGCCATGACCGCCGTGCCGGCCCGCTCCGCCGAGGCGGTCGCGATCGAGCCCGGCCCGGTCGTCCTCGCCGGCCGCGACGCCGGGCGTCAGCTCCTCGTCACCGTTACCGTCGCCGGCAAGGTGCGCGACGCGACCGTCCAGGCGACGTACACCGCCACGCCGGAGGGCGTCGTCGCCATCGACGCGGCCGGGTACGTCACCTCCGTCAAGGAAGGGACCGCGACGATCACGGCGACGGTCGGTGGCGTCATGGCGACCGCGACGGTCAAGGCGGAGCGCATCGCCGACGACGTGCCGGTCGATTTCGTCAACCAGATCGTGCCGATCTTCACCAAGTTCGGCTGCAACGCCGGGGGCTGCCACGGCAAGGCCGACGGCCAGAACGGCTTCAAGCTGTCGCTGCTCGGCTTCGAGCCGGCCGAGGACTTCGAATTCCTCGTCCGCGAGAGCCGCGGCCGTCGGTTGTACGGGGCCGCCCCGGAGCATTCGCTGCTCCTGCGCAAGGCGGCCGGCACGATGCCGCACGGCGGCGGCAAGAAGCTCGCGACCGACTCGCCGTACTACGCCATCCTCCGCCGCTGGATCGAGCAGGGGGCCCTCTACAAAACGACCCCCGGGGCGGCACTCACGAAGATCGAGGTACTGCCAGCCGAGCGGTTGCTGGAACGCAAGGCGAGCCAGCAGCTCGTCGTCCTGGCCCACCACGCCGACGGCTCGGTCACCGACGCGACGCGCCTCGCCCAGTTCGAGGCGAACCAGCCCGACCTCGCCGACGTGTCGCCGACCGGGCTGGTCACCGTCAAGGACGTGCCCGGCAGCGCTGCCGTCATGGTCCGCTTCCAGTCGCGGGTCGCCGTCTTTCGCGGCACGGTGCCGCTCGGCGTCGCGGTGACGGACTTGCCCCCGTCGGACCACCCGATCGACAAGCTCGTCTTCTCGCGCCTGTCGCGCCTCGGCGTGCCGCCGTCGCCGGTCTGCGACGACGGCACGTTCCTCCGCCGGGCGACGCTCGACCTCGCCGGCCGGCTGCCGACCCTCGACGAGACGAAGGCGTTCCTGGCCGACCCCGCCGCCGACAAGCGCGACCAGCTCGTCGACCGCCTCCTCGCCGCGCCGGAGTACGCCGACTACTTCGCCGTCAAGTGGGCCGCCGTCTTGCGCAACCGCCGCAAGGGCGCGAACGACGACCCGAAGCCGACCGCCGCCTTCCACGCCTGGATCCGCCAGAGCCTGGCCGACAACAAGCCGTTCGACCGCTTCGTCCGCGAGGTACTGACGACGACCGGGGCCGAGGTCGAGTCGCCGGCCGTGGTCTGGTACCGCGAGTTGAAGGAGCCGACCGCGATCATGGAGGACGCCGCCCAGCTCTTCCTCGGCCAGCGGCTCGCCTGCGCGAAGTGCCACCACCACCCGTTCGAGAAGTGGAGCCAGCAGGACTACTGGAGCTTCGCGGCGTTCTTCAACGCCGTCGCCGTCGCGGACGCCAAGCCGGGCAAGCGCAACAACCAGACGAAGATGATCGAGGGGGCCGAGCCGGCGAAGGTGTTGCTCAAAGACAAGCCGGCCGACCTGAAGAACCCGCGAACGAACAGGCCGGTCCAGCCGACCGGCCTCGGCGCTGACAAGCCGGTGACAGTCGCGACCGGGAGCGACGTGCGCGAGAAGCTCGCCGACTGGATGGTCGATCCGGCCAACCCGTACTTCGCGCGGACGCTCGTCAACCGGTACTGGAAGCACTTCTTCGGCCACGGCCTCGTCGATCCGGAGGACGACCTGCGGGCGACGAACCCGCCGTCAAACCCGGAGCTGCTCGACGCCCTGGCGAAGGACTTCGTCGCCGGCGGCTACGACCTGAAGAAGCTCGTCCGGGCGATCTGCACGTCGAAGACGTACCAGCTCAGCGCCGTGCCGAACGAGCACAACGCCGACGACCGCCAGAACTTTTCGCGCTTCCTGCCGCGTCGCTTGCACGCCGAGGTGCTGCTCGATTCGATCGATGACGTGACGCTGTCGCGGACGAAGTTCAAGAACGCCCCCGAGGGTACCCGGGCGGTCCAGCTGCCGGACAACCTGGCCGAGTCGTACTTCCTGAGCGTCTTCGGCAAGCCGGACGCGGCGAGCGCCTGCGAGTGCGAGCGGTCGTCCGGGGCGACCCTGGCCCAGGCGCTGCACCTGTTCAACTCGCAGGAGCTGCTCGCGAAAGTCGCCGGGCCGCGGGCCCAGGCCCTGGCCCGGGACAAGCGGCCGCACGAGGAGCGGCTGACCGAGCTGTACCTGCTCGCCCTGTCGCGGCCGCCGTCGAAGGACGAGCTGGACGCCCTCGTCGCGCACGTCACCAAGAAGAACGGCTCGCAGGCCGCCTACGAGGACGTGCTCTGGGCGCTGGTGAATACCAAGGAGTTCTTGTTCAATCATTGAGCGGCGGTCCGTCGGAGCCGCGCACGCAGCGAGCGCCAGCGAGCGGAGCAAGCGGTGATTGGGCTTGCCTCAAGTCCCAAACCGCTTCCTCCGCTCGAAGACTCGCTGCGTGCGCGGCTCTGACGGACGCGGACATGGGGACGACTCGCGATGCTCACCCTCCACACCACCCGGCGCGACTTCCTCCAAGCCGGCACCCTCGCCCTCGGCGGCCTGGCGCTACCGACGCTGCTCCGCGCCGCGGCGGCCGAGCCGTCCTTCGTCAAGGACAAGGCCGTCGTCGTCGTCTTCCTCGGCGGCGGCGTCAGCCACATCGAGTCGTTCAACCCGAACATGGACGGCCCGGAGCAGACGCGCAGCGTCACCGGCGAGGTGCAGACGACCCTGCCCGGCGTGACGTTCGGCGGCACGTTCCCCGAGCTGGCCAAGCTCGCGAAGCACATGGCGATCGTCCGGTCGTTCAAGCACCCGGTCGGCAACCACGAGCAGGCGATCAGCCACGTCCTGACCGGCGGCACCGACCCGACCGGCCAGGCCCAGGTCGGCCAGAGCATCGGGTCGATGGCCGCCCGGCTGCGCGGCGCGAACCACCCGACGACCGGCCTGCCGACGTATGCCCTGCTGCCGTCGCCGCACAAGGATCCGCAGTACGCGCGCGAGATGCAGCGCGTCGCGGTCGGCTCGCGGGCCGGCACCCTCGGGGCGGCGTTCGAGCCGTTCGTGCCGACCGGCACCGGCCCGGCCCTGGCGAACATGCAACTCCGCCTGCCGGCCGACCGCCTGGAGGACCGCCGGGCTCTGCTCGGCCAGCTCGACGCGCTGAAGCGTGGCCTCGACGACCGCGACACGGCCGGCGGGCTCGACCAGTTCGAGCGGCAGGCGGTCGACCTGCTGACCAACGGGGCCGGCAAGGCGTTCGACCTCAAGGCCGAGCCGAAGGCCGTCGTCGAGCGCTACGACACGACGATGTTCAAGACCGGCAAGAAGACGTTCGAGCCGTGTACGATCGGTACCCAGTTCCTGATGGCCCGCCGGCTGCTGGAGGCCGGCTGCGCCTTCGTCACGGTGCAGAGCGCCGGCTGGGACATGCACGCCGACGGCAACAACCCGCCGGTCAAGGAGGGCATGGAGATGCTCGGCCGGCCGCTCGACAAGGGCCTGTCGGCGTTCGTCGAGGACCTCGACCAGCGCGGCCTGCTGGAGAAGACGCTCATCGTCGTGACGGGTGACTTCGGCCGGACGCCGAAGATCAACAAGAACGGCGGCCGCGACCACTGGGCGAACCTGTGCACCCTCGCCCTGATCGGCGGCGGCCTGAAGATGGGCCAGGTCATCGGCCGGTCGGCCCGCGGCAACGACGTGCCGGCGAGCGAGCCGATCGGCCCGGCGAACCTGCTCGCGACGGCGATGCACCACCTGTTCGACGTCGGCCTGTTGCGCGTCGCGCGCGACGTGCCGACGCCGCTGGTCAACCTCGCCGCGAACCACAAGCCGATCGCGGAGCTGTTCTGATCAGTCCGACAGCCCGCTCCGCCCGGCGGCGAAGTCGATGACGCGCTTGAACCGCTCGTTGAGCAGCTTCAGCTCGGCGACCAGGTCGGCCATCTGCTTCGCGTCGCCCTGGAGCGGCACCGCCGGCTCGGCCGGCTTCTCGACCCTCGGCTCGCCGGGGTTCTCGACCGCCGGCTTCATCGGCGGTGCCTCGGCCGCCTTGGCGAGCTTCTTCTCGAGCTTCTCGAACTGGTCGACGATGCCGGCGAGGCGTGTCGTCGCGGCCTTGCCGTCGTCGCCGGACTTCTTCGCCCGGTCGTCGAGGCCGGTCAGGGCGGTGCGCAACTCGCCGATCTCCTTGCGGGCGGCGGCCGCCTCCTTGTGCATCTCGCCGACGGCGGCGGCCTGCTTCTCCTGGGCCTTGCCGATCTCGGCCAGCTTCGCGACGAGGGCGGCGGATCGGTCCTCGTGCTGGTCCAGCGTCGTCGCCGACTCGGCCGGCCGGCTCTGGGCCGAGACGAGGAAGCCGACCAGGACGAGGTTGGCGAGCCCAAGGAACAGGAGCGTGACGCGCATGGCGGCCTCGGCGGTTGGCGGTGCGGGGATCCCGACGCTTCGGCTATAATTGGAGCATATCGCCCCGCGAAGTCCAAGACCGAAGGCGAGTTGTGCGCATGGAAACGCCGGAACCGCCGACGTACGACCCGGCGACGGCCTACCACGAGGCCGGCCACGCCGTCATCGCGCTGCTGTTCGGCCGGCCGGTCCACGCGGTGAGCATCCTGCCGACGCGCGACTTCCTCGGCGTCTGCAAGTACCGCGACCCGGTCTTCCGGCCGAGCGAGGACTGGCTCGAACGCGAGGTGCTCATTGCCCTGGCCGGCCTCGCCGCCGAGGCGCGGCACACCGGCACCTACGGCTACGACGAGGCGGCGAAGGACCTTTCCTACGTCCGCAAGCTGCTCGTCTCGCGGGCCGGCGAACGGCGTGCGGATCGGCTCGAACGGCGGATGCTGTCCAAGGTCGAGCACCTCCTCGCCCAGGAGGCGACCTGGCAGGCGGTCGAGTGGATCGCCGCCGAGTTGCTCCGCCTCGGCGAGATCAGCGGCCGGACCGCCCGGCACCTCTTCGACCGGGCGACGGCGGAGGACTGACGGCGCTTACGCCGAGCCCCAGGTCAGCTCACCCTTCACCTGGCCGCACGGCCGGCAGAAGTACTTGCCGCGGCGCGGCCGACGGTGGCGGTGGAACACCTTCGTGCAAGCGGGACACGTCGCCCGCCAGCGGCCGGCCGGCATTTCGGCCTCGCCGCACCGGCGCGGCACCGCCCCGATCTCGACGCATTTCGCCTGCCAGACGTCGTCGTGGCCGTGGCCCGCCCCGACGAGGGCGTGGGCGATCTCGTGCAGGAGTGTGTCGTGAATCTCGCCGACCGGGTTACGGGCGACGAAGTACGCGGAGAGTTCGATCCGCTGTTCCTCGTAGCGGCACAGGCCCATCGCCGTCTTGCGGCGGTTCCAGGCGAAGCGCCAGCCGGCCAGGCCGTGGTGACGGATCAGGGCCACCGCGTAGGAGGCGACGGCGTCGAAGGCGTTGCTCGCGGGCAGGGGCGGCGGCGACATGGCTGCGTCTCCGGACCGGGGCTCCGGTCTATTGTATCGGTCGGCCCCGGACGGGAGATGCGGCCGTTCGCGCCGGAGCCCCATCACCCCGGCTCGCCGAAGACCTGGAAGAAGCCGCGGAGCGACGCCTCGGGATGCAGCACGAAGCTGAAGTCGCGTCGCCCGAGGTGGGCGGCGACCTCGCGTTCCCGCTCCTGCCGGGTGAGGTCGTCCCGGGCCGTGGCGATCCGGGCTTCCAACCCCTCGCGCAGGGCGGCGCTAAGCCGGCGGAGCTGGCGGAAGCGGTCGCGGCGCTCGTCCGGCGTGGCCGGCGTGCGCTCCACCCACGCCAGGCGTTCCGCCCGGAGGGCGGCGCTGGCGGCGTCGTCGCGGTGGCGATGCGGGTTGTAGTGCAGGTCGCGCACCAGCCGCGCCTGCCGGGCGACGGCGTCGGCCGACGGTCCGGTCCGGCCCAGCGGCAGCCGGAGCGTCCCGGTCAGGATCAGGAACCCCGGCGGCGCGACGCCGACGTAATCGCGTAGCAGCACGTCCGTCAGGGCGTCGTACAGGCCGCCGCCGAGGCCGTGGATGAACAGGTCCGCCAGCAACAGCCGGGCCGCTAGTGTCGTCGTCAGGGCCCGGCTCCGCAGCCGCACGCCGCGGACACCCAACCCGCACCACGCCCGGACGAACGCCTCCGGCTCGGCCGGCAGGTCGAGCACCTCGTTGCCGAAACGGAGCACCACTCGCGGACCGTCGATCCGGGCGAAGAGACGCTGCCGCCGCGCGCCGGGCCGCCACGCCCAGAAGGGGGCCTCGTCCCAGCCCTCGACCCGGGCCAGGTCCGGCACCGGGTGGCTCGGGCTCGTGATGCCGTGCTCCTGGCGATACGCCCGGACGGCGGCGTTGTGGACGGTGTGGAAGCGCGGCAGGTCGGCGAGGATCGCCCCGGCCAGGCGGGCGAACGCCTTCGTCGCCCAGAGCCGGCCCAGCGGCACCTCGCGGTTCGCGACGCCCCACGCCCGTTCGAGCCGTCGCCGACACCGGGCGAACGCCTCGCCGAGGAGGCGGCCGTCCGTCAGCACGTCGCGAGCCAGGGACTCCCAGACGTCCGCCAGCACCGGCCGGTAGCCCCACGGCGCGAGGGCGTCCAGAACCGCCGGCCCGAACGCGGCGAACGTCGCCGGCTCGGCGACGCGGCGCTCCTCCCACGGCGTCTCGCCGGTCCAGCGGTCGAACGGGACGAGGCGCAACGTCCCGTCCGCCAGCGGCACGCGCAGGGCCGTCGCCTTGACGGTGTCGCTATCGACGAGCAGGTTGAGGGCGACGCCGTCGCCGCGTCGAGCCAGGCCGGCGGCGGCGAACGACTTGGCCCAGACGCCGGGGTGGCTCAACTCCGGCTGGTGGCCGGCGACGACGAGCGGCCGGGCCGGGTCGGCCGGCGGCGGGGCGGGTTCGCCCTGCTCCCAGTGGTAGTGGTCCGCCGCGGCGAGGGCTTGGCGACGGGCGGCCGACCGCAACTCAGCCAGCGGCTGACCGAGGACCGTCACCCGGCTTTCGGCCAGGGAGTGCCGGTTCGACGCGAGCAGGTCGAGCGCCCGGCCGAGGGGCGGCACGGCGAGGAGGGCCCCGTCCTCGGCCGGGGCCCGGAGGCGGTCGGTCACAGGCAGCATTCCCGCGCCATCAGCTCGACGAGGGCGTCGCGGCCGGCCGGGGCGAACGCCGCGTCGGCGGCGTCGATCACCGCCCGGTAGTACGCCAGCCGCTCGGCCGGGTCGTTCAGGACGCCGCCGAAGGCGCGGTTCGGGTCGAGGTACAGCCGCGGCACGCCGATCTCGCGGACGCGCAGCCCGAGCCGGGCCGCCTGCACCCACAGCTGTAGCGGCATGCCCCAGCTCGTCTCGGTGATCCGCAGCCGGGCCAGGGCGTCGCGGCGGTACGCCTTGAAGCCGCAGAACGTGTCGGTCAGGTCGAGGCCGAACCGGGCGTTGACCTCGCGCGTGATCGTCTGGTTGATGTACGCCCGGTCGTGCGGGGCGGCCGTGTCCTGGCGGAAGTCGCGCAGGTAGCGGCTGCCGGAGACGACGTCCACGCCGCACAGCGCCTCGAGCAGGACCGGTATGCGGGCCGGCTCGTGCTGGCCGTCGCAGTCCATCGTCACCAGTACGTCGACGTCTTGCTTGACAGCATAGTCGAACGCGGTGATGAGGGCGGCCCCATAGCCGCGATTGGTCGGATGGGTGAGGACTTCCAGGTCGGGCTGGGCAGTGAGTAGGTCTGCGGTCCGGTCGGTCGAGCCGTCGTTGACCACGAGGATGCGCGGGCTGTAGCGGCGCACCTCGTCGAGGACTTGCACGACGTGGCGTTCCTCGTTGTAGACAGGGATCGCGGTCAGGAAGCGCATGGTGACGGCTCCGGCGCGGCGGCTTCGAGGGGGACGACGTCCCATTCTAGGGCCGGCCGGGGTCGGATGTCAAAATCCGATGAAGCGACGACGGATCGGGACTCTGGCATTCCGGTGAAGCAAAGCAGGAGGGCCTTCCATCGGGAAGGCCCTCCCGCGGTTGTCAACCGGCGCGGGTCATTGGATGACGTCCACCGCGTTGGAAGAGACCACGTCGCCGGCGCTCGTGATGGCGAGGTCGGCGTCCGTCAGGTCGCCGCCGTCCAGGATGCTGATGGTGTCCACGGCCCCGTCACCCGACCCGTCGACGGTGTCCTGGTCGTTGTCGGCCGTGTCGGTGATGCTGTCGGTCCCGAGGCCGCCGACCAGCGAGTCGTCGCCGAGGCCGCCGATGATGGTGTCGCTGCCGTCGCCGCCATCGACATCGTCGGCCCCGGCCCCGGCGAGGATGCTGTCGTTACCGGACCCGCCGAAGACGTCGTCGTTGCCGGGGCCGGAATCGACCGTGTCGTCGCCGGACCCGGCGGAGATGGCGTCGTTGCCCGCTGCGGTCGTCACCGAGTCGCTGCCGGCCCCGGCATTGACGTTGTCGTCCCCGTTGCCGCCGACGACGGTGTCGGCGTCGTCCCCGGTCGTGAGGATGTCGCCGCCCTCCCCGCCGAAGACCAGATCGTTCCCCGCCTCGGTCGAGATGTTGTCGCTGCCGGTCTGGCCGTCGACGGTGTCGTTGCCGGCCCCGGCGTTAATGCCGTCGTCGCCGTCCCCGCCCAGGATCGAATCGTCGTCGGCACCGGAGTTGATGATGTCGCTCCCGGTGCCGCCGAAGATCGTGTCGTTGCCGGAGCCGGTGCTGATGGTGTCGCCGCCGGCCCCGCCGTCGACCGAGTTGTCGCCGTCGCCGGCGTTGATGTCGTCCCCGGCGAAGAGCAAGTCCGGCTCGACGCCGCCGAAGATCGTGTCGTTGCCGGAGCCGGCGGTGATGGTGTCGGGCCCGGCCCCGCCATCGACCGAGTTGTTGCCATCCCCGGCGTTGATGAGGTCGTGGGCGAATAAGATGTTCGGCTCGACGCCGCCGAAGATCGTGTCGTTGCCGGTGCCGCTGACGATGGTGTCGCGGTCGGCCCCGCCATCGACCGAGTTGTTGCCGTCCCCGGCGTTGATCGTGTCGTCGCCGACCCCGGCGTCGATCGTGTCGTCGCCGCCACCGCCGTGGAGCGTGTCGTTTTCGATCCCGCCGAGGATGGAGTCGTCTTCGTTGCCGCCGTCGACCGAGTCGAACCCGATCCCGGCGTCGATCGTGTCGTCCCCGTTGCTACCGAGGATGGTGTCCTCGTCGATCCCGCCGACGAGGGAGTCGTCGCCGTCGTTGCCGTCGACGACGTCGTCGTTGGTGCCCGCGTCGACGGTGTCGTTCCCCGCCCCCCCATTGACGATGTCGTCGCCGTTCCGGGTGACGATCGAGTCGTTGCCCGTCCCGCCGAAGATGATATCGTCCTCGTTGGTGCTGTCGGCTCCGGAGTCGATCGTGTCGTCGCCGTCGCCGCCGAAGACCAGGTCGTCGTTGTCGCCGGTGACGATCGAGTCGCTCTCGGTCTCGCCATCGACCGTGTCCTCGCCGAGGCCGGTCGAGACGGTGTCGGCTCCGTTCCCGCCGACGACGGAGTCGTCGCCGTCCCCGGTGACGATCGTGTCGTTGCCGTCCCCGCCCAGGACGGTGTCGTTGCCGGCCCCGGTCGAAAGGGTATCGACCCCGGTCCCGCCGTCGATGAGGTTGTTGCCGTCCCCGGCGCTGACGATGTCCTCGTTCGCCCCGGCGAGGACCGTGTCGTTGCCGTCCCCGGCGAAGAGCGTGTCGAAGCCGTCCCCGCCGAGGGCGCTGTCGTCGCCGTCCCCGGCGAGGACTGAGTCGGAGTCGCCGCCGGCGTCGATCGTGTCGTTGCCGGCCCCGCCGTCGATCGTATCGACGCCGGCCTCGCCGGCGATGACGTCCGCGTCGCCGAGGCCGGAGAGGTTGTCGTTGCCGTCGCCGCCGTAGAGGGTGTCGGCCCCCGCCGCGCCGACGACGACGTCGTTGCCGGCCTCACCGCTAATCAGGTCGCTGCCGAGATCCCCCCCGAGGGTATCGCCGCCGTTGCCGCCGAGGATGGAGTCCCCGTCGTCGCCGCCGAAGACGAAGTCCTCGTTGTCGCCGCCGACGAGCAGGTCGCCGCCCGCCCCGCCGTCGATCGTGTCGTTGTTCGCCCCGCCGTCGACGCTGTCGGCGTCGGCCCCGCCGGTCAGGACGTCGAACCCGGCCCCGCCGTCGAGGTAGTTCAGGCCGCCGTTGCCCAGGGCGGTGTCGTTCCCGGTCCCGCCGAAGAGGAGGTCGTTCTGGGCCCCGCCGGTCAGGAAGTCGTTCCCGTCGTCGCCGAAGATCCAGGCGATGTCCGGCCCGGCCTGGGTCAGGACGTCGGTGCCCGACCCGCCGGAGATGATGACGAACGCGCCCGGGGCGGACAGGTCGACGGACGCATCGACGTAGACGCCGTCGTCGCCGCCGTTCATATAGATGTTGATCTGGGCCGTGTTCGACAGGGTGGCCGGCCCGCCCTGGATCGGCGTGACGGTCACCGCGTCGGAGACGTAGATGCTGCCGCCGACGGCCCCGACGACGACGAAGTCGCTCGCGTCGTCGCTAAAAATGTTCAGGACGTTGAACCCCCACGACGCGAAGACCGCCGGTACGGCGCGGCGCTCGAGCTCCTCGACGCGGGGTCGCGCCGGGTCGAGGAGCTTGTCGATCGGGGCCTTCCGGCCGCGCGCGGGCAGGACGAAGCGGTACAACCGGCGGAGCCACTGGGGGAGCATGGGGGGCCCTTTCAGGGAGCGAGTCGTCCGTCCGTCGCCGCACGCGCGGGGCCGAGCCTCGTTCGACCGAATCACAGCTAACACGGTACACGAATTGTGCCACAAAACCGGACACGGAATCCGGACAATAAAACCCGGCAAACCCGAAACGGATCGCCGGGCTTTCCTGCCTTACGCATCCTCGTCAGAATCCGACCCGCCCAGCAGATCGACGTCGAGGGGAGGCGCGGCACCTCGAACACGACAACGGGGAGGGGCCTCCCTTTGGGAGGCCCCTCCCCGTTGGAAAACGGGTCACTTCGCTCAATCAGACGATTTGATCCACTCCCGCCCCGGTCGTGTCGCGGGTGATCTGGTCGGCCGTGGCGTCCACGCCCGCGGTGTCGGCGAGGTCGTTCTCGCCGGCACCGGTGCCGTCCTGGATGTTGATGGTGTCCGCGGCCCCGTCGTCGACCCCGTTGTGGCCGATCACCGGCCGGTTGTTCTGGTAGACGGAGTCGTTGTCGAGGCCGCCGGTCGTGTCGCTGAGGTTGTCGGCCCCGGTGCCGCCGATCAGGATGTCGGTATTGGCCCCGCCGACGATGGTGTCGTTGCCGTCATCCCCCTCGAGCGTGTCGAAGCCGGCCCCGCCGATGATGCTGTCGTTGCCTCCGAGGCCATCGACGTCGTCGTCCCCGTCGCCGACGTCGATCGTGTCGTTGCCGCCGCCGCCGGCGGCGTAGTCGTTCCCCGCCCCGGTGATGATGGAACTGCTGCCACCGGTGACCTGGACCTGGTCGTCGCCGTCGCCGGTGTCGATCGTGCCGCTGCCGAAGACGGTATCGTCGCCGACGCCGGTGGTGATGGTGCCGCTGGCACCGGCGATGAGGTCGTCGCCTTCGCCGGTGGTGATGGTGCCGCTGCCGGCAACGGTGTCGTTGCCGATGCCGGTGGTGATGATGCCGCTGGCATTCACGCTGTCGTCGCCGTCGCCGGTGGTGACGGTGCTCGTGCCGCTGCCTTCGACGGTGTCGTCGCCGCCGTCACCGTCGCCGGTCGTGACGAGGTTGATCCCGTCCCCGACGCTGATCGAGTCGTCGCCGAGGCCGCCGTCGACGGTGTCGTTGCCGTCCGCGCCGAAGAACGAACTGGTGAAGATGGTGTCGTTGCCGAGCCCGCCGGTGACCGTGTCGTTGCCTCGGTTGGTGCTGATCGAGTCGTTGCCTAACCCGCCGTCTACCGTGTCGTCGCCGAAGACGAAGATCGGGATCGGCGGGATCGGGACGTCCTCGCCGAAGCCGGTGTTGATCGTGTCGTCGCCGGCCCCGCCGAGGACCGTGTCGGTGCCGGTCCCGGTCCGGATCGAGTCGTTGCCATCCCCGCCGTCGACGAAGTTGTTGCCCTCGATGCTGGAACCATCCCCGGCAATGATCGTGTCATTCCCGGTGCCGCCGAAGATGATGTTGTTTTCCGGGACGACCTGATCGACGAGTTCCGAGGCGACGATGGAGTCGTTGCCGGCCCCGCCGTCGATCGTGTCGCTGCGATTCTTGGTGAAGATCGTGTCGTCGCCGTCCCCGCCGAGGACCGAATCCGTCCCGAACGACACGTTGTCATTGTCGTCGTCGGTGTCGATGGAGTCGTTGCCGACCCCGCCATCGACCGTGTCGTTGTCGTCCCGGGTGAAGATCGTGTCGTTGCCGGTCCCGCCGAGGACCGAGTCGTCGCTGTTCCCGGCGTCGATCGAGTCGGCCTCGGTGCCGCCGTCGATCGTGTCGTCGCCTTCGCCGCCGAGGACGGTGTCCTGGCCGGCCTGGCCGAGGATGAAGTCGTCGCCGTTGTTGCCGTCGATCGAGTCGTTGCCGACGCCCGTGTCGACGGTGTCGTCCCCCTCGCCCGCGTTGACGGTGTCGTCGCCGTCCCGGGTGACGACCGAGTCGTTGCCGGCCCCGGCGTCGACCGTGTCGTTGACGACGTCGGTCCCGGTATCGATCGTGTCGGCCCCGTCACCGCCGAGGACCGAGTCGGCGTTGTCGCCGGTCGAGATCAGGTCGTTGTCCGCCCCGGCATCGACGGTGTCCACGCCGAGGCCGGTTACGACGGTGTCGCCGCCGGAGCCGGCGACGACCGAGTCGTCGCCGTTCCCGGTGGCGATCGAGTCGTTGCCGACCCCGCCCAGGACGGTGTCGTTCCCGGCCCCGGTCGACAGGGTGTCCGCCCCGGTCCCGCCATCGACGGAGTTGTTCCCGTCGCCGGCGCTGACGACGTCCTCGTTCGCCCCGGCGAGGATCGTGTTGTTGCCGGCCCCACCGAGGATCGTGTCGTTGCCGTCCCCGCCCTGGACCGAGTCGTCCCCGTCCCCGGCGAGGACCGAGTCGAAGTCGCCCGCGCCGTCGATCGTGTCGTTGCCGGCCCCGCCGTCGATCGTGTCGTTGCCGGCGTTGCCCGAGAGGAGGTCCGCGTCGTCGCCGCCGACGAGGCTGTCACCGCCGTCGTCACCTTGCAGGGTATCGACCCCCGCGCCGCCGACGACGACGTCGATGCCGGCCCCGCCGCCGATCACGTCGTTGCCGAGGTCCCCGGACATCGTGTCGAACCCGTTCGCACCGAGGACGGAGTCGTTGCCGTCCCCGCCGGCGATGAGGTCCTCGTGCTCGCCGCCGACGAGGAGGTCGCCGCTCCCGCCGCCGTTGATCGTGTCGTTCTGGGTCCCGCCGTCGATGCTGTCGGCGTCCGCCCCGCCGGTCAGGACGTCGAACCCGGCCCCGCCGTCGAGGTAGTTCAGGCCGCCGTTGCCGAGGATGCTGTCACTGCCGACCCCGCCGAAGACGAGGTCGTTCTGGGCCCCGCCAGTCAGGAAGTCGTTCCCGTCCTCGCCGAAGATCCAGGCGATGTCCGGCGCGGCCTGGGTCATGACGTCGTTGCCGGCCCCGCCGGCGAGGTAGACGAACGCGCCCGGGGCGGACAGATCGACGGAGGCGTCGATGTAGACGCCGTCGTCGCCGCCGTTGCCGTAGACGTTGATCTGGGTCGTGTTGGCCAGGGTGGCCGTGCCGCCGCTGATCGGCGTGATGTTGACGGTGTCGGAGACGTAGATCAGTCCGCCGCCGACCGCCCCGACGACGATGAAGTCGCTGGCGGCGTCGCTGGTGATGTACAGGACGCCGGCCGCCCACGCCGCTGTGACCGCCGGGACGGCGCGGCACTCGAGTTCCTCGACGCGGGGTCGCGCCGGGTCGAGGAGCTTGTCGATCGGGGCCTTCCGGCCGCGCGCGGGCAGGACGAAGCGGTACAACCGGCGGAGCCACTGGGG
>Ga0268299_1000759_pt1 | contig 82206 bp, 57 predicted proteins | sample NOBtaG_FD_193484 | JGI IMG/M metagenome (GOLD analysis project Ga0268299, IMG submission 193484) | Activated sludge microbial communities from bioreactor in Nijmegen, Gelderland, Netherland - NOB reactor | ecosystem: Engineered > Bioreactor > Aerobic > Activated sludge | place: Netherlands... | reverse complement strand
GCCCCTCTCCCCCGCAAAGCCGGGGGGCGAGGGGAGCAAGACGGCGCGGCCCCGTGAGAGGCACATGAAGCTCAAAGACCTACAGGCCGCCCTCCTCGCGGTCAACCCCGGGGCCCTCCTCGTCTCGCCGCGCGTCCTGGACCGCGGCTTGCAGCAGCGTTTCCGCCTGCCGAGCTACCGCATCTGGGACATCCCGCACCGCGGCTCCCTCGTCGTCGACCGGGCCAAGCTCAGCTCGTTCATCGAGCCGGACGACCTGGAGCTGAAGCCGGACCAGGTCCTGCCCGACCGGGTCATCCTCCTGCCGAAGCCGAACGGCGACGTCGATAACCAGGTCGATGACGAGACGCTCCTGGCGATCTACTGGCGGCGGCTTTTCCACGCCTGCCTCCACCTCGAAATCGAACGCCAGCTCGCCGCCGGTGAGCTGACCGCCGCGATGATCCGCGACCGGATCGACCGCCTCGGGCCGATCGTCTGGGCCGAGGCGAAGCGCGTCCTCGTCGAGGAGAACTGGCTCGCCGCCGGCGCGACGGAGGAGGAATTCTACGTCGAGTTCGTCGCCGTCTTCCTCGAGCTGAAATTCTTCCTGCCGCACGTGACGGAGGCATCGTTCCCGGCGATCCTGGAGGACCACCAGCACCAGGTCGAGCACATCCTCGCCGAGGGGCTACAGACGCAGGCGATCTTCGCCCAGACGCGCCTGCATGGCGCGAAGGAGCCGGCCGAGCTGGAAGACCCCGGCACCGACGAGGCGAACGACTACTTCAACACGCTGGTCGAGCACGCGAAGCGGGCCACGGCGGCGAAGAACCACGTCCAGGCGGCGATCCTGCGCCTGAAGGCGTCGCGCGTCGCGCCGGCGGAGCAGACGACCACGATGCGCGAGGCGGCGACCGAGGCGATCCGGGCCCTGGTCGATCGGTTGCGCAACTCGCTCGAGTTCGACAAGGCCGCCGGCGCGGAGTGGGTGCGCCACCTCGACACCCTGCTGGAGAAGGCCGACCAGGACCGCTTCCCGGTCGAGGCGGACCTGTTGCTCGACCTGCAGAGCGCCTGCCGGGACAACGAGCGCTCGATCTACACCTTGAGCGTCGTCGATTGGGCCCTGTCCGGCGGCAAGCGGCCGGTGCAGCGGAAGCTGTCCAGCCAGCAGCACGTCCGCGTGCTGCGCCACCTGCGCAACGCCCAGGGCCGGCTGACCGCCGCCCGGATCACGTCCCAGGAGCGGACGGCGTTCAGCGACCTGATCGAGGTGTCGATCAAGCGCCGCGAGGACGGCCTGCGCGAGCGCTACCGCCCGGTGTTGCAGGCCGCCCTGGAGGACTCCGGCTTCCGGCCGAAGAACGTCCCGGAGGAGGCCGCCCAGGAGAAGCTGATCGAGGAGATCCTCGACCGGTTCATCGAGGCGGGGTTCTTCAGCTTCGGCGACCTGCGCGACATCCTCGTCAACAACCAGATGAAGATGCCGGACGTCTCGTCGCCGAAGGAGCTGCTCCGCGGCGACCCGCTGTTACAACTCGACAAGCGGCTCGGCCACGTCCTGGACGGGGTCTACCACCCCGGCGAGTTCTACCTGCGCGGCCTGGAGCGCGTGACGTCGCTGTTCTTCGGGACGGTCTTCGGCCGGGTGCTGACGAAGTACCTGCTGCTGCCGTTCGGGGCCGGCTTCCTGCTGACGCAGGCCCTGTTCGTCATCCTGCACCTGATCGCCGGCCTGTTCGGCCACGAGCCGGCGGCCTCGACGCTGACGGCGTCGCCGGCCGCCGCGGCGGTGGCGTCGGCCCTGGCGGCGGCGAGCGGGACGGAGTCCGTCGTCGAGGCGGTCGTCACGCTGGCGACCGTCGAGGCGGCGAGCGCGGCGGCGACCGACGCCGTCGCGGCGCGCGACCCGCAGCAGTTCCTGATCCACGGCCGCTACTGGCAGTGGAGCCTCGGCCTGTCGGCCGGGTTCGGCGTCTTCCTGCTCGCGCTGCTCTACTGGCCTTGGTTCCAGCGACTGTGCCGCCTCCTGATGCGCGGCCTGGGCGACGCGCTGGTCTTCCTGTTCAGCACGTTCCCGCGGGCGGTCGCCGCGTCGATCGTCTACCGCTGGCTGATCGACAGCTGGCCGGTGCAGATCTTTTACTGGCTGTTCCTCGGCCCGGCGGTCGTCACCGGGCTGCTGTGGCTCGTCTTCACCGAGTGGTTCGCGACGTGGTGGCACGTCGGCGGCGTGTTCGCCCTGGCGACCGTCCTGCTCGGGACGCGCGCCGGCCGCGGCTTCCTCGGCGTCGTCAGCCACGCGCTCGGCCGGCTGATCGACGTCCTCCGCGAGGGCCTGCTCCAGGGCGTCGTGAAGTGGATCAGCGACACGTTCCAGCGCCTGGTGCGCTTCGTCGAGGGGCTGTTCCACGGCGTCGAGGAGGCGCTGCGCGTCCGGGCCGGCCAGAGCGACTGGACGCGCGTCGTCCGGCTGGTCCTCGGCCTGATCTGGTTCCCGATCGCGGCGGTGGCCCGGTTCTACTTCATCGTCCTGATCGAGCCGGGCTTCAATCCGATCAAGCTGCCGATCTCGTTCCTGATCGCGAAGCTGATGCTGCCGCTCTACCCGGCGATCCTCGCCGGGCTGTCCGCGCCGCTGGTGGCCGTCTTCGGCGTCTACGTCGGCGGGGCGATCGCCGTGACGACGGCGTTCCTGCTCCCGGATGCGTTCACGTTCCTGCTCTGGGAGCTGAGCAGCAACTGGCGGCTATACGAGGCGACCCGGCCAGCCGCGCTCGCCCCGGTCGTCGTCGGCACGCACGGCGAGACGGTGCGCGGCCTGCTCCAGCCCGGGTTCCACTCCGGGACGGTGCCGGCCCTGTTCCAGAAGCTGCGCCGCACGATGCGGACGCTGTACCGGCCGCAGAGCTGGCAGTACGTCCGGCGGTACGAGCGCCACCTGGAGGAGGTCGCCCAGGCGGTGAAGCAGTTCGTCGCCCGGAACCTGCTCGCGCTCTTGAAGCGCAACCGCCACTGGGCCGGGATCCACGTCGAGGTCGCCGACGTCCAGCTCGCGGTGGCGAGCATCCGCGTCGTGCTGACCCACCCGCGGCACGCCGAGCCGCTCGTGATCGAGTTCGCGCTGCAGGACGGCTGGCTCGTCGCCGGCATGGCGGAGCGCGGCTGGTTCGACGAGTTGAACGCGGAGCAACTCTGGCCGCTGAACACCGCCCTGGCGGCGCTGTACAAGCTGGCCGGCGTCCAGCTCGTCCGCGACCAGATCCAGCGCGTCCTCGGCGCGGCGGCGGCCGGGTTCGAGATCACCCGGCCGGCCCTCGTCGTCTGGGCCGACGCGCACCGGGCCCGGACGGCGGAGTACCCGTGGGAGCGCGCCGCGGACCTGCTCGTGCCGCGCGACCCGGTCACGAAACGGCCGGTCGAGACGGGCGAGTTCCCGCGCGTGCCGGCCGACCAGCTCATCTACGAGCGGGTGCCGCTGTTGTGGAAGGACTTCGTCGCCGCGTCGGACAGCGAGAGCAGCGACCGCCAGCACGCCGACGTGCTGCCGACCGGCCGGCGGCTGGTCGTCGCCGGCCGGACGACGATCATGGAGCGCCACCTCGAACCCGACGCGAACAACGGCCTGCCGGCCGCGAGCCAGCCCGTCCCGCCGCCGGCCGGCCACGCGGGGGTCTAGCCGCCATGCTGCCCGGCTACAACACGAACGGTTTCGCGCACCACCGCGTCGAGGATGCGGTCGCGATCCTGGCGGAGATTGGGTACCGCTCGGTGGCGCTGACGGTGGACTATCACTTCGACGCCGACCGGGTCGCCGCCGTCCTGCGACCGGCCGGGCTGCGCTGCGTCGTCGAGACGGGGGCGCGCTTCCTGCTCGACCCGCGCCGCAAGCACCAGCCGACGCTCCTGAGCCGCGACCCGTCCGCCCGGCACGACTTCCTGGCGCGCTGCGTCGATCTGGCGGCCGACCTCGGGGCCGACGCGGTCAGCTTCTGGTCCGGGTCGGCCGACGAGCCCGTCGCGGAGGCGGTGTTGTGGGAGCGGCTCGTCTCCGGCTGCCGGGCGCTGTGCCGATACGCCGAGCGGGGCGGCGTGCGCCTCGCGTTCGAGCCGGAGCCGGGCATGTTCATCGACACGATGGACCGGTACGAGCGCCTCTTCGCGGCGGTGGACCACCCGCTATTCGGCCTGACGCTCGACGTGGGCCACCTGCACTGCCAGGGCGAGTTGCCGGTCGCGCCACACATCGGCCGCTGGCGCGACCGGCTGTGGAACGTCCACATCGAGGACATGCGCCGCGGCGTCCATGACCATCTGCTGTTCGGCGAGGGAGAGATGGACTTCCCGCCGATCTTCGCGGCGCTTCGGGAGGCGGGGTACGCGGGCGGGCTGCACGTCGAACTGAGCCGGCACAGTCACGACGCGGTCGAGACGGCAAGACGGGCGTACGAGTTTCTCACCAGCCCGGAGCGCGAGCGACGGAAGTAACGCCCGTCGCTCGCGCTCCGGGCTGGTAGCATGACGTGATCGACCCCGTCACTCCCCCGGCATCTTGAACAGCGGCCCGCCCGCCCCGGTGCCGCCGCGGAGCGGTGTCTTGTGGACGCGCGGCTTGACCGGCTCGGCCGGCGTCTCCGGCTCCGGTTCCGCCTCGGGTTCCGGCTCCGGCTCCGGCGGCTTCGTCATCGCCTTGAGCGACAGGCCGATCCGCCGCGCCGCCTTGTCGACGCTGAGCACTTTCACCTCGACCGTGCTGCCGAGCTGCACGACGTCGGCGACGCGACGAACCCGGTTCGGCGACAACTCCGAGATGTGGATCAGCCCCTCGATCGCCGGTTCCAGCTCGACGAACGCCCCGAAGTCGGTCAGACGCGACACCTTGCCGGTCACCGTCGTGCCGACGGCGTAGCGCGTCTCGACGTCGTCCCACGGGCTCTCAATCAACTGCTTCGCCCCGAGGCTGAGCTTGCGCCGCTCGCGGTCGATGCGCAGGACGACCACCTTGACCTTCTGCCCCGGCTTGACGGCGTCCTCCGCCTTCTCGACGCGCGACCAGCTCATCTCGCCGACGTGGAGCAGGCCGTCCACGCCGCCGATGTCGACGAACGCGCCGAAGTCGCGCACGTTGCGGACGATGCCCTCGTAGACCTGGCCCTCTTCGAGCTTGGCCCAGAGCTTCTCGGCCTGCTCCTCGCGGTCCTTCTCGAGCAGGCCGCGCCGGCTGACGACGAGGTTGCGGTCCTCCGGGTCGCACTCCGCGACGATGCAGAGCAGCTTCTTGCCGACGTACGGGTCGAGGTTCTCGACGCGGAACAGCTCGATCTGGCTGATCGGCAGGAAGCCGCGGATGCCGTTCACCTCGACGCTGAGGCCGCCCTTGTTCGTGCCGGTGACCTTCGCCTCGACCGTCATGCCGATGCGGACGCTGCTCCAATCGACGTCGATCGCCGCGCCCTTGCGGTTGAGGATGTACAGGCCGGCGCTGCTATCGAAGCTCTCGACGAAGACTTCCACCTCGGTGCCGATCGGCGGGACGCCCTCGGGGAACTGCATCGCGTTGAGGACGCCCTGGTTGCGGCTGCCGGGCAGGTCGATGAAGACGTCCTGGCCGTGGACGCGGAAGACGCGGCCCTTCTTCGGGCCGGTGTCCTGCTTGCCCTTGCCCTTGCCGCGCTGGGGCCGGTCGTCCTCGCCGCCGAGGAGGTCGCCGCCGTCGAAGCCGGCGAGGGCCTCCTCCATCTGGCGTTCGAGCTCGGCGTCGTAGTCGGCCGCGTCGCCGCCGCCGGCGTAGGTCGTCTCGCTGTCGAGCGACGGCACGCCGCCGGAGTTGGTCCGCTGACGGCCCTTGCGCAAGAAGCGGTCCAGGCGGACGTCCTTGTTCGGGTCGGCCGGGGTGTCGGGTTTGTCGTTCGCTTCGTCGCTCATCGCTGCGTCCTTCGGGCCGTCGCGGTCGCCGTCAACCCCCCTAGTCAATCACGCCGCGGGGATGAAGGCAAGGGCAACGGGTCGTACAATCCTCCTCCATGTCGGACCGCTGGCGAGGGTGGATCGCGTTAGCCAAGGCGCTGCTGGCTCTGCTCATCGTCGTGGGCGTGGTCTGGTTCTTCGTCCGCGTCCTGCAAAGCGACGAACTCCAGGCGACCGACCCGGGCCGGACGCCGTGGGAGATCGTCCGCGACGACGTCCTCGGCGCGAACGGCGTCGCCCTCGTCCTCGCCGGCGTCCTCTACCTGGCCGGCCTCGGCTTCTCGGCGGCGTTGTGGGTGCTGCTGCTCGCCTGGGCGAAGGAGCCGCTGGCGGCCGGGGCGGCGGTGCGGGCGTACTTCCTCGGCCACCTCGGCAAGTACACGCCGATCGGCAAGGGCTGGTCGTTCCTGATCCGGGTCGGCCTGGCGATGCAGGGCGGCGTCCGGGCCTCGACCGCCGCGGTGACGACGATCTACGAGACGCTGACGACCATGGCGGCCGGGGCCCTCGTCGCGGCGGTGCTGCTCCTGTTCGAGTTCGGCGGCGACCGGGCCTGGCTCGGCTCGGCCCTCGGCCTGCTCGCCCTGGCCGGGCTGCCGATCCTGCCGGGGGTGTTCAACTTCCTCGTCGAGCGCGTCGGGGCCCGCTTCCGTAAGCCGGGCGAGGCGTGGGCGCGGTTCTCGACCAGGGCGCTGCTGGCCGGGATCGGCCTGACGGCGTGCGGCTGGGCCCTGCTCGGCGGCAGCCTGGCGGCGACGCTTTGGGCGCTCGACCCGGACTGGGTCGCCGACCCGGTGCGCGTCTGGCTGCGCTGCACCGCGTTCATCGCCGTGTCGTACGTCGCCGGCTTCGTCGCCTCGACGCCGGGCGGCCTTGGGGTGCGCGAGCTGGTCCTGCAACAGTTGCTCGCCCCGACGATCGGGGCCCGGGCGGTCGTCGTCGTCATCCTGCTACGGCTGCTCTGGACGGTGGCCGAGCTGGTCGCCGCCGGCGTCGTGTACTGGTGGCCACACCACATAGCCCCGGGCTTGCCCGGGGTGCCTTCGGACGAAGACCCCGGGCAAACCCGGGGCTATATGGGGCCGCACGGAGACCGTCCATGATCTCGCTCGTCATCCCGGTTTACAACGAGAAGGAGAGCCTCGAAGCCCTCCACGGCGAGATCCGCGCCGTCGCCGAGGCGGAGCGCCTCGACGTCGAGGTCGTCTTCATCGACGACGGCAGCAAGGACGGCTCCTGGGACGTGATCCGCTCCCTGGCCCGGCGCGACCCGCGCACGCGCGGCATCCGCTTCCGCCGCAACTTCGGCAAGGCCGCCGCCCTCACCGCCGGGTTCCGCGCCGCGAAGGGCGACGTCGTCATCACGATGGACGCCGACCTGCAGGACGACCCGCGCGAGATCCCGCGCTTTGTGAAGGCCCTGGAGAACGGCTTGCCGGAGGGCGGGCCGACGACCGGGCCGCTCGACGTCGTCGGCGGCTGGAAGAAGGTGCGCCACGACCCGTGGCACAAGGTCTACCCCAGCCGGGTCTTCAATGGCCTGGTGGGCTGGACGACCGGCGTCCGGCTCCACGACCACAACTGCGGCATGAAGGCGTACCGGGCCGAGGTGCTCAAGGAGGTCCGCCTCTACGGCGAGTTGCACCGCTTCATCCCGGTCCTGGCCGCGGCGCGGGGCTTCAAGGTCGGCGAGATCGTCATCAACCACCGGCCGCGGCAGTTCGGCCACTCGAAGTACGGCGTGCGGCGGTTCGTCCGCGGGTTCCTCGACCTGATGACGGTCTACTTCCTGACGGCGTACGGCCAACGGCCGCAGCACCTGATGGGGAGCTGGGGCCTACTCGCGATCGTCCTCGGCAGCCTCGGCATGGCCTGGCTGTCGGTCGAGTGGGTGCTGACGGCCACGGGGGTGGCGGCGTTCCCGCCGTTGCACACCCGGCCGCTGCTGGTCTATTCCGTCGGCGTCCTGATCGTCGGCGTCCAGCTCATGGCGACGGGGCTCCTCGCCGAACTCTTTACCGCGTATCAAGGACGGGAGGAGGACAGCTTCTCGGTCGCCGAACGGATCGACGGCGCGGGCGAGGGGGACGAGCCGTGAACGACAACGGGAACGAACGCCGCCTGGCGGTCAAGGTCATCATCGTCGCCGCGCTCGGCGTCGCGCTGGGCCGGCTCGCGGCGGCGGAGCGCATCTACGAGCCGGGCATGGAGGCGAAGCGCGGCGGCAAATCCGTCTTCGTCGCCGGCAAGAACCCGACCCCGACGCCGATGTTCGGCAGCAACGACCGGTCGCGCTGGGCGACGGTCCGCGCCCTGGTCGAGGACGGCACGTTCGTCATCGGCCTGCGCTCCCGGCCGGACGCCGCCCTGGCGGCGCTGTTCGCGGCCTCGACGCCGCTGGAGGCAGTCACGATCCACGCGGTGCGCCTCAACGACCGGGGCATCATCTTCCAGGACAGCTGGCAAAGCGTCGACAAGGTGCTCCACCCGGAGACGGGCGAGTTCTATTCGAGCAAGCCGCCGCTGCTCTCGACGCTGATGGCCGGGGCGTACTGGCCGCTGCACCACGGCCTGGGCCTGTCGTTCGAGAACGACACGTTCCTGCTCGTCCGCCTGCTCGTCGGCCTCTTGAACCTGCTGCCGTTGCCACTGTACCTGTGGCTGCTCTACCGCGTCGGCGAGCGGTACTCGACGCGGCCGTGGACGGCGGTGTTCCTCGTCACGGCCGGGGCGTTCGGGACGCTGGTCAGCCCGTTCTTCATCACGTTCAGCAACCACGTCCCGGCGGTGTACGCGGCGCTGTTCCTGCTCGTGGTCCTGTTGAAGATCGACCGCGACGGCGCGTCGGCGGGGGCGGCGTGGTACGTCCTGGCGGGCCTGCTGGCCGGCTTCATGGCGGTCAACGAACTGCCGGCCCTGGCGTTCGCCGGGATGGCGTTCCTGATCCTGGCGCGCGTCTCGGTCGGCAAGGCGCTCTTCGCCTACCTGCCGATGATGCTCCTGCCGCTGCTGGCGCAGGTCGGCCTGACGTACCTCGTCCTGGGCCGGGTCGTCCCGGTCTACGCCGAGACGAGCAGCGTCTGGTACCAGTACGAGGGGAGCCACTGGCTGCCGAAGCCGACGAGCAGCGGCATCGACTACGCGTATCTCAAGGAGACACGACTGGCGTACGCCTTCCACCTGCTCGTCGGCCATCACGGCTTCTTCTCGCTGACGCCGATCCTGCTGCTCGGCCTCGTCGGGCTGCTGATGGGCCTGAAGCCGGCCGCGAAGGGCGGGACGTCCGAGGGGCCGGCCGCCCTGCCGTGGTGGCTCGCGCCGGCGGTGCTGGTCGTCTCCGTCGTCGTGATCGGGTTCTACCTCTACAAGAGCAACAACTACGGCGGCGTGACGAACGGGGCGCGCTGGCTGATGTGGCTGGTGCCGCTCTGGCTCGTGGCGATGCTGCCGGCCGTGGACCGCCTGGCGCGGTGGCGCTGGGGCCGCGGGTTGGCGTTGCTCCTGTTGCTGCTGTCGGCCCTGTCGGCGAGCTACTACGACTGGAGCCCGTGGCGGCATCCGTGGATCTACAACGCGATGGACAACGCGGGCGCGATCCCGTACTGACGGCGTTCTTCCTACAGCCCCGGGCTTGCCCGGGGTTGCGGCCGCGAAGGCCCCGGGCTTGCCCGGGGCGAAATGGAAAGCACCATGACCGACGACATCCAGCCCCCGCCGCCGCCCGAGCCACCGGTGCCGCCGCCTCCGTACGACTACACCTACGGCTACCCGCCGCTACCGCCGCCTCCCCCGCTCTTCGACCCGGATCGGCCGTTCCCCGGCTTCGGGATCGCGATCCTGCTCTGCGTGCTGTTCCTGTTCTGCACGCAGGTGCCCGGGGCGGTCGTCGCCGTGATTCTGCTCGTCTTCTTCGTCATCGCCAACCCGGCCAAGTTCCAGGGCCTGGACGACCCGATGGCCCTGCTCGCGACGCCGGAGGCGAGCCTGGCGATGGGGGCGGCCGTCTTCGTCACCCAGATCTGCGTCATCGCCTTCTCGCTGCTGGCCCTGCGGATCTGCTTCGGCCGGGACTGGGCGCGGCGCGTCGCGTTCCGCTGGCCGGGCTGGACGCCGGTCCTGCTCACCCTGGCGAGCATCCCGGCGTTCGTCCTCATGGCGAACCTCGTCGCGGCGTGGGTCGCCCAGGGCCTTGCCGCCGGCGGCAAGCCGAACCCGGCCGACCCGCTCAAGCTCATCGAGGAGCTGGTCACCTCCTGGCCGGTCGTCGTCGGCATCCTGCTCATCGGCGTCGGCCCCGGCATCGGCGAGGAGCTCTGGTGCCGGGCGTTCCTCGGCCGGGGCCTCATCGGCTGGTACGGCGTCGCGACCGGCGTCGTCATGGCGTCGTTCCTGTTCGGGGCGATCCATGTCCTGCCGATCCAGGTCGCCTACGCCAGCCTGATGGGCCTCTGGCTCCACTACGTCTACCTGACGACCCGGTCGCTGTGGATGCCGATCCTCGTCCACGCCCTGAACAACTCCCTCGCGATCCTGTCGGTCAAGCTGCCGGCCCTCGGCGCGATGAACGAGGGGGTGCAGGCCGCCGCGACCGGGCCGTGGTCGGGGCAGGTGCTGCCGATCCTGGCGTTCGTCGTCCTGTTCGTCGCCGCCGGCTGGGCCCTGTACCGGACGCGCGGCCAGCTCGTCGGGCCGGGCGACTGGCGGCCGCCGTTCCTGTCGGTGGATTGCCCGCCGCCAGGCGTCGGCGTCGAGGTCGGCCACGCCCGGCTCGGCCCGGCGGGGGCCCTCCTGGTTTGCCTCGCCTTTCTGGGCTGCCTGGCCGTGCTCTATTCCCTGGCGGCCGGACAGGTTGCGCCGGTCGTGGCGAACTAGGCAACCGTCCGTTGTCCGGCGGACGAACCCCGATTGACACGGAGATTAAAGCCGGCTTAGACTGGCTCCACACGAACGGAGACGCCGCGATCCCCGCCGCGCCGCACGGACGCAAAGGAGCGCATGGATGAGAAGTCGGCTTGCACTCGCGATCGGGGCCCTGGTGCTGCTCGCGACCGGCCGGCCCGCCCACGCCGAGCTGGTCCACTGGAGTTACACGTGGTCCGCCATCCCGGACGTCGTCGAGGCGGACGCCCCCGGCACCGGCAAGATCTACCTCGACAAGCAGGCGACCGGCCAGGTCGAGAGCGACATCCTCACCGAGCCGGAGACGGACCTCGTCGCGACGAACCTCCGCACGGCGAGCACCGCGACGGCTCTGAAGCCGGACCGGTTCACCAACGCGCCGTTCGTCCTGACGCTCAAGATCAAGGACGCCGACTCGAACGAGTCGGAGACGCTCTTCTTCCACGGCGTCTTCAACGGCCCGCTGACGGCGATGAGCTCGAAGGTCCGGCCGACGCTCGCCCTGGAAGACGTCGAGCAGGCGGTCAAGCTCGGCAAGTACCTCTACACGGTGACGATGACCGGCATCGTGCCGCCGGGGCCGCCGACGTCGACCAACCAGGGCAGCATCGGCGCGAAGGCCGTCGTCAAAGTAACCGAGGTGGACGGCGTCGAGAAGGTGCCCGAGCCCGGCACGCTCCTGTCCGCCCTCGTCGCGGTCGGCGTCTTCTGGCTGGCGCTGGCACGCCGCCGGCCGGCGTTCTCGTTCTGACCCGTCTTCGAGCCCGCAGCGCAAGCAAGGGACTTTGAGAGAAGAACCCTTGCTTGCGCTGCGGGCTCCGGCGTTTACACCTTCAGCACGATGACGCTCGGCTCGTCGCCCGCCACGCCGGACAGGAGCAGGACCGTCTCGCCCGCCTTCGCCAGGCCGAGCTTCACCACCAGCTCCCGCGCCGTCGGCCGCGGCTGCTCGAACGCCTCCGGCGACACGACCACCGGCAGGACGCCCCAGACGAGTTTGAGCCGGCGCGCCTTCTTCTCGTCGAGCGTCACCGCGACGATCGGCGCGGTCGGCCGGGAGCCGGAGACGACGACGGCCGAATGGCCGGTCCGCGACCGGACGACGACCGCCGGCACGGCCAGGTCGCGCGACAGCTGCGTCATCGCCCGGGCCAGCGCCGGCCGGAGCGGCTCGGCGACGCTCGACGGCTTGACCTCGCGCACCAGGGCCCGGAAGCGGTCCTCCTGGGCCATCCACGCCTCCATGTGCCGGGCGACCCGATCGACGACCTGAACCGCCGCGACCGGGTACGCCCCGACCGACGTCTCGGCGGAGAGCATGACCGCGTCCGCCCCGGCGAGGACGGCCGTCGAGACGTCGCTCACCTCGGCCCGGGTCGGCACCGCGTTCTCGACCATCGACTCGAGCATCTGCGTCGCGACGATGACCGGCTTGTTCGCCAGCCGGGCCTTCGCGATCAGCTCCGCCTGGACGATCGGGACGGCTTCCGGGGCCAGCTCGACGCCGAGGTCGCCGCGGGCGACCATGATGCCGTCGGCAGCGTCGAGGATGGCGGCGATGCCGTCCAGGGCTTGCGGCTTCTCGATCTTGGCGATGATCGGCGCGTCGCCGCCGAGTTGGCCGATCAGGTCGCGCAGCGACTGCACGTCGTCGGCCTGGCGGACGAACGACAGCGCGAAGAGATCGACGCCGAGGTCGAGGGCGAACCTGGCGTCGGCCCTGTCTTTTTCGGTCAGGGACGGCGTAGAGAGGTTGACGCCCGGCAGGTTCATGCCCTTGCGGTCGCGCAGGGTGCCGCCGGCGACGACGGTGCAGTAGACCTCGGTCCCGGCCTCGACGCTGTCCACGACGAGGTCGAGCAGGCCGTCGTCGAGGCGGATGTGGTCGCCGGGTTTGACGTCCTGGGCCAGGAGCGGGTAGCGGCACGGGATCATGCCCGGCCCGCCGAGGACGTCGCGCGTCGTCACGGTGACGTGGTGTCCGGCGACCAGTTCGATCGACCCGGTGGCGAATTCGCCGACGCGGATCTTCGGGCCGCACAGGTCGGCCAGGACGGCGACGGTCGCCCCGGCGGCGTGGGCCGCCTCGCGGATGGCGGCGTAGCTCTGGCGGTGCTGCTCCGGCGTACCATGAGAGAGGTTGAGCCGGAAGACGTCCACCCCCGCCTGGACGAGGCGCGACAGGACGGCCGGGTCGCGCGTGGCGGGGCCGACGGTGGCGACGATCTTGGTGCGGCGCGGCGGCATGGCGGACCCTCGGAGGTGGGGCGTTCGGACTGGTATAGCGACGCCGTCTGGCCGGGGCGAGGTGGCGTCGCGGATGGACATGCGGTAGGATCGAGGAGGACATATCCCTGGAGGTGCAGACCATGGCCGAAGCGGAAGAGACGCGCCTGAGCCGGATCAAGACGCTATGGAGCCTGGTCCGGGAGGCGCACGGGACCGAGGACGAAAAGGCCCGCGAGGCGCAGTCGCGCCTCCTGGAACGCTACGGCGGCGCGATCCAGCGCTACCTGATGGCGGCCCTGCGCGACCGCGACGCGGTCGATGACGTCTACCAGGAGTTCGCCATCCAGTTCATCCGCGGCAAGCTGCGCGGGGCCGACCCGTCGCGCGGTCAGTTCCGCCGCTACCTCAAGAGCGTCCTGTTCCACCTCGTCGCGGATTACCGCAACCGCCAGGGCCGCGGCCCGCGGCAGATCGACCCGGACGCCCCGGAGCCGGCCGTCTACGACTCCGACCCCGAAGGCGAGGAGGCGTTCCTGCAAAGCTGGCGCGAGGACCTCCTCGCCAAGACGTGGGCCCGGCTGGAGACGCACGAAAAGGAGTCCGGCCAGCCGTTCTACGCGGCGCTGCGGCTGCGCGCCTTGCAGCCGGAGCTGCGGTCGCAGCAGTTGGCCGAGAAGCTCGGCGAGCAGCTCGGCCGGCCGTTCACGGCGGCGAACATCCGCCAGATCGTCCACCGGGCCCGGGAGCGCTTCGCCGAGCTGTTGCTCGACGAGGTGCGCGACAGCCTCGACGACCCGACCGAGGCCGCCCTGCTCGACGAGCTGGCCGAGCTGCGCCTGCTCGACTACTGCAAGCCGGCCCTCGACGAGGCGAAGGACGCGTCGACATGACCGACCAGCACCGGCCGACGCCGACCGACGGGCCCGACCCGCCCCGGACGGAGCGCGAGAGCGATGAGCCGCCCCCGCCGCCGCCCTCGACGCTGGCCGACAGCCTGATGGGCTTCGCCCCGCCGGTGCCGGGGACGGTCGGCGTGCCGCTGCCGCTGCCGGCCCCCGAGACGGAGCCGGACGAGCTGAAGCCCGGCTCGAAGATCGGCAAGTACACCATCAAACGCCGCATCGGGCGCGGCGGCCTGGCGACGGTCTACCTCGCCGTCCAGGAGTCGCTCGAGCGCGAGGTCGCCCTCAAGGTGTCGCCCAACCGCGGCAGCGAAGGCCGGACGATGGCCACGCTGCAGCACCGCAACATCGTCGAGGTCTACGACGAGGACGTCGACCGCCGCACCGACCAGCGGCTCCTGTGCATGGAGGTCGTCCGCGGCGCGTCGCTGGAGGAGATCCTGCGCCTGCTGCGCAAGCAGGGCGACGGCTGGCGCGGCAAGGACGTCCTCGGCGCGGTCGGCGAGCTGGCCCAGGTCGAGGACCGCTTCGTCCCCGAGGCGCTGCCCGACCGCGAGGCGATGGAGAAGGCCAGCCGGACGGAGGCGGCCTGCCGCGTCATCCGCCAGCTGGCCGAGGCGCTGGCGCACGCCCACCACCACGGCGTCCTGCACCGCGACCTCAAGCCGGGCAACGTCCTCCTCGACCGCTACGGCCGGGTCAAGCTCGCCGACTTCAACATCTCGCTCGACCCGGAGCGGCGGGCCGGGGCGCGCGGCGAGATCTTCGGCGGCACGCTCGACTACATGGCCCCGGAGCACCTCGACGCGTTCAACCCGGCGACCGGCGTCACGCCCGAGGCGGTCGACGCCCGGTCCGACCTCTACGCCGTCGGGCTGATCTTCTTCGAGTTGCTGACCGGCGACCTGCCGTTCGCGACGGCGAAGACGCACGCCTCGTCGCCGGAGACGCTCGGCCAGCTGGCCGGCGAGCGGCGGTCGATCGACCCGGCCGTCATCCGGGCGCGCGTCGGCGACGAGGGCCTGGCGACGGTCGTCTTGCGCTGCCTCGACCCGGACCCGGCGAAGCGCTTCCCGGACGCCGGCTCGCTCGAACAGGCGGTCGCCGACTGCCTGGAACGGCAGCGGCTGCGCGACGCCCTGCCGCCGCTCGCCACGGTCGGGCGGTTCATCGCCCGCAACCCGATCCTCGGCCTGGTCCTCCTGGCGTACCTGCCGAACCTGGTCGCCGCGGTGGTCAACATCCTCTACAACCGCGACCGGATCGTCGTCCGGTTGCCGGAGGTGCAGCAGGTCCTCTTCGACCGGATGTGGATCGTCTACAACGGGTTCGCCCACCCGATCTGCATCGCGCTGATGCTCTACTTCGCCCGGCCGTGGTTCAAGCTCTACCTCGACCGGCTCCGCCACCGGCCGATCGACCTGGAGCGCTTCGGCCAGGTCCGCCGGCAGGTGCTGCGCTGGCCGATGGTCGTCGCCGGGCTGACGCTGCTCGGCTGGGGGCCGGGGGCGCTCTACTTCCCGCTCGGCCTGCACCTCCTCGGCGGCGGCGTCGGCCCGGAGGTGTTCCTGCGTTTCTTCTACTCGTTCGCCCTGTCGGCCCTCATCGCCGGGACGTACGCCGTCCTCGGCGTGCGCTTCACCGTCCTGCGCATCCTCTACCCGGACCTGCTCGTCCAGACGCCCGGCCTGGCGGAGACGACGCGCCGCGAACTGCCGCCGCCGGGCGGGAACTGGCTGACGCTCCTGGCCGGGCTGATCCCCCTCTCGGCGGCGGCGGTCCTGCTCATCCTCGGGGCGGGCGACCTGGCCGGCGAGCACGGCGACCTGTTCCGCTACCTGCTCATCGCCCTGATCGTCCTGGGCATGTGCGGCGTCTACGTCGCCGCGACGGTGCAGGCGTACCTGGACCGGACCCTGCTCGCGCTGCGCCGCCAGACCGCGGAACAGAAGGTGGAGTAACGGCCGGCCGTCCGGTACAATCGACTTCGCTCGACGTGCCCGCCGCAACCTACCCGCCGGGGCGATGCCGCCATGCGCCGCTGCTGCTTGCCGATCCTGCTCTTCGCCGTGGCCTGCGGGGCCAACCCGGACCCGAAGCCGGAGGCGACCTCCGGCCCGGACGCCGCCGCGCCGAAGGACCTGCGCACCCGCACGACCGGCGACGACTGGCCCGGCTTCCTCGGCCCGGCCGGCGATAGCACGTCGCGCGAGAAGGGCATCCTGACGAAGTGGCCCGCCGCCGGGCCGCGCATCGTCTGGCAGATGCCGGTCGGCGAGGGCTACGCCATGCCGAGCGTCGCCGCCGGCCGGCTGTTCCTCTTCGACCGGGAGGACAACGTCGCCCGCCTCCGCGCCCTCAACGCCGAGACCGGCCGCGAGCTGTGGCGGTTCGCGTACCCGACGAAGTACCGCGACCAGTACAACTACAGCGGCGGGCCGCGCTGCTGCCCCGTCGTCGAGAAGGACCGCGTCTACGCCTTCGGCCCGGAGGGCATGCTCCACTGCGTCCGGGCCGAGGACGGCAAGCTCGTCTGGAAGGTCGACACGGCGAAGGAGTTCGGCGTCGTCCAGAACTTCTTCGGCGTCGGCAGCACGCCGGTCATCGAGGGCGACCTGCTGATCGCCATGGTCGGCGGCAGCCCGAAGGGGAGCGAGGACGTCGCCTTCGACGAACTGAAGGGCGACGGCTCCGCCCTCGTCGCGTTCGACAAGTACACCGGCGCGGTGAAGTGGAAGGTCGGCGACGACCTGGCCAGCTACGCCAGCCCGCGGGTGGTGACGCTCGGCAAGGAGCGCGTCTGTCTGGCGTTCTGCCGGGGCGGCCTGCTCGCCGTCGATCCGGCGACCGGCAAGGAGGTCTTCCGGTTCCGCTACCGGGCGAAGGACTTCGAGAGCGTCAACGCCGCCAACCCGGTCGTGACCGGCGACCGCGTCCTCATCTCGGAGTGCTACGGCCCCGGGGCGGCCCTGCTGGACGTGGCCGACGGCAAGGTCAAGCCGGTCTGGACCGACGAGAAGAAGGGCCGCGACAAGTCGCTGCTGGCGCACTGGGCGACGCCGATCCTGATCGACGGCCGCGTCTACGGCTGCAGCGGCCGGCACCCCGAGGAGGCCGAACTGCGCTGTGTCGAGCTGGCGACCGGCAAGGTGCTCTGGCGCGAGCCGGACCTGACGCGGACGTCGTTCCTGGCGGTCGATGGCCACCTCGTCGTCCTCGGCGAGGACGGCGTGCTGCGCCTGGTGAAGGTCAACCCGGCGAAGTACGAGGAGGTGGCGCGCGTTGTGCTGGGCGGCGAGGAGAAGCCGCTGTTGCGCTACCCGTGCTGGGCGGCCCCGATCCTTTCGCACGGCCTCTTGTACGTGCGCGGCAAGGACCGACTGGTGTGCCTGGAGCTGATCCCGGGGAAGTGACCTTCGACCGCCGCGCGCCGACGAACCTCGGCGCACAAGCCCAGGCGTGGCAACGCCTGGGGGTAGACTTACCCCAGGCACCGCCGTGCCTGGGCTTGGGGAGATGCTCTTGCACCACACGATGACGCGAGTCGCGCTGGCGCTGTTGATCGGGACCGCGGCGCTGTCCTGCGTGGCGGTCGCGTCGGATGCGACCGAGCCGACCCCGGCCGGGGTGGAGTTCTTCGAGGCGAAGGTCCGCCCGGTCCTCGTCGCGTCGTGCTACCCGTGCCACAGCGCCGAGAAGAAGGTGCGCGGCGGCCTGCAACTCGACAGCCGCGAGGCGCTGCTCAAGGGCGGCGACAGCGGCCCGGCCGTCGTGCCCGGCGACCCGGAGAAGAGCCGGCTGATCGAGGTCGTCCGCTACGCCGGCGAGTTGAAGATGCCGCCGCGCGACAAGCTCGCCGACGCGGCGATCGCCGACCTGGCGGCGTGGGTGAAGATGGGCGCGCCGTACCCGAAGGGCGGGGCCGTCGTCCAGAAGCAGGGCCAGCTCGACATCGCCGCCCTGAAGAAGCACTGGGCGTATCAGCCGCTGGCGTCGCCGGCGATTCCGAACCTCGCCTCTCCGATCACACAAAACCCGATCGACGCCTTCGTCTTCGCCCGCCTGGCGAAGGAGGGCCTCAGGCCGGCACCGCCGGCGGAGCCGCGCGTCTGGCTGCGGCGCGTGACGTTCGACCTGACCGGCCTGCCGCCGACGCCGGACGAGATCGCCGCGTTCGAGGCCGACCCGCGGCCGGACGCCTTCGAGCGGGTCGTCGACCGCCTGCTCGCGTCGCCGGCCTACGGCGAGCGCTGGGGTCGCCACTGGCTCGACCTGGTGCGCTTCTCGGAGACGAGCGGCCACGAGTTCGACTTCGAGATCCCCGAGGCGCACGGCTACCGCGACTACGTCGTCCGGGCGTTGAACGCCGACGTGCCGTACGACCAGTTCATCCGCGAGCACCTCGCCGGCGACCTGCTCCGCGAGCCGCGCCGCCGGCCGGACACCGGCACGAACGAGTCGATCCTCGGCACCGGGTTCTGGTTCCTCGGCGAGTCGAAGCACTCGCCGGTCGATGTGCGCGGCGACAGCAGCGACCGGCGCGACAACATGATCGACGTCTTCGGCAAGACGTTCCTCGGCCTGACGATCGCCTGCGCCCGCTGCCACGACCACAAGTTCGACCCGATCCCGACGGCGGACTACTACGCCCTGGTCGGATACCTGCAAAGCTCGCGCTACGAGCGCGTCTTCCTCGACCCGCCGGAGACGTTCGCCGGGCCGGTCGGCGAGATCCGCGATCTGCGGGCGAAGGCGGCGGCGCTGGCCAAGGCGAAGGCGACCCAGGTCCTCGAAGCCCGGCTCGGCCGCCTGCCGGCGGCGCTGCGCGACCTGCGGGACGGCACGGCCTCGCCGGAACTGGCCGCCGCGCGGAAGGCGGCCGACCTCGACCGGCCAGACAACCCGCTCCACCCGTGGGCGCTGCTCGGATCGCACAAGGACGATAAGGCGTTCGCCGCGGCCCGCGACCAGCACCGCCGCAAGCCGGACCTCGCGCGGAAGGATATACTCTTCGAGACGTTCGCGCCGGAGAGCTACGCCCGGTGGTATCGCACCGGCTTCGCGTTCGGCGACCGGCCGGCCGGCGTCGAGGACGTGTCCCTCGCCGCTGACAGGCCGCTGGCAGTTGCCCGAGTTCGCGGCCCGCACGTCTGCGACAGCGGCGTGGTGTCGAACCGGCTCCAGGGGGCGATCCGCTCGCCGCTGTTCACGATCGAGAAGGACTTCATCCACTACCGCGTCGCCGGCAAGGCGGCAAAGGTCAACCTCATCATCGACGGCTTCCAGCAGATCCGCGACCCGATCTACGGCGGCCTGACGTTCGCGATCGACCACGGCGACGCCTGGCGCTGGCACAGCCAGAACGTGGCGATGTGGAAGGGCCTCCGGGCGTACATCGAGGTGCTCGACGATGGCGAAGGCTACGCCGCCGTCGATCGGGTCGTCTTCTCGGACGCCGGCCCGCCACCACCGGCGGTCCTCCCCGCTACCCGGTTGTTGCTCGCCGAGGACACCCTGACGTCCTCGGACCGCCTGGCCGACCGCCTGGCCGAGTCGCTACGGTCGGCCGTCGGCCGCTGGAGAGACGGCAAGGTCGGCGTGGGCGACGCCGCCCTCGTCAACGGCCTGCTAAACAACCCGCTGCTCGCCGCGCTGGCGAAGGACGAGACCCCCGACGCCGACCTGGCCGCCCTCGCCGGGCGCGTCATCGACGCCGAGACGATGCTGCCGACGCCGCGCCGTGGCCTCGGCCTGTGCGACGGCTCCGGCGTCGAGGAGCCGGTCTACATCCGCGGCAACCACAAGAACCTCGGCGCGCCGGTGCCGCGCCGCTTCCTCGTCGCCCTGGCCGGGACGGACCAGCCCGCCCCGCCGAAGACCAGCGGCCGGCTCGAACTCGCCGAGCGCCTGCTGGCCCCTGACAATCCGCTGCCGGCGCGCGTGATCGTCAACCGGCTCTGGCACCACCACTTCGGCCGGGGCATCGTCGGCAGCGTCGATAACTTCGGCATCCAGGGCCAGCCGCCGACGCATCCGGAACTGCTCGACTGGCTCGCGGGCGAACTGGTGCGGCAGGGCTGGAGCCTCAAGGCGATGCACCGGCTGATGGTTCTGTCGGCCACGTACCGGATGAGCAGCCGGAGCGACGCGGACGCCGACGCGAAGGATCCGGCCAACCGCCTCTGGCACAAGATGCCGGTGCGACGGCTCGAAGCCGAGGCGATCCGCGACGCGATGCTGGCCGTGTCGGGTCGGCTCGACCGGCGGATGTACGGCCGGGGGCCGAACCCGCACCTGACCGAGCACATGCAGGGCCGCGGCCGGCCGATCGGCGGCCCGCTCGACGGCGACGGCCGACGCAGCGTCTATCTCAACGTGCGGCGCAATTTCCTCAGCCCGCTCTTCCTCGCGTTCGACTACCCGGTCCCGTTCACGACGATGGGCCAGCGCGGCGTCTCGAACGTGCCGGCCCAGGCCCTGTCGCTGCTCAACAACCCGTTCGTCGTCCAGCAGGCCGGCCGGTGGGCCGAGCGGACGTTGGCGACGCCGGGCACGACCGAAGAACGGCTGACACGCATGTATCAGTCCGCGTTCGGCCGGCCGCCGACGGCCGAGGAGGTGCGCGAGGCGACGGCGTTCCTCGCGTCGGAGCCGGACCAGAGACGGGCGTGGGCCGACCTGGCGCACGTGCTGTTCAACGTGAAAGAGTTCATCTTCATCGAGTAACCCCCAAGCCCAGGCGTTGCGACGCCAGGGTTCCGTTCGCCCCAGGCGTCGCAACGCCTGGGCTTGTACGAAAACAGGGTATCTCTCATGCACTGCCACCGCTTCCTGCCCGTCGCCCCGACGCGCCGCGACATGCTCGCCCGCTGCGCCAACGGCTTCGGGGCGGTCGCCCTCGCGGCGCTGCTCGGCGACCGGGCCTTCGGCGACAACGTCGCGATCGACCCGAAGAACCCCCTCGCGCCGCGGAAGCCGCACTTCGACGGCAAGGCGAAGAGCGTCATCTTCCTGTTCATGGACGGCGGCCCGTCCCAGATGGACACGTTCGACCCGAAGCCGCGCCTCGACCGCGAGAACGGCCAGCCGATCAAGGTCAAGGTCGAGCCGACCCAGTTCAACAACGTCGGCAACGTCCTCGCCTCGCCGTGGAAGTTCAACAACCACGGCCAGAGCGGCATCCCGGTCAGCGACCTGTTCCCCAACGTCGCGACGTGCGTCGACGACCTCGCCGTCATCCGGTCGATGGTGTCGAACTTCTCCGAGCACACGAACGCGAACTACTTCCTCCACTCCGGCCTCGGCCAGCAGGGCCGGCCGAGCATGGGGGCGTGGGCGACGTATGGCCTCGGCAGCGTCTCGCAAGACCTGCCGGGTTTCGTCGTCCTCGGCAGCGGCATGATCCCGCCGGGCGGTTTGGACTGCTTCTCGAACGGCTTCCTGCCGGCGTCGTTCCAGGGCTCGGTCTTCCAGCGCGGCGGCCAGCCGGTCGCGGACCTCAAGCCGCCGCCCGGCGGCGAGGCCCGCCAGCCGGCCAAGCTCGGCCTGCTCCGCAAACTCGACAAGGGCGTCGTCGATCGCTTCGGCCCCGACGACCAACTCGAGGCGGCCATCGCCAACTACGAGCTGGCCTTCCGGATGCAGACGGCCGTGCCGGAGTTGATGAACCTCGACGGCGAGACCCGGGCGACGAAGGCCCTCTACGGCATCGACGAGGCGGCGACGGACAGCTACGGCCGGCAGTGCCTCCTCGCCCGGCGGCTCGTCGAGCGCGGCGTCCGCTTCGTTGAGCTGCTGTGCCAGAACCTCGGCCACGACCGCTGGGACCAGCACGCCAACCTCAAGAAGGGCCACGAGGACAACGCCCGGGCGGTCGACAAGCCGATCGCCGGACTGCTCAAAGACCTCAAGGCGCGCGGCCTGCTCGACAGCACGCTCGTCGTCTGGGCGGGCGAGTTCGGCCGGACGCCGATGGCCCAGGGGACGAACGGTCGGGACCACAACCCGTTCGGCTTCTCGCTCTGGCTCGCCGGCGGCGGCGTCAAGGGCGGCACGATCCACGGCGCGACGGACGACTACGGCTACCACGTCGTCGAGGGGAAGACGGAGATCCACGACCTGCACGCGACGATGCTCCACCTGCTCGGCCTGGACCACAAGAAGGTGACGTACCGCTTCGGCGGCCGCGACATGCGGCTGACCGACGTCCACGGCGAGGTGGTCAAGGCGATCCTGGCGTGAGGCCGCTGCCATGCTCTCGCTGACGCGGCTCGGGACGACCGGCCTGCCGGTGAGCGTCCTCGGCCTGGGCCTCGCGGCGCTGGGCCGGCCCGGCTACATCAACCTCGGCCACGCCGCCGACCTCCGGGGCGATTACGACCCTCACGCGATGCGCGGCCACGCCCACGCCGTCCTCGACCGGGCGTGGCAACTCGGCGTCCGCTACTTCGACGCGGCACGGTCGTATGGCCGGGGCGAGGAGTTCCTCGCCGACTGGCTCGCGGCCCGATCGCCGACGGAGCCGTTCACCGTCGGCTCGAAATGGGGCTACACCTACACCGCCGACTGGCGCGTCGATGCCGACAAGCACGAGGTCAAGGACCACACCCTGCCGGTGCTGCGACGCCAGGTCGGCGAGAGCCGGGCCTTACTCGGCGGCCATCTGCGGCTGTACCAGATCCACTCGGCGACGCTCGACAGCGGCGTCCTCGACCGGGCCGACGTGCTGCGCGAGCTGCACGGCCTCAAGGGCCAGGGCCTGGCGATCGGCCTGAGCCTGACCGGCCCGGGCCAGGGCGAGACGCTCGCCCGCGCCCTCGACGTGGCGATCGACGGCGCGCCGCTGTTCGACGCGGTCCAGGCGACGTGGAACCTGCTCGAGCCGTCCGTCGGGCCGCGCCTCGCCGAGGCGCACGCTCGCGGGCTCGGCGTCGTCGTCAAGGAAGCCCTGGCGAACGGCCGGCTCACCGACCGCAACACCGACCCGGCCTTCGCCGCGAAGCGGGCCGTACTCGAAGCGGAGGCCCGTCGCCTCGGCTGCACCCTCGACGCCCTCGCCCTGGCGGCGGCCCTGCGGAAGGGGTTCGTCCACGTCGTCCTGAGCGGGGCGGCGACGGTCGAGCAGTTGGAGTCAAACCTTCGGGCGGCGGCCGTGGCGTGGGACGACCAATCGACAGAAGCCCTGGCCGGCCTCGCCGAGGAGCCGGTGGCGTACTGGCGGACGCGCGGCGGCCTGGCTTGGAACTGACCCGCCTACCGACATTGTCACCCCGGCTCGTCGGCCCTAGACTGACGCGCGGTCTGGCGGCGCATCCCGGTTCGGGCCGTGCGTTCCGCGTCGAGGCCATCTCCTTTGTCCCCTAAGGCCGCGAGCGGCCTTAGGGCACGCTTGTTCCGCGGCCGAGCCGGCCAGCGCCTTCCGCCCACCCGGACGGACGACCGAAAGCGGCTTGCGGCCCGGGGGATACCCGCCGGTCACGGCCGGGCTGCCACGGCGGCCCGGCCAAGGCCGGCGTCAACCCGGGCCCCCCACGAGTACGTCGCGGGCACCGGATCGGCTCGGCCATGGAAACCCCGGAGGACACCGACCATGACGACCCCGATGAAGCGCACGTCCTTCGGCTACGGCAAGGAAATCACGGTCTACGAGTACGAGCGCGGCCTGCTCTACCGCGAGGGCCGTCTGGAGCGCGTCCTCGAACCCGGCCTGTACAAGTTCTGGGCGAACGAGCCGGTCGAGGTGACGAAGGTTTCGCTGCGCGAGATGAGCCACGTCGTCGCCGGGCAGGGAATCCCGACCAGCGACCAGATCGAGGTGCGCGTCTCGCTCATCGCCCAGTACCGGGTCGCCGATCCGAAGCTTGCCATCCACGCCGTCGAGAACTACGCCGAGCAACTGCACCAGGAGCTGCAGCTCGCCCTGCGCGACGTCGTCGCCGGGCGGACGCTCGACCAGCTGCTCGCCGCCCGGGGCGAGATCGGCTCCGAACTACTGCGCCTGACCGCCGAGGGGGCGAAGCGCTACGGCATCGAGCTGACGCGCGTCGGCCTGCGCGACGTCATCCTGCCGCGCGAGGTGCAGCAGGTGCTGATGCGCGAAGTCGAGGCGGACCGGAGCGGCCGGGCCGACCTGGTCAAGGCCCGCCACGAGGTCGCCGCGGCGCGAGCCCGGGCGAACACGGCGAAGATCCTCGCCGAGACGCCGGAGATCGCCCGGATGCAGGAGTTGGATGTCCTCGTCCAGCTCGCGAGCAAGAACGGCACCGTCGTCCTGTTGCCGAATCTGGCCGAGGTGTTCGTGCCGCGGCGCGACCAGGGGACCGGGGCATGACCCTGTGGGAGGTGTTCGCCCCGCTGCTGCGCGTCCTGAGCGGCGGCCGGCTTCGCGTGGCCGAACCGGACCTCTCCGGTCCCCCGTTCGACTTCGAGGCGGAGTGGGAGTACGTCCAGGCGACCCTTCGCCTGTCGCCTCGTGTCCTGCGCGACGTGGCCCGGTCGGGTTCGCTCGCGCCGCACTTCCACTACCGGCACTACCACAAACGCAAGAAGGACGGCGGCCGGCGCGACATCTCCGAGCCGGACACCAAGCTCAAGCAACTCCAGCAGCAGATCCTCACGCGCTACCTCGACACGCGGGTGCCGCACCCGGCGGCGGTCGCCTATCGCCATGGCAAATCGACCGCCGACCACGTCTGGACGCACGCCGGGGCGGAGGTTGTCGTCACCGCCGACGTGGCGGACTTCTTCCCGAGCACGGCGGAGTACCGCGTCGCCGACTGGTGGCGCGAGCAGATCATCGGCGACGACGACCACGCCCGGCTGTTGACGCTCCTGACGACACACCGCGGCGGCCTGCCGCAGGGCGCGCCGACGAGCCCGGCCCTGAGCAACCTCGTCAACGTCGAGCTGGACGAGCGCCTGACCCGGCGGGCGGACCTGGTCGGGGCGCGCTACACGCGCTACTGCGACGACCTGGCGTTCAGCTGGCCGCGCGGCGCGGAGCCGCCGTCGGACTTCCGGGCCGGCGTCGCCGCGACGCTGCTGGAGTTCGGCTACCGGCTCCACCCGGACAAGGGCTGGCACGTCTACGAGCGGACCGACGAGCCGGAGGTGACCGGGGCGATCCTGACCCGCAACGGCCGGATCCGCCTGCCGGAGCGGCTGAAGCGTGTCATGCGAATGCTCGCCAACAGCGGCGAGCCGCACGACGGTCAGCGGCTCGAAGGCTACAAAGCCTACGAGAAGATGATGACGCGCCGGCCGAAGTCGAAACCGCCGGCCCCGTCGCCGCGACGCCGGGCCCGCCAACCTCGGCCGGCTGGGCCAGACGACATCCCGTTCTAGCCGAGAGGGCCGAGCCATGGCCGTGACGCGCGAGGTGGTCGATCTCTTCCTACGCGAGCTGGCCCGCCGCGGCCTGCCGACGCCGGACCGCCAGCCGGACGGCTCCTTCCGCCTGGAACTGAATAACTTCACCGTCACCGTCAACCTCGACAACATCGCCCGCGACTACGCCGAGGACCGCGACAAGGACCGCTTCGTCCGCTTCGTCGATCAGGTCGTCGCGTCGGCATCCGGCCACGCGGTGCCGGACTGGGCCGCCGCTGAGGTCGGCCTTCACTTCGCCGCCGAGCCGGCCGACTCCGCGTTCGGCGACGCCATCCACGACGCGGTCAGCGACCACGTCCATCGCGTGCTGGTCTACCTCATGCCGGAGGATCGCGGCATCCTATGGGTCACGCCGTGGATGCTCAAACGGTGGGGCAAGTCGCGCGACGAGGCCGAGGCGGTCGCCCGGGGGAACCTGGCCCGCCTGCTCGAAGCGACGCCGCTCCAGGTCGAGGACAACCCCGACGGCCGGCTCGGCTTCTTCGTGACGAACTCGCCGCTCAAGGCGTCGCTGCTCTTCGCGCCGAACTTCAAGGCCGTCGTCGGGGCCCGGCTCGGCTGGCCGCTGCTGATGGTCCTGCCGCTGCGCGACTTCGCCTACGTCTTCCGCGATGAGGACCGCGACCTGCTGCCCGGCGTCGGCTCCGTCGTCGTGCGCGAGTTCAAGCGCGGCGCGTACCCGATCACGACCGAGGTGTTCCGCCTCTCCGACGACGGCGTCGAGGCGATCGGCCGGTTCGAGGCCCCGCCCGACGAGAACGACGACGGCATGAAGACGATCGTCTACCGCGGCGGCATCGTCCGTTTCCGCATCCCGGAGCACTGGGAGGAGGAGTACGAGGAGGAGGGCGGCGGCACGTTCTACGACGAGGACGAGCCCGGCACGCTGCGGCTGAATGTCATCACGTTCGAGGCGGAGGAGAACGTCGGCGCGTCGGCCGACGCGATCCTCGGCCGGCGGGCGAAGGAGTACGGCGTCCCGGTCGAACGCCTCGACGGTGGCGACGCCCGCATCCGCTACCGCCAGGGCCCCGACCCGGACGCGGACGACGCGACGACGACGTGGTTCTGGGAGGTGCTCAACGTCCTGCCGCCGCGGCACGGCCGGATCGCCCTGTTCAGCTTCAGCGTCGAGGCGGAGCACGCCGACGACGCGGACACCGCCGAGACGGTGGCGATGCTCGACCGCGAGTTGGCGAAGTGCGTCTTCGCCCAGGAACTCGGCGAGTGAGCGCGGTATCATATAGCCGCCGGCTTGCCGGCGGTCTTCGCCTCGAAAACCCCGCCGGCTTGCCGGCGGCTATGTGAAGCGGTGCGACTATGAGTTTGGCGATGCAGAGCCTCAGCGGCGGGCCGTCGGACGTGGACCCGGCCGGGTTCGCCGTCGCCGCGACCCTGCTCGTCCTGCTCCTTTTACCGCTGCTCCTGTTACGGTCGCGGAAGTAACCGATCTCCGAAGTCACGGCCCGTCGCGCGGCACCGTCCCGAATCGCTTGCAGTCGAACCCGGCATCGACGCCATCCTCCCAGCGCTTCTTGAACTTGTCCAGGCCGTCGAGCAGCAGGGTGAACTCCTGCCCCGGCGGCCCGTCCATCGGCACGCCACGCCGGGCGGCCAGGTCGCGTAGCCGCTTCGTCGCGTCGTACAGCTGGCGGTATTCTGGCCCGAACGCGCCGTCGAAGCGCTCCTTCGCCACGTCGGGCGGCAGGTCCTTCAGGCCGCCGGCGACCTTGTCGCAGAACGCCTTCGCCCACTCGCGGTGGCACGCCGTGCTCGGCATGCCGACGGCGAGCGACTGGAGCGTGAAGTTGAGACAGACGCCCGACCAGTATGCGTGCAAGTTCTCCGGGAACGCCTGCGACCCGACCTCGCCCCACCACCGGGCGCTGAACGCCAGGGCGTTCGCCTGGACGAAGCGGAGGAAGTCCTCGCGCGTGCCGTTGAGGAACCCCGGCTCGCGGTGCCACTTCAGCCCGGCGAGCACCGACCCGGTCGTGTACGAGACGATGCCCTGGTACCAGGCGACGAACGGCAGGTGGCCGGCCGCGTCGGGGCCGACCAGCGGCGGCCAGTAGCCGGCGTCGTCGGCGCTGGAGCCGTGCAGGCCGTCCTCGGTCCGGCCGACCAGCCGGCCGGTCGCCGCCTCGGCCTCCCACCAGGCGTAGGCCGACACCCGGCCGACGTTGACGCGCCGGTTCGGGATAGTCACCGTCCAGGTGCCGTCCTTGACGCGCGCCTCGATCCAACCGCGTGCCTTCGGCGACAGGCCAATGCATTCGGCGAGCCGGCCGACCGTGTCGCGGGTGATGGTCAGCAGCGCCTTGCCGGAACACTTGCACGTCGCGCAGCCGTGCGACAGGCGCACGTCCTGGCGGCGCACGCCGAGGTCCGACGCCGGGACGCGCAGCACGGCCGGGGCGTGGCACGTCGTCTCCACGCGCAGTTCGACGTCCGCCAGCTGGTCGGCCACGTTGCCGAACGCCAGGCGCAGGGCCTCGCCGCTGCCGGCGATGCGGTAGGTGCCGCCGGTCGTTTCGGCCAGGCCTCGCAGATCGCGATCCGCCCGGCCGTTCGTCTCGATCGCGAAGCCGATCGCGTGGACCGGGGACGTTCCGCCCGCCTTGTCGTACGCGTCCGCCAGGGTGGTCGTCTTGTCCTCGTTCTCGCCGTCGGTCAAGAGGACGACGACCGCGTCGCCCGAGAGCGGGTCGTCCTTGAGGTGCTGGGCGAGCTTGACGACGACGCCGGTCAGCGGCGTGCCGTGCGCCGGCTCGAGCCGGTCGATCGCCGCCTTGACCTGGGCGTGGTCGGCCGTGTACGGGCAGTCGATGCGCACGTGGCGCGGGCTGGCGAGGTCGCGGTCGAGCGGCCCGGTCGTGAACGACCACAGGGCGACCTCGACCGTCGGCGACAGGCCGGCGAGCAGGCGGTGGGCTTCGCGGCGGAGGAAGTGCATCCGCTGCTGGTCGGCCGGCGGCGGCTCGTCGCGCGGCCCGACGACCGCCTTCGGGTCGAGGCCGTAGCGCATGCTCCCGGAGCGGTCGAGGATCAGGAGCAGCCGCTGCGGCCGGGTGCGGACCGGGACGGCGAACGTCCCGTCGCCGGCGGCGGGGTGGTCGGTCACGAGGCCGCGCGTCGCCTTGCGGACGGTGCCGACCAGGCCGATCCGTGCCGCCGGCACGGCCGCCGCGGTCTCGGCGTCGCGCACCCGGCCCTGGACGACCGGGCTGACCGACTCCAGTGTCATGGCCATGTCACCGCGCTTCCACGACAGGACGAGCGGGAAGCGCGCCGTCGCCAGCAGCACCGCCGACCCGCCGGCCAGCTCGACGGCCCGGCCCTCGACGTACCGGTCGTTCGGGCCGACGAGCACCTGCGTGCGCGTCGAGGTTCCCTCGGGCAGAGCGTCGGCCAGGACCGCGCCCAGCGTCGGCCCGGCGGCGAGGACGTCGGGCCAGGAGCCGGCCAGGTCGCCGCCTTTGCCGGTGGCGGCGTCGGTCCACGTCCCGGTCGGCTTGCCGTCCTTGAGGCGGACGGTCACCAGGAGGCGGTGCTCCTTGCCGGCGACGGTCGCCTTGTAGGTGAGCAGCGACCCGGCGACGACCGGCAGCGCGTCGAGCGGCCAGGCGGACCGCGCCTCGCACTTCAGGACGTGGTCGAGCCGGCCGAGTTTGCGGGCGAGCATCCCATCGACGACGAGGGCCAGCTCGGCCGGGTCGGCGAACGCGACCGAGCCGGCCGCGTCCCAGGCGTAGCCTTTCCACGGCTCCTCGGCCGGGGCGGCGTCCTTCTGGACCAGGCCGTGGACGGCGAGGCCGGCCGACGTGCGCTCCATCCGGACGGTGCCGAGGCCGGTCTTGAGCCGGTCCGCCTCCTCGCCGGTCAGGTACGGCGGCAGGGCCGAGGTGAACGTGACCGTCGCGCCGAGTGGCTCGGTCTTGACGAGTCGCTCGGCTTCCGCGATGAGGAGTCCCACCCGGCGGGCGGGGGCGTCGGCCGCGTCGGACTTGAAGTGCGACAGGACGGTCGAGGCGCTGACGACGGGTCGGCGCGTCGCCTCGAACAGGACGCGCGTCTCGATCGTGTCGTTCGCCAGGCCGCGGGCGACGTGGAACTCGCGGGCCCGGGCTCCGGTCGCCTCGACCGTGTCGGCAAGGGCGTCGAGGGTCAGCCCCGGCGGCGGATCGTCCCGGTCGCCGGCCGACCCCGACGACGCGGCAATCGTAATGCGCGGCGTCGTCCAGGTGACGGCGACTTGACACTCCTTCGCCAGGGCGCGCGTCTGCTCGTCGCACTCGGCCTGGTATTTCACGGCGGCGGTGACGAGCGTCCGGGTGGTCGCGTCCTCGACCGGCGTGTACTCGGCGAGTTCCATCATGCGGACGCGGGCCGGCAGCGCCTCGGCGACGAGCGGCCCGGCGGCGGCGGCGACGGCGTAGCGCTCGCCGACGCGGACGGCGTCGCGGCCGGGCACGTCCGGCCGGGCGTTCGCGCGGTCGAACAGCTCGCGCGACCACGTCTCGCTCCGGTCGCCGTGTTTCCAGGTGAGGCGCAGTTCCGCCCGGCGGACGCCCGCCAGAGGCGGTGTACGGAGGACGGTCCGGGTGCCGACGCGCAGGGCGTAAACCGCCTGGCCGTCGGCTGCGATCGCCTCCAGGACGACCGGCCGGTAAGCCCAGTCGGCGAGGTGTTGCGGTGCCTCGCCGCCGACGTGTTCACTCTGGCCGTCTTTGCGATCGAGGACGACCTCCGGCGTGAGGGTGTGGAACAGTTCCGGCCGCGTCTCGGCGATCTCGGCCGGCGGTTCGGCCAGCGGCTCGGCCGGGCCGTCCGCGTCGAGCCGGGCGACGACCCAGCCGGGGCCGTCGCGGTAGGCGACCCGGGGCGGCTCGCCGGGCACGACGCGGGCCTCGACGCCGAGGCCGCCGAGGGCGGCGACGGCGAGCAGGGCGCGGTCCCAGCCGTTCGCCTCGCCGGCCCAGAGGGCCCCGTGCGCCCCGCGGGCGACGCCGGGGTAGTCGGCCGGCCGGACCTCGCTCCGACAGTAGGCGAGGACGCCGTCCCGGTCGAGGCCGCGCAGGCCGGCCAGGTCGGCCGGGACGAAGAGGTACTCCCGCGCCTCGACTCGCGGGGCGAGGCAGCCGCGCAGCAGGAGCGCGACGGCGACGATCGCGGCGAGACCGATCGAAAAGGCGTAGACGCGAAACCGCCTCGGGCGCGGAGGGGAGGAAGACATGGCTCCACCTCGGAACGGGACGGGGGATTTTCCCCTGTTCGGATCTGAAATTACATTCTACGCCGTGCGTCGTCCCCTGGCCAGCCGGGTCGTCAGCCCTCACTGGTTCCCCCGTCTCGCCATTGGCGGGGGTGGCGGGGGCCTGCTCCGGCTGCACGGTATGCTGCCCGTTCCGATTCGCGCCGGGGCGAAATTCACCTCCGGGCCGAAGTGTTCGCCCCGGCGGAAACCACCGCGGCGGTTGCCCGCCCGGGGATCGTGACGTACTGGTTACGAGGCGTCACTGTCCCCCGACCGCACCCCGGCTTGAACCCGTCATGCCGCCCGGCGATACCACCCCCGCCGAGACGCTCGTCCTCGACGCGCCGTCCCGCCTCGTCGCGCACTACGCCCCGCGCCTGCACGCCCTCGTCCGGGCCCGCTATTCGGCCGACCTCGCCCGGGTCGTCGATCCGGAGGACATCGTCCAGTCGGCGTTCCGCCGCTTCTTCCAGCAGCTCGCCGACCCGGACTACGCCATCCCGGCCGGCGAGGAGCTCTGGCTCCTCCTCGTCACGATCACCCTCAACCGCCTCCGCTCCGCCGAGACGCACCACCGCGCCAAGAAGCGCGACCTCCGCCGTACCACCGACGCCCCGCTCGTCGAGGCGGTCGCCCCGTCGTCCGTCGCGGCGAACCCCGAGGGCGACCTCGTCGTCGCCGAGACGCTCGACCGGCTCTCGCCGCGCTACCGCGAGGTGGTCCTGCTCCGCCTGGAAGGCTACGGCGTCGCCGAGATCGCCGAGCGGCTCGGTCGCTCGCACCGCACCGTCGAGCGCCTGTTCGAGGAAGTACGCCAGCGCCTGGGAGACCTCCTCCATGACTGAGGCCGCCGAAAGCCTGCTCGACCGGCACGTCGCCGCGTTCGAGGTCGCCCTCCGCCTCGACGCCGCCGACCTGGCGGCGTACCTGCCGCCGCGGCGCGGCCCGGGCTACCTCGACGTGCTGATCGAGCTGATCCGCGTCGATCTGGAATGGGGCTGGCGGCGCGGCCAGCCGAAGGCCCTCGCCGAGTACGAGGCCCGCTTCCCCGAGGCGTTCGCGTTCGGCGGCCACCGCGCCGTCCTCGCCGCCGAGGAGGAGCGCCTCCGGCGGCGCTACGCCGCCGAGGCGTCGACCCACCCCGGCGGCCGGCCGCCCGAGCCGTCGCCGGCCGACGACCTGGCGACGCGCGTCGTCGAGGTGCTCCGCGACCAGAAGGCCGAGGCCGCCCCGACCGCCGACCCCGCCAGCCACGGCGACGACAGGCCGGAGTTCCCGACCCCGGGCGACTGCCTCCACGACTTCCGCCTCGTCGGCGAGCTCGGCCGCGGCGCGTTCGGCCGGGTCTACCTCGCCCACCAGGTCGGCCTCGCCCAGCGGCCGGTCGCCCTCAAGGTCGCGGTCGATCTCGGCGTCGAGTCGCACACCCTCGCCCAGCTCCAGCACACGAACATCGTCCCGATCTACTCCGTCCACCGCGCCGACGGCCTGCACGCCGTCTGCATGCCGTACTTCGGCCGGACGACCCTCGCCGACGTCTACCGCGACCTGCTCCTGGACAAGAAGGTGCCCAACTCCGGCCAGGCGCTCGTCAGCACCTGGCGCGAGCGGCGCACCCGGACCGCCTCGAACCCGGCCGCGCCGGAGACGCCGGCCGCCGAGCCGGAAACGCCGGCGGCCGAAACCGCGTTCCACAAGATGGCCCGCCTCAGCTACGCCGACGCGGTCCTCTGGCTGGCGGCCCGCCTCGCCGACGGCCTGGCCCACGCCCACGAGCGCGGCATCCTTCACCGCGACCTCAAGCCGGCGAACGTCCTTCTCACCGACGACGGCGAGCCGATGCTCCTCGACTTCAACCTCGCCTCCGACGCGAAGATCGACGCGACGGTCGCCCGGGTCGGCGGCACGCTGCAGTACATGTCGCCGGAGCAGATCGCGGCGTTCTCCGGCCAGCCACGCGAAGCGACCGGCCACGGCCCGCTCACGCCGGCGAGCGACCTGTACGCCCTGGGGATCATCCTGTTCGAGATGCTGACCGGGACGCCGCCGTTCCCGTCGCACAAGAAGCAGGCGATGCCGGACCTGCTACGGCTGATGCGCGCCGACCGCTCCGCCGCCGCCCCGTCGCCGCGGTCGCGCAACGCGGCCGTCTCGCCGGCGGTGGACGCGATCGTCCGCCGCTGCCTTGACCCGGACCCGGCCCGGCGTTACCAGTCCGCCCGCGAGCTGGCCGAGGATCTCCGCCGCCAGCTCGACCACCGCCCGCTCAAGCACACGCCGGAGCCGTCGCTGCTGGAGCGGCTCGGCAAGTTCCGCCGCCGCCACCCGGCCCTCCTGTCGTGGACGACCGCCGCCGCCGTCGTCGTCACCCTCGGCGCGTCGCTCGGCCTGGCCGCCTTCTGGCGCGGCGAGCGCGTCGCCGACCTCGAGGCACGCGAGGCGGCGCGCGGCCTGACGGAGGACCGCCGCGAGCTGGAGTTCCTGCTGACGACCCGGACCGCCGCGACGCGCGTCGAGCAGGCGCTCGACCGTGGCGAGTCGGCCCTGGCCCGCTTCCCTGACGGCGACGGCCGGCTCGCCCGCCTCTCCGACGCGGAGCGCGCCCAGGCGGCGGACGACCTGCGCGACGTGTACTGGCTGTCGGCCCAGGCCCACCTGCTGCGCGTCAACCCGGTCCGGCCGATCGAGACGCCGGCCGACCTCGACCGCGCCGAGGCCCTCGTCGCCGAGGCGCTGCGGCGCTACCCGGCCGGCGACGTGCCGGTGTCGGTCCGCCTCCAGCAGGCGCGCGTCGCCCGGCTGCGCGGCCGGACCGCCGAGGCGGACGCCCTCGAGCAACAAGCCAAAGCCCAGAGCCCGCAGGGGGCTCAGGATCTGTACCGGCTCGCGTTCGCCCTGGCCGAGCAGGGCCGGTTCCGCCAGGCGCTCGACGCGGTGTCAGATTCTCTCGACCGCGCCCCGACGCCGTTCAACGCCTGGTTCCTGCGCGGTCTGTGCTGCGACCACCTCGGCCGGGAGGCCGACGCCGCCGCGGCGTACACGGTCTGCACCGCCCTGAAGCCGACCGTCTCGGCGGCGTTCTTCAACCGCGGACTGTCACGGGCTCGTCAGCGGCAGTTCGACCTCGCCCGGAAGGATTTCACCGAGGTGCTCCGCCTCGACGGCGACCACGGCGAGGCGTACTTCAACCGCGCCCTGGCCCAGCAGGCGACCGGCGACCTCGCCGCCGCCGAGGCCGACGCGACGAAGGCCCTCGCCCTCGGCTCCGACGCGACGCGGCTCTACCTCGTCCGGGCGCGCATCCGCGAGCGGCGCGGCGACGCCGCCGGGGCGAAGGCCGACCTGGCCGAGGGCCTCAAGCGTGAGCCGACGGACGCCCGCGGCTGGGTCGCCCGCGGCCTGGCCCGCCTGCCGGCCGATCCTGCCGCGGCGCTGGCCGACTTCGACGCCGCCCTGCGCGTCGAGCCGCGCTCGTTCGCCGCGCTGCAGAACAAGGCCCACGTCCTGGGCAAGTACCTCGGCCGGACCGAGGACGCCGTCCGCGCCCTCGACGAGGCGGTCGCCCTCTATCCAGAGGACGTCCGGCCGCTCGCCGGCCGCGGCGTTCTGCGGGCCCGGCTCGGCCGCGACGCCGACGCGGCCGCCGACGCGGCCACCGCCCTGACGCTCGACGGTCAGCCGGCCAACGTGTATCAGGTGGCGGGGATCTACGCCCTGCTGTCGAAGCGCGACCCGGCCCAGCGCGACGCGGCGTTCCGGCTGCTGACCCAGGCCGTGAAGGCCGGCTTCGGCGGCGACCTGCTCGCGATCGACCGCGACCTCGACCCGCTCCGCGACGACGCGCGCTTCGCCCAGGTCGAAGCCCTCGCGGCCCGGCGGTGACGGCTCCGGCCCGAAACGAAAATTCCTGGCGGGCCACGAGCCCGGTTCGAGTCTCCCTGGTGAACGGCCTCGTAGCCCCCCGAAGGAACTTGCCACGATGCACCTTCCGTCCCGTCCGCTCGCCCTGGAGCTTCTCGAAGACCGCACCGTCCCCGCGACGTTCGGCAACGCCTGGATCGACCTGGCCCACCTGACGGTCAGCTTCGCCCCGGACGGCACCGCCGTCGGCTCGCAGCGGAGCGAACTCGCCACCCTCCTCGGCCAGGGCTACTCGGCGACGGCGTGGAAGGCCGAGCTGCTCCGCGCCGTCCAGGCGTGGGCCGCCGCGGCGAATATCAACGTCGGCCTCGTCGCCGACTACGGGGCGGCGTTCGGCTCGTCGGCCGCGTCGCAGGGCGACCTGTTCCAGGGCGACCTCCGCTTCGGGGCGGTCGATCTGTCCGACACGCAGCTTGCCCAGTCGCACCCGTTCCAGCCGCTGTTCGGCTCCTGGTCGGGCGACATCCTCCTCAACAGCGACAAGGTCTTCGGCCCCGGCGGCTACGACCTGTTCACCGTCGCGTTGCAGGAGGTCGGCCACGCCCTCGGCCTGGGCAACAGCGCCGACCCGACCTCGGCCATGTACGACGCCTACCTCGGCCCGCGCAGCGGCCTGTCGTCCGGCGACGTGGCGGCGATCCAGGCCCTGTACGGCGCGCGGCGGCACGACGCCTACGACGCTGCAAGGTCGAACGACGCCCTCTCGTCGGCGACGGTGCTCAACCTCGGCTCGCTCCTGCTGCCGAAGGCGGTCCGCGTCACCGGCGACGTCACCACGGCCGGTGACGTGGACCACTACCGCATCACCGGGCCGCTCACCGGCCTGACGACCATCAGCCTGAAGACGGCCGGCGTCAGCCTGCTGGCCGGCAAGCTCACCGTCCTCGACGCCCAGGGCAAGGTCGTCGGCTCGGGGTCGAGTGACACCCCGCTGACGCTCGCCCTCCGCCCCGGCCAGGCGTACACGATCCGGGTCGAGTCGGCCGGGGGCACCTTCGCCGTCGGGGCGTACGAACTCGAGGTGACCCCGCTCGGCACGATCCAGCTCCCGGACGCGTCGGCCGGCCAGACGGAGCGGCTCCTCAACGACTCGTTCGCGACCGCGACGCCGCTCACCTCGGCGAACGGGATGGGCTACTCCGCGGTCGGCACGCTCGTCCTCGGCGACGTGGATATGTACAAGCTCACGGTGTCGCAGGCGGCGAGCCAGGCCCGGGTGCTGTCGGTCGGCGTGACGCCGCTGCTCGGCCTGGGGCCGATCCTCGGCATCGGCGCGACGCCGCGCGTCGCGGTCTACGACGCGGCCGGCAACCTCCTCGCCAGCCAGGTCATCGCCAACCAGGACGGCACCTACGCCATCGAGGTCGCGGGCATCTGGCAGGCCGGACAGACGCTCTACGTCAAGGTGTTCGGGGCCGGGTTCGTCAACCTCGGTGGTTACGGCCTCAGCGTCGGCTTCCAGGCGACGCCGACCGCCCTGGAGACGATGGCCGACCTGGAGCTGACCGGCTCGGCCGCCCAGGCGGCGCAGACGCTGACCGTGTCGCAGGCGGAGCTGTATCACTTCGTCCTCAGCGCCGACGGGCCGCAGGCGGCGGCGAACGTCCGGCTGACGATCCGCGACGCGATGGGCCGCGTCGTCGCGACCCTCGGGGCCCGGGCCGGCGAGACGAACTCGCTCAACGTCTGGCTCGCGCCGGGGGAGTACACGTTCGAGTACAGCGCCGGCACGTCGGATCGGTCGGCCCTGCGGTCGCTCAACGTCCGGCTCCAGGTGGTCGATCTGTCCGACTCGATCGACCCGTACACGGCCGATCCGTACGCGTCGCCGAGGCCGCAGCCGGCACCGCAGCCGCAGCCGACCTCGCAGCCCGCCCCGCAACCGCAGCCGGGGCCGACTTCGTCGACGACCACGGCGAGCCAGCCGACCACGACGAGCAGCACCTCGTCCGGGTCGAGCTACACCTACACGACGGCGTCGAGCAAGCCGACCCGCGATCCGTACAGCGACCCTTACAGCGACCCGTTCTGGTATTGAGCCGGCCGCAACCGCGCTCCACCTCGGCGACCGTCGTCGGTACAATCCCCCTCGCGTCCCTGACGACCAGGATCGCGAGGAGGTGGCCCGATGACGGCGTTGCTGCTCTGCTGCCTGGCCCAGCTCCCGGCCGACGACCGGGCGGTGTTCGACCACCAGCGCCGGGTCACCGCCGCGATGGTCGAGGCGAGCCAGCACCTGCAAGACGACCCGGCCCGGGTCGTCTCCCAGCTGACGGCCTTGCTCGACGACCCGGAAGGGCAGCGCCTCGCCGCCCGGTCGCCGGTGCTCCTGCTCCACCGCGACCAGCTCGTCACGCTGCGCGCCGAGGCCCGCCTCAAACTCGGCGAGGCCCAGGCCGTCGCCGACGAGATGACCGCGATCCTCGACCAGAAGCGGGCCGCCTACGCCGCCCGGGTCGCCGCCCTCGTCGGCAGCCTGGCCGGCCTCGACCCGGGGCCGCGCCTCGGGCTCGCCTTCGCTCAGACGCCGTGGCAACCGCTGCTCCGCTGGGACTGGATCGGCCCGCTCAGCTACCGCGCCCGGGCCTGGGAGGCGCTCGGCCGCCCGGACCTGGCCGCCGCCGACAACGCCGCGTACCAGGCCGCCCTGCGCGAGATGCAGGGCGGCTTCGACCTGCCGGACGGCGACGACGGCTTCGACTACGTCCCGGCAGGCCACGGCTGGTTCGCCAGCCTGCCGCCCTGGCCGTTCAGCTGGACGGCTACGCTCGCCGTGGCGTTCGTCGCCCTGGTCCCGGCCTTCGTCCTGCTCGGCCGCCGCCAACGACGCGAGGCGGGCGGCTCCTGGCTCCGCCTCGTCGGCGTCGCCGTCGTCCTGGCGGCGTTGCAGGTCCTGCCGGTCGCCGCCGCGGTCGTCGTCGGCCAGTACGTCCAGGGCGAGCCGGCGACCGGCCGACTCGTCGTCGCCGCGGCGGTCGTGAGCGTCGTCACGTTCATCACCCTGCGGGCCAACCTGGTGCCGATGGTCTGGACCGAGACCGGCGACGCGGTGCCGGCGCTGGAGGACCCGGCCGTCCTGGGGCGGATCCGCGAGCTGGCCGAGGCGATGGGCGTCCATCCGCCGGTGGCCCGGCTGGTCCGGTCCGCGTCGTCGGAGCAGCTCAACCAGGCCCAGATCGGCGGTCTGGCCGCCCCGACCCTCCTCGTCTACGACGGCATCCTCAACCGCCTGTCCGACGAGGAGCGCGACGCGATCCTCGCCCACGAGCTGGCCCACCTCGCCAACCGGACCCTCTGGCTCTGGCTCGCCCTCGGTGCGGCTTGCGCCGTCGCGGTCGTCGTGGCGGCACCGTTCTTCTATCCCCTGGTGCTGTTCACCTTTGGGGCGGCGCTCTGGTTCGGGTCGTCGCTCATCCTGACGCGCTGGCTCGAGCTGGACTGCGACCGGCGGGCCGCCCGGGCGATCGGCCACACGAAGACGGCGTCCGCCCTGTTCAAGATCCACGCCGACGAGCCGTACCGCTCCTCGCCGGTACTCGAGTTCCTGATCGGGGCGACGGCGGACCACCCGTCGCGCGACGAGCGCCTCGCCGCGATCCACGCCGACGCCCCGGCCGGCGACAAGCCGCCGGTCGAGTGGCACCCCGGCGGGCCGGAGCGCCGCCGGCTCGCCGCCTGGCTCGCGGCGCTCCTCTGGCTGGGCGGCATCGCCGCCTGCCTGGCCGCCGCCCGGATGACCACGCCGGACCCGATCTGGCCGGCCCTGCCCCTGTTCCTGATCGCCGCGACGCCGATCGGGCTGATCCTGCTCGGCGTGCGTAAGGCGTGGCGGCGGCAGGGCCGGCTCCAGAAGAAGCCGTTCCAGCTGCGGTCCTACCTCGGCGTGGCGTACGGCCTGCTCCTGGTGACGTGGCTGCTCGCCGAATGGTCCGGGTGGTCGGAGGAGGTCGGCCGGCTGTGGCTCGCCCTGGCGTTCCTCGCCGGGTCGGCCCTGTTCGGGTTGGCGAGCCTGGTGCTCGGCAGCAACAGCCGGGCGGAGAAGCTCAACCAGAAGCTCGGCGTCGCGATCCACGCCGGCGACTGGGCCAAGGCCCTGGAGCATTGCGAGAGCGACCCGGACCTCGTCGCCACGAGCGACGACCTGCGCTACAACCAGGCCCTCATCAAGGCGGTCCTCGGACGGCGCGACGACGGGACCGCCGAGTTGGAGCGGCTCCGTGCCGACCGGCCGCACTACAAGATGACCTGGCTCGCCCTCATCTCGATCTACACCGACGAGGGCCGCTTCGCGGAGGCGCTAGCCCTGGCGAACGACCTGACGACGGCCCTGCCCGGCGACGCGCTCGGGCCGCTGATCGAGAGTTGGCTCCTGCGCAAGCTCGGCCGGGCCGACGAGGCCGAGGCGGCTGTCCGGGCCGGCTTGAAGGCCGAGCCGGACGCTGCCCAGGGGTCGCTGACCCGGGCCGGGCTCGCCGTCGATCGGGGCGACGTGACCCAGGCGCGCCGCGAGTTGGAGCGCGCCGAGCGCCACTCGCCCGGCACGGTCCCGGTGCTGCTCATGGCGGTCGAGGTCGCCCTGGTCGCCGGCGACCCGGATGTCGAAACCCTCCTCGCCAAGGCACGGCAAGCGGTCCGGACGACGCCGCTCGCCTTTGCTGAGAAGGAACTCGCCGCCCTCGAAGAACGCATCGCCCCGGCACCAGTCGTCGAGCTGGCCGAGGACGGTCAGTAGCCGCCGCCCTGGATCTGGACGTAGGACGGCACCCGCGTCGTCGGCGGGGTCGCCGTCCGCGGCGAGGGCAGGGTCGCCTCCCAGATGTTGACCGTCACGTCTTCGCTGCCGGTGGCGATGCGCTTCCCGTCCGGGCTCCACGCCACGGCGCGGACGTAGTCGGAGTGCCCCTTCAGGGTCAGGGTCAGGTGGCCCAGGCCGGCGTCCCAGATCCGGGCCGTGTGGTCGTAGCTCCCCGTGACGATGCGCTGGCCGTCCGGGCTGAAGGCGATCGCGGCGACCCGGTCGCTGTGCTTGCGCAGAATGTGGATCACCTCCCCCGTCGCCGCGTCCCAGACGCGCCCCGTCTTGTCGTGGCTACCGGTGGCGATGCGCCGCCCGTCCGGGCTCCACGCCGCCGCCAGGACTCGTTCGGCGTGGCCTTCCAGGACGAGGACCGCTTCCCCACTGGCGGCGTCCCACACCCGGGCAGTGTGGTCCTCGCCGGCGCTGACGAGCCGCTCTCCGTCCGGGCTGAACGCCACGGCGGTGACCGTCTTCCGGTGGGCCCGCAGGGAGAAGATCTCCCGCCCGGTGGCCGCGTCCCAGACCTTGACCTCGCCGCCGGCGGTCGGGGTCTTCCCGCTGGCGAATTCTGCCTCGTCGCCGCTGCCGATCCGCCGGCCGTCCGGGCTGAAGCAGACGCAGGTCACCTCGGCGGCGTGGCCGGTCAGGACGAGCAACTCGCGGCCGTCCGCCGCGTCCCAGACGCGCACAGTCTTGTCCGGGCCGGCGGTGGCGATCCGGCCGCCGTCCGGGCTGACCGCCACCGCGGTGACCTCGCCGACCATCCGGGCAAGGGCCCGCAACTGCTTGCCGGTGGCGGCGTCCCACACCTTGACCGGGCCGTCGCCGCCCCCGCCGGCGCTGACGAGCCACCGGCCGTCCGGGCTGAAGGCGACGCCGGTGACGAGGTCCCCCTCCTCCAGGAGCAGGAACGGCCTCTGCCCGGCGACGGCGTCCCAGGCGCGGAGCGTCCCGTCGCCGCTCGCGCTCAGGACGTGCGCGCCGTCGGCGCTGAACGCGACGGCACCGGCCGGCTCCTGGTGGCCGCGGAACGTGAGCACCTCGCCACCGACGGCCAGGTCCCAGACCTTGAGCGCCTGGTCGTTGCCGCCGCTGACGAGCCGCTTGCCGTCCCGGCTGAAGGCGACGCATGCCACGTCCCCGTAGGCGTGGCCGTCGAGGGCTTCGACTTCCTGCTTCCCGGCCGGGTCCCACACGCGAACCACGCCGTCGGAGCAGCCGCCGACGAGGCGCTTGCCGTCCGGGCTGAACGCCAGGCAGGCGCAGGACTCCTCGTCGAGCCCGAACAGGGCGACCTCCCGGCCGGTCCGGACGTTCCACACCTGGACGTCGTCGCCGGCTGCCGTGGCGAGCCGGGAGCCGTCGGGGCTGAACGTCGCCGCCAGGGCCGAGCCGGCCAGCTTCGTCAGGGCGAGGACCTCCGTGCCGGTCGCCACGTCCCAGACCCGGACGGTCTTGTCCTGGCTGGCGCTGACGACCCGGCCGCCATCGGGGCTGAACGCGGCGCAACGGATGACGTCGGCGTGGGCGGCCAGGGTGAGGATCGCCTCGCCGGCGGCGACGTCCCAGACCTTGATCTCCGCCGGGCCGACCGGCTTGCTGCTGCCCGGCTTGGTGGTCGCGGACGTGGCGGTGACGAGGCGACGGCCGTCCGGGCTGTACGCGATGCAGCCGAACGGCCGGGTATGGCCCTTGAGCAGGGCCCCCGCCTGGTGGCCGGTGCGCAGGTCCCACAGCTTGATGGAGTAATCCGGCCCGGTCGTCGCGAACGTCTGGCCGTCCGGGGAGAAGGCCCCGACGCCGAGCCCGGCCCGGCGCTGGAGGACCGTCCGCTGGCACCGATACCAGAGGGTGTGGACGTAGTCGTGCTCCCAGCCGCGCAGGTCGGCCTGGCAGGCGTGGAAGACCTCCTCCGCTTCGAAGAGCTGGCCCTTGTCCCAGTATTCGAGCGCCTCGCGCAGCTCGGCGGCGTAGAGGAGGCCCTCCGCCCGGCGGCGCTCGCGGTTGGCGACGATCACCTCGCGGCGGTGCAGTTCGGCCTTCGCCTCCGCCCGGAGGGCGAAGTACGCCGCGACGGCGATGCCGGCCAACAGGACGAGGGCCACCGCCGCCGTCAGGCTCGCCACGGCCGGGTTGCGCCGGCACCAGCGCCAGCCGCGCTCGACCGCGCCGACCGGCCGGGCGAGGACCGGCCGGCCGTCGAGGAATCGGGCCAGGTCGTCCGCGAGGGCCGCCGCGCTGGCGTAGCGCTTGGCCGGGTCCTTCTGGAGGCACTTGTGCGCGATCGTTTCCAGATCTTTCGGCACGGCCGGGTTCAGGGCCCGGACCGGGACGGCGTCGCGCGTCAGCACCTGGTGGACCGTCTCGGCGACGGTCGCGCCGCGGAACGGCGGCCGGCCGGTCAACGCCGCGTAGAGGGTCGCCCCCAGCGCGTACACATCCACGGCCGGGCCGAGATCCTTGTCGCCGCGAGCCTGCTCGGGCGGCATGTACGCCGGCGTGCCGACGACCGCCCCGGTCTGCGTCTGGCCGTCCTCGTCGAGGCGCTTCGCCAGGCCGAAGTCGGTCACTTTCGGCCGGGCGTCGTCGCCGAGGAGGACGTTCGCCGGTTTGAGGTCCCGGTGGATCACGCCGGCGGCGTGCGCCGCCTGGACCGCCTCGGCCAGGTCGCGGACCAGCGCCGCCGCCTCGCGGGCGGTCGGCGGCCGGTCGCGAAGCCGGCGGTCGAGCGAGCCGCCGGGGCAGTATTCGAGGGCCATGAATGGCACGCCGTCGTGCTCGCCGACCTCGAACACCTGGACGATGCCCGGGTGCTGGAGCCGGGCGACCGCCCGCGCCTCGGCCTCGAAGCGCCGCCGTTCGCGCGGCCCGGCGTGGCCGCCGGCGAGGATCATCTTGACGGCGCAGACGCGGTCGAGCTTGACGTGCCGGGCCCGGTAGACGACGCCCATGCCGCCACGGCCCAGCTCGCCGAGGTACTCGTACCCCGGCGGCAGCGCCGCGACCGGGGCGGCGGCCGGCTCGGTGCCGACCGTCCGCTCCGGGTCGGCGGTGGTGGAAGCCTCGCTCCGGAGCGAGGCGGTCGGTTCGTCGGTGTGGTGCGGACCGGTGGGCGGCATGGGCGGTCTCCTTCCGCCCGTCGATGGTAGCAAATCGGTCCCGGCCGCCGCCAGCAAATAGCCGCGACGGGGACTACCGGGCCTTGCTCGCGGCGTCGGCCGGCCGGCGGAGGCAGGTCGGGTCGATCGCCAGGGCCGCCCGCAGGTAGCGGCCAGCCTCGGCGTCGCGCCCCTCGGCACAGGACGCTTCGCACGCCCGGAGCAGTTCCGCGACCATGCGGTCCTGCCGCGGCGCGTCGGCCGAGCGCGCCGACGTCGCCGCCGTCGTCGAGACGGCGTGCGTCGCGACCTTCTCATCCGGCGCGCAGCAGACGATGCGCGGCGTCACCAGCACCTGGACCGACTGCTGCCCGGCCGGGGCGACGTTCTTGAACAGGCGGTTGACGTGCGGCACCTTGCTCAGGATCGGCGGGCCGTTCTCGGCCACGGTCTTCAGGCCGCCGAGGACGATCGTCCCGCCGTCCGGGACGGCGACCGTGCTCTCGAGGCTGCCGACGGCGGTCTTGCCGCCGTCGGGCGACTCAGTCGCGTCGACCTTGACGAAGACGCGGACGGAGTGCCGGTCGGCCGACACGTTCGGCCGGGCGGTCAGGCGGAGGCCGGGCAGGTTGACCGTCCCCGTCTGGCCGTCCAGGAGGGTGACCTTCGGTGCCTGGAGGACGTTCGTCCGCCGGTCGCCCTGGGCGGCCTCGAGCAGGAAGTGGACCTGCTTGTCAGTCAGGCAGCGCGCCGCCTCGCCGCACGGGGCGTTGAAATCGACCCCGACCCGCTCGAAGTGGTCGTCCGACGCGGTGATGATGCGGAACTCGAGGGCGACCTGCGTCTCCGTCGCGGCGGTGCACGCCGCCGGGCAGGGCCGATCGGCGGGGCAGCTCCTGGGCGGCTCGGCCCACGCGGACAGCGCCATCCAGGCGAAACCGCACGCCGCGAGCAGGGCGAGCGAGCCGGTCATCCGAGCGTTCATGCGTGACTCCTCGGGTTCGTTGGGTCGGGGGGGATCCCACCCCGTCGGCCGGCCTGATACCGCCCGGCCGCCGCGACGACAACCCGAACCGGGCCCGCCTTGACCGGACGCCGCCGGGCCGGCTATAGAGCGCCGGCCCGTCCCGTCTCCCCTCGCGCGAGGCGACCATGCGAAGCGTCCTCGTCCTGCTCGCCGGCCTGGCGGTCGCTTCTCCGGCGGTCGGCCAGGTGGTCTACGTCGATCCGGTCGCGCCGGGCCACCCGGACGGCCCGCGGCCGATCTTCGACCCGGCGTGGTCGGTCGATCTGCTCGTCGGCGCGCCGACCGGCATCCGCCTGCAGCGGACGCTGGACGGCACCGACCCGGACCACCCCTGGGCGGCCGAGGGCTTCGTCGGCGTGCACGCGATCTTCCCGGCGTTCGGCGGCGGCGTCCGCAAGACGGTGAGCCGGGCGTGGTCCGGCTGGGACCAGTTCGTCGTCGCCCCGGGCGTGGACGCCTTCCTGCTGATCAACCCGGACCGGGACGTCTTCGGCGGGGCGGGGGCGCTGCCGTTCGTGACGTTCGACGTCGACCTCGTCTGGCGGCACGAGTTCTACCCGGGCGGCTGCGGCGAGGTGGGCGTCAAACTCGGGGCCGGCGTCGGCTTCGGTGAGCGCATCGGCGTCCTGCCGGTCGTCGCCCTCTTCGGCGGGTGGCGCTTCTGACCCGAAACGGGTGCGGCGTCGCCGGCCGCGGCGCGGTAGACTGGGCGCGTGGGTCCGTCCTCGACGCAACGCGAGGTCCGCCATGACGCCGCGGCTACTCCTCCTCGTCGCGCTTCTCCCGCTCCCGACGCTCTGGCTACCGGCCGATCCGCCGGCAGGGCCGAAGGTCGATCGCTTCGGCGATCCGCTGCCCGAGGGCGCGATCGCCCGGCTCGGCACCGTCCGCTTCCGCGACGTGGGCGTCGGCGAGGCGGTCGCCTACTCGCCGGACGGGACGCGCCTCGTCACGGCGAGCCGGGACGGCGTCGCCGTCTGGGACGCACGCGACGGCCGGCGGCTGCACGCCGTGCCGCGGCCCGAAGTGCCGGCCGACCTGGAGGAGCATTACGACGTGCCGACCGCCGTCGCCGTCGCGGCGGACGGCCGGTTCCTGGCGCACGGGGCGGCCGGGGGCAAGGTCCACCTGGTCGCGCTGGCCGACGGCGCGACGGAGACGCTCGACCTGGGCGGGGCGACCCCGGGAACGCTGGCCTTCGCGCCGGACGGCCGCTACCTCGTCGTTGTCGATCGCTACCATGTCCGGGTCGTGCCGCTCGATGGCGGGCCGCCGACACAGGTCTGGCCGATCCGCCCCGACCCGCCGCCGGCCGGTCGGGTAATGCGCGGTCCGATCTTCGGCCCCGGGGCCCTGTCGCCCAACGGCAAGGTCCTTGCCGTCGCGGGGATCGAGGTGCGCAACGGCCGGTGCGGCGACCTGTTCACCCGGCCCCGGCAACTCCACCTGTGGGACGTGGCCACCGGCGAGGAGCTGCAACGCCTCGACCTGGAGGTGAGCCAGGTCGCGTTCCACCCCGCGGGCACGTTCCTCGCCGCCCTCGTCGGGTGTGAGGTCGTCCTGCTCGACCCGACGACCGGCGACCGCGTCGGCGGCTGGGACGCGCCGTACGGCGAAGGGGCCCCGACCCTCGCCGTTTCGCCGGATGGCACCTGGCTGACGGCGAATGGTCACCTGTACGACGTGGCGACCGGCGAGGCGCTCGCCGAGATCGGCCGGGGCGTCGGGCTGGCCTTCGCGCCGGACGGCCGGCACGTCGCCGTCGCCAAAGAGATCGGCGGCGCGGTCGTCGTCCGCGACGCGCTCACCGGCCGGGACACTCAGCCGCGGGCGGCGCACGACCACGCCCTGACCGACGTCCACGCCCTGCCGGACGGCCGGAGCGTCGCGACGGTCGGGTACGACGAGGCGATCCGGATCTGGGACGCGCGGACCGGCGAACCGCTCCGCGCGATCGCCGCCCCGACGCGGACGACGGTGACCGTGACGCTGGCCGGCCGGTGGGCCGCCTGGCTCAACGCCGGCGTGTTGGAGGTCCAAGACCTGACGACCGGTCGGCGCGTCCACCGCCACGCCGTCGGGGCGGAGTCGGCCCGCCTCGCCCTTTCCGACGACGGCCGGACGCTGCTCCGCTACAGCCCCGGCGAGGGCGAGATGATCCACGTCCACGACGTCGCCACCGGGCGGGTGCGGGCGCGGATCGACCTGGACTGCGACCTGACCGCCCTGGCCATCGCGCCCGACGGCACGGCCGCCGCCGTGGCGACGCGGGTCGGGACGGTCCGCCTGTACGACGCGACGACCGGCGGCAAGCGGGCCGAATTGTACGCCTCGACGGAGGCCTCCGACGCGTCGGCGTGCGCCGTGGCGTTCTCACCGGACGGCCGGCTGCTCGCGTCGTCGCGCGGCGACACCGGCGAGATCCGCCTCTGGGACGTGACGACCGGCCGCTGCGTCCGGCTCGGCCCCGGGCACGGCCTCCGGGCCGAGGGCGAGGGGGTGATCCACGTCCGGGCGTTGACCTTCACGGCGGACGGTCGCCTCGTCGTCAGCGTCGGCGCGGACGGCTCCTACCGGGCGTGGGAGACGGCGAGCCTGCGCGAGCGGTCCCGCTGGGACGACCCTGGGACGCGCGGCGTCGCCGTGGCCGGCCGGCACCTGCTCGCCGCCCTGCACCAGCCGACCGACGCCGTCGTGCGCGACCTGGCCGACGCGGCGGCCCTGCCCGGGGGTGTGGCGGCGCTGTGGGAAGCCCTGGCGAGCGACCACCCCGGCAAGGCGTACCGCGCCGGCCGGTCCCTCGCCGCGATGCCGGTCGCCGTCGCCTTCCTGCGCGAGCGGCTGCATCCCGTCCGGCCGGTCGAACCGGCTCGCGTACGCGCCTGGATCGCCGACCTCGACGCCGAGGCGTTCGAGACGCGCGAACGGGCCTGGCACGAGCTGGCGCGCCTCGGCGAGGCGGCCGTGCCGGCCCTGGAGGCGGCGCGCCGGGCGAACCCCGGCCCGGACCTGAAACGCCGCCTCGACGCCCTGCTCGACGACCGGCTCGGCCCGCCGCACCCGGACCGGCTGCGGGCGCTGCGCGCGATCGAGGTGCTCGAAGACGTCGCGACGCGGCCGGCCCGCGCGATCTTACAATCCCTGGCGACGGGCGCGCCGGACGCGGAGGAGACGCGCCAGGCGAAGGCGGCCCTGGGACGGCTGGGGACGCGCCCCTGATCGATCGGAGACGGTCGATGGCATCGCAACGCTGGACCGTGGCGACCCTGGCCGGCACGTCGGCCGGGCGAGTCGCCGCCCTCTTCGCCGGGTGGGCGTCGAACGCCGATCCGCCACAGGTGGATTGGTTCAGCGACGCGCTGCGCGACCACGGCCTGGAACTTCCCGTCGTCTACTTCGGCGAATGGGCCGACCACTGGTTGATGGGTGACCACCTCCCGAAACCGAGCGTCGCCGGCCGGCGGTACGAGGCCGCGTGCCTGTCGGCGGACGAGGCGGTCGCCTGGGCGGACCGCTGCGGCAGTCAGTTCGCGGAGCAGGCGTGGCTCGCCGGCCGACTCCGCGAGGCGGCCGCCGTCTTCGCCGCCGGGGCGGATCGGGTCGTGTTGGTGCTGCGGTTCGTCGTCGGCCCGTCGTTGAGCGACGCCGACCTCCGCTCGGCACGAGACGACGTGCCCGATTGGCTGCTCGACTTCGGAGGCCCCGGCCGGTAGAACGACCACCGTGGCCGTGATCGTCCCGTTCCGGGGAGGCGACGCATGGCGTTCCACGACCAGCACGAGCGGACCTGCCCCACCTGCGGCGAACGCATCTCCGCGACGGCCCCGAAGTGCCTCAACTGCGGCGAGTACGTCCGCGACGCAGCCGGGGACGAGACCGACGACGTCGAGCCGGCCGACGGTCGGCGCAACGGGGTCGTCCTCGTCCTCGTCCTTGCCTGCGTCGCGGCCCTCGCGTACCTGATCGTCAGCCAGCCGGGCCGGCCGAAGGTCGCCGACCCGGCCGACGTCCGCGAGCTGCACCGGGTGCTCGGCCAGCTCGGCGGCAAGCCGGACCTCAACGCCACCTCGACGGTCGCCCTGGCCGACGTCGTGCCGCACCTCCGCGTCGGCATGCCGCTCGCCGAACTGAACCGGCTCGTCTCCCTGAAAGACGCCGGCCAGGCCACCCGGACCACGACCGGCACCGTGCCGCTGGCGGACGGGGCCCAGGGCTATCTCCTCTACCTCCGCGACGCGGACCTGCTCGTCGAGGTCGATGCGGCCGGCGTCGTCGTCGCGTGGACGGCCGAGCCGGCGCGCTGAGCGACGACGCCCATTCGCCATCGTCGCCCTCCGGAAGAGCTAGTCGCGCCGCGGGGCGGGCTCCGCCTCCACCCCGCCGGTGCGCACCTCGACCTTGAGCGTCGGCAGGACGGTCGACACGTCGCGCGGGTCGGCCGAGCCGTCGGTCGCGACGACGCGCACGTCGAACCAGTACACGCCGTCGGCCGGGGCCTCGTACCGGAAGGCGTCGCCGTCCGGACGCAGCGTCTCGGCAAGCCGCCAGGTCTTGCCCGCGTCGGCCGAGACGAACAGTTGCACCTCCTCGACCGCGCCGCGCCGCGTCGGCTCGACGCGAACCGGGACCTGGAACTGTCGCGAGTTGACGCGGTGAACCTCCGGGTCGGCGTCGGCCGAGGTGCCCGGCCCGGGCCCCTCCTCGGCCGGCCTGGCCGGGGCCGCCTCGTTGTACCGGGCGGTGAGCCGAGCCAGCTCGTCGCGGGCGGCCTTCAACTCGGTCCGCAGGCGCGTCAGCAACTGGGCGTCCTCCGGCGAGGTCTTCCCGGTCTTCTTGTGGTACGCCTCCAGCTCGTCGATCAGCTTCTGCGTCGCGGCGATGGTGGCCTTCGCCTCGTCGATCTGGCGTTTCAGCGTGTCGAGCCCGAGGCGGATCGACTTCACGGACCGGACGACGGGGGCCCAGCGTTCTACCCACGGCTCGGCCCCCCGTTTCTGCTCGCGCTCCCGGACGAACAGATCGACCAGCGTCTGCCGCTTCTTCGCGTCCTTGTTGGCGAGGAAGAAGTGGACCTCGGCCGGCGTCGGCTCGACGCCGCGCAGGTCCATGCTCACCCGGCGGATGAACGCCTCGTCGGTGTCCTTCGCCTCGGCGACGACGGCCGGCCGGAAGTCGGCCTTGCCGGCCGGCGGGCCGCCGGTCTGGCCCTGGACGGCGAGGCCGCCGACGGTCAGGGCGACCGCGCAGAGCAGGCCCGCGCCGAGGAGTCGTAACTTCGTCATGGCCATCCCCTTCAGGAGTTCGTGGGTGAGGGTGGAAACGACCGGCGACGCGACGGCGGCGACCGCCTCGCCGGCGGCGACCCGGGCGGCGGCCTCGACGGCGGCCGACGTCAGGCCCGGCGTCAGGGCGACGGCGAACAGGCCGGCCCCGAGCGTCAGGCCGCGCCGCGCCAGCCGGTCGGCGAGGAGCTTCCGACCGCGTTCGAGCCGGCCCTTGACAGCCCCGACCGCGACGCGCAGCCGCTCGGCCGCCTCGTCGCGCGTCAGGCCTTCGAGGTAGCACAGGACGAGGACGTCCCGGTACGGCGGCGGCAGCCGGCCGAGTTCCTCGTCGAGGCCGGTCCGGACCTCGGCCCAACTCGGCTCGTCGGTCGTGTACTCGGCCGGGCCGACGACGGCCTGCTCGCGGCGCTGGCGGCGCTGCCGGGCGCGGCGGAGCTTCGTCGCGACGCGCCGGGCGACGCCGTGCAGCCAGCTCGCCAGGCCGTCCGCCTGGCGGATGGCGGCGGCGTGCTGGGTCAGGACGAGGAACGTCGCCTGGAAGGCGTCCTCGGCGTCGTGCGGGCAGCGCAGGACGCGCCGGCAGACGCCGAGGACCATCGGGCCATGCCGCTCGACCAGGACGCGGAACGCGGCTGGGTCGTCGGCGTCGGCGAACCGGCGCAGGAGTTCCCGGTCGGGGTCGCCGCGCATAGCCTGGGTCTCCAGGTGCCGAACGACCACGCCGAGTGAGCCGGACGAGGGGTGCTTCGCCATCGGGAAGGAACCTGGGGCCGTCGAGTCCTCACCGGGATAGTACCCGCCGAGGCCCGGCGCGGCACGGCGATCCGGGACGGGGCGCGGGCCGGAGCGAGCGGGTTCGTCGTGGGGCGACCGACCTCGGCCGCCGTTTGCTGTCGGACGGCCCTCCCGGGCCGTCACTCTTGGAGAGACGGGCCAGGAGGCCCGTCCGACACGAAGGCCGCCGCCTGCCAGGCCGCCGCCCGGGCGTCGATCTCCCGGATGAACTCGTCCTTGCCGGCCGTGTACGCCGCCATGTCGCGGTGCAGATCCGCCAGGCGGCCCTTCAGGGCGTCGTACCGGGCCGCGTCGCCGGGGTGGGCACGCAGGTAGTCGCGGAAGGCGAGGTGGCGCTCGACCTGGGGCGAGCCGGCCGCGAAGACGTGGAGGTGGTGCGTCCGCGTGCCGGCGACTTCCTTGCGGAAGTAGCGCCGGCCGGGGATGCCGAACTCGCCCATCGCCTCGTAGCCGAGGGCTTCGAGCCCCGCCGCCCGGTCATCGACGCGCGCGATCTCGCGGACGACGCCGAGCAGGTCGAGGATCGGCTTGGCGCGGATTCCCGGGATGGCGGTGCTGCCGATGTGGTGCAGCGCGACGAGCCGGTCGCCGAATGCCGCCCCGACGGCGGCCGCCTCGCGGTCGAACGCCGCGGCCCAGGCCGGGTCGTGCGGCACCAGGAGAACGCCGGCCATGTCCGCCTCCCGGGGGCCTACTTCCTGTCCTTGGCCGGCTCGGGGAGGACGAGGTCCTTCGCGTCGCGCGGGTGGACGAGGACGGCCAGGACGCGCGTCTTCGCCGTGTCGCTCGGGTTGCGCGACACGCTGTGCAGCGCCATCGCCGGCTCGTAGAACGTGTCGCCGGCCTTCAGCCGGCGCGCCTTGTCGTCGCCGACGGCGAAGTCGAACTCGCCCTCCAGGACGTAGCCGTAGACCGGGCCGGGGTGGCGGTGCGGCGCGCTGGCGACGCCGGGGGCGAACGTCACCTCGAGCGTCGTCGCGCGGGCCTTCTTGCCGCCGACCTCCTCCTCGACGTCGACCGCCGAGATGACGCGGATGTCAGGCCCCTTGCCGCCGTGGCCGTGCTGGGCCACGGCGACCCCGCCGCCGACGACCCCGCCGACGAGCAACAGAACGAGCCGACGCATCGGACGACCTCCCCAGGTTGGCGACGGCCTCATCTCAACCCGGCCGGCACCCGGTGTCAAGGCCCCGGCGGTTTCCCGAAAGGGAAACGGCCCGGACGGTCCCCCGATCTCCCTCCGCTCCGACGCCCTCGCCCTGTTGGACGAGATCCTCGATGCGGCCGAGGACACGTCCGCCCGCCTCCCCGACGCGAATCAGCTGGCGGCGAGGCGGGGGAAGAACCGGCCGACCCGGCGGCAGTAGTCGGTGTAGGCCCGGCCGAAGTGGCCGGTGAGGTGGCGCTCCTCGTGGGCGGCCTTGAGGTTCATCGCGACGACGTGGGCCGCCGCGACGACCGCCATCGGCACCGTCGCGACGACGACGGCCGTCGTCAGCATCAGGCCGACGTTCAGGCTGTAGATCGGGTGGCGCACCCAGCCGTAGACGCCGGCGGTGACGAGTTCGTTCGTTTGTTGCGGCACGACGCCGAGGCTCCACGCCCGGCCGAGCGTCGCCCAGCAGACGAGCGAGCCGAGGTAGCACGCGACGCCGACCGCGACGGCGACCCAGCGGACGGCGTCGAGGTCGCGCACCCACGCCGCCGGCGTGAAGCCGGGCAGGCGCGTCGTCGCGGCGAGGACCGGCAGGGCGAGCCACGCGCCGACGGTCGGCAAGAGGACGAGCCAGAGGCGGCGCTCGAAGCGCTGCCGCGGGACGACGCCGGAGTGCCGGCCGAAGCGGAGGCGCTTGTAGGCGACCATGGAAAGGACGGTCGCCCAGTAGAGCCAGACCGTGGCGGCGGCGATGGCGAGGGGCAGGTCGTGCGGCATCGGGAGCCTCCTTGCGACGAGAGGGAATGGGCCGACCTCCTTATACCCACGTGCCGCGCGGGGTCAACCGCGGTCGCGACAGCCCCGCGTACGCCGCGTCGCCGGACGTCGCGCATCAGGCCGACCCTGGACACCGCCGCCCGGCCGTGGTCTGCTATCCGGGTCGTTCGCCGCAACCGAGAGGGACCCTCCCCGTGCGCCACCCCCGCCTGCTCGCCGTCGCCCTGCTCGTCCCGGTCGCCGCCCTCGCCCAGGAGTGGACGCGCTTCCGCGGCCCGAACGGCTCCGGGGCGGCCGGGCCGGTCGAGGTGCCGCTCCGTTGGGCCGAGAAGGACTTCCTCTGGAAGACGCCCCTGCCCGGGACCGGCAACGCCAGCCCGGTTGTCTTGGGCGGCAAGGTCTTCGCCACCGCCGGCGACGACAAGGCCGGCACGCGGCACGTCGTCTGCCTCGACGCCGCCACCGGCAAGGAACTCTGGAAGCGGACCTCGCAGGCCAAGGCGTACAAGCTCCACAAGCGCAACGCCGTCGCCACGGCGACGCCGGCGGTCGACGCCGACCGGGTCTACGTCGCCTGGGGCACCCCGGCCGAGTGCGTCGTCGAGGCGCTCGACCACGCCGGCAAGCCGGTCTGGCAGGCCGACCTCGGGCCGTACCCGAGCCAGCACGGCTTCGGGGCGTCGCCGGTCCTCGTCGGCGACGCGGTCGTCCTCTTGCGCCAGCCGGACGGGCCGGGCGACCTCGTCGCCCTCGACCGGGCGACCGGGGCGGCGCGCTGGAAGCTGCCGCGCCAGGGCAAGAACGCCACCTACGCGACGCCGTGCCTGTTCGAGCGGCCCGGCCGGCCGGCCGAGCTGGTGACGACGAACTGGCAGCACGGCGTCAGCGGCGTCGATCCGGCGACGGGCAAGCTCCTGTGGGAGCTGCCGGTCTTCGACCGGACGACCGCGGAGCGGGCGATCGGCTCGCCGGTCGTCGCCGGCGACCTCGTCCTCGGCGTGTGCGGCTTCATCACCGGGGTGAAGCACCTCGTCGCGGTCCGGCCGGCCGACCCGGCCACGGGCGAGATGGCGAAGGAGGTCTGGCGGCTGGAGAAGGGCGTCCCGCAGATGGCGACGCCGCTCGTCGTCGGGTCGCGCGTCTACCTGCTGACGGAGGCCGGCCAGGCGACGTGCGTCGATGCCCGCGACGGCAAGGTACTGTGGCAGGAGCGGCTGCCGATCGCCGCGGCCGGCTCGCCGGTCCTGGCCGGTGACCGAATCTACTGCGCCGGGGCAGAGGGCGAGGTGGTCGTCCTCGGGACGGGCGAGAAGTTCGAGATCCTCGCCGAGAACCGCCTCGGCGAGGCGACCCAGGCGACGCCGGCCGTCGCCGGCGGGCGGCTCTTCTTCCGCACGGCGGGGCACGTCGTCGCCGTCGGCGCGAAACGGTGACCGTTCTCCCCTCGCACCCGGGTCGCGGCCGGTCTAGAATGCCCTGTTGAACCACCACCGCGAGACGAGTCCCATGGCCGCACCGAACGACCTCGACGCCGCACGCCAGGCCCTCGAGCGCGACGACCTGCCCGCCGCGACGCGCCTCGTCGCCGCCGTCCTCGGCGACGACCCCAACCGCTCCGACGCCCTCGCCCTGCTGGACGAGATCCTCGACGCGGCCGAGGACACGTCCGCCCTCCTGCCGGACGACGACCTGCCGGCCACCTCCGCCGAGCAGGCCGTCGCGGCGTACATCCTCGCCGGCGACGGCCAGGTCGCCGAGGCGATCGACAAGCTCCTCGCCGTCGTCGCCGACCGGCCCGACGTCCTCTACATCGACTGGCTCCTCGGCTGGCTCCAACGCCCCGAGGTCGCCGGCCGGCTCGACATGGAGAAGCTCACCGGTTTCGTCGGCGGCCTGATCGAGCAACTGCCCGCCATGACCTCCGCCCACGGCGGCGGCCGCGACACGCTCACGCGCATGCCGCTCTTCGTCCAGCTCGTCCGCCGCACCCAGCCGGCCGACGGCACCTTCCTCGCGACGGCCGTCGGCCTGCTCGGCCGGCTCGGCCACCTCGACGAGGCGCTCAAGCTCGCCCGCGAAGCCTACGAACTCGACCCCGGCCCGGCGACCGCCGGGGCCCTGGCGAGCACCCTCGCCGCCCGCGGCGAGATTGAGCCGGCCCTCCAGGCCTTTCGCGACGCCCTGGAACGCGACCCGACCGACCTGACGACACGCTGTCACATGGCCGACCTGCTCGTCCACTCCGACCGGGTCAAGGACGGCGTCGAGATCTACGCCGACATCCTGGAGCGCGACCCGACCCACGAGTCGGCCCAGCCGGCGCACTACTTCCTGCGCTTCGCCGAGGCCGGCGACGACGAGTGGCGCGACAAGCTGCTCGACCTGGCGGAGGCCCAGCCGGAGAACGAGCGCGCCCAGCGCCTCGGCCAGCAGGCGACGCCGTGGCTCGGCTATCTGCCCGACCCGGACGACCTGCCGGCCGACGCCCGGCCGGCCAACGCCGACGGCGACCGGCTCAACCTGGCGCACCTGCCGGCCCCGAGTAACTACCTCGCCCACGACTGGCTGCATCGTGTCACCGTCCGCGTCGAGCACGACCAGACGCCGGACCCGCGCCTGCCGCGCGGCCGGGTCGAGCACCTGCTGTGGCGCTACGACGGCGACACGCCGCGCGTCGCGATGCCGCCGCCGGCCCCGGACGTCGGCGGGGCGCTGGCCGGTATCGCGACGCAGCAATTCCGGCTGGAGGCGTGGTGGGGTGCGGCGCGCAAGCTCGCCCGCCAGCTCGGCCTGACCGCCGTGCGCGACCTGCTCGGGGCGATGGTCCACCCGCCGAACGCCGGGCGGATGGAGCGGCCGGCGGCGTGGATCTACCGCGTCCAGCTGGCGGCGGCCCTGACCCTGGCCCACCTCGACGGCGGCTGGGAGGACTCGGTCCGCCGGCGGGCCTTGCTCTCGCTCGTGAACGGCCCGATGGACTGGACGGTCGATGCCGCCCTGGTCGCGCTCGCCGCCCTGGCCCGCGACGAGGACGACGCCGCCGACGAGATCCGCGGCGTGTTCCGCGACCTGCTCGCCGCGACGCCGGCCGACACGCCGCACTGCTACTACCCGGCCCTGCTCTGGTCGATGCTGCGCCTGCCGGACTTGCCCGACGACGAGCGGTCCGAGGTGCGCGACCGGCTGCGCGAGTGGCACGAGGCCCGCCGGGCGGAGCGGCGCTACCGCGAGGCGCTGGCCCTGATCGAGCAGGGCGAGTTCGACCGGGCGTTCGAGGGCCTGACGGAGAGCCTGCGGCTGAACCCGCGGAACGCCGACGCGTTCCGCGAGCGGGCGGCCCTGGCCCTGAAGCGGTCGAAGGCGGAGCAGGCGGTGGCGGACTTCACCGAGGCGCTGGCGCTTCGGCCGGGCATGGCGGCGGCGCACCTGGGCCGGGGCGAGGCGCACCTGAAGCTGCGGCAGCTGGAGCAGGCGATCGGCGACTTCACCGAGGCGGCCCGGCTGACACCGTGGGACTGGCAGGCGCTGTACCGGCGCGGCCTCGCCCGGCTGGCTCGGCGGCAGTTCGAGCCGGCGGTGGCCGACTTCACCGAGGCGCTGCGGCTCGACCCGGACCAGCCGGAGCCGTACCGGCAGCGGGCGGTGGCGCACGTCCAGCTCGGCCAGGTCGAGCGGGCGATCGCCGACTACGGCGAGCTGATCCGGCTCAGCCCGGACGCGCCGCAGCCGTACAACGCGCGGGCCCGGCTGCACGTGCGGCGCGGCGACCGGGCGTCGGCCGTGGCGGACCACGAGCGGGCGATGGAGCTGGACCCGGGCAACGCGGCGACGCACCGCGACCTGGCCTGGCTGTGGGCGACGGCGTCCGACGCGGCGGTGCGCGACGCTCGGCGGGCGGTGGCGGCGGCCCAGAAGGCGTGCGAGTTGACGGGATGGAGCGACGCGGACAGCCTGGCGGCGTTGGCGGCGGCGCAGGCGGAGGCGGGCCGGTTCGACGCGGCGGTCGAGTGGGCGGAGAAGGCCGTCGCGACGGCTCGCGAGACGGACCGGCCGACGCACGAGCGGCGGCTGGAGGTGTACCGGCAGGGGAAGCCGTGGCGGGAGGGGTGACGACGTGCCCGGCGGTACGTCGTTTGCACCGCAACCGCCGCACTCACCCACGCAGGAGGTGGCCATGAAGAGGGATTGCACGCGGTGTCGCCGGCCGTTCGAGCCGGCGGACCTGGCCCGCGACGAGTCGAAGAACCTGGAGGCGGAGCGGAAGGCCGCCGGCCTGGAGGGGATCCGCTTCGTCTACTACCACTGCCCGGCCTGCGGCATGGACGACATCTTCGTCGATATCCTGACCCTGGACGGGGAGGACGCCGCCGCCTTCGACCGGCGGCGCGACGAGATGGAGGCCGTCGTCCGCGGGCTGCACACGCCGCGCGTCGAGGCGGTCGTCGTCCCGGTGCCGGGCGATTGACCAGGAATGTCGGGATACAACGCCGGGGACCATGTCATGAACAAGGGGGCGATCCTGCTCCTCGTCGCGACGGCGCTGGGCGGCGCGGGCTGCACGGGCGAGGGAGCCAGGGACGGCCATCCCGGGAAGGGGCAACCCGCCGATTTGCCCAGCACCGTGGTGCCGGCCGAACTCGTCGGCACCTGGGAACACGGGGTGATCGACTTCGCCCTGTGGGAGAACTACAAGGAAGGCCACTACGCCGGCCGCAACGCCCTGCCGATGCGCGAGGCGATGGTCCTCGGCAAGAACGGCGACGCGAAGTACTACCGCTACGAACAGCTTCACCCCTTCTACGAATCGCTCATCGACTGCGAGGGCACTGTCACCGTCGAGGGCGACACGTTCACGTTCCGGCCGACCAAGGGACGGAAGCGCTACTACGACGCCCGCAACGCCGTCAACAACAAGGACCGCGCCCTGACCGACGCCGAGTTGGTCGACCCGAAGCTGGCCGGCAAGCGCATGTACGCCCCCGTCGCCGACTCCGATCCGGCCGCCCTGCGGATCACCGTCCCGACCTCGGCACCGTACAACTGGTACAAGAAGCAATAGGCCCGTGGCTCTGCCAGGTCGCCGGGGTTGCCTCCCTTCTGAACGCCGTCGCCGAACCCGGGCGGCCATCGTCGATGCCTGCCGGCACACCCGGCTCGTCCCGCGAAGTTTGCCACTCCGCGGCCTCGATTTCTTCACCGGAACTACTCGGCGATTGAACGACCGGCGCAGCCCGATTACGGTGCATGTGGAAGGAGGACTCGACCATGTGGCAGGGCCAACTGTTCATCGTTCAGGCTGGCGACCGGGACGGATGGGTCGGGAAACTCATCCCGGACGGCTCCGAGCCGTCCCGGGTCGCGACGTACATCGTCATCGGGCCGCGCGATCCGCTCGGCCTCCCCGGGATCCTCGTCAACGACTTAACCGCTTGGATGGAGGGCATGCAAGAGCGTGGGTTCGCGTTTTCGTCCACCGCCGGCGGCTGAGCCGCACACCCGATAAGCCGCGGCGGGCCGTCGCCGCGGCTCGTTCGTTGACCGGCACATCTTTACAAGCACGCCGCTGGTCGAGCGGGCCGGCGGTGCTACTTCAACGGCTCCAGCCGCACGAGGATCACCGACTTCTCCGCGCCGGTCACGCAGGCGAACACCTTGCCGTCGGCCGAGAGGCCCACGGCCGAGATGACATCGCGCGTCAGGGTGATCAGCAGCGGCGGCATCGCCTTGGCGTCCGGCATGGACCACATCGACACGACCTGCTCCTTGCCGCCGACGATCAGCTGGCCGCCGTCGGCGCTGAACACCATCGACCGGTACTCGTTCCCCGGGACCCGGATCGTGTGGATCTCCCGGCCGGTGCCCAGGTCCCAGACCCGGACTTCGCCCCGGCCGCCTTCCACGCCGCACGCCGCGGCGGCCAGCTTGCCGTCCGGCGAGACGGCCAACCCCTGCACCGGGAACTCGCCGCCCTTGGCCAGCGGCAATTCCTTCGCCGCCGCGACGTCCCAGTACTTCACCTCGCCGCCCTTGCCCTTCGCGCCGCCGGACAGCAGCTTGCCGGCCGGCGTGAACGCGACGGCCAGGACGCGGTCGGCGTGGCCGGCCAGCGACGCCTTCTCCTTGCCGGTCGCGACGTCCCACAGGCGGACCGTCTTGTCGAGGCTCGCCGACGCCAGCGTCTTGCCGTCCGGCGCGAAGGCGACCGCCCGGGCGACGTCGGTATGGCCGGCCAGGGCGTGCGTCTCCTTCTTCGTGGCGACGTCCCACAGGCGGACGGTCTTGTCGTCCCCGGCCGAGGCGAGGAGCGTGCCGTCCGGCGAGAACGCCAGGGCGAGGACCGTGCCGTCGTGGCCCTTGAGCGTCGCCACCTCCTTCGCGGTTTTGAAGTCGTACAGCGCGATGTCGGCCTTGCCGCCCTTGCTCGACCCGACGGCGACGAGCTTGCCGTCCGGCGAGACGGCGATGCCGTGGACGGCGTCCGGGAAGCCCTTCAACTGGCGCGGGACCTTCGCCTGCTGGCCGGGAACCGGCGACCCGGCCAGCAGGGCGACGGCCACGGCGAGGGCGGCCGCACCGACGGCGCGGCGCAAGGTGAGCGGGACGGTAGGCGTCATCTGCCGGATCTCCGAGGCGGTTGGGGGCTGGTCCAGTGGCAGAATCTACGGCCCCACCCCGAACCAGGCGAGCGGATTCCCGCCCTACCGCGGCGTCGGCATCAGGTGGCCCCAGCCGAGCAGGTGCGGCGCGTCCGGCAGCGGGTCGGCCGGCTTCAGCACGCCGGCCATCACCAGGGTGCCGACGTGGAAGAAGCACGCGTCTGCGTCGGACGTGCTGCCGGGGTAGTGGCCGAAGCCGCCGTCGGCGTTGCGGCACGTCAGGGCCCACTTCGCCGCCCGCTCCAGCGACCGCTTCGCCTCCGGCCGGTCGCCGCCGACCTGCCGCACGATGAAGCAGCCGTCGAACGTCGCGTGCCGGTCGCGCGCCGGCGGGTTCAGCAGCCAGCTGCCGTCCGGCTTCTGGTCGCGCAGCACCCGCCGCAGCATCGCCTCCGCCTTCGGCACCGGCTCGTTGATGAGGCGGTAGTAGTGCGCCGCATGGAACGTCGCGGCGATGTGCTCGTGCAGGTAGCCGTCCTCGTCCTGGACCATGAGCGCCTTGATCTTCCGGTCCGCCTCGGCCGGGATCGCCTTGCCCGAGGCGAGGTACGCCAGCGGGAAGAAACTCGTCATGTACGCCGGCAGATCCTTGTAGTCCGCCTTTAACACGAGGTCGAACACCGGGAGCGGGTCGTGCTTCGGCTTCGTGCCCAGGGCGCGCAGGGCCATGATCGCCATCGTCGTGTTGTACGCCCGGCCGGCGGCCGACTTCGGATCGACCGTCCCGGCGACGTTGACGAATGCCCCGTCGTCGCCCTGCCGGCCGAGCAGGAAGCGGCGCGTCGCGTCCTCGTCGGGCAGCTTCCAGCCGAACGTCTTGTGGATCACCACGGCGTAGGCGGTCGGGGCGAGGTCGCTGTAGGCGCTGTCGGACATGCCCTCGTAGGCCGGGTCGATCCCCGGCCGGAACGAGCCGTCCGGCCGGGCCGTCTTGCGGAAGAAGTCGCGCAGACCGTCGGTCACGTCGGCCGGCGGCGCGGCGGCGACGGTCAGGCACGCGGCCAGGAGCGCGAGCGATGCGACGCGGGTCGTCATGGCGTCCGTTGGGCCTCCAGTTGGGCGCAGGCGCGCGGGCCGGCCTGGGGATCGGTCAGGGTCGCGACGCCGCCGAGGGCCTCGACCTCGGCCGGGAAGGCGCGGGCGAGCAACTCGGCCCGGTCGGTCAGGTCGCGCAGCGGCCCGGCGAGGCGGCGGTTGCGCCGGGTGACGAAGAACCACCGGGCCGGGCCGTAGCTGATGCCGGCGGCGAGGACCGGGCCGAACACCGCGAAGAGCGGGATGGCGACGGCCCGCTCCGTGGCCCCCGCGGACAGGGAGATGAAGACGATCGGCAGGATGACCAGGCCGGTGAGGCCGACCGCGGCCCACACGACGGCGACGACCATTGTCGCGAGGCGCACCCAGGCCGGCGACGGCCGGGCGTCCTCGACTGCCTTCGCGGCGGCGCGGTATTGGCGCAGCAGCTCCTGGTCCAGGGCCGGGTTCGACGGCGGCGCGGCCTGGCGGGGTCGTTCGGCGACCGGCCGGGCGACCCGCGGCCGCAGCTCGACGACGAGCCGCTCGACCGCGGCCGGGTCGAGGAGTACGTCCCGGCCGCCCCAGGCGGCGACCACGTCCGGGTAGTGATCGACGAGGACGTCCGCCTGGGCGGCGACCTGTCGCGCGAACGGCTCGCGGCGCTTCTCCGCCGCCGAGGCGAGGAGGGATCGCCGGGCGCGCCAGCCGAACCAGCCGGAGAACCCGACCGCCGCGAGAGCGGCCGCAGGCATCAACGACCGGAGTTGGCGGTTGTCTTCCAGGACGGCAGCGGCTCCGACGCCCAGGAACAGGGCCCCGAGCAGGAACACCCCGAACCCGGCGAATCCGGCGACGGCGTGGTTCGCCATCGTGAGCCTTCCTGCGGTCGCCGCCTCGGCGTGGAGGTGGCGCAGCCGCTCGACCTGCTTGTAGAGGCCGGCCGGGACGTCCTCGGCGACGGGGGCGTCGAACAGGGCGAGCAGCGCCGCCGCGTCGGCCGGGCGCTGGCCGAGCGGGCCGACGCAGCGGCGGATCAGCTCGATCTGCGCCTCGGGGGCCCGGGCCGACTCGCGCAGCTCGACGTCCCAGCCGGGGTGGATCTCGGCCGACGCGTCGCCGAGGAGGCACTGGTACCAGATGACGCCGACGCTGTAGAGGTCGTGGCGCGGGTCGGCCGGCGCGCCGCGGCGCTGCTCCGGGGCCATGTACAGCGGCGTGCCGGCCCCGCGCAGCGTCCGCGTCGCCGGGCGGGCGTCCGGCCGGGCGGCGCTGCCGATGCCGAAGTCGGTCACCTTAACGCCGTCCTTCGACAGCAGCACGTTCGCCGGCTTCAGGTCGCGATGCACGACGCCGCGCGCGTGGGCGAACGCCAGGCCGGCGACGATGCCGCGCATCCAGGCGAGCACCTCGTCGGCCGGCGGTCGGGCCGGCCGGGCCGCCAGCAGCGCCGCCAGGTCGCCGCCGGGCACCCACTCGTAGACGAGGTACGGCGTCGCGTGGTCCAGGTCGTAGCCGCACAGCCGGACGACGTGCGGCGACCAGGCGTCCGCATCGGCTCGCAGCAGGCGTTCGAGGTTGTCGCGCTCGCGGCGCAGGGTCGGCACGGCCGCGGCATCGCGGCAGAACTTCAACGCCAGCGGCAGGTACGGCATCCGCGGATCGACCGCCCGGTAGACGGAGCCGAACCCGCCGAGGCCGGCGAGGGCTTCGAGGCGGTAGGCCGTCCCGGGCAGCTCGCACGGGGCGGCGTACGGCGGCACGTCGCTCGGCAGCGCGGCGAGCAGCGCCGCGGCGTCGCGCGTGACGGCGGCCACGTCGGCCCGGGCGAGCGTGTGTGACAGGACGTTCGGGATCGCGGACAGGTAGTCGAGGGCGGCGGCGCGGTCGGCGTCGGCCAGCTCCAGGCCGAGGTCGTCGAGGGCGACCTCGGCCTCGCGGCGCACCTCGTCGGGCAGCATGTGGGCGAGGTCTTCCAGGGCGCGCGTCTCGTCGCCGGGCCGGCGCTCGAAGTCGGCCAGCCAGCGGGCGACGATGCGCCGGCCGAAGTAGTCCAGCGCCCCCTCCAGCACGTCGCCGACGAGCCGGCCGATCGCCGAGTTACCGCACTGCCGGCCGAGGATCACCGCGCAGCCGTTGACGACCGGGGCGATCGCCGCGACGGCCTCGCGCACCAGCCAGCGACCCAGGCCGACGACGGCGTGCATGGCGTTCCCTCCACCCGACCGAGCAACCGCGACCGCCGCGATTGTACCACCAGCATTTCGGGCAAGCTCTTGTCTTCTTGCGCCGGTCGGCGTTAACTGACAGCTACGGTCCCGGGAGCGCCGCGGGCCGGGTCCACCACACGGAGAGTCCCCCATGCACACGCTGCTGCGCGGCCTGGCCCTCGCCTTCCTCGTCGCCGCCGTCGGCTGCTACCCCGCCGAGGCCCAGGACGCGAAGAAGGGCACCGTCGTCGAGTTCGACAACCTCAAGAGCACCACGCCGGCCACCTGGAAGAGCGAAGAGCCGACGAACAAGATGCGCTACATGCAGTTCAAGGTCGTCAAGGCCGCCGGCGACAAGGACGACGCCGAACTCATCATCTTCAAGGGCCTCGGCGGTTCTGCCGAGCAGAACATCGACCGCTGGAAGAAGACCTTCACGCCGCCCGAAGGCAAGAAGATCGACGACGTCGCCAAGGTCACCAAGATCGAGGTCGGCAAGCACCCGGCCCACTACCTCGACGTGACCGGCACCTACATGTTCAACCCGCAGCCGTTCAATCCGCAGTCGAAGGCCGAGCCGCGCGAGAACTATCGCATGTTGGCCATCCACTTCGAGGGGCCGGAGAACGTCTACCACATCCGCCTCACCGGGCCGGCCAAGACGATCGAAGCCGCCAAGAAGGGGTTCGACGACTGGTTCAATGGGATGAAGTGAGATCGCGGCACCTCTCGGCCTCGAGACCCGGGCGTGGCAACGCCCGGGCTTGGTGGGGCACTTCCCTTTCGTTTTCTCCTCTTGACCTCTCAGACGGATTGTCTTACCATCTCCTCAGACACGCAGTCTGAGCGGGAGATGGGGATGGCACGCACGCCGCGCGATCCGAACGACGTGACGCCGAAGGAGCTGGAGATCCTCCAGTTCCTGTGGGAGGACGGCCCGGCGACGATCCGGGCGATCACCGACCGGGTCTACCCGGACGGCGGGGCCGGCGCGTACGGCGCGGTGCAGAAGCTGCTGGAGCGGCTCGAAGAGAAGGACATGGTCGAGCGGCGGCGGACCGAGCCGGCGCACACGTTCGCGGCGACGGTGGCCCGCGACGAGCTGATCGGCCGGCGCTTGCAGGAGGTGGCGAAGAAGCTGTGCGGCGGCAGCCTGACCCCGCTGTTGACCCACCTGGTCAAGCAGAGCCAGCTCAGCGAAGACGACCGGCGCGAGTTGCGCAACCTGATCGACGAGCTGGACCGCGAGTAGGTCAGGCTTTCCAGCCTGACGTTGGGCGACGAAGAGTCAGGCTAGAAAGCCTGACCTACGACAGGAGCCGCCGATGGAATCGCTGGTGCAGATCGGCCTGAGCAACGCCGTCGTCGCCGTGGTCCTCGCCGGCGTGGCGGCCCTCGTCGGGGCCCTGGTCCGCAAGCCGGCCCTGACGCACGGCCTGTGGCTGCTCGTCCTGCTCAAGCTCGTCACGCCGCCGCTGTTCCTCATCCCGATCCCGTGGAGCGAGCCGGCCGGCCAGGACAAGGTCGCCGCCCTGGTCGCCGCGCTGCCGGAGGAGGGCCCGGCCGAGGCGGCCGCGGTGCCGCCGTTCCTGCTATGGGCAGAAGGCGAAGTGTTCGAGGTGCGCGGCGAGGAGGTTGTCGTCCCGGACGTGCCGGCCCACCGGCAGGCGGTCGATGCCGCCTTACAAGAGATCGAGGAAGCCCCGGCCGTCGCAGCCGGCTGGTGGCGGCTGCTCGGCGGCGTCTGGCTCGCCGGGGCGGTCGCCTGGTTCGCGGTCGCGTTCTCGCGCATCGCGGCGTTTCACCGCCTGCTGCGCCACGCCACGCCGGCCCCGGCCGCGCTGTGCGAGCAGATCGCCGCCCTGGCGGAACGGCTCGGGCTGAAGCGGCTGCCGAGCGTCTGGCTCGTGCCGGGCAAGCTCGCGCCGATGATCTGGACCGCGCCGACCGGGCCGCGCTTGCTGCTGCCGGCCGAGCTGTGGGATGAACTGCCGGCGGGTCAGCGGCGGACGCTGCTCGTCCACGAGCTGGCCCACCTGGTCCGCCGCGACCACTGGGTGCGCGTCCTGGAGATGTTTACCCTCGGCCTGTACTGGTGGCACCCGATCGTCTGGATCGCGTGCCGGCAACTGCGCGAGGCGGAGGAGCAGTGCTGCGACGCCTGGGTCGTCTCGACCCTGGACGGCTCGCGGCGCGACTACGCCGAGGCGCTCGTCGAGACGTTGGACTTCCTGGCCAAGGCCCGCACGGCGACGCCGTCCCTGGCGTCCGGCGTGGGGCGTGTTTCCGACCTGAAAAGGAGACTGACGATGATCCTGCGTGGGACCACCCCGCGCGCCCTGACGTGGCGCGGCGTATTCGGCCTGCTGGCGCTGGCCGGCTTCCTGCTGCCGGCACTGCCGGTCCTGGCCCAGCAGCCCGGCGGCGACCCGGCCGCGGCGCTGAAGGAACTGCGCGAGAAGCTCGCCGAGCTGGAGAAGAAGCTCGCCACCCGGCCGGCCCAGCCGCCGGCGACCAAGGTCGAGGCCCCCAAGATCGACGCCGAGGCGCTGAAGAAGGCCGAGGCCGATCTGAAGGAGGCCCAGAAGATCCTCCAGGCGAAGTCCGCCGAGCTGGCCGAGCTGAGCAAGAAGGTCGCCGAGGCCCAGGCGAAGGTCGCCAAGGCCGGCGGCAAGGTCGAGGCGGCGAAGGTCATCCGCCTGTCGCTGACCGGCGAGCCGGGCAAGGAAGGCTTCTTCCGCGTCGAGCCGTTCATCGACGGCGGCAAGGACATCCTCTTCCTGAAGAAGTTCGAAGGCAAGGAAGCGGAAGACGTCATCCGCTGGCGGTTCGCGCCGGCCGTGCCGGGCGTCCCGGGCGTCCATGTCCCGCCGGTTCCGCCGGCCCCGCCCGCCCCCGGCACCACCGCCCGGGTCGTCGAGGTCATCGGCCGGCCGGCCACGCCGGCGGCCCCCGGCACGCCGGCCCGCGTCGTCGAGGTCGTCGGCCAGCCGCGGCCGGCCGGTGGCGACAACCGCCTGGACAACATCGAGCGCCAGCTCGGCGAGCTGCGCCGCCTGATCGAGGAGATGCGCCGCAACCCGGGGCCGGGCCGCACGCCGCCGGCCGCCCCGCCGGGCACCGGCACGGGCGGCCGGACGGGCCAGCCGGTCGAGTTCGAGTTCAAGATCGCCCCGGCTCCCGAGTCGAAGCCGGGCCGCTGAGCCGGTAACGGCCTCCGTGACACCCCGGGCACGCCGCGCGCGGCCCGGGGTCGCGGCGTGCGCCAGGACACGCCGCGCCGTCACGGCAACGGCCGCAGGTCCGGCTCGACCCAGCCGCGTCGAGCCGCGACCGAGAAGAGCCGCTCCTTGCTGTAGTAGCGCAGCGGCAGTTCCTTGTCTCCCGCCTCGGCGAGCAACTCTTCCGCCAACTCCTCCACCGGCCTCGACCGGTCGCACCGCGCGACGAACGCCGCGATGACGCGGACGTAGAAGCGCGTCACCGTCTCGTGGTAGCCGGCTGTGTCCGTATTCTGGCCGCCGACCGACTCGTTGTAGCCCGCGATGGCCACGCGCAGCCGGTCGAGGGCGTCCGCCTCGCCGAAGCGGAGGACGTGCCAGAGTCCGGTGCGGAGATGGGCGTGATGCGTCCATGCCGCCTTGGGCAGCGTCCGGTCGAGAAAGGCGGCGACGAGGTCGCTCAGGGGCAATTGCTCACTTGCTGGCATCGATGCGCTCCGTTTCGGCAACGAGGACGCGGAAAGCCCCGAGAGGTTGACTTGCGGGGCCGTGCGGGAGGTTGGTGCTGCCTCCGTTTCGACATCGGGTGATGTCTCATTGTGCGTTAGGTGATCGTTTCGCTGGCACATGCGAACTTCATCCGGTGAACAAGTCCTGTCTCACACGCTGGTTACGCGGAACGCCGGTCGAGGAGAGGTAATCCTGGTACGCGCCTTGCTTCGGCCAATGCACACGGCGAATCGCGGTGCCCTGCCACGAACGACCGTGCGGAGGAGTCCGATGTTCGGCTATTTGATCGATATGGACGGCGTGATCTATCGCGGCAGTGAACTCATCGCCGGGGCGGATCACTTCATCCACCAGCTGCGTGCCGGCGACGTGCCGTTCCGCTTCCTGACGAACAACAGCCAGCGGACGCAGCGCGACGTGGCGACGAAGTTGCAGCGCCTCGGCTTCGACGTCGAGGAGGAGCACGTCTTCACCTGCGCGATGGCGACCGCCCGTTTCCTGGCCCGGCAGAAGCCGGGCGGGACGGCGTTCGTCATCGGCGAGGGCGGCCTGCTCAACGCCCTCCACGACGTCGGTTACGCCGTCGTCGACAAGGACCCGGACTACGTCGTCGTCGGCGAGGGGCGGACGCTGAATTTCGAGATCGTCGAGGCGGCGCTGGGGATGATCCTCGCCGGGGCGAAGCTGGTCGCGACGAACCTCGACCCGAACTGCCCGACGGCGACCGGCACCCGGCCCGGCTGCGGCGCGGTCGTCGCGATGCTGGAGGAGGCGGCCGGCGTGAAGGCGTTCAGCCTCGGCAAGCCGAGCCCGGTCATGCTCCGGGCGGCGCGAAAGGAACTCGGCCTGACCACCGACCAGACGGTCGTCGTCGGCGACACGATGACGACGGACATCCTCGGCGGCGTGCAGCTCGGCTTCAAGACGGTGCTCGTCCTGTCGGGCGGGACGCGGCGTGAGGACCTGCGCCACTACGCCTACCGGCCGGACAAGATCGTCGAGTCGATCGCCGACCTGGACCCGGTCGCCCTGGCCCGCGAGTTTTCTCCACCGGAAGAGCGAACGCCATCGGCAAGGCGGCCGGCCCGCGCCGTGGCGGCGTCGTGATGCGGCGGCGATTCCCTTCCCGCGAGGGGCGGAATAGATACACTGACGCTTACGCGTTGTTTCCTCCCCGCTTCTCAACGTAGGTGTGCTCCATGCGAAAACTGCTCGCGGTGGCGTTCCTCTTCGGCTTCGTGGCGCTGGCCGCGCCGGCCCAGGACCCCCAGCCGAAGGCCGTCCCGGCGGCGAAGCTCATCCCGCTCGCCCAGGAACCGAAGGCCAAGCCGGCCGTCACCCTGAAGGCCGGCGACCCGGCCCCGGCGATCAAGGCGACGAAGTGGATGCAGGGCGCGGAGGTCAAGGAGTTCGCGCCGGGCAAGGTCTACGTCGAGTTCTGGGCGACGTGGTGCGGGCCGTGCATCGTCATGATGCCGCACCTCGGCGAGCTGCAGCGCGAGTACAAGGAGAAGGGCGTCACCTTCATCGGCTACTCGGCCCAGGACAAGAACAACACCGAGGCGAAGGTCGCCGAGTTCGTCCAGAAGCGCGGCCCGAAGCTCGGCTACACGATGGCCTACGCCGACGACCGCGACACGTACGCCGCCTGGATGACCGCCGCCGGTCGGACCGGCATCCCGTGCTCGTTCGTCGTCGACCAGGCCGGCAAGATCGCCTGGATCGGCCACCCGATGTACCTCGACGTCGTCCTGCCGAAGGTCGTCGGCGGCACGTGGAAGGTCGAGGGCGACGGCGCGATCGTCGCCAAGATCGAGGAGGAGGTCACCGGCGTGTTCAAGGCGGCTAGCGGCGACCCGGAGGCGTATCTGAAGACGGTCGGCGACTTCGAGAAGGCCCACCCGGAGCTGGCGAACATCCCGTACTTCACCGGCAGCAAGCTCAACGCCATGTTCAAGGCGAAGAAGACCGACGAGGCGAAAAAGTTCGCCGAGGCGGTCCTCGCCCGGGCTGTCAAGCTCGACGACCCACTGCCGCCGAACACGATCGCGACCCTCTTCCGCACGCAGGGCAAGGACGACAAGGACCTGCTCGCCGTGTCGCTCAAGGCGAGCGAGGCCGGCCTGAAGATCGCCGGCGACAAGGACGCGATGGCCCTGCTCAATGTCGCCGAGGCGCATTTCGCCCTGGGCGACAAGGCCAAGGCGAAGGACTTCGGCGTCAAGGCGACCGCCGCCGCCGAGACGGCGACCGACGCGATCAAGAGCCGCATCGCCACCGCCGTCAAGAAGTTCGACGAGTGACCGGCGTCGCTCCGTGACGAACGGGCCCGGGCGTCGCGACGCCCGGGCTTCTTCGTTGACGGGCCGGCCTTCCCGGTTTCTAATCCGGTGTCGGAACGCGCCCCTCCCGTCCGGAAGGTGCCAGCCATGACACCGGATGCCCCGTCCGCCGACGCCGGCCCGCGCCGCTTCTTCGCCGCGGCCGGCGACGCCCTCGCCGTCGCGACCGCCGACGGCACGTTCGCCGCCGTCAACCCGGCGTTCGCCGCCGCCCTCGGCCGGCCGGCCGACGACCTGGTCGGCACCGCCTGGGCCGACCTCGTCCACCCCGGCGACCGCGAGAGCGCCACCGCCGAGCTGGCCAAGCTCCGCCTCGGGGCACCCGCCGTTTCGTTCGCCTGCCGCTGCCAGACCCGGGCCGGCACCTACCGCCGCTTCGCCTGGTCGGTCGTCTTCGCCGACGGCCACTTCTACGCCGTCGGCCGCGAGGTCCACGAGGCGGACCGGGTTGCCTTCCGCCCGACCCCGGCCGGCGACTTCGCCGAGGTGGACCTGCTGCCGAACCGCGTCGTCTATGCCGGTGATCCGCACGCCGGCACCCTGCGCTACGACGAGCACGTCGCCGAGCTGGTCGGCCACGACCCGACGAAGCTCGCCGGCGGCTTCCGCGCCTGGCTGGCGCTCGTCCACCCGGACGACCGGCCCGGCTACGAGTGGGCCACCGCCGAGAACCTCGCCCGGAAGCGGCCGTTCCACCTCGACTACCGCCTCGTCCGCGCCGACCGGTCCGTCGTCGCCGTCCAGGAGGTCGGCCAGTTCCGCTTCGACGCCGACGGCCGGGTCGTCGGCGTCGTCGGCTACGTCACGCCGGCGGTCGGCTGGGACCGGACCCAGTCCGACGACCGCCGCCTCGCCGAGTGCGCGATGGCCCTCAACTCGACGCGCGCCCTGGGCGAGATCCACCAGGTCATCACCGACCGGGCCCGGGCGATTATCGGCGCGCACCAGGCCGTCACCAGCCTGACGGTCGGGAACGGCTTCGCCCAGGCGGTCAACGCCCTGTCGCTCAGCGACAAGTACGCCCCGTGGCGGACCTACGAGGGGGCCCCGGACGGCTCCGGCATCTACGCGATGATCTGCGAGACGAACCGCCCCTTCCGCATGACGCAAAGCGAGATGGAGGGCCACCCGCGCTGGCGCGGCTTCGGCAAGGAGCGGCACGCCCACCCGCCGATGCGCGGCTGGCTCGCCGCCCCGCTCGTCGGCCGGGACGGCAACAACCTCGGCCTGATCGAGCTGTCCGATAAGTACGCCGGCGAGTTCGACGCCGCCGACGAGGCGATCCTCGTCACCCTCGCCGGCATGGCCGCCGTCGCGATCGAGCACGCCCGGCTGTATCGCGCCGTCGAGGAGGCGAACGCGACGCTGGAGGAGAAGGTCCGCGTCCGGACGGCCGAGCTGGAGCGCGAGGTGGCCGAGCGCCGCCGGGCCGAGGAGGCGGCCGAGTCGGCCAACCGGGCGAAGAGCGAGTTCCTGGCGAACATGAGCCACGAGATCCGCACGCCGATGAACGGCGTCCTCGGCATGACCGACCTCGCCCTGGCGACCGACCTCAACCCCGAGCAGCGCGAGTACCTCGACCTGGTCAAGTCGTCGGCCGACTACCTGCTCGCCGTCATCAACGACATCCTCGACTTCTCGAAGATCGAGGCCGGCAAGCTCGAGCTAGAGGCGCTCGACTTCGCCCTGCGCGACTGCCTCGACGACACGATCGCCGCCCTGGCGCTGCGGGCCCACACCAAGGGGCTCGAGCTAGCCTGCCACGTCGCGGCGGACGTGCCGGACGCGGTCGTCGGCGACCCGGGCCGGCTGCGCCAGGTGCTGGTCAACCTGATCGGCAACGCGATCAAGTTCACCGAGCGCGGCGAGGTCGTCGTCCGGGTCGAGCCGGCGGGGGTCGCGGGCCGGGAGGTTGGACTACGCTTCGCCATCGCCGACACGGGACTCGGCATCCCGGCCGAGATGCAGGGGAAGTTGTTCCAGGCGTTCTCGCAGGTGGACACCTCGACGACGCGCCGGCACGGCGGCACCGGCCTTGGCCTGGCGATCTCGGCCCGGCTGGTGGAACTGATGGGCGGCGCGATCGGGGTCGAGAGCGAGCCGGGCCGGGGGAGTACGTTCCACTTCACGGCCGGCTTCGGCCGGTCGGAGGCGGCGACGCGGCCGACGATCGACCTGGCCCGGCTGCGCGGCCTGGCCGTCCTCGTCGTCGACGACAACGCGACGAACCGGCGCATCCTCGTCGAGACGTTGCGCAGCTGGGGCATGGCCCCGACGCCGGCCGACGGCGGTCCGGCGGCGCTGCTCGCGCTGCAACAGGCGCGCGACGCCGGGACGCCGTTCCCGCTCGTGCTGCTCGACAACATGATGCCGGGCATGGACGGCTTCACGCTCGCCGAGCGGATCAAGGCCGACCCGGCCCTCGTCGGGGCGACGCTGATGATGTTGTCGTCGGCCGACCGGCACGGCGACGTGGCCCGCTGCCGCGAGCTGGGCGTGGCGGCCCACCTGACCAAGCCGGTCCGGCAGGCCGAGTTGCGCAACGCGATCCTGGCCGCCCTGTCGGCCGAGCGGCCGAAGGTGCCCCAGCCGGCCGCGACGCCGATCGCGCCGGCGGCCCGCCGACTGCGGCTGCTCCTGGCCGAGGACAACGAGGTCAACCAGCGCCTGGCGGTCCGCCTGCTGGAGAAGCGCGGCCACGCGGTGACCGTGGCGAAGAACGGCCGCGAGGCGGTCGCCGCCCTGGCGGCGGGGACGTTCGACGCCGTCTTGATGGACATCGAGATGCCGGAGATGGACGGCTACGAGGCGACGGCGGCGATCCGGGCCGGCGAGCGGGGCTCCGGCCGGCGCATCCCGATCCTGGCGATGACGGCCCACGCGATGATCGGGGCGCGCGAGAAGTGCCTCGCCGCCGGCATGGACGGCTACGTGTCGAAGCCGCTCCAGCCGCGCTCCCTGTTCGAGGCGGTCGAGGGCATCGTGCCGGCGGACGGGTGATTCTACGTGGGGCGACCGTCCTCGGTCGCTTTTTCGGCCCGACGAGGCGACCGAGGACGGTCGCCCCACCCAAGACCGCACCCGAAATCCTGTTGCCCCTCGCCCTGACCGGGTGTACCGTCGTCGCTGTCCCCCCACCCTCCAACCCTGGGAGCGACCCGCGATGACGCATCGTCCGACCACCCGGCGCGGCTTCCTCCAGGCGGCGGCGACGCTGCCGCTCGCCGGCGTCCTGGCGTCCTGCCAGCCGGCCCCGAGCAACCGGATCGTCATGGCCACGATCGGCTGCGGCGGCCAGGGCACCGGCGACATGGGCGGCTTCATGGGCCACCCCGAGGTGCAGATGGTCGCCGTCTGCGACCCGGTCCCCGAGCACCGCGCCCAGGCCCGCGACAAGGTCAACCAGCGCTACAAGAACCAGGACTGCAAGGCGTACGCCGACTTCCGCGACGTCCTGGCCCGCGACGACATCGACGCCGTCCTGATCGGCACGCCGGACCACTGGCACGCGATCGTCACCATCGCCGCGTGCAAGGCCGGCAAGGACGTCTTCTGCGAGAAGCCGGAGTCGCTCACCGTCGCCGAGGGGCGGGCCATGGTCGAGGCCGTCCGCCGCTACGGCCGGGTCTTCTCCGGCGGCAGCCAGCGCGTCCTCGGCGACTACGGCGACTGGCCGCGGCTGATCTGGGGCGGGGCGATCGGCGACGTGAAGGAGGTCTACGTCGATTGCGGCGGGCCGTCCGGCGACTGCTACCTGCCGGAGCAGCCGCTGCCGGAGGGGATGACGAAGGACGAGTGGAACCTGTGGCTCGGCCCGGCCCCGTATCGGCCGTACCACCGCGACCTCATCAAGGGCGGCTTTCGGCCGTACCGCGACTACTCCGGCGGCGGCATGACCGACTGGGGGGCGCACCGCTTCGGGGCGGCGCTGTTCGCCACCGGCCGGCACCTGACCGGGCCGACGGAGATCCTGCCGCCCAACGGCAAGGACGTGCAGCGGCTGACGTTCAAGTTCGCCGACGGCCTGGTCATGTACCACGGCGGCACGAGCGACATCACCTACAAGGGCACCGACGGCGAGCTGGTGCCGAAAGGTCCGAAGCCGGCGCGGGCGGCCCGGGCGTCGGAAATGCCGACGTACAAGGGCCGGGGCGGCCTGTTCGGCGACTTCCTGCACTGCGTCAAGACGCGCGAGAAGCCGTTCCGCGATGTCGAGGTCGCGCACCGGGCCTGCACCGTGTGCCACCTCGGCAACGTCGCCTACTGGCTGAACCGGCCGCTGAAGTGGGACCCGATCAAGGAGGAGGTGCTCGGCGACCCGGAGGCGAACCGCTGGCTCGACCGGGCGAAGCGCGAGCCGTGGACCCTGGCGTGACGAGGAGGTTCCCATGCGCACTCTGACGACGCTCGTACTTCTCGCCCTCGCCGTGACCCTGGCCCCGGCCGCGCCGCCGGTGGACCTCAAGGGCAAGACCCTCGCCCAGACGTTCGACGACCTGCTCCCCAAACTCGGCGAACAGGCCGCCCAGCAGAAGTGGCAGGACGTCTGCTTCCAGGCCGGCGCGCCGGCCAACGAGGCGATGCGGGCCGAGGCGTGCAAGCTGATGCACGGCAAGCTCGACGTGACGACGCCGGCCCCCGTGCGCGTCTTTCTCCTGCTCCAGCTCGAACGGCTTGGCCGAGACGAGTCCGTCGGCCCGGTGGCCGCCCAGCTCGACGACAAGGACGGCGTCGTCCGCGACGCGGCGGTGCGCGCCCTGACGCGCAACCCGGCCCCGGCCGCGACGGCGAAGCTCGGCGAGAAGGTCGCCGGCGCGACCGGCATCGCACGGATCGCCCTGCTCAACGCCCTCGGCAGTCGCGGCGACAAGGCCGCCGTCGAGACGGTCGCGAAGGATCTCACCGCCAAGGACGAGGCCGTCGCGATCGCGGCGGCGCGGGCGCTGGGGCGCATCCGCGGCGCGGAGGCGGCCCACGCCCTCGACGCCGTCCGCGGCAAGGTCGACGGCAAGGTCCGCCTCGCCGTGCTCGACGCGATCCTCGCCCACACCGACCGCCTCTTCCAGGCCGGCCGGCCGGCCGAGGCCCGGGCGGTCTACGAGGAGCTGAGCAAGCTGACCGAGGCGGCACCGATCCGCCTCGCGGCCCTGAACGGCCTGCTGCTCGCCAGCGGCGACGACGCCGGGGCCCTCGTCCTGAAGCTCCTCGCCGGCGACGACAAGGCCGGCCAGGCGATCGCCGTCGCCCGGATCGAGACGCTGTCGGCCGGGGCGCTGAAGACCCTCGCCGCCGAGATGGACAAGCTGCCGCCGGCTGGGCGGGTTCTCGTCCTGACCGGCCTGGCGGCGCGCGGCGAGAAGTCGCAGCTGCCCGCCGTCGTCGCGGCGCTGAAGAGCCCGGACGCGGCCGTGCAGCGCGCCGCCGTCCGCGCCGTCGGCCGGCTCGGCGATGCCAGCGTCGTATCACCGCTGCTCGATCTCGCCTTCGCCGGCGGGGCCACCGGCGGCGACGCGGTCGAGAGCCTCGTCGCCCTGGCCGACGACGGCGCGACGGCGAAGCTCGTCGCCCTGCTCGACGCCGAGAAGACGCCGGCCCGGTTCGCGAAGCTCGTCGAGGTGGTCGAACGCCGCAAGGCGACCGCCGCGGTGCCGGCCCTGCTCAAGGCGGCCGAGGACGCCGCCCTGCGCGGCGCGGCCCTCGCCGGTCTGCGCACCCTGGCCGAGGCGAAGCACGCGCCGCAACTCGTCGCCGTCCTGCTCAAGACCGAGAAGGGCAAGGACCGCGACGCGGCCGAGGACGCCGTCGTCGCCGCGGCCGGCACGACCGCCGACGCGGTCCTCGTCGCTTACGAGGCCGGCGACAAGGGCCAGAAGGTCGCCCTGCTTCCGGTCCTCGGCCGGCTCGGCGGGGCGAAGGCGCTCGCCCTCCTGCGGGCGGCCCGCGACGCCGACGCGGAGGCGAGCGCCGCCGCGATCCAGGGCCTGCTGCGATGGCCGGACGCGACCGCGTCGGACGACCTGCTCAGGCTGGCCGAGTTGGCGAAGGAGCCGGCCCAGCGCAAGCAGGCGATCGCCGCCCTGGTCCGCGTCAACGGCGTCGTGACCGATTATCCTGCGGCGGAGCGCCTGGCGACGCTTAAGAAGGCGATGGCCCTCGCGCCGGGCCTCGACGAGCGCCGCCAGGTCCTGGCCGGCATCGGCTTCGTCCGCCACCTCGAATCGCTGCGCTATGCCCTGCCCTACCTCGACGACAAGGACCTCGCCGCGGCGGCCCAGAAGGCGGTCGTCGAGCTGGCCCACTCGCGCATGCTGCGCGAGCCGAACCGGGCCGAGTTCGACAAGGCCCTCGACCGCGTCATCAAGGAGTGCACCGACAAGATGCTCGTCGAGCGGGCGAAGGGTTACCGGCAGGCTCCGTGACGATCGGGTCGTCACATCCGCCGCCGGACGACGAACCTGGGATGGGACGCTGACGACATCCTGACACCGGAGGCCGCACTGATGACCGACACGCAGCCCACCGCCGACCGGACCGTCCCCGCCGGGGATGCCGAGCTGGCCTACGACAAGCGCTTCCGGGCCCGGGTCCGGCCGGACGGCCTCGTCCAGATCGCCGTCCCGCCGCCGGCGAACGCCCCCGACCCGGACGACGAGGCCGGGCCGTGCCTGTTCCGGGTCGGCGGCCTTGTCTTCGCCCTGCTCGCCGCCGAGCGCGAGCGCGTCCGGGCCCAGGAGCGGGCCTACGACCTGGAGGCCGAGGTCGCCCGGCTGCGGGAGGAGGTGGCGGCCCTGGAGGGCCGGCTCCGCGACGACGTCACGCCCGCGGGGTGAGCCCCAACGCCGCCAGGGCGTTCTCGGCCACCGTCTCCGCCGGCGGCGTGACGTCGATCCGGACGGCGTGCTCGGGCGGCTCCAGCGCCTCGAACTGGCTGTGCAACAGCCCCGGCGGCATGAAGTGGCCCTTGCGGTTGGCGAGCCGCTCGCGGAGGAGTTCCTCGCTCCCTTCGAGGTAAACGAACCGGACGCACCCCGGGGCGTCGGCCCGGAGGTAGTCGCGGTAGCGGTGCTTCAGGGCCGAGCAGGCCAGGACGAGGTCGTCGTCCCGGTCGCAGACCGCGTCGATCCGGTCGCGGAGGGCGGCGAGCCACGGCTCGCGGTCGGCGTCGGTCAGCGGCTCGCCGCGGCGCATCTTCTCGACGTTCGCGGCCGGGTGCAGGTCGTCGGCGTCGAGGAACTCCCAGCCGAGCCGCCGCGCCAGGATCTGGCCGACGGTCGTCTTGCCCGACCCGGAGACGCCCATCAAGACGATGATCATGCCGGTGCCCCCTCTCGCGGTCCCCGCCGGATCGCCTCATTCTGGCTCATCCGGCCGACGAACTCCAGGGGCGTCGGACTCCGGGAGCGCCGCCCGGAGCGGGCAGTCGTCCGCCGGCGGCTCCCCCCGGCGAAAGCGGCCGAGCAGCTCCCGCGACCGGGCGGCGAGCATCCGGCGCACCTCGCGCCGCTTCCCCTTCACGCGCGGGATGGCCATGCCGTCGTAGGCGGTGGTCTGGTGGCGCAGCCAGGCGATCACCGCCGCCTCGGCCCGCCGGTCGATCGGGATGCGCTTCGTCCGGGCGACCGTGCCGCTGCCGACCGGGGCGGCGTGGTCGGTGACGGCGATCGCCAGCCGGCCGGCGATGTCGGCGTGCCGGTCGTGGAAGGCGAGGAACGCCAGCACCGCGGCGCGGAAGTCCCCGACGTACTCGGCCTGGTCGCGCTCCCGGCGTCGGGCGTCGGCCTCCTTCCTCCGGGCGTGGCCCTCGGTCGCGCGTTCGGCGGCCAGCTCGGCGCGGAGGCGCTCGACCGTCGCCGTCGGGGCCCACACGCCGCGCGAGAAGACCTTCCGGCCGCGCTTCTCCTGGACGGCCCAGTAGTCCCCGGCGGCCTTGATCCGGCGCGTCAACGCGGCGTCGCCGGGCGGGACGAGCACCCAGCCGTCCGGCACGGTCAGCACCCGGCCGTCGGCGGCGCGGACGGAGTCCGGCGTCGGGCCAGGAAGGAAGGTCGCGTCGCTCATCGGCACCCACCCGTCGCGGTTTCCCGGGTCCGTCCCAGGTCCATCGGCCGGCGGCTTGTGGCGGCTTGATGGTTCCTGCGGATTCCCGGCCGCGCCTACCGGAGCTGAGCGAGGTAGTCGAGCAGGTCCGCGGCCTGCTGCGCGGTCAGGTCGCGCAGCAGCTGCTCCGGCATGAGCGACACCCGCGACGCCTCCAGGCGTTCGACCTGCCCGGCCGCGACGCGCACGTCCTTGCCCTGGGCGTCGCGCAGGACGACCTCCATCTCGTCGCGCGTGACGAGCAGGCCGGTGAACAGCCGGCCGTCCGCGGTCTGGAGCAGGTGGGCGGCGTGCGCCTTGTCGATCTCCTTCGACGGCTCCAGGATCGTCTCCAGCAGCTTTACCCGGTCGTACTTCTTGCCGATCGCGGACAGGTCCGGGCCGACCATGCCGCCCTTGTCGCCGACGCGGTGGCAGGCGGCGCACTGCGTCGCCGCCGGCTGGAAGAACAGCTCCTTGCCGCGGGCCGGGTCGCCCTTCCGGGCCAGGATCACCTCCGGCCGGATGACGCTCCCCAGCCGCTTGACGCGCCGCTCCGGCGGCAGGAAGCGCTCGAACAGGTCGCGCACCGCCACGTCGCCGCCCTGCGTCGCCTTCTCGACCGCAAGCTCGCGCCGCTCCGCCAGTTCGCCGACGTCGAAGGCCCGCGCCAGGCGCAGCGCCCCGCTCGGCGTCGCGAGCAGCTTGTCCAGTTCGCCGCCGCCGACGCGGAAGCGCTCCAGCGCGGCGGCCTCCGCGGCGTCGGCCGGGTGCAGCCCCTTCGCCGGCAGCGACCGGATCCAGTCGTGCATCAGGCCCAGCCCCGCCTTATCGACCACGTCGGAGCCGACGTGCGGCATCCGGCCGGAGCCGGTCTTCGCCATGCGGTAGTACACCACGGAGCGGTACGGATCGCCGGGTGCGACGAGCCGCGCGTCGGCGACGCCGAACGCCCCCTGGACCGGCGACCGGTCGATGATCTTGAGTTCGTCCGGCCGGTTGGCGAAGCGCAGGTCGAGCTGGGCGGTGCCGCCCGCGCCGGATTGGTGGCACGGCGAGCAGTTGACGTGCAGGTACGCTCGGGCACGCCGCGTCAGGTCGCCGGCCGGGTCGTGCGGCGACGGGTACGGCGTCTTCGGCTTGAGCGGCACCGCTTCCGCGGTTGACTTCCCCTTGTCATCGACGCGGGCAAGCAGGCCGAGCCGCGTCAGGTGGGCGAGCTGGTCGCCGCGGTCGAGCTGCTCCACCTCGAAGCCGAGCACCGGCCCCGCCCAGCCGTTGTGGCATTGCAGACACGCCCCACGGCCGGCGAAGGTCCACGTCTGCTTCCGGTCGCCGACCGTCAGTTCGACCTCGTCGCCGCCGGACGGGACGAGGTCGGCGTCGGTCTGGTCGGCGTTCCAGCGGTAGCTGTAGCCGCGCCAGTCACGGCCGTCGAAGTGCAGCAACTGCGTCTCGACCCGCCGCCGGCCGCCTTCGACCGCGAAGCCGAGCGTCTTGACCAGGACCGACCCGGCCGGGAAGGACGTGCGCGACTTGAACCACGCCGTGTCCGGCACCGGCCGCGGCGCGTCGGACATCGCGACCGACCCGGTCCCCGGCACCGCGACGAGGCGCTCCGCCGTGGCGTGGTCTGTCCACGGCTCGGCGTTGATCGCGTAGGCGACGACGCCGGCCGCCGGTTCGTGCTTCGCCACCGATGTGAAAAGGCCCGTCTCGCTCAGCTTCCTCGGAAACGCGGCCGGGTCGTGGCGGGCAGCGTCGTTGGCCGCCAGGGTGTAGAGGCCGCCGCCCTGCTCGTTGTAGTCGAGCCAGTACAGCTCGCCGGCGCGGTCCTGGGCGAAGGCGATGATCTTCTGCTTTCCGTGGGCGATCTCGCGGTGCGAAACGCGCCGCTCGCCGTCGAAGCGCGTCGCCCACAGCTTGCCGGTCATCCAGTCGCCGCAGACGTAGCAGCCGACGAGGTCCTTGAACTTCGCCCCGCGGTAGACGAACCCGCCGGTGATCGACGCCGCCTCGCTGTGCGGGAAGGCGATCGCCGCCGGCCGGATCGGCGTCGGGCCGCGCGCCGCGTCCGGCCGGACGACCTGCGGCCCCTCGGTGACCGACCAGCCGTAGTTGCCGCCCTTCTCGACGCGGTAGACCATCTCCCACAGCTCCCAGCCGACGTCGCCGACCCACAGGTCGCCCGAGGCGCGGTCGAAGCTCATCTTCCACGGGTTGCGGAAGCCATAGGCCCAGATCTCCGGCTTCGCCCCGGCGACGCCGACGAACGGGTTGTCCTTCGGCACGGCGTACGGCTTGCCGCCCTCCGCGCGATCGACATCGACGCGGAGGATGGTCGAGAGGAAGTCGGCCAGATCCTGGCCGGTGCTGTAGCCGTCCGGCGGGCTCGGCGGGGCGGCGTCGCCCATCGAGACGTAGAGGAAGCCGTCCGGCCCGAAGCGGAGGTCGCCGCCGTTGTGGCCGCCCGGCTCGGTGCGCCATTCGAGGATCACCGTCTCGCTGGCCGGGTCGATCCGCGGCGGCTCCGCGTCGCCGACGGTGAAGCGCGACACGCGCTCGATCGCGCTGAGGCCCTTCTTCTCGTGCGTCTCGACCATGTAGCTGACGTAGCAGTAGCGGTTCTTGGCGAAGTTCGGATGGAACGTCAGGCCGTAGGCGGCCCCGAACTTGCGGACGACGTCGCCGGGCTGGCAGCCCTTGACGTCGCGCGGCAGGTCGAGGGCGAGGTCGGCGTTCTCGATGGCCGGCGACGGGACGAACGAGACGACCTTGCCGTCCTGCTCGACGACGAAGAGGCGGTCGCCGACCGGGCCAGCCTCGACGTGGACGGCGTTGCGGAAGGCGAGCTTCGGGCAGGCGCGTTCCGTCCGGTACGGGTGCGGCGGCTCCGGCGAGCCGACGACGCGCGACGTGGCCCAGGCGGGCCGGGTCTTGTCGTCCTTGGCTGCGGGCCGGCCGAGCGTCCCGACGGCGACGAGGGCGGCGGTGACGACGAACAGCCGGGCCGGCGAAACGGGAGGAGCCAGGGACATGCATCACCTCGGAGCCGGGCCCGTGGAACTCGGCCAACAACTCCCGGCATCGTACCCCGACCGGCCTTGCCCCGCAACCGCCGGCGGCTTCGAGGCACGCCTCGCCGGGGCCGGGATTGCGTGAACGGTCGAGCCGGCGACGAACGCTGTCCCCCGCAGGGCCCACCGCGGGCGACCGCCCGCCGCCCCGCCACCAGAACCGACCGAGAGGAGATCCCCATGGCAACGACCCGCGAACTCACCGACGCCGATCTGGAGACGATCGCCGCGGGGAAGATCATGCAGGACTGGACGATGCGAACCATCCTCGACGAGGTCGCGAACTACAGCAAGAAGAACGACCCCTACCCGCCGCCCCGGCGGAAGGAGACGCGCGGCCACAAGAGGACCATGGACTGAAGTCTGGTCGGACCGTCTGGGAAGGTGTCGGGCGAGAAGGCCCTCGGGTAGCGGGGCCTGGAAACGACACAACCCCAGGTTTCCCCGGGGCTTAGTCACCGCCAGGCATCGTCTGGCACTTCGCGGCATCAGCGAGGACGACGGGACTCGAACCCGCAACCACCGGATCGACAGTCCCCAGGCGGCGAGACGCAAGTTGCAAAGGAGCAGCAGGTTATGGACGATCTGGTGGCTGGTTTGCCCGAGGTTTGCCCGGGGCCGGTCCAAATCGTCAACCTCAGCGATCCGGACCTGGCCCGGCTGGTGTCAGCCTGGCCGGAACTGAGCCCACCGATCAAGGCGGCGATCCTTGCCCTGCTCGGTGTCGTCGATGGGGGGTAGGGCCAACTGGCGAATCGGTCCTTTGGCTGCTCCGTTCGCCGAATCAGCAAAGGTTCAGCTGGGCGAGTCGGCCGGTCCGGGGACGAGGGACGAAAGCCGGAGCACGCGGCGGGCGTGTCCGACGCGCCGTTCCAGGTCCCTCCCCGACCAGCCGGGGGAGGCATGTCTGATCGATCCCGGACGGCGATCCCGGACGGCTTCGAGGTCGGCCAACCCGGCGGCCAGTTCGAGATCGCCGGACCGGGCGACGAGGCAGTCCAGGCGGGGTTCGGGGGATTCGGGGAGGGACCTATCCAACCAGGCGAGAAGGTCTCGATACGCGTCCAGTGCGTCGCCGCGCCGGCAAGCGTCGCTGAACCGCCCGAACAGGGCCGCCTCCGATTCCTGGCGAGGCGGAGACGCCCACCAGAACGCGATGATGGACGCCGCCACGAGGGCGGCCATTACGTCGAGCAGCCATAGCCGAAGGGCTGCTTAGGTCGGCTTGCGGTTTCGGCCACTTGACGGTAACTCTCCGACGCCGGAAGATGTCTATTTGGCAGCGGTGGTCGCTGCTGACCTGGACACCCGGAGCCAGCCCCACGGATGATCGCTGAGTTGATCGAGGAGTTACCCCAGGACCCCTGGCGTGCAGAGAACCCGTTTTCGTCGGGCATGCAGACCTGTCACGAGGTCCTGTTTCGGCGCGGCTCAAGCAGAGCCGAGATGGCCACGGCCCTCGACGGCTGGCTCGGGGTGGAACAGCCTTGCCTGTTCGGGCGAATGGAAGCGAGGCACCACCGGCTAGCGTACTGCCTCCTCACCGAGAACGACCTTGAACAGGGCGACGACCACGTCCGGGCGCGGATTCAGGAGGACCGGGTCATCTGGAAGCGGTCGGCTCGGCGGGGAGAGAGTCACGGTTTCATCATCGTCGCCATCTCCCGGCTGATTGCTCATGCGACCGTCGGCCCAGAGTTGCGGAAGCTCGCCCAGCACCTGTGCGACCTCTACCTCGGACGCCACGAACTGGATCAGATTTTGCTGGACGATCTCCTATTGGAGATCCCTGCCCAGCCCGCTTCGGAGTACCGGGCCTGGCGTGTCGGGGTCAACTACTTCTCGGCACAGGGCGACGGGCGGTGGTGGCAGGACCATCGGTTCCCCGGGGGCATGGCTTTCTCCATGAACTCGGTCGGCCACATGGCTCGCCACAAAGTCGAAGAAAAACTGCGGCAAGATGCCAGCCTCGCTACGAGAATCGGTGACGTTTCAAGGGATCGTCTGGTGGGTTGGGCGCTACCGACAGCGATGAGATCTATCGGTCGCCCCGAGGCCAGGAAGCCTCAAGGCACATGGCTGGTTGAAAGAGGGCATTGTCCCGAGGACACGAACCCGCCGACCGACGACGTTCGGAGTGCAGTCGTGGGAAACTTGGTGGGCTTCAGCGAAAACCGCTATCACGGTAGGTATCACACGGACGAGACGATCCCGTCTCCGTATTTCGACCCCACCATCACGACCCTCGAACAGGCGGAGTTGCGGGACAACCTGTATTTTACCTACCTCCACAGTCTGGCCGACCAGGACTACCCTGCGATGGGTGTCGGAATCCTGGCGCGAGCAATCGAGGAGGATGAGTCGAGGCAGCCCGAAGGAAGGAGCGAACCATGACGGACCTTGAGCTGCGGGTCCACAAGGAACTCGGAAGCGACTGGAGTGCGGCCCTCTCGCCCTGGGAGGGCTTGATGAGGCTGTACAAGGCCGACCGCGAAGCGTTCTACCTGCTTGCTTGCGACGGTATCCCCGACGGAGACGAAGTGACCCGACGGCTCGCTGACCTCGCGCAGCGCGTCCGTGCCGCCGTGCGCAGCACCTATCGTATCGAGCACCAAGACGGGACCGAAAACGCCACCATCAACCCCCGCACCGGCCAACCGCTCGCGGTTCCTGCCGCTCTGCTCGACCGCGTGACGACCTTCCTGTTGGAGATCGACGGTAAGGGGTTGAGCGGCACGCCTGGCAAGGATAACGAGGGTCGTCCCGCTTCTGAAGCTGAGGTCCGGTTCAAGTTAGAGGAGCCTGTGACCGGCGACCTTTCGCTGGCTCGCATCCAGGCGCGACGGGAAGCGAAACCGCTTGTATTGAAGTTGGCGAAGGCCGATCTTCGCAGCCTCGCTCATCAGCCGGGGTACGTCACCCACGGGCTGCGGCACTGCGCCCGGAAGACGGTCCTCGCGCCAACCGCGGTCTACCGGGGTTTAAAGCGTGGGGACAAGGCACCCGCGCAAGTGGCGAATGGGTGGGCGATCTGCGGAAAGCCCAACCGAGCTTACGACAACGAAGGTCACAAGCTGCCACCGCCTGACGGCATGCTGTACATGGTCTACGCGGACGTGGATGGTTTCGTGTTCGACTGGGACTGGGTGGTCGAAGACCCACACTATCCGGGCTATCCCCTAGACAACTACTCCCGGTTCAGTGGCGACCTCATCCGAGAGCCGGGGGAGTTCGTGCTGAATCTGCCGGACTCTCTCTCTCCTCCCTCGTTCGACAGTTCGGTCGTTGGATACTCACCACGGGGCGATTGCGTGTTCTGCTACATGCTGGACGCGCCATCGTTCGCGGCGCGGATCAACGAGGATCTGACGGTCTTCTACTCCCTGAGCAAGCGCGACAAGATCACCGGGTTCAAGATCAAGAACGTCCTGCGCATTCTGCAAGAGGAGCAAGCCCTGAAATTGAGCGACGCGCCTGGGCTGAACGTGCTGATCCTCCCCATCTTGCGAAGGACTTTTCATGACCACCAAGAAGTGACACTTAAGCTCTACGAAATCATCATCACCGCGCTGGTGGGCGTGAAGATCCCAGTGCCGGAAAAGGCAGCCGACGACAGTGA